>Ga0105347_1000891_pt1 | contig 13394 bp, 9 predicted proteins | sample EasRivMeERMLT890_FD_89677 | JGI IMG/M metagenome (GOLD analysis project Ga0105347, IMG submission 89677) | Soil microbial communities from meander-bound floodplain in the East River, Colorado, USA - East River MetaG ERMLT890 | ecosystem: Environmental > Terrestrial > Soil > Floodplain | place... | reverse complement strand
CATCCTGGAAAGGAGGCCCGCTGCCCATCTCCAGGATCGCAGGTCCACCTGACGCCTTTTACTCAAATGGCACGACCAGGTATCAGATGAGGGGCTACACCGTCGGAGCTGGAACGGCCGCTCCACAGATGCTCGAGCAGGATACCTGGTCGATGCGCGACGATTTCACCATCTCGTATGAGGCAGGTGGACGTCACGACCTGCGAATAGGCGGTGAGTATCTGAAACACATGTTCCATCACTGGTGGTGCAGCACCTGCAACGGAAACTTGGATGCTACCCGGCTGGCGGCGCCGTCAGCGGACGTGCTCGCGGCAATGTTCCCGGTGTGGGACGACGCGTCGACATGGAACGTCGCGCCACTGTCTCCGAGTTCGATCCGCTACCGCCAGGCCGTCGGCAACGACGAGCTCTTTACGGGGCGGGACCTGTACACCGGGTGGGTCCAGGACGACTGGGCGATCACGCCGCGCGTGATGTTGAACATCGGGCTGCGGTACGACGCTGACATCGGTGTGGAAGGTGAGCGAATCGAGCTGTTGCCCTGGATGGACGGGAAGCGGCCCCACGATCTCAATAACTTTGCTCCGCGCCTCGGCGTGAACGTCAAGCTGGACGACCGGACATCCATTCGCGGCGGATACGGCAAGTACTATACGCAGCTCGAGAACGACGGCGCGCATCAGCCGACGCTCAACCGGCAGCATATCTACCCGGAGGTCCTGTACGACGGCCGCGCGGACTTTGCCGTCAACCCGTTCAACGGTCCTATTCCGAGCTTCGCTCAGGCACAGGCGATGGTGTGCACGCCGGCGAACGCACTTGCCACCAACTGTCTTCGCCGCGAGATCAGCTCGGAGATCCCGGTGGTGGGCGATCATCATCAGATTTCCTTCAGCCACCAGGCGTCGGTTGGTGTGCAGCGGCAACTCTTCACCGATCTCGCCGTGGAGGCGAATGTTGTCTACACTGGCGGGCGCGCGGAAGAAGCCGTGTTCAACCAGAATCTCACGTACGACCCGGCCACCGGCGACAGCATCCCGTTCAGCAACATCGCGGCGCGACCTTTTCCGTACTGGGGCTTCGTGAACGGCGAGTACATGCAGGGATGGTCCAACTATCGTGCGCTCGAGACGTCGCTCACCAAGCGATTCAGCCACCGGTGGCAGCTGGCGGCGAACTACACGTTTGGCCAGCTTAAGGACTCGACCGGCGATCCGTGTCAGACAATGAGAGGCGCCGACGAAAGCATCAGCTGTGTACCGATCGCATTCAAACTCCGGCAGGACGTCGGAGGGGAGTACACCCTCGCAACAACAGACCAGCGCCACCGGGCCGTGGTCAACGGGATCTGGGACGTAGGTGCCGGGTTCCAGGTAAGCGGGCTCTACTTCTACGGCTCGGGTCAGCGCACAGCCGTCACCTGCTCCTGCACGGCGCGTGATACCGGGACTGGCGGCGCGAGTCGCAGGCGTGACGATGGCACCTTCATTCCCCGCAACAGCTTCGTCGGGGATCCCATCCATCGCGTGGATACACGTTTCGAGAAGCGATTCTCGCTGGGTGGCCAGCGATCCATCGACGGCATGCTCGAGGTATTCAACCTCTTCAACCATGCGAACTACGGGTCGTATACGACCAACGTCGACAGCACCGCGTATGGACTGCCGACGTACAACTCGAACGTCGCGTATGGGGCCCGCGCGGCGCAGCTCGGCTTCCGTCTCTCTTTCTAAATAGCTGTTTTCATTTCCACGTCGCCACGGAGACACGAAGCCACGGAGGAATTTCATGTCGCTCCGTGACTCCGTGCCTCCGTGGCCCGTCGATGTGAAAAGCGCCTTAGAACGTCAGCCGGAAGCCCACCTGCGCCGTGCGGTACTGGGCATTGATATGCCGCAGGTACTGCGACGGCGTGCTTTCCTCAGTGCCGATGGTCCAGTTCGGCCGGTCGAAGATGTTGAAGACTTCCGCGATGGCATCGATCGACATCCGGCCGCGGAGTGGGATCCGCTGCTGCACCCGCAGGCTCGTTGAATTCTGCGGCGGGGAAATGATCGAATTGCGGGGCACGATCGTCCCGTTCGGGCGCAGGCGGCCGCTGAAGGTCGAACCGGTGTTGCGCACGTCGCCGCCATAGTTGGACGATGACCGGATGCCGGTGCCCAGGTAATGGAAGCCGCTCACCTGGAAACCGCGCCCCACCTGCCAGATGCCGCTGAATACCGCCCGGTGCCGTTGATCGTCCTCCGACAGCCCCCATTCCCCGCCCAGATCGGGAGCGGTGGGAAAGGGAACCATGAAGAGCCCGCTGAACGGCCTCGAGTCGGCGGTCCAGAGGCCCGACAGCGTATAGGTGGCCGACGCCTGCCAGCGATTGCTGAACCGCTTGGTGAAGCCGGTGATCAGCCCGTGGTAGGCCGAGCGGGCTGTGTGCGTGTTCATCGAGATGGCACCCCAGTCAGGGTAGGGGCGGTTGCTCCTGATCCTGAAGTCCAGGTTGGCTCCGGTCGCCGGATCGAAGAGCAGATTCATGTTGTCGAGCACGTCCTTCTCGAACCGGCCCTGGCTGTAGACGTAATCGGCTTCGACCGCCATCGTGGCGCCGAACTGCCGCTGGAAGCCGATCGAGCTCTGCCACGTGCGCGGAAGTTCGATGTACTGAGGCAGTGCCGTAAATTCCCGGACATCACGGATAAGACACCCGCGCGCATTGTTGTTGTTGTAGCAATACAGGGGGTTCGCTTCCGCATAGGTCGGCAACGGCCGGCCGTTGGTCGGATTCGCGGCGAAATCGGCCCGGCCGTCGTTCTCGTACCGAATCGTGGTGATCTGGTTATTGCCAATCGCCGACCCGGCATCGGCGAACGCGTCCCCGTAGTAGATCCCCGACCCGCCACGGATGACCGTCCGATCGTTCAGCCGGTACGCAAACCCGAGCCGTGGCTGCACGTTGTTCCAGTCGTCCGGACGCCCGGCTTCCTGGAACGGCGGGAAGCTGATGTCGTTGGCAAAGATGCCGATCCCGACGTCGTAGCGCACGCCGAGATTCAGCGTCAGGCGATCGAAGATCTGCCAGTCATCCTGCGCCCAGAGGGCGAACCGTTGCGAACCTTGATCGACAGGGAAGTCTCCGACACCGATCGTGTAGCTGCGCACGAGCGGGGAGATCGCCGCCAGGTTCCAGGTGTCGACATTGAACGCGTCGGGAAACCACGCCTGGAGCTCGGCCGCCGACGGCAGCGGGCCGCCCCGCGCGTCGATGAGACCCATGTTCTGCCGGCGATTAATCGCGATGACGTCCTTGAACAGGTACTCGCCGCCCGCTCGCGTGTCGTGACGCCCTTTCACGTTGAACGAATAGGTCAAATCGTCGCGCACGCTGTACACGTCCTGGTCAAGGGAACGTGGATGGTTCTGGTTGCCGGTGATCAGGAAGCCCGTAAACGTGATGCGTGGCGACCCGGCCGTGATGCCGTTCGCCCGCTGCCAGTGGTTCGACCACTGGGTGAGATTCTCGTTGTAGAGCCCGAACGCCGTCTTCCCGCCTTTGATCTCGTTCACCGCCCGATTGCTCAGCACGTGCGTGAACTGCCCGAGGATCTCGTCGTTGTATTCCTGGGTCGTATTCGTGGACGCCGGGTGATTGGTGGCGGAGGGCAGACCGAACGGCTCCCACAGCCGGCCCCGACCGACCTTGCCCATCACGCGCATTCGGGACGAGAGTTGATAGTCCAGGCGGCCGCCGCCGATCTTCCGGTTGTTCGTCCCCTCGAGCGAGACGTTGAAGAACGGGTACGGCGTTCGCCAGATGCTGACCCTCGGCTCGCGCTCGTATTCATAGTTGACGAAGAAGTGCAGCTTGTCCCGCAGCACGGGGCCGCCGACGGCCGTGCTGTACTGCTGGTTGTTGATCGGTTCCACTTGGCCGATAGCGCGATTCGGCGAGTTGAACATGCTGTCGCGAAAGTTGCCTCGGAACAACCCGGAGAGCTGGTTCGTCCCCGACTTGGTGACCACGTTGACCTGCACGCCCGTCGATCGGCCTTGCGTCGCGTCGAACCGGTTCGAGATGAACTGGAATTCGGCAATCGCATCCTGGCTGTACCGCGGCTGTCCGCCGGTCCCGAACTCCGACGTCACCTGCTGGCCGTCGACGTGGAAATGGAACTCCCGCGTCTCGTTGTTGTTCCTGTCCGGCAGCGGCTTCTCGGAGTCTTCTCTCGAACCGGCGACCGGCGCCGTCCGGCTCCCGGGCGCCAGCAGCGCGAGGTTGATCCAGTTGCGTCCGTTCACGGGCAGCTCCGCCACCTGGCGCGGATCGATGTTGCCACCGAGCGTCGACGTCGTCGTCTCGATCAGCGGCGCTTCGCCGCTCACCGTCAGCGTCTCTGCAACGCCCGCGGGCGACATCTGCAGGTTGAGGACGCCGGTCTGTCCCACCAGCAACTCGACGGCGCGCGCCATGGAGTTGAAGCCCTGAAGTTCGGCCGAGATCCGGACCGTGCCGACGCGCACGGCAAGTCGGTAGGCCCCCCGCTCGTCCGTCACCGTTTCAAAGGCATTTCCGGTGGCCTCGTGGACCGCCCGGACCGCGACCCCCGGGAGCACGCCTCCCGATGAATCCGTGATGGTGCCGCTCACCGCCGCTTCCTGGGCGTGCGCGGTCATCGGCAGGATCAGGATCGTTGAAGCAAGGAGCAACCGTACCAGCAGGCCCGATCTCATTGTGACCTCCCCTCAAATACGAGTGCGGCCAACGATCGGCTCCGCCAACCACCATTTCGGCTGGCGGGGTCGGCGACGAAAACAGGAAAGCACTAGCACTACTCTAGTGGTGTAGGCCGCGATTCTAGGATTGGAAGGAAGGCCTGTCAATGCCAGAAGCGAGGGTCGACGCTCACGTTGCAGGCAAATTGAATCCGTGTCAGCCGCGGCGCTACACTGCGGCCGCCTCGCGCGTATTGGACTATCGATTTCGGCCGACTCTTCGTTCGGCCGACGACCGCCAGCAGAGGCAAAGCGAGGAGGGTGACGTGAGAGCAGGGCGAGCCACACTCCTTCTGGTCTTGAGCGCAGCGTGCGCGGCGACGCCAGGTCCCGAGCCAGATGCAGTCAAGGAGGTGGGTGCCGTGTTGGCGGCCCAGATCGACGCCTGGAACCGTGGCGATCTCGATGGCTATATGGCCGGGTACTGGAAATCGCCGGATCTTGTCTTCTTCTCCAACGGCACGGAGACGCGCGGCTGGCAGGCGACGCTCGACCGGTATCGCACGCGCTATCAAGCCGAAGGGAGGCAGATGGGAACACTCGACTTCCCTGAGCTGGACATCCTCACGCTAGGCACGGAAGCCGCGATGGCGCGTGGGCGGTGGCGCCTCAAGATGCCCGATGGAAAAGAGTTGAGCGGGATGACCTCGGTGATCTTTCGAAAGCTCTCCGAGGGTTGGCGCATCGTGCACGATCACTCGTCGGCCGAGTCCAGTTAAAGCGTTAGGAAACCACGCGCTCCCGCCTGAGGGCCGTATCGGCCTCTTTTCCCAACTGTGACAACAGCAGGGGCAACGCTTCGATGTCTCCCAGAGATGTGTGGAAGTTCACGATGCAGGCCCTCAACACAAATTTGCCGCCGACGAGCGCGTTGGACAGAAATGCTTCGCCGCTTTTCTCCACCGTCGTCAGCAGGTTCTGGTTCAACTCGTTGAGATAGTTCTCGACCTCCACAGATCCGAGTTGTGACCTCAGGTCCGGCGGCACATATCGAAACGTCGTGATGCTGAGGCTCTGGGTCGTCGCCTCGAACTCCGGATGGTGTGCCAGGAGCTGATGGAGATGCCTCGCGAGCAATATGTCGTCCCCGATCATTTTCAGATACCCGGCGCGTCCCACCTGACGGAGCGCCAGCCAGACTTTCAGCGCCCGGAAGCCCCGCGAATTCTGAGGGCCGTAATCGAAGTAGTTCACGACTTGATCGTCGAAGTGGTAATAGGCCGGCCGATACGAGAAGGCATTGCGCAGCTTTTCGGCATCACGCACGAGCACGCAGCCGGCTTCCAGTGGCGCGTAGAGCCACTTATGGGGATCCACCGCGACCGAGTCGGCGTCGCTCAACGCGCGCAGGCTCGCCGGCGATCCGGGCGCCTGCGCCGCCAGCGCACCGTAGGCGCCGTCCACGTGAAACCACAACTCATGGTCACGGCAGATGGCGGCGATGTCGGGCAGCGAATCGATGACGCCTGTGCTCACCGAGCCCGCGGTGCCGACGACGAGAAACGGTTGATGGCCGAGGCGAAGATCCTGCTCGATCTGGCGGCGCAGCGCAGACGAATCCATCCGCTGCTCATCGTCGGTGCCAATCCAGCGGATCGAGTCGGTGCCGAGCCCGAACAGATCAGCGGCTTTCTGGATCCACGTGTGGGTTTCCGTGGACGCGTAGACCACCAATTGCCGCCCTTCGTGGGACAGCCCCTCCTTTCGCACATCCCACGGGGCCTTGGCCGCGCGAGCGGCGAGGAAACAGACGAAGTTCGCCATGTTGCCGCCGCTGACCAGCAGCCCGCCGCAGCTGGTGGGAAACCCGATCAGCTCGGCAATCCACCGCACCGCCTGCCCTTCGATCTCGGTAGCGAGGGGCGCCAGCCGCCACGACCCCACATTCTGATTGAGAGCGGCCGCCAGGAAATCGCCGAACATCCCGATCGGCGCGGGGCTCGAGGTGATGTAGCCGAAAAAGCGCGGGTGCCCGTTGAATAGCGAGTGGTCGAACAGCAGTTCGGTCGCTTCGCTCACCAACCGTCCGGCGTCGGTGCCGACAGGCGGAAGTGTCTGCTCTGCCCCAAGCGCCCTCCGTACGTCCTCGGGCGATTCGTCAGGCGTCAACGGCCGGTCCGGCAGCTTCGACAGTCGATCGGCGAGTTGATCGACAAGGCGATGTCCGATCTCCCGGAACTCGCCAGGCTGCATTTCAAGTGGCGCTCTCCGGCGTCTGAGCGCTTCGAGCTCCGGGCTAATGTTCATCGCAACCCCTCGAACAAATCCGATTCCTGCGTGCGACCACCGTTAACGCAGCTGAAAACGCGGTAGAACTCCTGCGTGCCCCACAGCGAGCGCTGATGCTCCTCTGACAGCTCCTCGAGTTTTCTGTAAATCGTCATCTGGGTCTTGTGACACGACACGGCCCGCCACACAGCCGGCCAGACCCGGCTCGTATCGATGACGGTGGTGATCGCCCAGTCCGGCGACGGCACCGCCTGCCGCTCCTCGCCATCCACCTTGAACACGAGCTTGCGCAGCGCGGTCTCATACGCGGCCCATTTTTTCGGACTCCACGCGATGAAATACAGCTTCGACACGCGGTGAGGCTCGTCGGTCGCCGGCTGGGAACCGAACAACGGATCTGCGGCGCACACGATCGCGGCCGTGGTCAGCTGGCTGATGGCGATGTGGTCGGGATGGCCGTACGCGCCCTCCGGGCCAAATGTAATCACGACCTGGGGTTTGACCCGGCGAAAGTGTCCGACGATTTTTTCGATCGCTTCCGCCGCGTCAACCTTGTCGAGCGCGCCATCCGGATAGTCGAGGAACCTGACTTCTCTGAGGCCCAGCTCTTCGGCAGCTGCCAACAATTCGGCCTCACGCGCCCTGCCGACGATCTCCGGTCCCGGCGACTCTTTGCTGTCGCCGAACCGGCCGCGCTCGCCTCTGGTCGCTGTCACCAGATAGGTCGCCACTCCCTCGGCCGCACACTTTGCCAGCGCCCCTCCCGTTCCCAACGACTCGTCGTCGGGATGCGCGAGCACACACATAAGCCGGAGTTCCGAAGCGAGCACCAAAGATGACCCTCACATTGACCGCTACGGCCTAGCGCTTCAGCGCCCCTCGAATACGGGCTAAGTGGTGATAGCTATGCCGGACGGCGTGATCCTCGAGCACGAACTGGCACGTGAGTGGAGCATCAGAATAGAGCGACACGGGAGCGGCCTGAGCGAGCTCCTCGTCGCTGAGAGCCCGGATTGCAGCCGCGGCTGCCGCGCTGTTGACCCGGAGCAGATCCAGCGCCGCCTCTTTCGTGACGGCGTCGTTCTCCGTGGCGTGTCCGGCATTCATTTCGTTGACGGCATCCATCGTCACGCCCAACACTGGCTTGCCGCCGGCAAGCGTCTGTGCCAACTGAATCTCCAGCGGGTAGACGCTGGCGACGTGATGCACGATGACGCCGATCTTGCGCCCGTCCTTGGGGACACGGGTTTGCCACTCCACGTCCGTGAGTGAGCTCGCGAAGCTTGCGAGCGCCCGGGCTCCCTGTTCGAGGCGATCGGCCAGGGCATGCGCGCGTTGGTTCGTCGTTGAACGCTCTGATTCGGCCGTAGGATTACGCGACACAACACTAGTCATAAAAACTGTCCTTTCGATATCCGCCGTCCACATACAACAACCGAATGCTCCCACGTTCGAGGTGGGAGCGTCATCCATCTACTTGAGGCTCGTTGACGTCTTCGTGCGGGGATCGTCCGCCGGGTTCACGTACTTGAACTCGACCGGTCCCTGCCCGTAGAGCACGATGGTGGTTTCACTCCTGGTATAGGCGAAGTGATTGGCGTAGGCCGGCATCAGCGCGAATCCTCCGACGCGGAGGCCTAGTCCGCCTCTCTTGTCCAGTTTTGCGCCCATCCCCATGAAGAGTTCGCCCGAGACGACCGCGACGTTCTCATCGCTCGGGTGCGAATGGGCCGGAATGTCATAGTTCGCCGGGAACTTCAGACGGATGGTGTAGGGCACCGCCTTGGTCGGGTCTCCCGCGAGGACGGCTATCTCGGCACCGGGCGGCAGCATCGGCGGCGCGGGACCCCACTTCGCGATGCTGAGGTTCTCCATGACATGGGCCGGCGTCTGCGCAACGGCCGCCGAGACGACGAAAGACGCAAACAGCAGGGCCGCGGCAAGACTCCCGAACAACGTGGTCGTGAGGCGTGTCGTCTTCATGATTTCTCCTTCGCTGAAAATGACGGGAATCGTTGACGGGAGAAATCTAGCAAGACGCCCGAACCACCTCTTCACCGGTTCGGGTCATTTTGCGGCGACGGATAAAAATGGCCCGGACGGGCCACTAAGGCGGTTTCCACTCCCACGTGCCTCCGTGGCACCGCTGAAGGGAAAACGGGCGCGGACTGTTGGCGTCTACAGCAGTCCGAGGCGGCCGGCCTGAGCGACGGCCGCCGATCGGGACGACACGTTGAGCTTGGTGAGGGTATTGGCGACGTGCCTGTGGACGGTGTGCTCGCTTATGAAGAGTCGCTCCGCAATCGCCTGATTGTTGAGGCCGGTCGAAATCAGCCGAAGAATCTCGACCTCTCGTGGCGTCAGGCCTTTCCGGTCTTCGGCCCCTGGTGATGCGGCTGCCGGGCCCGTCGCCAGGGCATCGAGCACCGCGCGGGCGCGAGCGATCTCCAGACCTGCACCGAGCGGCGTCAGATCTTCGATCGCGCGCCGGGCCTCGTTCACACCCGCTTCGGAACGCCCGAGCGCTCCCATCACGCGAGCGAGCTCCACGCGCGCGCGACCGGTCTCAAAAGGCGCGCCGCTCTCCTTGAAGAGATCGACCGCATCCTCCAGATGCTTCCTCGCAGATTTCGGATCGCGCGATCTCGACGCCACGAGGCCCGCCGCGAGACTGGCCAACGCCTGCAGCGGTCCCGTCCCTGCTTCGTTCGCGATGGCGCGGAGTTCGACGACCGCCTGCGTGGCTTCCTCCGCGCGACCCTGCTCCAGGCAGGCGCGAACCATCAGCTCCAGCGCAGCCGCGCGCTCAGTCCGATTGCTCGCTGGCAGACGCCGGAGGTGGCGCTCAGCGAGATCGGCGGCGGTCTTGAAGTCCCCGCGATCGAATATCACACTCGCGCGCCCGAGCGAGGCGAGCGGATGCGATCCAACGCGCTCGAACAGCGTCATGGCTTCGTCGAGCTTTCCCTGGCGCCTTCGCAATTCTCCGAGGCGCACGAGCCCCTCCCCCGTCATGGCCGGACGGGACGCCGCGAGCTCGTCGGCGGCTGATGTCAGCTCCCGTTCGGCTTCCTCCCATGCGCCACGCCACATGCACACCGAGGCGTATTGGGTACGGCACACGGCAAACAGCGGCCGGAATCCCCATTTCGCGCAGAAGGCCTTCAGACGATCGCACCATTGGACCGCGCGCTCGTAGTCGCGGATGCGTTCACAGGCGGCAATCAGGTAGCAGCAGGCAAGGCCGATCAGCACCCGATCGCGCATTTCGCCCGCCAGCACCGCGGCGTTGACTTCGTCCAACTCCTGAAGGCCTTCCGCGACGCTGCCGGCCGTCACGCGCGCAAAGCCGTGCAGCGCGCGTCCGACCATCTCGTAGTCCACCGCACCGACCGCGTGTCCAATCCGCACCGCTTCAGATGCGAGTTTCCCCGCCTCTTCCGGATCTCCGTCATCGAGCAGCGCGAAGACGCCGCTCCGCAGCGCAAGCCATGCATGTTCTGGCGCATCCGGACGGCCCTCCAGGAGCCGATGAGCCCGCTGAAGCCACCCGTTCGCAACCGCCTGCTCGCCGCGGAACGCCGCAGTATCCCAGGCGAGCCACACAGCCATCCGTGCTGCTCCCAGGCTGTCGTCGCGCTCACGATAGATGCGATACGCGCGTTCGCGGACGTCGAACACGATGTCGGCCAGATCGAGCCACCAGGCGGCGAGCCCCAACCCTTCGAGCGCCTCGGGATTTTCGTCGGTCTTCAGCGACACTTCGAATGCGAGACGGGCCGCCTGCCAGTCGCCACGACCAAGCGCCGCCCGGCCCGCATCGAGACCCTTAAGGGGTCTGATCGGCGTGACGCGTTCGCTGCGGGAGTCCTGAGTTTTCACGATGGGCAGCCCATCACAGATTAGCAGTACGAGAACCGTCGAATTCCGTTCATTGCCAGGAGGCGGCTGGCGGTAATCCTTCAACGGCGCGTGGCACAGACGCTTGCCGGCGGCAAAGCCAGCGGTGGGCGTGACGTGGAATCTTCAACGAGATGACTGCCGGACACGCGCACTATGCCTCGGTGCGCTCGCGCGGCGTCGTGCCGCGCGCGCCGCCCGCAGCTCACGTTTGCGGTCGCGCGCGAATCGAGGTCGGGTTACGGCTGCTGGGGGTTGCCGGCGCCACCACCGCGTCGGCCACGGCCGCCACCTTGCCCCTGGCCTCCACCGCCGGGGCCACCGCCGGCGCCGCCGCCACCTCCATGCGGGGGTGGTGGGTATATTCCCATTCCGTGGAACTCGTTCGCGTACAGCGTCTGATAGCGAATCGCGTTCCCGTCCTTGTCCAACCACCCCATCGACGTTTGAAACAGGGCAGGTGCCGGGTACCCCTTGGGCACGAATCCCTCGACCACGTAGAGCCTGTTGTCATGCATGGCGACAAAGGCGAAGGCAGGGGACTGATCGGCGTTGTTGATCATCTGGAGCTGAAACCCTTCGACGAGATCGAGCTGCGTCCAGAAGAAATCGGTGATCTTCACGTTCCGTTGCATGAGCCTGAGCATCGCGTTGGCGACTGCCCCTCGAATCTCATGCTTCCAGTAGCCGATACCCGAGAGGTCGCTTCCAAGGCAGGGCTCGGAGCCCGGCGGGCACAACTTGGCGCGCTCGAGACCCATCGGCTCGATGCCGCGGTAGTCCATCACGCTGACCGAGTAACGCTCGCGACCCTTTTCAACCGTGTAGATTCGCTCCGGCAGCATGAAGCCGTGTTCCGACTTCCAAGTGGTCTCAGTCACCGTGGGTTCGCCAGGGAAATCGACCTTGAAGCCATCTCGGACGCTGTGGTACTCGGTCCATTCCTGGGCAACCGCAGGGACAGCCATGGAAATCAGCAACACGAGAACAAACGTGGTGACGCGCATACCTCTCCTCTATGCTCCTCGCCGTAGTCGGCGTTTGGTCAAGAACACCGGATATTAGACCCTGCCAACGCTCCCGTCGCACATAACCGGATGTATCACTTTGTCGTCAGGCTGGGGATGCGTTTCACGAGCCAACTCGATACTCCCCCTCGAGCCATCTTGATGATCCACACCCGAGCCGTTAGGAAGCCTGTCCGCGGACGGCCGAAGTCTGCGAAGGAGCGTGACACAAGCGCTGCTCCGTCTCGAGCGTCAGGCGCTTGCTGCTCGAGCGGTCATAATCGCGCCGATATTTTCGGGCGATAAGAACTCCGCCGGTGAGATCGTTCCCGCGTTCATCTGTACAAAGCCGTCCATGGCCTTCTGATTGCCGTGGATCGCGCGGAACAACTGCTGCATCTGGGGCGGCGGGGGCTCCAGCGTCGCCAGCTGACATGTGAATTCGTACATCGGCAGCACGTGCCGGTCGCGGGCGCGCTGCCACTCGCTCATAGCGTCGTCGAACGATCGAGCGCCGGTAAACGTTTGGTCCAATGCCATCGCGCAGTGCTCGGCGTCGCGGAAGGCGTCACTGATTCCCTGAGCCGTAATCGGATCTTTGTTGTAACCCGCATCGCCAACGAGCGTCCAACCGGGACCGTACGGCTTGCGGAAGTAATTCGTCACGGCCGCGCCGGCAAACGGCGCCGCTCGTTTCGCGCCGCGAACGCGTTCTGCGAACTCGGGCGCGAGATCGAACATCTTTAGAAAATTGCCCTCGACATCTTTCTTGTTTGTCTCGAATTCCGCGTGCGGCCATCCTCCGACGGTGAGCGTCAGGCCGTCGTGCGTCGGCGCCGCAGCGAATCCGCGGCGTGCGCGGATGTAGGTTTCGAACCGCCCGTCGATCGGAAGATCGCTCCAATACGTGTAGTAGGCGGCGAGCAGCGGCGGCCTTTCGTTGTACTGTTCGGGCCGGACGGCTTCCGCCACGACCGAGTAGCGGCCATCCGCCCCGATCACCAGTCTGGCTCGCTCGGTCATGGCCTCGCCACCCTTTGAGCGGCCCTTGATGCCAACGACGCGTTCGTCTTCGATCAGGACCTCCTCCACGGTGAAGCCTTCCCGAATCTCCGCACCGGCCTCAGCCGCTGCGTCGACGAGCAGTTTGTCGAGCACCGTCCGCCTGGCGCAGTACGCGACCGGAGCGTAGCTGGTGCCCGGCGATCCGGCGATCGTGAAAGGACCGAAATCGAAGGTGTACGTGTGAATCGGCGGACATCCGGTCACAGTGAGCCGATCGATCAATCCCCACCGTGCGAGAGCGGCGACGCCCAGCGGATGCACTACATGCGTCGATACGGTGTCACTGGGGAACGTCGCGCGGTCGACAACGAGCACACGGTATCCCTTACGGGCCAGTAGCATCGCCGTCGGCGAACCCGCGCAGCGCGCTCCCACGATGATCACGTCGTACGCCGTCTTCATGTCTGATCTCCTGCCGCTCCT
>Ga0105347_1000888_pt1 | contig 13413 bp, 13 predicted proteins | sample EasRivMeERMLT890_FD_89677 | JGI IMG/M metagenome (GOLD analysis project Ga0105347, IMG submission 89677) | Soil microbial communities from meander-bound floodplain in the East River, Colorado, USA - East River MetaG ERMLT890 | ecosystem: Environmental > Terrestrial > Soil > Floodplain | place... | reverse complement strand
GCCAACTTGGCATAAAAGCCTCCTTCCGTGTGTGTGAGCCACACGCTCGAATGACTGCCCGCATGTTAATGACGTGTTAAACGCCCGTCAACCACGATAACGCCGAGTCTGTGGAGAAGTTAGCTAGCGAAGCAGCCGCTGACGATAGCGCCATAGTCCGGATCATCGCCCGGATTCACTACGACAGGAGTGCGCCACAACCCTTCTTTCTTCTCAAATGCTTCACGGAACGAGGCGGACATCGCGTCTGCGCTGGCGGTGTTTTCGACGATGATACATGCGACTTCGAGTTCGAATTCGCGCGCGAGATTCGACAGGACGACAGTTTCCATTGAAGCCAACGGGGCAACCGAGAAGACGCGGTTGCTGGCGGCGTTGCGAATCTCGGGGGCGGGGGCGAGGGTGAGAATTGGCGCAGGCGAATCGCCTCCCAATTCACCCACGACTGCGTATGCGGTGGCGTCAGTGGACGGTCCGATGATGGCCACCGCGCCTCCAGCAACCAGCGTTTCGAGGGCGTCTGCGGCTGTGTCAGGATCGCCGCCGTCATCCTCCACCGTTAGCTCGATCGGCTGGTCCCCGATCCCGCCCGCGTCGTTGATCTCCTGGACGGCCAGTTGCATGGCATTGGCGATCGCCGTGCCGCGCGTCGCGTCATCTCCGGTCGTCGAGGCGATGGCGCCGATCTTGATCGGGGCGGTGATTCCCTCACCACGCGCCAGTGTGCCGGCTGGATTCTCGGCACCGATCTCGGCGACAAGGTCGACGTCGCGAGTCTCCAGGGGGGTGTAAGCGCCGTTTATGATGGTCCAGACTTCGGCGGCGGCCTTGCTCACTGCAGACTGGCCCGCCTCGTCGGTGGCGAAGTCGAGGAGGCCCGACGCACCGATGAGGTCGATGTCGCCGCCGGCACCCAGCAATTCGACGGAACGTGTCAGCCCTTCCGGGGAGGCGTTGACAGGCTCGCCGGGGCTATTGGCGACGTACACGATGTGATCGCGAATTGCGGCTGGATCGGAGGAGTTGGCGGCAAGCGCCGCGAGGGCGACGAGGTAGACGGAGTCGTAAGCTTCGCGGACGCCCGGCTGCTCAGCGGTATCGGGGTACGCCGAGGAGAATCGTCCGGCGAATTCGGGATCGCGCGGCGTGGCCACTAGCTTTGCTCCACGGGATGGGGCGGACGGCACAACGTTCGGCTCGAACTGGCCGTCGCCGATTGAGACGGATCCCATGAGGAACATTCCGGGTCCCGTTGCGTCCAATGCGGCTTCGAGGACAGCGCGGGACATCTCCGGGTTGCCGAAGATGGCGATAGTGTCGGCGGGTTCGCTGGTACCTGGGAGGACTGTCGGGGTGGTCGAGGAGTCGTTCGATCCGCCGCTGTTGCAGGCGACTGCACACATGGCAAGAGACAGTAATGCTAAGACGAGGAATTGTCGCATCGGAAGGCGCGTGCGTGGACGCTGCCACAACGTTAGATGCACTCCGCGCGAATGGTCAACCGATGGTGGCGCTTGAACTCGGGCGTAACTTACGCTGGATGGGCAACGATTGACCACCCGGAGGAAAAATGGCGCGAGAAACAGACCTGATCGAGCTCGGCGATAACGTGCGATTTCAGGACCGCTGGCAGGGGTACATTTCTGGGTTCGACGTGTCGGACGAGATGGAACTTCTGAACGTCGTCGTGACCAGCGGCATCCTCTTCTTCAAGCAGTCGGTGCGTTTGCCGGCAACGGCCCTGAAGGACTGGAGCAACGATTGGGTGGATATCGACGCGAACAGCTTTGCCGCGTTCGGGCGCGAGGTGCCGCCGGTCGCTGTTCCGTCCAAACCGATTTCGGGCGACTCGCCCGTCTCGCATCCGGGCGCCCGCCTGTCCGGCATCCTCGTCAAACAGCAAGGACGCCTGATCACCGAGGTGTTGATCTCTCGTGGCGGGAAGCGGTACAGGATCGCCGCCAGCGATGTGCGGGTCGAAGGAAATACGATCACTCTCGGCAGGCATTTCGAGGCGTTGCCCGTGTACCATGGGGATTCCCAACTTGAAGGCAAGCTGCACGATGCGATCGCGGACGATGACTATTTGACGACCGATGACAAGCGGAGTGTCAGCGTATACGTTGACGGCGGCGTCGCGGTCATCGGCGGTAACGTTCGCGTCGGGGAAACACGGGATCACGTCAGGGCGATCATTGAGGGAACCCCGGGGTTACTCGGGGTTCGCGACGAGAGCGTGGACGACATCAGCCTGGAGCAGGCGATTGGGATGGCGCTCAACAAGTCCGGTCTACAGCGCCGGGCGGACGTGTTCGCGAGATCCAACCTGGGCCACGTAACGCTCTACGGAACGTCAAGGTCTGATGAACTCACCGGCGACGTCACGCGCGAGATCGCGCGGATCCACGGAGTCCGCGAGGTAACGAGCCGCCTCGAACCAGTTGCCGTCTGACGGCCGCGTCTAGGCCGAGCCGTGCCAGGTGCCCATGTGGTCCTTGATGGCCTTGTGGTAGGCGCCCGGCAGGTAGTGTTCGTCGTAAAAGTCGGTCTCCAGGTGGTGGGCCTGGAACCAGATGTTCATCTCCATGGGCTCGGCGGTCGCGGGGAAGCGGCCGTACGTCTCCCAGATGTACTCGCAGAAAGCTTTCGTCGCTTCCAGGCACCAATCCGGTGTCTTGTTGACAAGCCGGTCCAGTGACTGGCGGTCTTTGAGCGCCACCGGGCCGCCGTCCTCCTTGTAGATGCCACTCTTGCCCCACTTGGCGTCGAAGATCGCCTGCACGGCGGCGCCCATGTCCGGGTAGTAGGGCGGGCGGTAGGACTGGAACAGGCCGTCCAGCCCGACCATCGAGGCGGCGGGACCCATCGACGGGTCGAGCGGCTTGATCGGCCCCATTTTATCGGGGATGACACCGCGGAAGCCCATCATCGGCATGATGTATTGGCCGACGGAAGCGCTGAACAGCCAGCCGCCGAGGCCCATCGCCTGCAGCGCGAGGTACATGTTCTGGAGCATGATTGCCTGCTCGGTGCCGGGGATAATCATCCGCATCGCGCTCTCGAGGCCGGAGAGCGGGTAGGCGCGGGTGCGGTCCAGGTAGCCCTTGTCCGCCCACTCCTTCAGTGGCTCGGCGTTGCCGTTTAGGTCGTCGTAAGGGTAGTAGCAATTGGGATGGTCCATCACCAGCATCAGGACGTTGATGTACTCCCAGGTGAGGTCGCTAATCGGCATGAACAGGGTCGAACCAGGCTGGTTGGCATTCCACCAGTTAAAGGGCTGCGTGACGCCCTCGATCATCGGCACCTGGAGGCGGCCTTCGCTGAGTTTCACCGTGTTGGCGCGGAAGCCCTGGACGATCTTTTCGCGGTCGTCCATGGTCTCGTACTCGGACACGGCGTCGGGAGTCTTCTCGCGGAACTGGGCCATGTAGGTGCCCTCGTCGTTCGTCCAAAACAGCTCCGTGCCGTGGGAACCGCAGGCGCTGGCGTAGACGCGGCCCACAAACTGGAGCATCGTGTTGCCGCAGTAGCCGGTCTCGCCCTCGTTGTAGGGGAGATCGCCGAGGTTGGTGCCGCTGATGCCGGTGCCGGCCATGACGAGCATCGCCTCCTCGATCTCGTCGAGGGGGATGGGCTCCTTCGTCGACTTGAAGGGCGAGAGGTCACCCGGCATGGTGGCGCCGAGGGGAAAGCGGCGGGCGCGGCGCTGGAAGATGGCGTCGAAGAGGGGGTAGTTCCACGCATTGCGCGCGGCCTCAACGGCGTTGATCGGCTCGGCCAGGATGCTTCGCTGAGGGGTCATAGTGGGTTCCTCCGTTCGCGGCGGGCTTTGTGGCGCGATGATTATACAGCGGAGGCGGAGCCAGCGGCGGGTGGGCGAGCTTGTAGAGCTAGCGCCGTTCCAGGTCGAGGGAGATGCTGTTCATGCAGTAGCGTTGGCCGCCGCGGTCGGCAGGGCCATCGTCGAAGAGGTGGCCGAGGTGCGAATGGCAGCGGGCGCAGCAGACTTCGGTGCGGCGCATCCCGTGGGAGTTGTCCTCGAACAGTTCGACGGCGTCGGGGTTGATGGCCTCGGTGAAGCTGGGCCAGCCGCTGCCGGAGTGGTACTTGGTGGAGCTGTCGAAGAGTTCGTTTCCACAGGCGGCGCACTTGTACATCCCGTCGTCTTCGAGGTCCGTGTACTCGCCCGTGAAGGCGCGCTCGGTACCCGCCTCGCGCAGCACGGCGTACTGCTCCGGGGTGAGACGCTTGCGCCACTCCTCTTCGTTGGTGGGCATGGCCTCGGCTGGATCGCTGACGTCGGCTCCGCCCGCGATTGGCGCCGTCGGAATTGCGCACTCGACGCCGGTGCCTTTAAGGCCGCAATAGCCGTTCGGGACCTTGTGCAGGTACTGCTGGTGGTAGTCCTCGGCGAAGTAAAAGGGACCGGCCGGGACGATCTCGGTGGTGATCTCGTCGTGACCGGCCTGCTTCAGCGCGTCGTTGTAGGCGTCTCGGGCCATCTCGGCGACACGGCGCTGGTCCTCGGTGGTGTGGTAGATGGCGGAGCGGTACTGGGTACCGACATCGTTGCCCTGGCGCATCCCCTGGGTGGGGTTGTGCTCCTCGAAGAACGTCTTGAGCAGGGTTTCGTATGAGACCTTCGCGGGATCAAAGGCAATGAGGACGGCTTCGGCGTGGCCGGTGCGGCCGGAGCAGGCTTCCTCGTACGTGGGGTTCTGAGTGAAGCCGCCGGTGTAGCCGACAGCAGTCGTGTAGACGCCGGGCATCTGCCAGTAAAGCCGTTCCGCGCCCCAGAAACAGCCGAGGGCGAAGATGGCGGTCTCGATGCCGTCGGGATACGGCGGCTCGAGGGGTGTGCCGAGCACCTCGTGCCTGGAGGGCACGAAATAGGGGCGGGTTTCCCGGCCGGGCAGGGCGTCCTCCGGCGCGATCATCGCTGACTTTTCACGACCGAACAGCATGGGCTTACCTCCGGCTACTAGGATACAGGTTCAGGGCGCGCTCGTACTTACCTAAGGATTGCCTCCTGTTAGCATGAGCCTAGCTTGATCTTCGTATACCTTGACCTGCTGGACGTGGATGCGTTCGCCGCCATCGTCTTCGCCGGCGCGACCGTCACGGCGCTTATTCTCGGCATTTCGTTCCACGAGTTCTCGCACGCCTTCACCGCGGACAAGCTGGGTGACGGTCTGCCCAGGCGAATGGGCCGGGTCACGCTGAATCCATTGCGCCACCTGGACCCGGCGGGGACGATCCTGATGATCCTGATCGGGTTCGGCTGGGGCAAGCCGGTGCCGATCAATCCGGGCGCGACAGCGAATCCAAAGGGGGCGCTGGCGATGACGGCCGGCGCTGGACCATTGTCCAACATTGCGGTGGCCGCGATCGCGGGGTTCCCGATCAGGACCGAGATGGTTCCGTGGATATCTCCGTTCAACCTGGGCGCGTTCGAGCAGTTGGCCTTCACCGGGTGGAGCACTCAGGAGTACCTCGGTCTTTACCTCAGCTCGATCGTGCTTTTCAGTCTGATCCTTGGCGTGTTCAACTTGCTGCCCATCGCGCCGCTGGATGGATTCAACCTCGCAGTCGGGCTGCTCCCCCGCGACCTGTCGAACGCCTTCGCCCGTTTGGGACAGTACGGGCCATTGATTCTCATCATCCTCATAGCGCTACCCATCCTGACCGGCGGCGAGGTCGGGATATTGTTCGCAGTGATGGAGCCGATAATCAGGTTCCTCGCAGAGTTATTCGCCGGCGTCGGCGGCAACGACCTCTTTGCTTAGCCGCGCCTTCTACCGCACCCGGCAGCTCGTCTCTGCCCTCAACCCGCGCGTGACGGAAACGGAGTGCGAAGCCGCACAGCGAGTCCTCGGTGACCGGTTGTACCCGCTGTTCGAGTCGATGCAGCCGGCCGACCAACGGCACTGTCTCGACGTCTTCGAGCGGTTGCTACAGGATGGCTCGCCGGATGCGGCGATGCTGCAGGCGGCGCTCATCCACGACTGCGGCAAGGGCTCGCTCGCGGGCGCAGAGATCACAATCCCGGACCGCGTCGCGTTTGTGCTGCTTACACCGTTCCCGCGGGCGCTCGATGTCGCAGCAAAGCGCGGCGGGATTGCCGCTCTGCGTGACCACGCAGCGGTTACGCTGGAACTGGGGCGAGTTCACGGCGCGAGCGATGACGTGCTGGCGCTGATCGAAGAGATGGACGGGCTGCGGACTGTAAGTAACCGGGGCGCAGCGCTCAAGCGCGCCGACGATCTTACCTGATGCCCCTGATAAGCTATTGTCCGCTATGAACGAGCAGCGGAATGCGGGCGAGATCGCGATCATCGGGCTGGGCCTAATTGGCGCGTCGCTGGGGTTGGCCTTGAAGGCCGGTGGACTCACGGACACGCCCATCGTCGGACACGACACCAGCGGCAAGGCCCTGGGCGCTGCGAAGAAACTCGGCGCCGTGGACAGGATTGCGGACAATGCCGCCGACGCCGTGAAATCCGCGGCGATAGTCATCCTCGCCGTGCCGATCATGAACCTCCGGCAGTCCCTCGGCGAGATCGCGCCTCACCTCAACGAGGGCGCCGCTGTCACGGACACCGCCAGCACCAAGACCGAGGTCATGCGCTGGGCCGCCGAGGCCCTGCCCGCGACGGTGGATTTCGTGGGCGGCCACCCTATGGCAGGCAAGGAGACGCCCGGGGCTGAGCAGGCCGAGGCAACACTCTTCCGGGGAAGGCCGTATTGCCTCTGCCCCTCCCTGACCGCTTCGCCGGGGGCAATTAAGGCCGTGTCCGGACTCGCAGCGGTTGTCGGGGCTAACCCGGTGTTCATGGACGCCGAGGAGCACGACCAGTACGCGGCGGCGATCAGCCACATGCCGCTGATGACTTCCACCGCGCTGTTCAGCTTGATCCGGAACAGCGCATCGTGGGACGACTTCGGCGCAGTCGCCGGGCCTGCTTTCAAAGACATGACGCGGTTGGCATCGGGCGATCCGGCACTGGCGCTCGGAATCTGGCGCACGAACCGAGAGGCGCTCATCCACTGGATGGACCGCATGATCGGGGAGATTGGCCGGTTCCGCGAGATGCTCAAGGACGCTCAAGACGAAAAGCTGCTCGAAGTGTTCACGCAGGCACAGGTCCAGAGGGACGAATTCCTGCTCGACCCGCCGGTCAGGATGCCGGAAGACACCGGTGTGTCGGTCGACAAGGGGAAGGCGCTGATGGACATGCTCATCGGGGCTAAACTGGCCGATAACCTGCGCCGCGCGATGCCGCCTGAGCCGGGCGAAAAAATGACCAAAGCCGAGGCGGCGGAGCCGCGAATCTCGATGGTGGACCGAGTCGCTGAAGGTGTGCGCAAGGATCTCGAGAAGATGGAGGCGGAGGAGGCTGCGAAGGAGACTCGCGGAGACGAATTGTAACGAAAAATAAGCGAGAAACCTCGCTAACGCTTGCTTTCACCCTCCGCGATTTCTGATACCATGCTAATTGACCGACAGAACCGGCAGCGGCGACGCCCCACGGACGCCACTGCCGATGGGAGAGGAAGGGAGAATAGCCATGCCCGCAGGCAATCGTGATGGTACGGAGTTGATCCATGTCGGCTTCGGGAACTACCTGGCGATGAACAAGGCCCTGGCGATCGTCACTCCAACCTCGGCGCCAATCCAGCGAATGGTGCGCGAAGGCAAAAAGGAGAAGACGATCATTGACGTCACCAGCGGCCGCCGCACCAAGGCCGCCGTCTTCACCGAGTCCGGGCAGATCGTCCTTGTCGCGATCACGCCGGAAGCCCTGGCCGGGCGCGCTTCTCGACAGGGCGGCTAATGGCGCTTGTTCACGCGGGATTCGGCGAGTACCTCCGCGCACAGGACATAGTGGCCATAACCCTCACCTCGTCCGCACCAATCCAGCGGATGATCAAGGAAGCCAAGAAGGAAAAACGGATCCTTGATTACACCAGCGGCCACCGCACCAAAGCCGCCGTTTTCACCCTGTCCGGCGAGGTCGCCCTTGTAGCGATCACCCCCGAGGCACTGGCCGGGCGAGTCGCCTCCGCGCGCCGGGGCAAGCACCAAGACTAGCCTTTGTCCTCCCCGCCCCTTCTGGTCGTCCTGACAGGACCCTCCGGGGCGGGCAAGGATTCTGTGCTCGAACGCTTTCGTTCGCGCGAAGGCGATGGTTTCACTGTTGCCGTCAATGCCACAACTCGCCCTCCCCGCGAGGGCGAAGTTGAGGGCGTGGACTACTACTTCGTGAGCAAGGAACGTTTTGCGGCGATGGTCCGCGATGGAGATTTGCTGGAGCACGCCACTGTATATGGCCAGGAAAAGGGCGTCCCCAGGGCGCCCGTGAAGGAGTTGCTCGAAGCGGGTCGCACTGTCATCCTGCGGACTGACATCCAGGGAGCGCGATACATCAAGTCCCTGGTACCCGCCACTTTGACGATCTTTATCGCACCCCCGAGCGCCGAGGAACTGGAGGAGCGGCTGCGCGCGCGCGATACTGACACGCCCGAACAAGTGCGGATCCGACTGGAAACGGCGCGGAGCGAAATGGCGGCGGCCGGCGAATTCGACCATATCGTCGTGAACGATGACCTTGAGGAGTGCCTCGACCAGATCGAGCAGATAATCGGCACGGAGCGTGCCCGTCAGGATCGCCAGCCCGTGGTACTGCCTTGAGCCTCGACAGCCACGCATGGTGGCAGACCGGGATCATCTACCAGATCTATCCCCGCTCGTTCATGGACTCGGACGGCGACGGTACCGGCGACCTGCCCGGCATGATCAGCAAGCTCGATTACCTGCAGTGGCTCGGCATCGAAGGCGTCTGGGTGTCGCCGTTTTTCCGCTCACCGATGGCCGATTTCGGCTACGACGTATCGGACTACTGCGACATCGAGCCTGTCTTCGGGACGATGGACGACTTCGACCGCCTCGTCTCGGAGGCGCACGAGCGCGGCCTAAAGATCATCCTCGACTTCGTTCCGAACCACACCTCGGAGCAGCATTCCTGGTTCCTGGAGTCTGCGTCGTCCCGCGACAACCCGAGGCGGGACTGGTACATCTGGCGCGACGCGAAGGCTAATGGGGATCCACCGAACAACTGGGTGAGCCACTTCGGCGGGATCGCCTGGGAGTGGCACAAGCCGACGCAACAGTACTATCTCCACTCGTTCTTGAAGGAACAGCCCGACCTGAACTGGCGCAACCCCGACGTTGTCGAAGCGATGCTCGGCGCGCTGCGGTTCTGGCTGGAGCGCGGCGTCGACGGGTTCCGGGTGGACGTGATGTGGGAGACGATCAAGGACGAGCAGCTGCGCGACAACCCGCCCAATCCGCGGTACGAGGAGGGGAAGACGCACCCCTACTTCAAGGTACTGCCCCTTTACAATCACGACCAACCGGAGATCCACGAGATCATCGGGGAGATGCGCCGCCTCTTCGAGAAGTACCCCGGCGACCGCGTCCTCATCGGCGAGATCTACCTGCCGATCGACCGGCTGGTCACGTACTACGGGACGAACGGCGACGGCGCCCACATGCCGTTCAATTTCCAGCTCATTCTCCAGAAGTGGGAGGCGCGGCGGCTGGCCACGATGATCGACCAGTACGAGGCGGCGCTGCCGCCACATGGCTGGCCGAACTGGGTCCTAGGAAACCACGACCGCGAACGGATCGCGTCGCGGGTCGGACGCGCACAGGCCAGGGTCGCCGCCATGCTGCTGCTGACGCTGCGCGGCACGCCAACGATCTACTACGGGGAGGAGCTTGGGATGGAGGACGTAGAGATCCCGCCGGAGCGCGTTGTAGACCCGCCCCAGGCTTACGGCATCGGCCGTGACCCGGAGCGGACGCCGATGCAGTGGACTTCCGGCCCGGGTGCCGGCTTCACCACCGGCGATCCGTGGCTCCCGATCGCAACAGACTTCGCCCGGTACAACGTGGAGAGCGAAAAGGCAGACGAAACATCGTTTCTGGCGCTGCACAAGCGGCTGATCGAACTCAGGCAGAGCGAACCCGCTCTACAGGTCGGCAGCTACGAGCCGATCACGACAGAAGGTGACGTCCTCGCCTACGAGCGCGAGTACAAGGGTGAGCGCTTCGTGATTGCTCTAAACCTCGGCTCCGGCCCGGAGATGGCGGTGGTGGAGGGGTTGAGTGGAACCGTGGGGGTGTCGACACATATGGATCGCGCGGGGGAGGCTGTGGATGGGGAGTTGGAGTTGCGGGGGGACGAGGGTGTGGTGGTGAGGGTTACCTAGCCGCCTGCGACCGCCTCGATTTCGTCCGCGGCGCGCCCGGCTCCATCGTCATGCGCCAGTTTCTCCGCCAACGCCTTCGCGGCGTCTCGATAGCGAGCGTCCGTCACAACCGCCTCGATCGCATCGCGGAACTCCTCGCCACTGGACATGGTAGTCAGCCTGATGCCAGCGCCGTGGTATTCGACTCGAGCGGCAATGTCCGGCTGGTCGAAAAAGACCGGCGCGCAGACCATCGGGACGCCGTGCCGCAGGGCTGCGACCGTGGCACCGTGTCCGCATTGAGTCACCATTGCCGCGGCCGAGGGAAGCACCTCCGGGTGTGGCACGAAGTTCCGGTAGGCAAGGGTCTCATGCTGAGGCAGGCTCGACGGGTCCAGCGTCCCCGTCGTAATCATCCCGCGCATGCCGAGATCCGCGATGGCGTTTGCGGCGGCCTGGAATACGGCGAACCACAGCCCCGACAATCCCGTCGTCGTACCACTCACGACGACCAGGGGCCGCTCATCCTGGCTGTCCCACGGGTTATCCCATCCATTTCCCTGGCTGGGCGAGCGGACGGTCCCTGCGTAGACCATGTTCGCCGGAGGCTGGAACGCGTAATCGAATTCTGGGTTGCTCAGGATAACTACCCTGTCCGCTCGGTCCTCCCACGTCCAGGGGGCCTCGTCTCGTGACAGCCCCAGCTGCTCACGGGCCGCGTTCATGGTTTCCGAAATGCCTTTGTACGCAGCCGCGAATTCCTCATGGCGCTCAGGGGGGTCGTCGCCCGGCGGTGCACCCCGCCCGGGCAGCGGTAGTCCCGGTAACGAGCGATGAACTGCCACGGTGGTCACTAACGCGACCCGCGAAACGCCTGCCAGCTCGGCGGCCATCGCTGCGCCGGGCGCAACCAGGTCCACAAGAACGACGTTCGGATCAAACGCCTCGATCTCATCCCGGGTGGCCTTAGCCCACGGAAGGGACATGGGCATCCACAGCGCAATGGTGCTCAGGAGAATGAAGTGCTCTGGGATCGCGTTAAGGTCTGGCACCGCACCCATGCCATCCATCCATGCAGCGGGCTCTGGCGAGCTAACTTCGCACCCAGCACCGAGAAAGGCTGCCTCCATCGGTTCGCTGCGTGGCGCACCAGGATACCAAGGGCCCGCCAGCACCCGGACCGTGTGCCCTCTGTTCACCAGCTCACGGGCGACCGCGACTAGAGGAGGGATATTTCCGCCGGCCTCGCCGGTGCAGAGCAATACGCGCATTGCGGGAAAGTCTAGCACGAGCCGGTCCGCACCTTGCCTTGACACCCTTCCCGACCTTCGTGCTACACTCCGCGCACAACCGAATACCCAGCGGCAACGAACTGGACTAGTAGCCCGCAGAGCGGTGCTCAGAGAGCCGGGGCAAGGTGAGAGCCCGGCGCAAGCGCAGCAGGTGAATGGACCGGGGAGCCGCCAGGCGAAAGGCGCAAGCCGACTAGCCGGGGCCGGAAGGGGCACCGTTACAGGCCCGGTCCGCTGATAGGCGGATGTCAAGGCTCTCGCCGAAAGGCCGGAGCGAAGCAGGGTGGCACCACGAGTACCTCGTCCCTACGGACGAGGTTTTTTTGTTGCCCGAAAGGAGCACGGCGATGGCCGAAACGAAGACAGCGCACACGGACACGGCTTACAAGCCCACCTGGAAGCGCATGCTCACCGGCGACCGGCCCACCGGGGCGCTTCACCTCGGCCACTACGTCGGCTCGCTGAGAATGCGACTCGACCTGCAGGACAAGATCGACACATTCGTGTTGATCGCGGACCTGCACGTCCTCACCACCCGCACGAACGACCTGCAAGAGATCGGCCACAACATCCGCGAGTGCGTCCTCGACTACCTCGCCGTGGGCATCGACCCGCAGAAGACGACGATCTACCTGCAGTCGCTCGTGCCGGAGGTGCTGGAGCTGTTCTGGCTGTTCATGCCGCTCGTCGGCGTGCCGCGGGCTCAGCGCATTCCGACGCTCAAGGAGCAGGTGCGAGACTTACAGCTGGAGAGCGCGTCGATGGCGTTGCTCTCGTACCCGGTGCTGCAGTCGGCGGACATCCTGATGGTGAAGGGCGACGTCGTGCCCGTGGGCAAGGACCAGGGGTCGCACGTCGAACTCACGCGCGAGATCGCCCGCCGCTTCAACCAGACCTACGGCGAAGTGTTCCCGGAACCGGACGCGCCGATTACCCCCGTCCTCATCGGCACCGACGGCCAGGCCAAGGCCAGCAAGTCGATCGGCAACGTCATCATGCTCAGTGATTCGCCCGAGGAGGTGGAGGCGAAGGTGAAGACGATGTTCACGGACCCGAACCGCATCCGCGCCGACATCCCGGGCAAGGTCGAGGGGAACCCGGTCTTCGTCTACCACGACGAGTTCAACGACGACGCCGATGAGGTGGCCGAGCTGAAGATGCGCTACCGGAAAGGCACCGTCGGCGACGTCGAGGTCAAGAAGAAGCTGGCTGCGGGAATCAACCGCTTCCTCGACCCAATCCGCGACCGGCGCGCCAACTTCGCCGCCCAAAAGGGCCTGGTCGAGGAAATCATCGAGGCGGGCTCCGCTCGCGCCCGAGAAGAGTGCCAGAAGACGCTCGCCGAAGCCCGCGAGGCAATGGGACTAACCTACTTCCGCGGCTCAGATCACCTGGAGACACTGAAATGAACTACCAACCATCATTAGAAGAAGTCCTCGACCTGGCCCGCAACGGCGAGCACAACCTCGTCCCCGTCTTCCGCGACGTACCGGCTGACCTCGAGACGCCCGTGTCCGCTTTCCTGAAGGTTGCGCGCGGCGACCACTCATTCCTCCTCGAGTCCGTCGAGGGGGGCGAGCGCCTGGCCCGCTACAGCTTCATCGGCACGGAGCCTTACCGGGTCTACCGCAGCGGGCCTTATGACGACCCAACCGACGGCCCCGACCCGCTGATCGAGGTCGAGGAGGAGATGCGCCGCTACAGCATCTCCCACCCGAAGGACGCGGAGGCGCGCACTAGCTTGCCCCGGTTTACCGGCGGCGCAGTCGGCTTCCTCGCCTACGACGTGATCCGCCACTTCGAGCCGCGCGTGAAGATCCCGGCGAAGGACGACCGAAAGCTGCCGGAAGCGCTGTTTATGTTCGTC
>Ga0105347_1000885_pt1 | contig 13443 bp, 14 predicted proteins | sample EasRivMeERMLT890_FD_89677 | JGI IMG/M metagenome (GOLD analysis project Ga0105347, IMG submission 89677) | Soil microbial communities from meander-bound floodplain in the East River, Colorado, USA - East River MetaG ERMLT890 | ecosystem: Environmental > Terrestrial > Soil > Floodplain | place... | reverse complement strand
TTAACCCTACTTTTGGCGATGGGCCGAGAACAGTGGAAAGTTTTATCTTCGATTTTGACGGCGATATTTACGGTGAGTCGGTTAAGCTTTCATTTGTTAAGAGAATCCGGGAAGAGCGAAAATTTACGATCGTGAACGATTTAATCGGGCAAATCAATGAGGATGTAAAGTGTGCAAAGGCTATCTTCAAGGATAGTGCGATTGACTGAAGCAGGCGCTCCCTTGAAACCGTCGAGTTTATGAGGCTTCAAAAAACAGTCGTGGATCCGCAATCAGCGGGCATGCGACTGGATCTTTTCATAAGCCGTTGTCTGTCCGAGTCTACGAAAGGTGAAGCGCTTAGTCGTTCCGGAGTGCAGAAATTGATTGCCCGAGGACAGATCACGCTCAACGGCAAACAAGCAAAGTCGGGGGCGCGGCTCAAGATCAACGATCTTGTGACCATGCGGGCGTTGCCTTCGAGACCAACCGATCTGATGGCCGAGCCCATCGCCCTTAACGTTATCTATGAGGATGAGGACTGCATCGTCATCAACAAAGCTCCCGGAATGATGGTTCATCCGGCGGCCGGCAGACGGATGGGGACTTTGGTCAACGCAATCTTGTATCGTTGCCCAGGGTTGCAAGGAATTGGTGGAGAGTCCCGTCCGGGAATCGTCCATCGATTGGATAAAGATACCTCGGGAGTCATGGTTGTGGCCAAGAGTGCGCTAGCGTTTCTGCAACTCGCCCGACAGTTCAAAGACCGACGGGTAAAGAAGGAATACCTGGCATTGGTTTGGGGTCAGCTAAAGAGCGACCACGGGACCGTCAATCGCCCTATCGGGCGCCACCGTTCCGATCGGAAACGAATGTCTAGTATCTACGCGCTGCCCAAAAGAAGGGACGCGGTTACTGATTGGAGTGTCGAGAAATGTCTCCGTAACAAAAACGGTGTGATCGGTCCTTCCTGGGTTAGCTTGTTAAGACTGACGCCGCGGACTGGCCGAACTCACCAGCTCCGAGTCCATGTTGCCGATCTAGGCCATCCCATAATTGGCGATAAGGTCTACGGGCGGAGGCGGCTAAATAAGGCGGCCACAAATGGTGATGCTTCTAGCTTGGATTTATTCTCGCGCCAAGCGCTCCACGCCGAACGGCTCGGCATATTTCATCCTCGGTCCGGGAAACCAATGGAATTTTATGCACCGTTGGCAGAAGATATGGCGCTTCTTTTGGCCACGCTGGAAGGCGAGGATCTAAATCAAGATTAATGAGGCATAGGGGTTGACAAGAAAAGGCCTTTTACTTAGTATGAGGAAGACGATTAGCAATTCAGCGATCTCTTTAAATTAACCCCCACACTGACGAAATCGTTCAGCATCCGTTCTGAGTTTGATTTGGATCTTGAAGAAAAGATTCGCACCCGCGTGTAGCAGCCTGTCGCATTGACATGTCGTATCTGCGAACGTGTTTCCATCCTTGCGCAATCTACCGGCCATTGAGACTTCAGGACGTGCATCTTTGATACGGCAGGAACGAAGTCCTATGGGTATGCTCGTGAAAAGGGATGCGAGTCTTAAAAATTTGAAAGGAGAGGCATAGTTTATGGTCCGTGGCAGAACTCGAACCGCCGAGCCGGAGACCCAGGAGGATAACGGGTTAAACCTTAAGGCTCTCAAAGAGAAAAAGATCAGTGACTTGGCACTGATCGGCAAGAACTTTAATATTGAGGGCGCCGCAAATATGCGCAAGCAGGAATTGATCTTTGCGATTTTGCAAGCGCAAACGGAACAGAACGGCCATATTTATGGTGAAGGCGTTTTGGAGACCCTCCCGGACGGGTTTGGGTTTTTGCGTGCCCCCGACTATAACTACCTTCCCGGGCCGGACGATATCTACGTTTCCCCTAGCCAGATTCGCAGATTCAACCTGCGGACGGGCGATATTATTTCGGGTCATATTCGCCCTCCCAAAGAAGGAGAGCGCTATTTCGCTCTGCTCAAGGTTGAATCCATCAATTACGAGGATCCGGAGAGAGCTCGAGAAAAGATTCTCTTTGACAATCTCACACCGTTATACCCAAACGAACGGCTTTGTCTGGAATATCAACCCGAAGATTACACAACACGCATTGTTGATTTGTTGACCCCGGTTGGCAAAGGTCAGCGTGGGTTAATCGTAGCCGCCCCGCGGACAGGAAAGACGATGATGCTGCAGCATATCGCTAAAGCGATCGCCCATAACCACAAAGAGGTGATACTCATTGTCCTGCTAATAGATGAGCGACCCGAAGAAGTCACGGATATGCAGCGTTCCGTCGATGGCGAAGTGATCAGTTCCACGTTTGATGAGCCTGCGACACGCCACGTCCAGGTAGCGGAAATGGTGATTGAAAAGGCCAAACGACTGGTGGAGCATGGCAAGGACGTCGTGATCCTACTCGACAGCATTACCCGGCTTGCGCGGGCCTACAACACCGTTGTCCCACCCAGCGGGAAGATCCTGTCCGGCGGCGTCGACTCCAATGCCCTGCACAAACCGAAGAAGTTTTTTGGTGCGGCAAGAAACATCGAGGATGGCGGTAGCTTGACGATTATTGCAACCGCCCTGATCGATACGGGTAGCCGAATGGACGAGGTTATTTTTGAAGAATTCAAAGGTACCGGGAACATGGAGGTGCATTTGGATCGGCGGTTAATGGATAAGCGAGTGTTCCCGGCCATCGACATCAACAAATCGGGAACGAGAAAAGAGGAGTTGCTGATCGCCAAAGAGGACTTGAATCGCATTTGGATCCTGCGAAAAGTATTGTCGCAGCTCAGCGTAGTCGACGCCATGGAGTTCTTGCAGGACAAGATGCACGGAACGAAGAACAACAAAGAGTTTCTTGAGTCCATGAACCAGTGACTTTCTCCGCCTTTCCCGCCGCCTTGCGTGGAACGCTGATCTTTGTTAAAAACGCAAAGATATTGAGTGGTTTAAAGTTTTTGCTTGTGGCTGTCGGCGGTCCTCGTGTCCCGTACGAAACCGGCCGCCGTGATTATTATTTCACACCCTTTCTGATCCTTTACGCGGTGCCCACCCGGGTGCGGAATGGAAGAGATGAGAGGCGAGGTCAAAAACCAAGGAGACAGAGATGAGTGATATTTCAATGAAACAGCTGCTGGAAGCCGGCGTCCATTTTGGACACCAAACCAGCCGTTGGAACCCAAAGATGAAGCCTTATATATTCGGTGCCCGCAACGGTATCCACATCATTGATCTGCAGCAAACCGTGGCGATGTTTAAAGAGTTGGAGGCCGTGGTTCGCAACATTGCGGCCTCCGGTGGACATGTCCTATTCGTCGGCACTAAGAAGCAGGCTCAGGAAGCTATCAAGGAAGAGGCCGAACGGTGTGGCATGTTTCACGTTCACAATCGTTGGCTGGGCGGAACGCTGACCAACTTTTCTACTATCCGGCAGAGCATTGAGCGCTTGAGAAAACTCGAGGAGATGGAAAACGATCCGAAAATCGTGGACGCCTTGACCAAAAAGGAAATGTTGGGGCTTAGGCGAGAAAAGGAAAAATTGGAACAATCTCTGGGTGGAATTAAGGGGATGCGTAAGCTCCCGGACGCCATCTTCGTGGTTGATCCGAAACAGGAAGAAATCGCGGTCAAGGAAGCGAGAAAGCTGGGCGTTCCCGTCGTTGCTGTCATAGACACGAATTGCGATCCTGATCTGGTGGACTATAAAGTGCCCGGCAACGATGACGCTATTCGGGCCATCCGACTGTTCTGTGCGGCCATTGCGGACGCCATCAATGAAGGTAAAACTCTTTACGAGCAAGCTCTCGTGAAGGACAAAGAGGATGACAAGGCCGCGATCGCCGCTCCGGTGGAGGACCCAAGCCGGACCGGGGCCGGTGCGGCTTTAGGAGCTTAGGGATCTATGGAAGTTAATGCAACTCTAGTCAGAGAATTGCGCGAAAAAACCGGCGCCGGTATCATGGATTGTAAGCGCGCACTAGCCGAAAGCGCGGGAGATCTGGAGAACGCCGTCAACTATTTGCGACAGAAGGGGTTGGCCGCGGCTGCAAAGAAGGCCGACCGCATCGCGGCGGATGGGGCGGTAGGTGCCTATGTCCATCCTGGAGGAAAGATCGGCGTCCTGGTAGAGATCAACTGCGAAACTGACTTCGTGGCTCGGACCACGGAGTTTCAGACGCTCCTCAAAGACATGGCCATGCAGATCGCTGCGGCCAATCCGCGCTATGTGCGGCCGGAAGACGTATCCGCGGACGAGATCGCAAAGGAACGGGAGATTTATCGGCTTCAGGCGTTGGAGTCCGGAAAACCGGAAAAGGTCATTGAGAAGATCGTTGAGGGAAAGATGGAACGATTTTATTCCGAAGTCTGCTTGCTGGAACAAACGTTCATCAAAGATCCGGATCGCAAAGTGCTTGATGTTCTTAATGATGCCATTGCGCGTCTCAGAGAAAAAATCGAAGTCAGGAGATTTGCCCGCTTCCATCTCGGTGAAGGCGTCAATAACTAACAGGTCCTTGAACAGCTGATGAAGAACGGGTCGCCAAAATATAAACGGCTTATCCTAAAGGTGACGGGGGAAGTTTTCGCGGGACCGTACAAATTCGGTATCGATGGACAAACTGTCAAGGCTTTTGCTCAAGAGATCAAGGAAGTCAAGGAAATGGGTTGCGAGCTGGCGCTGGTCATTGGCGGGGGCAATATCTTCCGCGGCGCAGTGGCGAGTGAGATCGGAATGGATCGGGCGAGTGCGGATACCATGGGAATGCTTGCCACTGTTATCAATAGCTTGGCATTGCAGGATGCACTCGAAAAACTGGGGGTTTCAACTCGGGTATTGTCTGCCATTGAGATGCGACAGGTGGCGGAACCTTACATACGCCGCCGGGCCACGCGACATTTGGAGAAGGGGCGGGTGGTTATTTTTGCCGGCGGAACCGGCAATCCGTATTTTACGACCGATACCACGGCGAGCCTTCGAGCCATGGAGGTAGGGGCGGAGGTCATCCTTAAGGCGACAAAAGTCGAGGGAGTCTATGACGCGGATCCTTTTAAGCACGAAGGAGCGCATAAATTCGAAGAGCTGACTTATATCGAGGTCTTGAATCGCGGGCTCAAAGTCATGGACTCCACTGCTATATCTCTCTGCATGGACAATCAATTGCCGATTATCGTTTTCAATATTATGGAAAAAGGCAATATCAAAAGAGTTGTCTCGGGGGAACCGATTGGTACTCTTGTCAGCGGGGGGAAACGATGAATGAAGCTATTTTCACTCAGCTGCAAAAAGAGATGGATGTATCTGTTGGCGCACTGCGCAAAGAACTCGCCAAACTTCGCACCGGGCGGGCCTCGACGGCGCTCCTCGAACATATTGTAGTCGAGTACTACGGCGCCACCACGCCGTTGAACCAATTGGCCACTCTGAGCGCGCCGGAGCCGCGGTTGTTGGTGATCCAGCCCTACGACCGCAGCGCCATGGGAGATGTGGAGAAGGCGATTCTTAAGTCAGATCTTGGCCTCACCCCGAACAACGACGGCAAGATTATTCGAGTGCCGATTCCCCAGCTCACCGAGGAACGGCGTAGGGAACTGGTTAAGCACGTTAAGAAGGTCGGGGAGGAGTTTCGCGTTTCGGTTCGTAACCATCGACGGGTCGCGGTGGAACAACTCAAAGAGTCTGAAAAAAAGAAGGAAATGACCGCCGATGATTCCAAGCATGGTCAGGATCGAGTGCAAAAAATCACAGATGAGTTCATCGGTCGCATCGACAAGGTAGTCAAGGCCAAAGAAGAAGAGATCATGGAGGTTTAAGTAACCGCCGATCTCCGTTTGTCACGACGCCTTCTCGGTCGCGCAAATGTCCAGAGTCCTTACAAACGTCAGCCGCATATCCCATTCATGAGATTCACGTTGCCCGGCTAATCATGGACCTAAACGGCCTAGACAAGAGTCGGTTACCCCAACATGTTGCTATGATTATGGACGGTAACGGCCGCTGGGCCAAGGAGCGAGGGAAAAGCCGTATAGAGGGTCATCGGCGTGGAAAAACCTCGGTTCGCGTGATCGTCGAAATGAGTCGCAGGATCGGTATTCCTTTCCTGTCGTTGTATGCTTTCTCGACCGAAAACTGGCTTCGGCCTCAGGACGAAGTCCATGCGCTTATGGGTCTATTGGAACACTACCTCGCTGCCGAACAAGCAAAAATGATGCGTTATAAGATCCGACTGCTAGCCATCGGTGACCGGAGTCGGCTGCCGGTTAGTGTTCGGCGTACCCTAGAACGAGTGATTGAGGTGACGCGTGAAAATAAGCGAATGACGGTAATCCTGGCGCTCAGCTACAGTGGCCGAAACGAGATTGTTAGAATGGTGAAAAAACTAGCTTGCGAAGTGCAGCAAGGGAAGTGTGACCCGGAGGAGATCGACGAAGGGGTCATCTCCGCACGGATGGATACGCCGGATGTGCCGGACCCCGACCTTTTGATCCGTACCAGCGGTGAGCTGCGGATCAGTAACTTTTATCTTTGGCAAATCGCTTACAGTGAGCTTTATGTGACGCCGACTCTTTGGCCCGATTTCAGGGAACCGGAGTACCTGCAAGCGCTTATGGAGTTTCAGCGGCGGCGCAGGAGATTTGGTAGAACAGATGAGCAAGTCATGGATCCCGCACCGTCGGCGTTGGAGGCCAGTGGAATCAAATCTTAGGTCCAGGCTGCTTACCGGGATCATTGTCATCCCGCCGTTAATTCTCTTAGTCGGTTGGGGGCCTCCCTGGTTTTTCGCCGGAGTTTTTATCGTTCTTGTGACCGGCGCGTTGCGAGAATATTTTGTCATGGTGTTTCCCGGCCACCTCAAAGATCAGCTTTGGGGCGTGCTTTTCGGCCTCAGCCTTTCTCTACCGCTGCTTCTCTCGGTGATGCCGGGAGGGGACTTGAGTTTAGGCCTACTGATCGTGTTCCTTTTCTCGCTGTATCTATTCATGGCGGGCAAATTAGAGGAACGTTTGAATCGATTGGCTTGGACGCTTCTGGGAGGTGTTTATCTCGGCTATCTGCTGCCCCATTGGATCCTGTTGTTTCGCATGCCCCAGGGTCGTGCCTGGGTGTTTTTCGTTCTGTTGGTGATTACGATGGGCGACACCATCGCTTATTTCGTCGGCAGTCGCTTCGGAACGCGAAAACTCGCTCCGGAGATTAGTCCGGGGAAAACGATCGAGGGGGCTGTGGGGTACGTCGCAGGAAGCGTGCTGGGCGGTTACCTCGGAGCTAGTTTCTTGATTACTGGACTGGGTGTGATGGAGGTGATCGGGCTTTCGGCACTATTGAGCATCTTGGGGCAGATCGGTGATCTTTTCGAGTCCCTGATTAAGCGCGTTTTTGCCGTGAAAGATTCGGGTACCTTGTTGCCCGGTCACGGGGGTTTATTGGATCGACTGGATAGCTTGATCTTTCCCGCCGTTTTTGCCACGACTTACTTAAAAGTTTTTCATCCATGAGAACCATAGCGCTGCTTGGATCAACGGGCTCCATCGGGATGAGCACCCTCGCTCTCGTCCGCCGGTTTCGTGACCGTTTCAAAGTTCACGGATTGGTTGCGGGAGAAAACCTTGAGCGGCTGGTTACTCAGATCAAAGAGTTTGCCCCTGCCTGCATCGCCATCAAGAACGAGAAGGACGTACCACGTTTACGTAAGCTGTTGAGCAGCAATCGGGTGGAAGTTCTCTGCGGCCAAGAAGGGGCGGCTGCAATTTCGACGGCGCATGAGGTGGATGTCGTCGTGGCGGCCATTGTCGGTGGTGCGGGGCTGGTTCCTACCATTGCGGCGATACGAGCGGGTAAGGAAGTCGCCCTTGCCAACAAAGAGGCGCTAGTGATGGGGGGTGAGATCCTCATCAAAGCAGCAAAGCGGAAAGGAGTCCGGCTGTTACCTGTGGACAGCGAACACAGCGCAATCTTTCAGTGTCTCCAGGGTAATCGACGGGACGACGTCGACAAACTCATTCTGACCGCCTCGGGGGGGCCATTCTTGCGAACGCCGCTCCATCGTCTCAGTCGGGTAACAGTTGCGGAGGCATTGCGGCATCCGAACTGGAAGATGGGCCGAAAGATTACCATTGATTCCGCGACTATGATGAATAAAGGGCTAGAGGTTGTGGAGGCGCGCTGGGAATTCGATATGGACCCGAGTCGGATTGAGGTCGTCATCCATCCTCAGAGCGTGGTTCACTCAATGGTCCGCTATCAGGATGGATCGATTATCGCGCAGTTGGGTATTGCCGATATGCGCATTCCCATCGCCTACGCGTTGGCCTATCCGCATCGATTAAAGGGTGATTGGAAGCCTCTGGAATTGACCCGGCAGAGTGCGTTAAGCTTTTTACCGGTGGAGCGCAAGCGTTACCCGGCGTTGCAACTGGCCTACGATGCTTTGAAGGAGGGCGGAACGATGCCCGTTGTCTTAAACGCATCGAATGAGATAGCAGTGGCCGCATTCTTGGAGCGTAAGATTGGCTTTCGCGAGATTCACCGGATTATTGACAAGACGATGCAGGGCCATGCGCCTAAGCGGCCTAAAGAGGTCGATGAAATTCTCGAAGTAGATCGGTGGGCCAGGGAAAAAGCGGCGTCGCTTATCCATTGACCGCATAGAAGGGAAGAACGGATGATGGAGAACGTACTCTACTCTATTGTTGCGGCTGTTATCGGCCTCGGCGTGCTCATCGTGATTCATGAGTTCGGTCACTTCTTGTTTGCTAAATTGGCAGGCGTCGGGGTGCTTACTTTTTCCGTCGGGTTTGGCCCGAAACTTTGGGTGAAGAAAAAAGGTGAGACGGAGTATGCGCTGAGCGCGTTTCCCCTGGGGGGGTATGTGAAGATGGTGGGCGAGGATCCTGAGGATCAAGTTAATCCGGCAGACATCGAGCGATCCTTCGCCCACAAATCGCTTCTAAAGCGCATGGCGATTGTGGCAGCCGGTCCCGGGTTTAACCTCTTGCTGGCGGTTTTTCTCTTAATGATCGTATTTGTCTTCTACGGCGTGCCAGTTTTGTCGACTCAAGTGGGCGGTGTCGAACCGGGCTCTCCGGCGGAGCGGGCAGGCATCAGAAAAGCCGATCGTATTGTAGCGATCAATGGCCAACCTGTTACTGAGTGGGAGGAGTTATCTAAAGCCATCAAGGAAAGCCAGGGTGGCCCTTTGAAGTTGCTGATTCGCAGAGAATCTCAAGAAGTTGTCTTAACGGTCGAACCGATGAAAAGAGAGGGACGAACCATCTTTGGAGAGAAGAAGGACGAATGGATGATCGGCATCGGCAGCCATGTCTCCATTGAAAAGGGAAACCCGGGCTTAGCTATCGTGAAGGCCGTGCAGCAAACTTACGACTACGCGAAGCTAACGCTTGTGGCTCTTTATAAAATGGTAAGCGGCGAGGTGTCGCCGCGCAACCTCGGAGGACCTATTTTGATCGCGCAGATGGCGGGTCAGCAGGCGCAGGAGGGGCTAGGGAACTTTTTGGGGTTTATGGCGATCTTAAGTATAAACCTCGGTGTGTTGAACCTTTTGCCGATCCCCGTGCTTGATGGGGGTCATCTATTGTTTTTTTTGATTGAGGCGTTGATCGGTCGACCCGTCGCGGTCAGACATCGGGAAGTGGCTCAGCAGGTGGGAATTTTTCTCTTGATGCTTCTAATGGTTTACGCTTTCTATAACGACATTGCGAGGTTTTTTGAAAAACAGGTTGGGGGATGAGGGTCGTTGGTATCGATACGGCAACCAGCACGGCAAGTGTTGCGCTGATCGAAGATGGACGGTTGATTTCCGAGATCATTCATCCAGCGCATGCCTCCGTGGGTAACGCCAATAGGGTAAATAACAGGGGTAATCACGCAGAGACCATCCTGCCGCTACTGGAAACCTTGTTCGCAGGCAGTGAAGTTTCGCTCCGAGATATTCACGGGTTAGCGCTGTCTATCGGCCCGGGCTCGTTCACAGGCCTTAGAATCGGGTTAAGCACGGTTAAGGGTCTAGCCTACGGCTGGCGACTCCCTGTAGTGGGAGTGTCGACATTGCTCGCCCATGCGGCGCGAGTAATAGATTATAATGGTTTGATCTGTTCTCTGTTAGATGCACGCAAAAGCGAAGTCTACGCCGCCTTGTTCGAAAAAACAGATTGTGTTTTTAAGCGTCTTACCCAAGACATGGTTAGCTCGATCGCCGACGCCGTTACCAGGGTCGGCAACTTGCAAGCGGGCGTGCCCTGTCTGTTCGTCGGCGTTGGCGCACATATTCACAGGCGATTACTATTGGATTTGCCGGGTGCGCGGGTGTTGTCTGAAGCGACACAATTATCATCGCCAACCGTCGCAGCAGCGGTGGCGCGCTTGAGTGAGAGGCAATTTCGGTCCAACGAGGTTGAAGATTTGGGCGCTTTGACTCCGGTTTATATCCGTCCGCCGGAAGCTGAGTTTAAGCGCCGGAGTCTGGTGTAACTTATTGATAATATAGGGAGAAAGCTACGTTGACAAAAATACCATCGTAATATAAATTGAGGCCCGCCCGGAACTTCATAAGACAAAAAAGGAGGCCCTCTATGGAGACGAGAGAAGAACAGGTAATTGCCTCTCTTTTGGATAGAGATGCAGAATTGAAAAAATATTATGAAGAGCATCAGGAGCTGGAAAGAAAACTGTCAGAATTTCAACACAAACATCATTTATCGCCTGACGAAGAATTGGAAAAGAAACGACTGCAAAAGCTGAAACTCGTGGGTAAAGACAAAATCATGGAGATCCTTGAAAAACACCGCCAGGATGGAACGATGCAGTAGGGAGACTGAATGAAAAAAACCGGAGCCGATATCTTTGTCGAATCGCTGCGACACGAAGGCGTTAAAACTGTTTTTGGCCTGCCAGGAGGGGTCGTACTCAAGATTTTCGACGTTCTTTGTCAGCAAAAGGACATTGAGTTGGTGTTGACCCGTCATGAGCAAGGCGCGGCTCATATGGCGGAAGGGTATGCGAAGGCAACGGGCAAAGCCGGGGTAGTTTTGGTTACTTCGGGCCCTGGAATGACTAATATCGTAACCGGCCTAGCCGACGCTTATATGGATTCGGTTCCACTGGTCGCCTTTACCGGGCAAGTGTCAACGAATTTGATCGGCAACGATGCTTTTCAAGAAGCGGATAATGTCGGCATTAGCCGTCCGTGTACGAAACATAATGTTCTCGTGAAAGACGTCAATGAATTGGCTCAAACGATCAAAGAAGCATTCTATATTGCGACCAGCGGCCGGCCAGGGCCGGTGTTGGTTGATATTCCTAAAGATGTGAGTACGGAAAAGGCAGAGTTTAAGTATCCCGATCAGGTGAACCTCCGCGGCTATAACCCGACGATCAGCGGTAATAAGCATCAGATCAAACAAGCAGCTGAAGAAATTCTAAAAGCTAAGAAGGCGATTATCTATGTGGGCGGAGGCGCGGTTTTTTCCGATGCCGCGGATGAGATCCGCGAGTTGGCCGAGATGGCCCAAATCCCCGTAACGATGACCTTGATGGGGCTCGGCAGCTTTCCCGGAACGCACCCCCTGTCCTTGGGGATGCTCGGCATGCACGGTGGTTACTGGACCAATATGGCAATGCACTATTCGGACCTGCTGATCGCGGTGGGGGCTCGCTTCGATGACCGTGTGACCGGCAAGCTTTCTGAATTCTGCCCAGAAGCCCGTGTCATTCATATCGACATCGACCCGACATCGATCAAAAAAACTTTCCACGCGCATATTCCGATTGTCGGTGATGTGAAGGCCGTTCTGCGTCAGATGAATGTCATGTTGCGCTCCATGGACGGTAACGCGGCAGAAGTCAAAGCGTGGCGCGCTCCATGGCTAAAGCAGATTAACGAATGGAAGAAAGCCCATCCGCTCACCTACAAACAAGACGACAAAGTAATCAAGCCTCAATTCGTCATCGAACGGCTTTTTGAGCTCAGTAAGCACAACGCAATTGTCGCCACCGATGTCGGCCAGCACCAAATGTTTGCCGCTCAATACTTCAAGGGAACAAAGCCCCGAACCTGGTTGACCTCGGGTGGCCTGGGCACCATGGGGTTTGGTTTTCCAGCCGCCCTTGGCGCACAAAAGGCCTTTCCGGAAAAGCTCGTTCTGTGCATCACGAGCGAGGGTAGTTTTCAAATGAATCTCCAGGAGCTGGTAACGGCGGTAGAGCACAACCTGGCGGTCAAAATTATTCTGCTCAATAACGGCTTCCATGGCATGGTTCGGCAGTGGCAGGATCTCTTCTATGAAGGTCGATATTCCGCCAGTTACCTGGGTAAGATTCCTGACTTTGTCAAACTGGCGGAGGCCTACGGCATCTTGGGCCTCAGAGCGGTGAAACCCAACGAGGTGGAGGCTGTTCTCAAGCAAGGTTTGAAGCACAAAGGTCCGGTTCTCATGGACATTCATACCGACCCATTCGAGAACTGTTACCCCATGATTCCTGCGGGTGGAGCGCATCACGAGATGATGCTGGAGGATCCGCCGGAACTACGCCATACCAAGAAAGGTGGGGCTCAAAAGAGAAAGGTGGATGAGGGGGAGGGCGTTCTTCCTGCCTGATTTCTCCAGCGAATGGAACATATCATATCGGTTCTAGTAGAAAACAAATTCGGCGTTTTGGCTAGGGTGGCGGGTCTGTTTAGCGCGAGGGGCTACAATATCGAGAGCCTTTCTGTCGCCCCCACGCTTGATCCGACAACTTCGATGATCACCATCGTTACGGCCGGCGATGACCCGATCATTGAACAGATCATGAAGCAGTTAAACAAAGTTGTGGAAGTGCTCACAGTCGTTGATCTAACCGAGACTGATTTTTTGGATCGTGAAACCGCACTGATCAAGGTGCACACCAAACCGGAACACCGCGACGAGGCGATCCGTATCGCCGATATCTTTCGCGCCAAGATCGTGGACTCCTCTCCGACGACCTACACGATTGAAATCACGGGTGACGTTGACAAGGTGGAGGCGCTTATAAACCTGCTGAAGCCGCTGGGGATACGGGATCTCATTCGAACCGGGCGCATCGCCATCGCAAGAGAAACTACCCGAACCACATCGCCGCGTCGTGAGCCGGCATTGCTTAAGTCGTAAAGATCGTTTCGCTTCCCCAGCGCGGTCGATTGATTTTATTCTCTCATCTAGCCGTGCGTAAAAATGCGGAAACAACAAATTCGCACGGTAAGCGCTTCACGCGAATCGAGTCAATAGGTATCGAAGATCCGCTGAATTTCATCCGGGTGGGTGGTCTTTGTCAGCGCCAGCGACAAGAGTAAACGGGCTTTCCATGGCTGCAAGTTGTCGCCCGCCACGAAGCCACGCCGCGTAAGCCCTGGACTGCGGACAACGCGACCCGAGGCAACCCGGCTGCAAAGACAC
>Ga0105347_1000884_pt1 | contig 13469 bp, 18 predicted proteins | sample EasRivMeERMLT890_FD_89677 | JGI IMG/M metagenome (GOLD analysis project Ga0105347, IMG submission 89677) | Soil microbial communities from meander-bound floodplain in the East River, Colorado, USA - East River MetaG ERMLT890 | ecosystem: Environmental > Terrestrial > Soil > Floodplain | place... | reverse complement strand
AGAACGCCCGGCAGTTTTATCGCATTTGACATTCAGCGGAAGCTTCGAGCAACTAATCCACCGGGCGTCTGGAAAGCCTGCTCACGAAATCTTCGATCAGCGCATTGAACCGTTCCGGTTCGTCAACGAATAGCGCATGTCCGGCCGCTTTGAAGACTTCAATCTGAGTTCCCGGCCGATTTTTCTGAAGATTGTTTGCCTGTTTCTCGAACTGTGGTGTGACGACATAAAGCAGCGGCTTGTCGAAGTTACGGGCGATGCGTTTCCAGTGGCTGCGTTCGAAGGGGAAGGCTAGCAGCGCCAGGCTGTCATGCAGTGCCATTCGTTTCGCCTCGCGTAGCAAAATATCTATTTCCGCTTCAGAGCGGGACCTCACAAAAATCCCCCGCACGAACTCCTCTAACATTGGGTCGCGTTCCTCGCGCAGCCGTTGCCTAAAGGTTTCGCTGGGAGGGGGCGCCGGCTCTTCACCCACGGAACTGTCCACGAGAACCAATCCGGCCAGGCGTTGGCTGCCGAACATATAGACGTACTGCAGCGACTCGATGGCTCCTAAGGACCAGCCGATAAGCACAACATTCACCAACGGTTGCAGCAGTTCGTCGAGGTCAGTCGCGCGGCGCTCCGCGGTATAGCCGAACGTCGGTACGTCAGATTCGCCTTGGCCGCGCGGGTCCAGGGCGAGAGTACGGTAGTCTCGTCCCAGCCTTTCGACTTGTTTCGCCCATAGCGAAGCGGGCATGCACCAGCCGGGAACGAATACTAACGTAAGGCCCGTGCTATCTGCGTGCTCCCGGCCGGCTTCGAGCACCGACAGGATGACGCCGTCGCTAGTTTGGAAGGTTCTCCGAAACATGCGCGGAATGTGACGGCTCCTGCCAGCTCCGATTCTTCACACTAACACGCGGGTCGAACGGCAGGCATCCGGGGTCGACGGCTGCGAAGCGCCTACCGCATCGCGATAAGCAGCCCGGACTGTTTACCTCTCCAATGGTAGCCGAACGGAAACGGTAGCTTGGACCGACCGGCCTCTGCCCTGAAGGCTGACTCAAGATCTGCTTGATAGCCGTAGCGCAACCCTTTAATTGGCTTATTATATTGTCCATAAAGTCGGACCTGCCAAGGAGCGTGCTTCAACAAACGGTAGGGTATACCGGTGTCATCTTGAATCACGTAGTCGGCGTTCGCAAGGATCATCGCGCGGGTTTTTTCGAACTGGCCATCATGCAACAGGTAAGATGCCGATTTCAGCAATACCGAGGCGGGCCGATGCTGGGCAACCCAGTCCAAGAACCCCGGGTAGAACTCCAACGCCTTGTCCGTGGCGTCCACCGAAAAGTAATACAGCCGGCGAAGCGGACCCCCATTGGCATGGTTAAAGTCTATCCGCACGCCCCGCATCAGCCTTCGTGGCCGCTTGGTCTCCAGTGCCTCATAGGTATTTGTCAACTCGGGATAGAGATCAATGGGCTCGATCCGAACGATGCGCAAATGCAGCAGAGCCATCATTGTCGCCATTATCGGAACGCTGCCCCGAATCCAAGGAGTCGTAAGTTGCTTGCTCATGTAGTCCGTTATGAAGTAATTGCGCTCGAAGATATCGCGAAAAGCGTTCCGCACGTCTTGGAGCATCTTCCCGAACTGCACGGGTGTGACGGATTCAAGGTCCGGCAAAGTTCCCGGTCGCTCAAGACTGAAGAAAATATAAAGTGGATGGTCTGGAAACAAGGCGTAGGCATTGAAGAAGTCGGGGCCGCTAAAGGGGTAAAAAAGCGCCCGGTTAGACGCGCCAGAGATTCTCACTTCCTGGGCCCGCCAAGCCTCTATGGCAGCAATCCGGCTGCGCGTCTGGATCCAATGAGCAGCCATCCATTTCTGATGCTCGGGAAAAACCTCCGAGCTTAGCAGGCGATCGAAGGCCGGGTCACCCGCAGCAGGCGTGATACCCGCTAATATTTGTGCGGTAGCCGTGGCGCGACGGTTGAAATCGCTGCTTTGGGCCGCAGCTGAACCGAGGGCGGTAGCCACGACCAACGCGGCGATGTGACTACCGATCAAATAGCGTAAAGTCAAGAATGATAATGATGATCTATCGCCGCAAGGCAGCATAACTTTGACCTCTTCAATAATGGCCGAAACTTTTACTTCTTGCTTTTCTCAGTTTCTCATTCTTATTTGACGATCCAACCCATAATTTCCCACGGCGTGCTGAAAGAAAATTAGGTCGGCTTGCCATTAGTTCCTAGGACAACGGGTGGGCAAAAGCAATCAGGGACAATCTGAGCAAGGGTCAGGGCACTCCTGACACCAAGTCATGGTTCCGCCAATGGTTTGAGTCCTACGGAAAAGCCGTTGTAATGCTCTTTCTATATCCATCGCCTTGGGGTAAAAGACAATTCTTACCGCTGTCATCGATCGGGTGATTTGCTAGCAGCTTTGAAGAATATCTAAGGCGAGGAAAGCACATGTCTGGCTGGAAAGCACGCATCGGGTATCTGTCACCATCGGTTTTCGAGACCCCATCCGATTGGGATCTCATCCTACCTAAAGGATTTACCATCGTAGCCTCAGGGCTAAACGTCCAGGCCCATACCACGGAAGAGTTTGATAAAGCGATCCATGCACTGGAAAGGGGACTGGGGATTTTCAATGCCGAAGAATGCGACGCCATTCTTTTAGGTGGGATCACTTTGGGCACCCAGCGCGGCTATCGGGTGGAACAGGAGGTTGTGGAAAAATTATCTCAGAGCGTCGGTCTGCCGGTCAGCACCGGCATGAACGCCAGCGTCGAAGCCTTGAAGCACCTGAAAGCGAAAAGTATAGTTATCGCGACTGCTTACATGGAAAAGATCAACGAAGCGGTGAAGCGTTACTACGAGGATGCCGGCTTTCAAGTGTCAGGCATAACGGGCTTGGAGGTCAAAAAACCCGTCGACCAGGTGAAACTTCCAGATTACGCCTCCTACAAAGTCGCCCAGACCCTCTTTCTGCAAAACCCTGCCGTCGATGCCATCCTGATTCAGGGACGCTGGCGTTCTGTGGCCTGTGTGGAGGAGCTAGAAAAAGACAGCGGCCGGCCGGTGGTATCCAGTACGGCAGCCTCTCTGTGGTGGGTGCTGCAAAAATTGGCCATGAAAATTCCCATCGACGGCTACGGGCAACTGCTCCGCTAAGTTATATCATCCAATGCCGCCGATGTGCAGAAAAAATGGGCATCCCTGCCTAGGAAGGATGCCCATTCGTGACGCTATCGCGTCGTTAGTGCTATCCGTGTATTTTGTTGTGCCCGCCTCGCAACCAGCGCTTCCCCAGCTGATTCGGTCTTTGTCTGCCGGTCAGATTGCGAGTCTGCTTCGGGAAAGTCCTTCCTTTAATTTGCTCGCCCTAGCGAGCTGGCACCTTCAGGTGCTTGGGTTGAGGGCTTGATCAGGCAGCTCGATTTGCCGACGTACATAGCTGACCGAATGGGTGGCGCCCGCCGTAGGCGGGCCATCTGGGCCCGGTGGACTGGTTTCTCCCGTCATGGATTACCTCCATTCTCAGAAGAGTTACAATACGCGCGCACTATCTTCGCTCTTCCGGCCCTTAGTGAGAGGTTCAGGGCTCAATTGTTTCCTATCGCTCTGTCATAGCCTTGTCAAGTTTCTTTTTAAAAGAATTCGCGCGACGAAATCTTTCCTCAATTCGATCAATCTTCCAAGTAAATCACCCGCGGCTCGCGACTCTCGGGCAATTGCTTCTCGGCGTTCACCGCGACAGCGCTGAGATCTGTCCCGGTAATCAATTCATACAACTTTCCCATGGCAGCCGGGCTGTTAAGCCGCGTCAATCCGTTCGCTCTTGCCATTTCCTGGATCTGATTCGCCATCGACAAGAGCGGCATCGGGATCTGCAGTTCCGCAGCGACTTGCAGTGCCTGGCGGATGTCCTTATAGCTGTTACTCAGCGCGCCACCGTTATGGTTATTCCGTTTCATGAACTCATCGAGGCGCGCAGCGGAAGCTTGGGAACCGGTAGTGTGCAGCAGTTTCGCGAATAGCTTGGGATCAGCGCCCTGTGACGTCAACCAGGAGCAAATCTCAGCAGTAGCGATATTGTTGGCCGTCGAGTACATGATCACGGCGATCTTGAACGCCTTCGGCATCCAGGGCTCCGGGAGACAAATAATCGTCTGTGCGAGAGCTCGAAGAAGGTCGATGCAGCCGTCAACGTGCTCTCGCTTACCCCCAATAGCTATCGTGAACTGACCCTCTGGAATGACGATCGCCGGCGCTCCGCTGGCATGGATCGTGCCGCCGAGAAACACCGCCCGTTTTTCCTGCAATCTCCTCTGCATCTCTCGCGCGCAATCAGGGTCCGTGCCGCTCAAATCGATAAACGTCATGCCCGGTTTTACTCCTGCAAAGGCTCCGCCCTTCCCGAAAACAGCCTTTCTCACTTCGATCGATGACGGCAGGACTGTGATCGTAATGTCTGAAACAGCCTCCTGGGCAGAGGCGGCAGCGCGCGCACCGCCGCGTACCATACCCTCAACCGTAGCCGGATTTAAGTCGTACACGGTGAGCGTGTACCCTTGCGCCAGAATTCGTTCACCCATGGGCCGCCCTGCATTTCCTAGTCCGATCAAACCAATCGTTGGCATGGCGTCTCCTGCAAAAATTTTCGATCCGGCCTCACTGTATCCTAGCCGCTTTCTTCAGTGCGTCTTCGACGAGCTGATGCATTGCTTTCCGCCCGGTCGGATCATTGTATCTATACGAGTTGATCATGAAATAGTTCACGCCCTTCTGCGGTAGGTCGTCGGGAGCGAGATCGCTTTTCGGTATGTCCATGCGCAGCGAATTCACCGTGGCGTATTTTTGCCAGGCCGTCTGCCCCTCGCGGGAAAGCACCCAGTTGACGAAAAGCTTTGCCGCGTTGGGATGAGGCGCTTTGCTCATCACCGCCATGCAGCAGGAACCTCCTCCCATCACCTCTCCCTCTTTCAAAGGATGTGGAAACAAATCCACGGGAAGACCCTGGCTCTTGGCTTTCATGATCGGCTGGCCGCTGCCGATGTAAAAAACAATCTTCCCCTGCCCCAGCCAGTCTGTCCCCTGCTGCAAATCACGCGTCAGCTGGATCTCGGTCTCACTCAGTATCCGGGTGACGAACTTGGGTCCCAACGTCGGCGTATGGTAAAAAAAGAGAAAAGTCTCTCCGCCACCGCCGGCAACCCGTGGATCGAAACTGCCAAGCTTGCCTCTCCATTTCGGTTGCAGCAGATCCCACCAGGATTGGATCTCCGCCGGATTTAGCAGCTTGGTATTGTAGGAGCCGCGTCTCGTTCCAACTTCTCCGGAGATGATGATAGCCGCCTGGTTCTGCGGGTCGGCGAAGTGCAATTTTCCATCCCACCAGGCCGATAAGTCATTAATTTCCGGCAAGAGAAGCAAAGGCTTTAACGGCTCCAAGGTCCCCGGCGGAAAGGATGCAAAACTCGAGGACCCACCCATGGCAAGGTCCGCCAGATATTTTCCAGCCCGTCTTTCCGCAACGATGCGCTGATAGTGGTCCGACCCTTTGCCAGGAACGAAGTTGAATTTTACTTCCGGATAGCTTTTCTGAAACACAGCCCACATTTGTTGGTACATCGGGTTATGAGGTCCGTAAATCACGACTTCCCCTTCTTTCTTGCCCGCCTCCACGGTGGCTTCCCATTGTTTCTTCCAATCGGACTGCGCGCCCGCCCCTCTGGCAACGCCCAGGAGCAGCCCGACCAGAACAACGATGCTCTTCATGTGTCTTCGGGGGTTCATGCCAACCTCGTCACGATACAAAATTTCATGCCGTGGCTTATTTGTGACCGTGCAAACCCGCCGCTGTAAACGGACCGGCACCCATGATCTGGTGCACGTCCCACTCGATCAAGTCGAAAGCGGTAAAGCCGGCCGCCGTATACGGATCGCTGGCGGCAATCGTCTCCGCTTCTTGGCGCGACCCGGCACGGATAACATAAACGCCGAGTTTGCGATCCGGTGTCGGACCTGAGAAGAGAATTTTTCCGGCTTCGTGCTGTTGTTTCATCCAGACCAGATGTTGATCCAAAGTCACATTCCACTCTTCGCGCGGTTTCACTGGGCGCCTGAGCACTAAGTACCACATGAGCACCTCCTGATAGCTTACAGTTTGGTTTCAGGTGTCGGGTTTCGGGATTCAGATAACGCAAGGTTGGAAACGCAAGACCTGTAACCATGACGAAGAGACTTATGATTGCATCCTTCCCCTGTCAAGAACTTTTTTCTAGCTGCTATTTGGCTTATGGCGTATGGCTTATAGCGTATGTTCCTGGTTCCAACTATATGCCATAAGCTATCAGCCATATGCGATTTTGGTGTTTTTCAGCAGCCTGCTACCGTACAGGGGTACGGTTTAACTCTGCTCTTTTTTGTATATAATATGCCCGCGCATGATCCCACAGAAACGAGGAAAATCTATGTACCGAATCGTTCTCGGCTTAATGGTCTTCAGTCTTCTCGCCGTCCAACCGTCGATATTGAACGCCCAGGACAAGATTCGGGATTTGGTCGTCAGGATCCACGCCGTTCATCACACGCCCGACGTGTTGCGCCCTTGGACCAAAAACAGTCCACAGCAAGTGAAGGGCTCCGGCGTCGTCATCGACGGCAAGCGGATTCTCACCAATGCCCATGTCGTGCGCTACGCCAGCCAGATTTATGTCCAGCCCAACCAGTCCGCCGACCGCATCGCTGCCCGGGTGGAAGCAATGACCCCATCCATGGACTTGGCGGTGTTAAAACTCGATGACGAATCATTCTTCGACAATCGCGGAACTCTACCGTTCGCAGAAGAACTGCCGCGCGTCAAAGATAATATCAATGTCTACGGTTACCCGACGGGCGGATCGGAGCTTTCCGTCACCCAAGGCATCGTGTCTCGCATCGAATACACCGATTATTACTATCAAGGGAGCGGGTTGAGGATTCAGGTGGACGCCGCTCTCAACTTCGGCAATAGCGGCGGGCCGGCGGTCTCCGAGGGACAGTTGGTGGGGCTCGTTTTTAGTTTGATTCAGAACGCCCAAAGCATCGGCTATCTGATCCCGGTCGAAGAAATTCAATTATTCTTGGCCGACATAGCCGACGGCAGGTATGACGGCAAACCGCAGATTTACGACTTCCTCCAGACGGTGGAAAACGACGCGCTGCGAAGAAAACTGAAACTGCCCGCCGACGTGAATGGCATCATGGTCGCGGAACCTTACCGGCAGGACGCGAACTATCCGTTGAAGGAATGGGATGTCATCACCCAGATCGGCAATACGCCCATCGACAGCGAAGGCAAAGTCGCAGTCCGTTACGACCTGCGTCTCTCGGCGCTGTACTTGGTCCAGAGGCTGGCCAAGAACGGATATGTGGACGTCACGGTTTTCCGCGACGGCAAGCTCAGCCCGATGAGCCTGCCGGTCCAGTCGCACCGAGAGCTGGTCATGCCTTATCTACTATATGCAACCCCGCGGTATTTCATCCTCGGTCCCCTGGTCTTTTCACAGGCGACTCAGGACTATGTCGAACGCGCGACCGCGCAAAGACCGTTGCCCACGAGACAACAAAATAGCCCGCTGATCACTCGTCGCTACGACAAGCCCAGCTTTGATGGCGAAGAGCTTGTCGTCGTGTCCTCGCCCATGTTTCCCCATCGTATCACGAAGGGTTACGACGATCCCGAGCGCTTCGTCTTGACCGAGGTGAATGGTAATCGCGTCACAAGTTTACAACACTTGCTTCAACTCGTGCGCGATACGGCCGAGCCCCAAATCATTCTCAAATTCGCCAGAGCGTCGCGCCGAACTCACGAGACTATGGTTTTCAACCGCGCCGAGCTTCTGGAGTCCACCACGAAGATCATCGAGGAAAACGGCATTCGCTATCCTTATTCTCCCGATCTTCGGCCGCTTTGGGAAAAGTCGGTGACCGTTGTGCCAAAACCGCCCGCGGGCTCGTGATCGATCGCGTCTCCGCAAACAATCGCGAAAGTTCCAACCGAGCAAGCCGATGGTGAGAATCCTGCGCTTACTGTTGATCTCCTTGCTCGTCGCTTGTGGGCTGCCCCAAGAACAACTCGCCGGCACGCCGCCGGATTTGCAAACTCAGGTTCTTGTCCGCGGGTTGGATACGCCTTGGGCCATCGACTTCGCCGCCGATGGTAGAATTTTTGTCACGGAAAGAGTTGGCCGCATCCGTGTCGTCGAGGGCGGACAACTGCGCCCCGAGCCCTGGATGACATTGCCAGTCACAGCCACCGGTGAAGCCGGACTCATGGGGCTAGCTCTCGATCCGCAGTTCGCCCAAAACCGCTTCGTCTATGTGGCCTACACCTATCGTGCCGCCACCGGCCGGCTGCAAAATCGTCTCGTGCGGCTGCGCGAGGATCCCACCACCGGCAAAGGCAGCCTCGATAAAGTATTGATCGACAACGTGGCCGGAGCCAACAACCATGATGGCGGGCGGGTGAAATTCGGTCCCGACGGCAGGCTTTACTGGTCGATGGGCGATGCGCAGACCGCGAGGCTCGCGCAGGATCTTTCCTCGCTCAACGGCAAGATTCTGCGCCTGAATTCGGACAGCACCATCCCGACGGACAATCCATTTCCCAATTCCTATGTGTACTCTTACGGCCACCGTAATCCCCAAGGTCTCGCATGGCAACCCACAACCCAACGACTGTATGCAACTGAACATGGCCCCAGCGGCTTCCAAGGCTGTTGCCGGGATGAAGTCAATTACATCGAACCGGGCAAGAACTATGGTTGGCCGGAAATTCGCGCCGACGAGACTCGCGAAGGGATGGTCCGTCCAGTGATTCACGCAGGGACCAGCGAGACCTGGGCTCCCGCTGGCACTACATTTGTCACCAGCGGTCCGTGGGCCGGCTCACTCCTTTTCACCGGACTTCGAGGGCAAACACTCTACCGCGTCGTGGTCGACGCCAACGATCCTCGCAAGACAGAGAAGTTCGAGCGGCTGCTCTTCCGTCAATTCGGTCGCTTGCGCGATATCGTCGAAGGCCCCGAAGGAAATTTGTATCTCCTGACCAGCAACCGCGATGGCCGCGGCAGCCCAAGAGATGATGACGACCGGGTGATCCGCCTGAGCTTTAAGTGAACCTTATTTTTCGCCAGCACTTCAAGTAACGATTCTGCGTTGATCGCGACAAACCACTGAGATAAGATTGCAAGCTGCTGGGTACAAAGAACATTTGGGAGAGTCTCTCCAAACTCGTCACCCCGAACGTTTTAATCGGGGTTCGACTATGCTCACCACGACCCTGAGACGTCGAATGGGTCGGGGGTCCAGTCCGAAGTTCGCCTGATTGGGGTCGGAAACGGCTTTCGCCGTCCCCGAGTAGCGCTTACGCACAGGCGGCACTTTAGCAGAGCCTTATAGTTAAAGGAGATCCTACGTGGAGTTAATCCATACGATTCATGAACCCAACGGCGCCGCGCCCCATCCGACGATATTGACCTTGCACGGCCGCGGCGCCAACGCCCTCGATCTTTTGGGACTCGCCCCCTATCTTTGCAACGGCAAATTCCTGATGATCTGCCCCCAGGGGCCGCTGGAAACTCCCATCGGCCCCGGAGCCACAGGTTATGCGTGGTATCCCATGAGCATGGGCGGCCCGCCGGATGTCGGCGTCATACTATCGTCGCGCCAGAAGCTGCAGAAATTTCTCGACGAATGTCTGAACCGCTATCCCATCGATGCCAAAAAGCTTGCGATCCTCGGTTTCAGCCAGGGCGGTGTGATGGCCTACAGTCTGGCGCTCACAAACCCGGAGCGCTTCGCCGGCCTTGCGGTCCTGAGCTCCTGGCTACCCAGGGAACTTCTTCCGGAACTTTCAATTGGTGAGTCGATTCAGTCGCTGCCGACCCTGGTGCAGCACGGCACGCAGGATCAAATGATCGAGATCCAGCGGGCGCAGGACTCCATCGAGCAACTCCGCGCGCTACATATGCCTCTGACTTACCGCGAATATGAGATGGGGCATGAGATTACGCCGAGAAGTCTGAGCGAATTATCAGCCTGGTTGGAAGAGAAGGTAATGAACTCGGATTGATTTTTCCGTTTTTCCCAGTTGGCCTATTCGCTCTAATTTGGACTGATTTTTTTTGAAATGGCTTAAGAGTGATGAGAAGGAATATCCAAAAGCAGAAGGACGGTTAACGAATCCCCTAATCATCTTAGACTAGCCCCCTCCTGTAATTTTCGATAAATATCGCTCTAGAGTTTTTAGTTCCTCCTCCACGGCTTCCTTTTCTTTTTCAAGTCCTTCGGCTTGCTCGGGCTCTCTTGATGCTTTCATTTCAATTCTTACGATCGTTTCCCGAAGTGCGCCGATTTTTTCTTCTGTCAAAATCATTAAACCCAATACCATTTCCCGATACTCGACTGAGTCCCGATCATTCAACATCAATTTGGATTCCGCCTGTTTTCCTGCCGGCGTTCTGGGATCAACATGCGCTGATCGATATCTTAGATGCTCGAACATCGCGTGATCGCAGGGGTTGGGAATAAATCGGGCCGCGAGCGTTTCCTCAGCGGTGGGCCAGAAATCACTTTTTCGGCGATTGCAACAATTGCAAGCGTAAAAGAGATTCGAGTAGGTAGTCTCCAGATCCGGGAATTTCTTTTTAGGTCGATAATGATCTACACCAAAACTATCCCGGCCCTTCATCCCATCAGGCAAGCGGCAATATACGCACTGAAACCCAAATTCCTTCCGCAGAATGGGTTTGTAGGATGAGTAATAAGAATAAACAGGAGGGTTGTGAGTTCGTCGATGCCGGGACTTTGAGTAAAGAAACGGATTCAACGGTGACTAGTCAATCCCGAGTCGTTGCCGACGTTGACCGTCTTCCAAGCTAATCCGTTCAACTTCTTGCGCCACTCTCTCGAGTGCCTCAAAGTCCTCGATTGTAACTCTGGGGATAAGTCGACGCACTCTCTCGGTAACAATGGCCAATCGAGCGTCTTCCTCGACAGACAGCTTTCCAGCTACATACGCACGAGCTAATAAATGCAGTCGGTCGCGGTTAGCAATATCTGCGTCGGACATCTTAATTGGTTCATCTACCGGTATCTGATCGCGAGATATAGTCGTCGCGAACTTGTGAAAAGGTTCTTCTTCACTGGGGCCGGTCATGTCTTTTGAGATTAATACGTCATAGTTCATTCCAAAATTTGATGGGTTGAGAATCTGGGTAGTAGTGGCAAATGCCAAAAGTACCGACCTGGGTACCCGGCGACCTACAACAGGGGTGTCTTCGGGTTTTTCGCGTATCTCGTCGAGTTGCGGTGATTGCGTTTCGACTGACGTCATTTCCATGTCATTCCTGTCCTTTCTCAGGGATTAATTTTCCTAAACGGTCCCTCCCTTTCGCACCAATCACCCAAAGGAAAAAACGAAAACTTTCCTTGTTAAAATCCGAGACTAGCGATAACACGGTTTCCGCCTCGACGTTTTCATTATAAAAGTCGAAGTCTATTGTGTAAAGGTCATGTTTGTCTGGCGGTAATCCTGGAATCCCATGCCTGAACGTATACTTACCGGTCTTGGTGACACCCCTCACTTCTTGAATAAAGCGGTCCACGGTTCCATATATGCCCGCCGCTAGCGGGGCAATCAGATCATCTCTAATCCAACCGTCTACCTTACCATCTTCAATACGCAACTCGTTTATGTATCTCAGGCCAACACGAGTAAAAAAATCGGTATCGAGGAATGGCCTACTCTTGCGTACGACACTATTGATTTGCTCCAAAAATTCATCGAAACGAGTGTAATGATCGGTTTGAATCGCGATCGCCGACGTTTTAAATGAAACAATCCAGTCGCCCTTCTTTGACTTGTATAAATGTTTCAATTCTTTATCGCGGGGATCATTCAAGCTAACTTCCTGCTGCTGTTCATAGTGCGGAAACTCTTTTCGCAGCACTTTATGAAGTCCAACCGGAGGCTTAGTTTCGAACTCTAATAATGCAGGAAAGCGCAGTTCGCAAACCGCAGTTTTAATGAAATTTTTTTCAAACTGAGCACGCTCGACATCGGGGAGCGTCAAAACAGATGCGGACTCGGACAAATTATCATCCTCCTAGATAAGGCTCGGAATTGACAGGAAGCCGCTGGCGGTGAAAGTATCACCATCGATTGCACATGCGCAAGCGACACGCAGAAACAGACCTCTCTGGCAATTGCTCCCCTGCGTTCCATAGTGATAAAACCCGACAGTGACCGTTTTAGAAGCACTCGGAATCCTCGAAACCGCAACTCCGGAGTGTAAGAAGAGGGCGTTAACACTTCAAAGGTGAGAGCGGCACGGACTTTTTAGAACGCATATCCGGCCGGCTTGATTCACTCAGTTCGCCATCACGCGTTCGAAGATCGTAGCAACAAGGAATTCGAGAGAGGGTCAACAGCAGGTGCGCGGGGGCGACGATTTGACTTTAAATTTTTCACCGTTCTTTACAGAAAGAACCCTGATTTCATTTTCATCGGGGCTGCTCGCTGTAATGATGTCTCTGGTGACTCAGGACACACTGAGCCTGAGGGGCTCAATGAGGTTACTATTAGCTTCGTGGGGAGTTCTACCCCCCAAAGTGGATGAGGAAGGCCAATCTCATTAACTCAGGGTTTTCCGGGTCTTCAAACTGCCTAGCTTTCCATTTACGCACGAATTCCTCTCCGCTCATATTTAGAGAGCGACGGGCTTGCCGATCGAGGAGCTTCTTTCCCTCTTTGCGGCTCAGCATTTTTACCTTGGGAAGATGACCGTTCGTGCGCATTTTATAACCCGTACTGGATCAAACTTAGTATGGACCACTTCGTAATTGGCCACAGCCGCCGCCGAGAAGTCTTACCGACCTCTCGGCGTGGCTTGAAGAAAAAATGCTCCGATTGTGATCCCGGGATAAGCGATTTACGACGCCCGGGCATAGCCCATTTTGCCGGCCATCGCTTCGAGGCGCGCGATGCGCTCTTCCATAGGTGGATGCGTGCTGAATAGCGAGGCTAGGCCATGGCCAGTCAGTGGATTCACGATAAACATGTGAGCCGTGGCGTTCGCCGTCGCATTGTTGACATGCAGCGGGATATTTTGCGCGCCCATGTGCAGCTTTCTGAGCGCGCTGGCAAGCGCCAAGGGGTCCCCGGTCACCTTTGCGCCGCCTTCGTCGGCCCCATACTCTCTAGAGCGCGACACAGCCATTTGGATCAGCATCGCCGCGATCGGCGCGACGATCATCATGACGATAAGCCCAAAGATATTGCCACCGCCCTCTTCGTCGCGGTCGCGATTGCCGCCGAAGATCATCGCCCACTGCGCCATTTGCGCCAGATAACCGATCGCGCCGGCCAGGGTCGCCGCGATCGTGCTCACGAGAATATCGCGGTGCTTCACGTGGGATAGT
>Ga0105347_1000883_pt1 | contig 13478 bp, 10 predicted proteins | sample EasRivMeERMLT890_FD_89677 | JGI IMG/M metagenome (GOLD analysis project Ga0105347, IMG submission 89677) | Soil microbial communities from meander-bound floodplain in the East River, Colorado, USA - East River MetaG ERMLT890 | ecosystem: Environmental > Terrestrial > Soil > Floodplain | place... | reverse complement strand
TGCCCGACCCTGCATTAATCTAGAGTAGGCATGCCCAAGCTCCGCATCGTCACCTACAACGTCCACCGCTGCCGCGGCATCGACAACCGCGAGCGGCCGGGGCGCATCGTGGAGGTGCTGCGCGAGATCGACGCGGACGTGATCGCCCTCCAGGAGGTCCTGAGCGTCAAGGGCAAGACCCGCGAGAAGGACCAGGCCCGCTTCATCTCCGAGGAGCTGGAGCTCAACCACGTCACCGGGGAGAACCGGCAGCTGAACGGCGGCGCCTACGGCAACGTGGTGCTCAGCCGCTTCCCCCTGCGTCTCGTGTGCAACCACGACATCAGCGTCCGCGCCCGCGAGCGGCGGGGCTGCCTGCACACCGACGTGGACGTGGCGGGGGCGGACACGCTGCACGTCTTCAACGTCCACCTGGGCACGGCCTTCCTCGAGCGCCGCCACCAGGGGCGGCGGCTGGTGGAGGAGGAGATCCTCAGCAACCGCGCGCTGAAGGGCGCCCGCATCATGCTCGGCGACTTCAACGAGTGGACGCGCGGCCTGACCACGCGGCTGCTGCGCGCGCACCTGAAGAGCGTGGAGGTGCGCAGCTACCTGCAGCGCGCGCGGACGTTCCCCGGGATCCTGCCCATCCTGCACCTCGACCACATCTACTTCGAGGACCGGCTGGACCTGAAGGGCCTGACCGTCCACCGCAGCCGGAAGGCTCTGCTGGCCTCCGACCACCTGCCGCTCGTCGCGGACTTCGCGCTGCCCGCCGCGGAGCGCCCGCTGCTGAACCCCTGAGGAACAAGCCGAGCCGCCCCGAAAGCCTCTCGCGACCTTATTGGATTCCTCTCGGCGGCCGCGATGGTAACCTAGGCCGCATCCGCGGTCGCCTCGTGCTCGCCATTCGGCGAGCACTGGCGCCGCTGCTGATCCGGGTGCTAGACAGCCCCAATAACGACGCAGCCACGACAAGCAAGGACGGAGAGCGAACGCAGTGAACCATCGCGAGATCGTCAGCTTCCTCTGGGGCGTCGCGGACCTAATCCGCGACACTTTCAAACGCGGCAAGTACCAGGACGTCATCCTGCCGCTCACCGTGCTGCGCCGCCTGGACTGCGTGCTGGCCGGCACGAAGGAGAGGGTGCTGGCGAGACAGGCCGAGCTTCGGGGCAAGAAGCTAGAGAACCTCGACCCGCAGCTCCGCAGGATCGCGGGCTTCGCGTTCTACAACACCTCCCGCTACGACTTCGACAAGCTCCTCGCCGACGCGCCGCACCTGGCGGCGAACCTGCGCAACTACATCGCCGGTTTCAGCTCGAACATGCGCGAGGTGCTCGAGAAGTTCGATTTCGACAACACGATCAGCAAGCTCGACGAGGCCGGGCTGCTGTTCCAGGTGCTGGAGCGTTTCAAGAACGTCGAGCTCCACCCGGACAAGGTCGACAACCCCACGATGGGCACGATCTTCGAGGAGCTGATCCGAAAGTTCAACGAGGCGCTGAACGAGAATCCGGGCGAGCACTTCACTCCGCGAGATGTCGTGCATCTGATGGTGGATCTCATGCTCGCCGGTGACGAGAAGGAGATCCGCGCCAAGAAGGCGATCCGCACTGTATACGACCCGTGCTGCGGCTCGGGTGGCATGCTGATGATCACCAAGGAGCACATCACCGTCGGGCTGCGGAAGAACGGCGATCTCCTTCGGCCTGCGATCAACAAGGACGCCGAGATTCATCTGTTCGGCCAGGAAGTGAACCCCGAGACCTGGGCCGTCTCAAAGTCCGACCTGTTCATGAAGGACCCAACCGGCCGCGACGCCGACAACATCGCTTACGGCACCGTGCTGTCGAACGACCGCCACGCGGGCCAGTCGTTCGACTACCTGATCGCCAATCCGCCCTACGGGAAGGACTGGAAGCGCGACGAAGACGCCGTGCGGGCCGAGCACGGGCGCGGTGCCGCAGGCCGCTTCTCGCCGGGACTTCCGCGTATCAGCGACGGCCAGCTGCTCTTCCTGCTGCACATGGTCGCGCATGCCAAGGGGCCGAAGGAAGCGGGCTCGCGCATCGCCATCATCATGAACGGCTCGCCGCTCTTCACGGGCGATGCCGGGAGCGGCGAGAGCGAGATCCGCCGCTTCATCCTGGAGAACGACCTGCTGGAAGCGCTGATCGCGCTTCCGGAACAACTCTTCTACAACACGGGGATTGCCACGTACGTGTGGGTCGTGACGAACCGCAAGACTTCGGCGCGCAATGGTTGGGTGCAGCTCGTCGACGCCACGTCGTTCTGGGTCCCGATGCGCAAGAGCCTCGGTGACAAGCGGCGCGAGATCCCGCTCGAGCGCTCGCAAGACATTCTGCGGATCCTGTCCGACTTCAAGGATGGCGAGACGCGTCGGATAACGAAGGACGGGAAGGAAGAGGACGTCGTCGTGAGCCGCATCTTCCCCACCGCGCACTTCGGCTTCCGCAAGATCACCGTCGAGCGTCCGCTCAAGCTCAACTTCCAGGCGAGCGAGGAGCGGATCGCACGGCTCGAAGAAGAGAAGGGCTTTGAGGCCCTTGCGCAGTCCAAGAAGAAGGGCGCGGCGGGCGCGAAGGAGCAAGCCGAAGGGCGCGCGCTGCAGGATGCCATCCGGAGGCTCGTGCGCACACTCCCCGGCACGCTCGTCAAGGACCGCGACGAGTTCGAGCGCCTGCTCGACGCCGTCGCGAGGAAGGCCGCCGTGAAGCTCCCGGCCCCCGCCAGGAAGGCCATCCTCTCCGCTCTCTCCGAACGCGACGAGACGGCCGCCATCTGCCGCGACGAGGACGGCAACCCCGAGCCCGACCCGGAGTTGCGCGATACGGAGAGCGTACCGCTCGCCGAGCGCGTCGAGGACTTTTTCGAGCGCGAGGTCCGGCCTCACGTCCCTGACGCCTGGATCGACACCTCGAAGCGCGATCCCAAAGACGGGCAGATCGGTCTCGTCGGCTACGAGATCAACTTCAACCGCTACTTCTACCGCTACACGCCGCCGCGCCCGCTCGAGGTGATCGAGAGCGAGATCCGGGGGATCGAGCGGGACATCCTGAGGATGCTGGCCGAGGTGACAGGCGGGCCCTAAGTTGGCAAAATGTCGGCACTTGGCTGGATGTGCCGACATTTAATGCGCGCATCAAATGTAGGCACTTGCGTTTATGTGCCGACATCTAGTACCTTACCGGCATGAACAAGCCGCGCCTGACCAAGGCACACCTGGACGCCGCGGGGGTCGGAGCCTTTTTCCGGCCGCGTGACGTCCTGCCGCTCGGGGTTTCGTTCCGCCACCTCCAGCGGTTCGTAGCCGAGGGCACGGTCGAAAAGCTCGGGGGCGGTGTGTATCGGCTGTCCGAGGTCGAACCCAACGAGTTCGAGACGATCGCGATGGTGGCGACCGCGGCGCCGGACGCCATCGTCTGCCTGCTCTCCGCCCTGCGCATCCACGAAATCGGCACCCAGTCGCCGCACCAGGTGTGGCTGGCGATCGATCGCAAGGCCCGCATCCCGAGGCGGCTCCCGGCCAGGGTCCGAATCGTCCGGTTCTCCGGACCCATGCTGACCTACGGCGTCGTGACCCAGTCCATGCAGGGGGTCAGGGTCCGCCTCACGAATCCTGCCCGCACCGTCGTCGACTGTTTCCGGTACCGGAACAAGATCGGGCTCGACGTGGCCATGGAGGCGCTGCGCGACGCAGTGCGCTCGCGCAAGGCCATGGTCAGCGAGATCGACCGGGCGGCCGAGGTGTGCCGCATCAGGACGGTCATCGGCCCCTACCTGGAGGCACTGTCGGCATGAGCGCCCGGGAGACCGATGGCCGGGCGGAGTCGATCCGGCAACGGCTGCGGAACGAACTCAGGTCGCGTGGCGAGGACGTGACGCTCGGGCTGCCGCGCTACGCGGTCGAGCGATTCCTCTACCGGCTCGGTCGCTCGAGGCATCGCGAGCGTTTCGTACTGAAGGGCGCCACGCTGTTCGCGATCTGGGGCACCGCTTACCGGCCGACGCGCGATGTCGACTTCACCGGCTACGGCAGCTCGGATCCCGAGGATGTGATCGGCGCCTTCCGCGAGATCTGCAACACCCCCGACGACGTCGACCAGCTCGTCTTCGACGAGGCAACGATCACGGCCGAGCCGATCCGGGATGGCTCCGAGTACGATGGCCTTCGCATCAGGATCAGGGCCAGGCTTGGAGAATCGAACATCCCAATCCAGGTGGATGTCGGATTCGGCAACGCGATCGTTCCCGGTCCGGAAGAAAAGGAGTACCGGACGATCCTCGGCGATCCCCCGCCACGGATCCTGGCCTACCCACCCGAGTCCGTCGTAGCCGAGAAGACGCACGCGATGGTGATCCTTGGCCAGCACAACAGCCGCTTCAAGGACTTCTACGACATCTATGCGATGGCCGGTGCCTTCCGTTTCGAGCGGACCACGCTTGTGCAGGCGGTGAAGGCTACGTTCGATCGCCGGCGCACACCCGTGCAAGCGGAACTCCCGGAAGCGTTGGCCGCGCCCTTCTACTCCGACGAGTCCCGCACGTCACAGTGGCGCGCGTACGTGACCCGCAACGGTCTTTCCGACGCTCCCGCCGACTTCGCCCAGGTTGGAGATCGGATCGTCGCCTTCCTGCGCCCCCTCTGGGGCGACCTCGGCTCCGGGAGCGCGACGGCCGGGGACTGGCAGGACGGAGGGCCGTGGCGGTGACAGCGCGCAGGTTCAATCGGTACCCGACGTACAAGGACTCCGGCGTCGAGTGGCTGGGGGAGATTCCGGCGCATTGGGAGGTGAAGCGGCTGAAGCATCTGGCGACGCTGAACCCTGAATCGCTCATGGAGGACACCGATCCTACGCGTGAGATGGCCTACGTGGACATCGGAGGCGTCGACAGCCTTGGGCGCATCGTCGAACGGGAACAACTCACATTCGCCTCGGCTCCATCACGTGCGCGGCGACTCGTCCGCGACGGCGACGTGATCGTGTCGACCGTCCGCACGTACCTCCGTGCGATCGCGCCGATCAGCGATCCCGAACCTGGCATGGTTGTCTCGACAGGCTTCGCCGTCGTCCGGCCGGCGGATGATCTGACGACCGACTATGCCGCATATGTTCTGCGAGCTCCGTACTTCGTCGAGCGCGTCGTGGCGAACTCGAAGGGCGTGAGTTTTCCCGCCATCAACGAAAGTGAGATGGCGACGTATGAGCTGGCCAGTTCGCCTGAGCCCGAGCAGCGAGCCATCGCCGCCTTCCTCGACCGGGAGACGGCACGGATCGATGCGCTGGTGGCGAAGAAGGAGCGGCTGATCGCACTGCTCCAGGAGCAGCGCGCCGCCCTCATCACCCGCGCCGTCATCAAGGGCCTCGACCCGAACGTCCCCATGAAGGACTCCGGCGTCGAGTGGCTGGGGAAGATTCCGGCGCATTGGGAGGTGAAGCGGCTACGTCATGTGGGCGAAGCGATCATCGGCCTGACGTACCAGCCCGACGATGTCGTTGGTCCAGAGGAAGGGGTCTTGGTACTCCGGGCCTCGAATGTCAGTGATGGACGAGTTGTTTATGGGGACAATGTATTCGTCAGAAGTGCAATCCCCGAACACCTGAGAACGCGACTCGGCGACATTCTTGTATGCGCAAGGAGCGGTAGTCGTGACCTCATTGGGAAAAATGCAAAGATCGACGAGGGAGCGGTGGGTCTCACCTTTGGAACGTTCATGATCGTGTTCAGGAGTGCATGTAATCCGTTTCTGTTCTACGCATTCAATTCCGCGCTATTCGAGTACCAGTCCGGGACGTTTCTGACGTCCACAATCAATCAGCTCACTGTCGGTAACCTGAAGGACATGACTGTTCCTGTCCCGCCCGGCGAAGAGCAGGCGACCATGGCCGCCTTCCTCGACGGGGAGACGGCGCGGATCGACGCCCTCGTCGCCAAGATCCGCGAGGCGATCGAGCGCCTCAACGAACTCCGCACCGCGCTCATCTCCGCCGCGGTGACCGGCAAGATCGACGTGCGGGGGGAAGTCGCTTGAGCCCCGAGATCTCCGAGTGCTCCTTCGAGGAGGCGATCGAGTGTGCGCTGCTCGAGGACGGCCCAGACGCGTGCGCGGGCGATACGACCGCGGTGCGCGAGACGCAGCCGCCGTACGGTGACACTCCGCCGGGCGGATATCGCAAGCGCAAGCCGGAGGACTACGACCGCACGCTCTGCCTGCTGCCACGCGACGTGGTGGACTTTGTGCTCGCCACGCAACCCAAGGAGTGGAAGAAGCTCGAGCAGCACCACGGCGCGGGCGTGCGCGAGCAGTTCCTGAAGCGCCTCGCCGCCGAGATCGAGCGGCGCGGTGCGCTCGAAGTGCTGCGAAACGGGATCAAGGACTCGGGCTGCAAGTTCCGTCTCGCCTACTTCCGGCCCGCGAGCCGGCTCAACGAGGAGACGCGCCGGCTGCACGCGGCGAACCTTTTCGCCGTGGTGCGCCAGGTCCACTTCAGCACGAAGAACCTGAAGAGCCTCGACCTGGTGCTCTTCCTGAACGGCATCCCGATCTTCACCGGCGAGCTGAAGAACCCGCTCAACAGCCAGGACGTCGAGGACGCGATCCGCCAGTACAAGACCGACCGCGACCCGCGCGAGCCGCTCTTCGCCTACGGCCGCTGCCTCGCGCACTTCGCGGTGGACCCGGACCTGGTCTACGTCAGCACGCAGCTTGCAGGTCCCAGGACGCGCTTTCTGCCGTTCAACCAAGGCAAGTTCGGCGGCGCCGGTAACCCGCCCGTACCGCCGACCCGGAGCGGCTACGCGACCGGCTATCTCTGGGAAGAGAGCTGGGCGCGCGACAGCGTGCTGGACCTTGTGCGCAAGTTCATCCACGAGGTCGAGGAAGAGGACGACAAGGGGAAGAAAACCGGCCGGCGCTTCCTGATCTTCCCGCGCTACCAGCAGCTCGACTGCGTGCGGAAGCTCGTGACCGACGCTCGCGCGACGGGCGCGGGGCAGCGTTACCTGATCCAGCACTCGGCCGGCAGCGGCAAGAGCTTCACCATCGCCTGGCTCGCCCACCAACTCGCGACGCTCCACGACGCGAGCGACCGACGCGTCTTTGACTCGATCGTGGTCATCACGGACCGGCGCGTGCTCGACCGCCAGCTCCAGACCACGATGCGCCAGTTCGAGCAGACGCTCGGCGTGGTGGAGAACATCGACACCACCTCGCGCCAGCTCAAGGAGGCGCTGGAGTCGGGCAAGACGATCATCGTCACCACGCTCCAGAAGTTCCCCGTGATCGCCAAGGAGATCGGCGAGCTGCCGGGCAAGCGCTTCGCCCTGATCGTGGACGAGGCGCACTCGTCGCAGTCGGGCGAGAGCACGAAGAGCCTCAAGGCCGTGCTCAGCTCGGGGTCGCTCGAAGAGGCGGAGACGGAGGAAGCGGGGGCGGCGACGCCCGAGGAAGAGCTGGAGAGCACGATTCTCGCCGAAATGGAGAAGCGCGGGCGCCTCCCCAACCTGTCGACCTTCGCCTTCACGGCCACGCCGAAACCGAAGACGCTCGAGCTCTTCGGCACGAAGCGACCCGACGGGAAGTTCGCGCCCTTCCACCTCTACAGCATGCGCCAGGCGATCGAGGAGGGCTTCATCCTCGACGTGCTGGCGAACTACGCCACCTACAAAGCCTACTGGCGGCTCCTGAAGAAGGTCGAAGACGACCCGCGCTACGACAAGAAGAAGGCCGAGTATCTGCTCAAGTCGTTCGTCGAGCTGCACCCGCACGCGATCGGCGAAAAAGCGCGAATCATGGTCGAGCACTTCGCCGCGAAGGTCCAAGGCGAAATCGCTGGCAAGGCGAAGGCGATGATCGTCACTCGCTCGCGTCTGCACGCGGTGCGGTACAAGCTGGCGGTCGACAAGTATCTCTCGGAGCGAGGTTACCCGTTCAAGGTCCTCGTCGCCTTCTCCGGCACGGTCCAGGACGGCGGGCAGTCGTACACAGAGCCGAACATGAACGGATTTCCGGAGGCGCAGACGGCGAAGACCTTCGAGCGTCCCGAGCACCGGTTCCTCATCGTCGCCAACAAGTTCCAGACCGGCTTCGACCAGCCGCTGCTCCACACGATGTACGTGGACAAGAAGCTCGGTGGCGTGAACGCGGTGCAGACGCTGTCGCGGCTCAACCGGACGCTGCCTCCCGAAAAGAAGGGCACGATGGTGCTCGACTTCGCCAACGAATCGGACGAGATCAAGGCCGCCTTCGAGCCCTACTACGAGACGACGCTTCTCTCCGAGGCGACCGATCCGAACCTCCTCTACGAGCTCCAGACGCGGCTCGGCGCCTTCCCGGTGTACGGCGCGGCGGACGTGGAGGCCTTCGCCAAGGCCTACTTCGATCCGAAGGCGACGCAGGACCGGCTGTACGCGGTGCTCGCGCCGGTGGTCGAGCGCTTCGGGGCGCTTTCGGAGGAGGAGCAGCACGACTTCCGCGGCCAGGTCACCGATTACGTGCGGCTCTACGCGTTCCTGGCCCAGGTGCTTACCTTCGCGGACGCCGATCTCGAGAAGCTCTACGTCTTCGCGCGACACCTGCGCCGGCTGCTTCCCGCCGACCGCGAGGAGCTGCCGCGCGAGGTGCAGCAGAACATCGACATGGAGTCGTACCGCATCCAGCAGACAGGCAGCGGCAAGATCGCCCTGGAGCGCCGGCCCGGCGTGCTCGAACCCGTGAGCACCAAGCAGGGTCACGGCGTCACGCCGGAGGAGCTGGAGACGCTCTCGCGCATCATCGCCGAGCTGAACGAGCGCTTCGGGCTGAACCTCGGCCCCGAGCACCGGGTGACGCTCGGCCAGATGATGGAGAAGCTCGACGACGACGCGGCGCTCGACGCGGCCGCCCGGGTCAACACGCGCGAGAACGTGCGCCTCACCTTCGACCAGAAGGTCGAGCACGTGATCCAGGAGATCGTCGACTCGAACTTCGACCTCTACAGGCGCATCACCGACGACCGCGCGTTCGGGGAGGCGATCAAGAACTTTCTCTTCGACCAGTACCTGCGCGCCCACCGCAACGCCGAGGAGCTGATCAAGGCTGGTGAGTCGAAGACACTGGAGTTCAAGTCCACCCTGCGCTGGAGCCTCAAGGAGGATCAACAAGACGACAAGGGCGTGACGCACGCCGTGCTCAAGACCATCGCCGCGTTCCTGAACACCGAGGGGGGCGACCTCCTGATCGGCGTCGCTGATGACGGATCCATCGTCGGAATCGAGCGCGATCAACTCGAGAACGACGACAAGTTCATGCGGCACTTGGCTCAGGTCGTGCGGAACGGGCTAGGTGACAGAGCCGGAACCTGCATCGACCCGAAGACCCAGATCGTCGAGGGAAAAACAGTGTGCGTCGTAAGCTGCCAGCGGAGCCCGGAGCCGGTGTTCCTGAAATGGAAGGGGATGGAGGCCGTGCCGGAGGGCGACTTCTTCGTCCGGAGCGGCCCTGGCACGGTGAAGCTCTCTCCCGACAGCGCGCGGGAATACATTCGCACGCGGTTTCCAGGGTTTAGCCGAGCAGGGAATCCGGATGCACCATCGAACTGAGCGGTCGAGGACATAGGTAACAGCTCAGTCCGGAGACAGCGGTAACACGTTCTCCGGATCAGCGTCAATACAGCAGGTAGTCCCGCCTGTCGGCCTCGAAGGCGGCGGCGTCGGCACGCTCGTGCTCGTCGTATTCCCGCCAGGGATGACGTCCCTCGGCCCATTCGCGCACCCATGGCCCGCCCGCGATGACGTCGATGGGCAGGCGCTCGGTCTCGTACTCGTAGGGCGGCTGCTTCCACTGGAAGCGGTCCGGGTAGAGGGCGACGATGCCGCGCAGCAGCGCGAGGCCCGTGCGCACCGGGTTGAAGGCCTTCCGGTCCACGGGGTGCACGAAGACGCCCCGGCACAGCCGTCCCGCATGCTTCTGGAAGCCGGGTTGGAAGCCGGTGGGACGGACGTGCGCCCCTTCGCGCCAGCGCGGGTATTCGCGGTCCAGGTGGGCGATCAGCGCATCCGGGTCGATGAAGGGCGCGGCGCACTGCTCGAGCGGGCGGGTCGTTCCGCGGCCCTCCGAGACGTTCGTCCCCTCGAAGTAGACGAAGCCGGGGAAGGTGAGGGCGGTGTCCGCGGTGGGCATGTTGGGCGAGGGCATCACGAAGACGAGGCCGAGGGAATCCCAATAGGCCCGCCGCTCCCAGCCCGCCATGGGCACGACATGGAGCGAGCAGGACCGGCCGACGTTCAAGCGATGCCGCTCGTTCATCCAGCGCGCCATCTCGCCCATGGTCAGGCCGTGGCGCGTCGGCATCGGGTACAGGCCCACGAACGAGCGGTACGCGGGATCGAGGGTGGTCCCCTGGACGGTGGCCCCGTCGATGGGGTTCGGGCGGTCGAGGACGACGACCTCCTTGCCCAGCTCCGCCGCGGCCTCCATGGCGTGGCTCATGGTGTAGGCGAAGGTGTAGATGCGCGTGCCCACGTCCTGCAGGTCCACGACCATCGTGTCCACGTCCGCGAGCATGGCCGCCGTGGGCTTGCGCGTCTCGCTGTAGAGGCTGTGGAGCGGCACCCCCCTCCACTCGCCGTGCGGGGTCTCGATCATGTTGTCCTGGTCCTGTCCCCAGAAGCCGTGCTGCGGAGAGAAGAGCGCGGTCACCCGGCAGCCGAGGTCCGCCTGCCGCTCCAGGAGCAGGTCCACCGTGGACCGGCAGCGCTCGTCCACCGAGGCCTCGTGCACGACGAGGCCGAGGCGCTTGCCGCGCAGGCTCCGCCCTTCCTCCTCGTCCGACAGCAGTCGGGTGACGCCCAGCTGCATGGCCATGGCCGCTTGCCCAACGATATCGCACCTGTGGCGGCGGCCGCCGCGCGCGCGGGTGTATAACGGAATAAGGAATCAGATCGGAGGTAACGAATGGGCATCTTCGACAAGAAGGACGAAGGGGGCGCCGGCGCCGGGACCGCGGGCGCCCAGCAGCTGGCCACCCTCAAGAAGAAGTACCAGTCGGCGCTCGACGCGATGTACCAGCTCAACGTGCAGGTCAAGAGCGTGCAGGTCGAGGGCGGCAAGCTGGTGATCCGGGGCGAGGCGCCGTCCGCGGACGCCAAGAACAAGGTGTGGGACAAGATCAAGGCCGTGGACGCCACGCACTCCGACCTCACCGCGGACATCAGCGCGCCGGCGGGCGGGGTGGGCGGTCCCAGCGGTGCCTCGGTTTCGGCCCCGAGGACCTACACCGTCCAGAAGGGCGACACGCTCTCGAAGATCAGCAAGCAGCATTACGGCGACGCCAACAAGTACATGAAGATCTTCGAGGCCAACAAGGACAAGCTGAAGGATCCGGACATGATCCAGCCCGGGCAGGTGCTGACGATCCCCTGAGGGGCGCTACTTCTTCCTGCCGAAGAGGGCGTCGAAGGCCGCGCGGGCCCCGGCCTCGGTGGACCGGGCCCCGCCCTGACCGGGCCGCCCGATGGCAGAGACCTGGCGCAGCTCGAAGAACTCGCAGAAGTTCGCCTTGTCCTTGTGCAGGACGTAGTCCGCCTGCGGCTCGCGGCACTGGTTGCTCGCGGAGGGATCGAAAAACCGGCAGCTGAGGCAGCACTTCAGGTCCGAGTGGCAGAAGGCGCAGCTGTCGGTGCGCTGCAGCTCGGAGAGCAGGCGGACCTCGCGCCCGCAGTGATGGCAGAGGATCACGGCGCGGGCGCGAAGGCGCCGCGGCCGGCGGGGGAGGCCAGGAAGGCCACGAAGTCGCGCGCGGCGTCGGGTCGGCTGGCCCGGGCGGAGACCGCGGCCTGAACCACCAGGTCGGGGACGTCCACCGTCACCCGCTCCCCGGGCCCGGCGAGGCAGAGGGGAGCCAGCGCCGCCGCCGCCCCCCGGGGTACCGCGCCGTCCGAGGCCTCGCGCGCGCGCTCCGGGGCCAGCTTCTGCACCGCGCGCCGCGCCTCGTAGGCGGCGGGCCCGCCCGCGATCCAGACCTCCACCGCGGCGCGGTCCAGGTCGGCCAGCCCGCGGATCTGGTGCGGGTTTCCTTCCGGGACGACCAGGAGCCACCGGACGCGCGCCACCTCGGCATCGGAGTCCAGGATCGCGGCGCCGCCTTCGAGGGCCCGGGTCACCTCGGCCGCGGATCCCACGAAGACGTCGGCGGGACCGGTGTCGCCCAGCCCTCCCGTCTCCACCACGACCCGCCTCGCCTTCTTCTCGTAGGCGCGGGCCGCGGCCTCGACGCAAGGGGCCACCGCGGCGGTGGCGCGGACGCGCAGGGCGCCCTCGTCCCCCAACCTCGCCAGGGCGAGCCACCACACGAGGAGCAGCACGCTCGAATCCTAACCCACCCGATCCTCGGGCGCGACGGGCCGCGGGACGGGCGCCCCGGCGCGGGACCGAGCCCCCGGCAGGAGGGCCAGGGTCAAGGCCGCGAACAGGACCGTGTCGAGGTAGTAGATGCCGCGCAGGTCCCAGTGCGCGAGCAGCCCCGCCACTGTCGGAGAGATGGCGCCCCCGAAGAGCGCGGCCCCCGAGAAGAACCCGAACGCGGTGGTCCGCACCCCTTCGGGGACCATGAGGCCGCCGATCGTGTAGCAGAGGGTGAGCGAGCCTCCCGAGGCCAGGCCGAGCAGCACGGCCAGGACGAGCAGCCATTCGAACGAGGACGCCGCGGCCATCGGGAGCACAGTGACCGCCCCGCCCGCGAGAGTCGCCACGAGCAGGGCCCGCGGGGAGCGGCGGCCGCTGACGCGGCCGAGCCAGGCCGCGGACAGGGCGGCGGCCACGGAGTACACCGAGATCAGCAGGCCCGTGCCCAGGGCCAGACGCGACGCGGGGACGCCGAGCCGTTGTATGTACAGCGGAAGGATGGGGGTGAAGGACCGGCCGATGAAGTTGACCAGGAAGAGCACGGCCAGCAGCGGCGCCATTCCGGGAACCCGGAGCACCTCGCGGAACGGTGACCGCGGGGCGGCGTGGGCGGGCGTGGCCCGCGGCGATTCCTCGTAGTAGAGGGCCACCAGGACAAGGGCCACTGCGCAGAGGGCCGATGTGGCGAGGAAGGTGGCGCGTATCCCCACGGCGTCGGCCAGGAAGCCGCCCACCAGCGGCCCTACCGCCGCGGACAGGATCTGCGCCGCCTGGATGAGGCCCACCGCGCGCCCCGTCTGCTCGCGCGGGCCCAGCGACGTGGCCATCGAAAGTCCCAGGGGGCCGATCCCTCCGAACAGGCCGACGCCGATGCGCAAGGCGAAGAGCTGCCCGACGTTCGTCACCGCGGCGGAGAGGGCGAGGAGGAAGATGTAGGACGAAAGGGCCCGCAGGGCCATGCGCTTCGCCCCGTATCGATCGGCCAGCCGCCCCCAGACGGGGGCCAGGATCCCGGCCAGCAGCGGGGCCACGCCGATCGAGACGCCCGCCCACAGGGCCACCGCTTCGTCGCCCTGCACCCCCAGCTGGC
>Ga0105347_1000881_pt1 | contig 13494 bp, 8 predicted proteins | sample EasRivMeERMLT890_FD_89677 | JGI IMG/M metagenome (GOLD analysis project Ga0105347, IMG submission 89677) | Soil microbial communities from meander-bound floodplain in the East River, Colorado, USA - East River MetaG ERMLT890 | ecosystem: Environmental > Terrestrial > Soil > Floodplain | place... | reverse complement strand
GTTTTCGGGGACGTGGTAGCCGAAGGCATGGAAGAACTTGGTCGAGATGACCTCGGCGCCGCTCGACATCTCGGGGTTCGACGGCGGGTCGAACTTGATGAAGTAGAGCTGGCCGGTGGCGTCACGAATCGTGAAGCCCGGCGCGACCCCTTCCATCTTGCCCGAGACGATGGTCCATGTGCCTGAAGGGCCCGCGCTCGTGTCGGGCCCTTTCACGAGCCGATCGGGTGTCCAGATCTCGTGCCCGAGCCGGTTCGTGAACCAGCTCGAGTCGGGCACTTCGTCGATGGTGTTGATGTTGACCGCGCGGACGTCGGCTTCTTCGCCCGCGCCGAGAAACGAGTTCTCGGTGAAGTCGTACAGCTGGCTGAGCGTCGCCGGCCGCACGTCCCTGGCATCCTCGGTCTCGACGTCGCGCGCAATCGGATCGTCGCGAAAGAACTTCGGGCCGGCCGCCACGCCGGCCAGGACCGCGCTCGACACCACCGCCGAGATCGCCACCGCCGCTCGAAACAGTCGCTTGCGCATGGTCTTGTGCTAAAACGCCTTGCTGAACTTGAAGAACAGCTGCACGCTCTCGCCGCCAAATCCGAGGTCGACGCGAAACCAAACCGCCTCGGCGGTGTTGAACCGGAAGCCGATGCCGTAGGCATTCTCGAGCTCGCTCCACTTGAGCTGCCCGACATTGGGCGCGACGGTACCCCAGTCGGTGAAGAGCGCCATGTCGAGACCCGAGAATGCCTCCCAGCGATACTCGACGTTCACGTTGACGGCCGAGTCATCGCGGAAGCGAAAGTCGTTGAAGCCGCGGTGGCTCGTGCTGCCGCCGAGCGTCGGCTTGAAATAGAAGGGCACGACCTGGTCCGCGCCCTTGTCGGTCGCCGCCGACTGGAGGCGGCCCTGGACGGCGAAGACGCGCTTCTTGTCGAAGATGGGCACGAACTGCTGCAGCAGGAGGTCGACGGCGCGAAAGCTGTAGCGATCGAAGTCGCGATCCGAATATTCACGCCAGGTGATCGAGTACAACCCCCCGTCGCGCGCGTTGTCGTCCTGGTCGCGATAGTCCAGGGCGCCGAAGACCTCGGCGAAAGAGTAGTCGGGTTGTTCGGCGAGCCCGGGCGCGGTCGCGTCGGTGAAGAGCGCTTCGATCGAGGGAAAGCGCGCGTCGGTGCCGCTGCCGATCGATCCCTGCAAGCGGCCGAACCGCGTGCCCGCTTCGACCCAGCTCACCGGGCGGAAGATGGCGCGGCCCTCGTAGTCGGTGTAGTCGACCAGGTAGCTGACGCGAGCGTCCTCCGACGAGTCGAGGCCGACGCCCCAGAAGTCTTCCTGCGGGTTGTGGCGATAGACGGCGTGGATTCCGAGCTCGACACGGTTGCTGGCCAGGTAGGGGAGCGAGAAGTCCGCCTGCAGCATCTGATAGTTGCGCATCGAGATGCCGGCGCCGAAGTCGATGCGCGCGTTGCGGTTGAAGAGGTCGTGGCGCCAGCCGCCGCCGACCCCGACGCCGCCGCCGACTGGCTTCCACCGGAAACCGTACTGGAGATAGAAACCGTCGTGGGGCGCGATCTTCTTGATCGGGTCCACGGCCTCGAACCAGAGCATCGCCCGCTCGAGCTTGCCGCCTTCGTAAGGCTTGAGCGCCTTGGCTTTCTCGGCGCGCTGCTGCGCGAGCACGGCCTCGCGCGTGTCCTGGGCGAGCACCGCTCCGGGGCTGAGCGCGAGCGCCAGCATGAAGACCAACGCCGTTCGACGCAACATAGACCCTGAACGATATCGCACGCGGGATCAGGAATCCAGCTTTCACAGCTCTCAGCTCAGCCCCCGGAGTGCCCCATCGCGCCGGAACACGCTGAAAGTTCCCTCACTGAAGGCTGACGGCCGGAAGGTCGCTGAGCGCTGAGAGCTGAAAGCTCAAAGCTAGACTAGTCCACCCGCAGCGCCGCCAGTGGGTCCATGCGCGTCGCCCGCCGCGCGGGGATGAGGCAGGCGGTCAGCATGACGACCGTCAAGAGCACCGTGATAGCGATGAACGTCACGGGATCGACGGCGGGGATCTGCGCGACGATCGATTCGAGAATCTGCGACACCCCGAACGCGGCGGCGAGGCCGAGGGCCAGACCGATGCCCAGCTGCCACAGGCCGGTGCGGAGAATCAGCCACGAGATCTGGGACGCCTGCGCGCCGAGGGCGAGCCGCAGGCCGAGCTCCGGCGTGCGCTGCGTGACCGAATAAGACGTGATGGCGTAGATGCCGACCGACGAGAGGACGAGCGCGATGATCGCGAAGATGACGAACAGGGAGCCGAACACCCGGTAGGGCCAGCGGGCCTCGGCGATCGCGTCGTCGAGCGTCCGGACGGCAAAGAGCGGCTGGTCCGGATCGAGCGCCTTGGCAGCCTCGCGCACGGCGGCGATCATGGCCGCGGGATCGCCGGAGGTGCGCACGAGCATTGCCGTGCCCGCGGGTGCATTCATGCGCGCCGGCCGATAGAGCACGGCGGGCGGCTCGAGCGCCTGCACCTCTCCCTGCCGGACGGTCGGGCTCACGCCGACGACCGTCAGCCACGGGCCTGGCTTGTCTTCCTTCGGTCCTTCCATGACGCGCATCCGGCGGCCGAGCGGGTCCTCGTTGGCAAAGAGCTCCGACGCGAGCCGCTGATTGACCACGATCACTTCGGCCCCAGGTGCGCCGTCGGTCTCACGAATGACGCGTCCGCGCAGGGCCTGCACGCCGAGCGTTTCAAAGTAGCCGGGTCCGGCATCGACGACCGACACTCGCGGCCGTGTGGGCGCGGTGCTCACCGGCCGGCCTTCGATCTCGTAGAGAGACGAACCGGAACCGCCGAGCGGCAGCGTCGAGGCCATGCCCGCCTGCGTGACGCCGGGCAGCGCGCGCAGGCGCGCGAGCAGCGAGTCATAGAAGATCTGACGCTGCTCGGGCTTGGGATACTTGCTCTCGACGAGCTGCGTGCGCAGCGTGAGCAGATGGTTCGTCTCGAAGCCGAGATCGAGCGTGTACAACTTGAGGAAGCTGCGCGCCATCAGGCCGGCGCCGGTCAGCAGCGCCAGCGTCAGCGTCAGCTCGGCGACGACGAGGCTGGAGGTCAGCCAGCGCGCCCGCGCGCCGCCCGACTGGCCGCGGCCGCCTTCCTTCATCAGATCGTTGAGGTTGGTCTTCGAGACCTGTAATGCCGGCGCGAGGCCGAAGACGATGCCGGTGGCAAGGCAGATGGCAGCGAAGTAGCCAAACACCGAGAGGTCGAGGGTAAAGGCGATCCAGTAGGGCTTGCCGACGTCGGCGACGGCGGCGTCGAACAGCCTGACGCCGACCGCGGTGAGGCTCAACCCGAGGAGGCCGCCAAGACACGCGAGCATGACGCTCTCGATGAGCAGCTGCCGAACGATCCGTCCGCGGCTGGCCCCGAGCGCGGTGCGCACGGCCATCTCGCGCGTGCGATACGCCGAGCGCGCGAGCAGCAGGTTGGCGACGTTCGCACAGGCGATGAGCAGGACGAAGCCGACCGCCCCGAGCAGCGACAGGAAGATCAGCCGTATGGGTCCGCCGTTGAAGCGTTCGTTGAACGTCATCAGGCGGGCTTCGATGTTCGTGTTGCTCTCGGGATAGGCGGCTTGCAGCTCGCGCGAGATCCCGGCCATCTCGATCGCCGCCTGGTTCCAAGTCACGCAGTTCGCCAGCCGTCCGAAGACGCCGGTCTGCCGGGTGGTGCGGCGCGTTTCGGGCGCGGGCGGCTGCAGCGGCCGCCACATGTCGGCGTTGGTGGGGAACCGCATCCGCTCCGGCATCACGCCGATGATCGAGTAGGCCACGTCGTTGATCTTCACGGTGCGGCCGATGACCGCCGGGTCGCTGGAGTAGCGGTTCTTCCAGACGCTGTAGCCGAGGATGACGACTGGGGCCGCGCCCTCGGCGTCCTCGCCCGGGGCGAAGTCGCGCCCGAGGAACGGCTGCTGCCGCAGCAGCCCGAACGTGTTGGCGCTGACCGCGGCCCCGCTGACGCGTTCCGCCGGATGGTCTGGGTCGCTGATGGTGAACTGCTGCTGCCGGAATCCCGCCAGGCCCGAGAACGCCCGCGACTTGGCGCGCCAGTCCTCGAGCTCCTGCCACGACGCCGCCGAGCTGTCGTTGGCGTCCCGCGTCGTGTTGCGGGTCGCGAGGAGGACGATCTCCTCCGGCCGGTCGAACGGCAAGCCGCGGATGAGCACGGCATTCACGAAGGTGAAGACCGTCGTGTTGACCCCGATGCCCAGCCCGAGCGCCACGGCGGCGACGGCGGTGAACCAGGGGTCCTTGAGCAGCATGCGGACGGCGTAGCGCAGGTCCTGGAGGAGAGTCATGGGGATCGGACTGCTATACGAGCGCAGAGGAGACGGGGTTCGGGCGTAGGGGGCTCAAGGCTCAGGGCTCAAGGCCCAGGGCTCAAGGCTCAGGCAACTTCTTCGAGTGTGCTCTCGAAGCTTTTGCCTGAGCCCTAAGCCCTGAGCCCTGAGCCTGTGGTACAGTCAATCCCTTGTCCTGGCCGTTACTTCCCCCTTCCTACGAGCGTCAGCATGGCCACGCCGAGCGCATCGAGCTCGCGGGCGACCGGCGCATCCGGGAACGGAACAAAATCAACTACCGGTTGGCGCACTGGCCGATCTGGATCTGGGTGTTCTTCATCGCGCCCGGACCGCTCACCTTTGATCTCTTCGCTCACGGGTTCGACACCCGAATGGCGCTCTGGCTGACCGTCGTGCTCGTGGCGACCGGCATCGCCGGGATGCGCGGTAACTTGCCCGGGGTCGAGCCCAGGCCCTACATCATCCGTTTCACCGAAGACCGTCCCAATCCGATCTATCGCCGCGTCTGCTACACCGTGGCCTGGAGCGAGGTCATCGCGTTCGCGCTCTTGAACATCGCCGGGCTGGTCGACGCCATCGTCAACGGGACATGGCGGTTACGGCAGATCTACGAGACGGCGTATTTTCCGATTGTCGGGGTGGTCTGGGCGCTCGGCGCCTTCGGCCTCCTGCCGCGCGTGAAGCCCTCAACCGAAGGCGAGGGGCACGAGCGTCGTTATTTCTATGGATCGGTCTGGGCCGTCGCGATCGCGCAGCCGATTCTGGGCGTCCTCTGGAAGATCCTGCCGCAGAACCTCCCGTCAGATGTCCTCAAGCTCGTCGTCTTTATCGGCATCCTGGCCTACGTCGCCAACCTCGCTCGACGGGGGCTGTTGCCCCGGACAAGGCCGATCGTTCCGGGGGAGCTGGCGGTCTCGGACTGACGGTGGGGCTGGCTCTGGGCTCTCGGCTTTGGGCTTTGGCAAGCGCTTCGGACATTTGGTCCAAGGTTTTGCCAAGCCCCGAGCCCCGAGCCTGTATTGTAGGATCCCTCCATGGCGCAGATCGACGAGCGCGGCCTCATCGTCAGTTGTCCGTCCTGCCAGCAGCGTAACCGCGTGCCCTTCGGGCACGCGGAAGCGGAGTCCGCCAAATGCAAGAAGTGCGGGACGCTCCTGCCGGCGACGGCCGAGCCGGTCGAGGTCCCGAACGCGGCGATCTTCGATGCGCTGGTGTCGTCGTCCAGGCTCCCGGTCGTCGTGGACTTCTGGGCGCCGTGGTGCGGGCCGTGCCGCATGGTGGCACCCGAACTGGCCCGCGTCGCGGCCAACAAAGCCGGCCGCTACCTGGTCGTGAAGGTGAACACCGACGCCGTGCCCGAGCTCGGCGATCGCTTCGGCATCCGGTCGATTCCGACTATGGCCGTCTTCGCCGACGGCCGCGAGCGCGCGCGCGCTTCGGGCGCCCGGCCCGCCGCCGACATCGAGGCGTTTGTCGAGAAAGCCGTCGGCCGCTGACGCCGAGACGACGGCTCTGGGCTTTAGGCTCTAGGCTTTAGCAAGACCTCCGCGATTCTGGGTCGAAGGGTTGCCAAGAGCCCAGAGCCGAGAGCCAAAAGCCCACCCCGTCCTTGGTGTTAGCATTTCCGCATGTCCGGGGCCCCTGCGGTTCATCCGGCGACCGAACTTGCGCGGCGCCTGGAGGCGTTCGTCATCGAACGTTACCCCTTTGCGGTCGCACCCGTCCGCGCCGCGTTCGACGCCTGCAGGGGCGCGGTCAAGCCCGACGAAGCGTCGCTCGACGCGCTGCGCCAGACGTTTGCAGCCGAGCTCCGGGCTCGGCTGCAGAACGTCGCGCCGACCGAGCGGCTCGAGACGACGCCCGGCGTCGAAGCGCCCGCCCGCTTCCAGCTGGCTACTGAGGAGCTGGTGGAGGCCTGCGACGGCTTCCTCCGGCGGGCCGCGATCCGTGCCTCGCTCACGCCCGACGAGCGCCGCGAGATCCTGCGCGGCATGGTCCTCACGCGGGCGACCGATTCGCGGCTGAAGTCACTCTTCACGGGCGGGGAAGTCCGCTACGGCGACTCGTCGTTCCAGGGCAAAGGCTTCCGATCGCTCGGGCAGGAGGCAATCTACGCGGCGGGCATCCGGCTCCGTCGTGGGGAGACGTTCCACCAGGACGGCGCGTGGACGGGCGACGTCATCGCGCCGATCATTCGCGATCTGGGCGTGACGCTCGCGATGCGTCCAGCGGCCGAGACCGTGCGCCAGGTCCTGTCCGCACAGATGGGCAAGGCCGGACCGCCCATGCACGGCAAGGATTTGCACGTCGGCGACTTCTCGTGGGGCATCCTGCCCGCCGCCGCGCCGCTGGCCATCGGGTCGCTGACCATGGCCGGGATGGCGCTCGCGTTCGCCCGCAGCGGTGGCGGCCGCGTGGCCCTGTCCTTCATCGGCGAGGGTGGATCCTCGCTCGGCGAGTGGCACGAGGCCATCAACCTGTGCGCCGCGCGCCGACTGCCGGCCGTGTTCGCGGTCGAGAACAATCAGACCGCGCTCTCGACGCCGGTGCGCGAGCAGTCCGCGGTCCGCGTCTTTGCCGACAAGGCGGCGGGCTACGGCATTCCCGGCGTCACCATCGACGGCACCGACCCCGACGAGATCGCGGCGGCGTTTGCGTGGGCCGTCGAACGCGCGCGCGCGGGGCAGGGACCCGCTCTCATCGAGCTCGTCTCGATGCGCATGTGCGGGCACGCGCACCACGACGACATGCTCTATCTCGGCAAGGACCCGCAACCCGGCTGGGAGTATCCGCCGCTGCACGAGACGGGGTACGCGAACCCCGAGCTGTATGCGTTCTGGTCGGCGCGCGATCCGATTCCGGCCTATACCGCACGGCTGCACGCCGAAGAGCTCATCGACGGCGAAGAGCTCGATCGCCTGAAGTCGGAATGCGAGGCCATCGTCGAGTTCGAGGCGCAGGAGGTGATCGGGGCCGACTGGCCGCCAGCGCGGCAGGCGGGCGAGGGTGTGTTCGCCGGTGAGCCGGCGCGTCAGCGCGCCGAAGTCCTGGATCCCCAGGTCCGCCTGCACCTCGATACCGATCCGTCGCTGCCACCGCTCGAGAGGCTCGACACCGGCGGGGCGCTCGAGCCCAGCGGCAGCACGCTTCTCGAAGCCGTGATGCTCGGCGTGGGCGACGCGCTCCGTGCCGACCCGTCGGTGTTCGTCTTCGGGGAGGATGTCGGCGGCCCGTACGGCAACGCGTTCCTCCTCCTCCGGCCGCTCCTCGAGGAGTTCGGCGATCGCATCCTCAACGCGCCGCTCGCCGAAGGGGCCGTGCTCGGCGCGTGTGTCGGCGCCGCGCTCGCCGGAGCGCGGCCGATCGGCGAGATGCAGTTCAACGACTTCGTGGCGACCGGGTTCAACCAGCTCGTGAACAACGCCGCCAAGATCCGCTATCGCTGGGGCGGGTCCGTGCCGATGGTCGTGCGCATGCCGTGGGGCGGTCTGCGCCATGCCGGTCCCTACCACAGCCAGAACACCGAGCCCTGGTTCTATCGCACGCCGGGACTGAAGATCGTCGTCCCCTCGACGCCTGCCGATGCCCGGGCGCTGATGGCGAGCGCCGTCGCCGATCCGGATCCGGTGCTCTACTACGAACACATCGCGCTCTACCGAGATCCCCGGATCAAGCAGGTATTGGCCACCGACCCGCCGGCGCCGATTGCGATCGGGCGCGCCGCGCTCAGGCGCGAGGGAGATGACCTCGTGATCATGTCCTACGGCGCCTACGTCCACGCCGCGCTGCGCGTCGCCGAGCGCCTCGCGGGCGATGGCATCCAGGCGAGCGTGCTCGACCTCCGCTCGCTCGCGCCGCTCGATCGCGAGGCCGTGCTCGCGTGCGCGCGCCACTGCAGCCGCGTGCTCATCGTGCACGAAGACTCGCGGACCGGCGGCATCGGCGAGAGCCTGGCGGCCATCATCCAGGAGGAGGCGTTCGAGTCGCTCGACGCCCCCGTCCGCATCCTCGCCGCGCTCGACACCCCTGTGCCCTACTCGCCCTCGCTCGAGGCTGCGTTCCTCCCGTCCGACGACGAGATCGAGCGTGCGGCGCGGCTGCTGGTCGCGTACTGAACCAGCTGGCTCCACTTGATCTCCAAAAAGATCGCCATCGTCCTCCAGACCCCGAAGGACCAGCAGTCCTCGGTGCTGTTGACCTACCAGGATCTTGCCAACGAGCTGACGCGCCGCGGACATCTCGTCACCATCGTGACGCCCGACGATTTCCCGGCTTCGCGCCGGGCCGCCGGGCGTTTTACGCCGCTTGTCTACCCGTTCGTCGTGCAGGGCTGGATGCGTCAGCACGGCGTCGCGTGCGACGTCGTCGTCTTTCACAGCTATTCCGGCTGGCGGGCGGTTTCGACCGCATCGGCTCGCGGGGTGCCGGCGGTCGTCGCGTTCCACGGCCTCGAGCCGCTCTATCACGAGGCGTTGCGGGAAGAATCGGCGGAGACCGGCGGGCTGAGCTGGCGGTACCGTCTGCTGCAGGAATGGTTGATGCCCTTCATGCTGCGTTCGGCGTGCCGGAGGGCGACGCGCGTGACGTGCCTCAACTCCCTCGAGCGTGACGAGCTCGTGCGGCGGGGCTGGGTCACCGAGGATCGCGTCGACCTGGTCTTTCACGGCGTACCGGCGGAGTTTTATCTCCCCGAGCGGCCCCCACGGCGGGCGCGGACGCTGCTCTTTGTCGGGCAGTGGCTGCCGATGAAGGGCACGGCGTATCTGCGCGAGGCCTTCACCGAGATCGCCCATCTCCATCCCGAGGTCAGGCTCGTCTGCGCCGGAACGCTGGCGCCTGCCGAGGCCGTTCTTGCCGGCTTCGCGCCCGTCGTGCGCCCGCGCGTGACCGTCATCCCGCGACTCGCGCGCCTCGACCTCGTCGAGATCTACCGCCAGGCCGACATCATGATCGCGCCGAGTCTTTACGAGGGGTTTGGCGTCGCGCTCGTCGAGGCCATGGCGGCGCGGCTGCCGATCGTCACGACCCGGGTCGGCGTCGCGGCCGACGCGCTGACCGACGGCGAGAGCGCCCTCATCATCCCGACCCGGCACGCGCAGGCGATCGTCGGCGAGGTCGGACGCCTGCTGGCCGACAATGGGCTGCGGGAGCGGCTGGGCGAGGCCGCGGGCGATGTCGCGCTCCACTACCGCGAGGCCGCGGCGGTTACGGATCTGGCCGACCGGCTGATTCGCCTCGCCCGCCGCCGCGAGTCGTGACGGCCGGCGACGCTTCCGGTGGCCGACGCGCCGAAGGGCGCGCGGTGGCTCAGTGCGTGAGCAGGTACACGAGCACGTTGAGGCCGACGGCGTAGCCGGGCGGGGAGAACTGATAGAAGTACCCGGGATCTTCTCCTTCACGCTCCCAGGAATCGCCGAGGTCGGTATTGTGCGTCATCAGCACCATGATCCGGCCGTGCGCGTCGTTGATGGCACGCGTGTGGACGTCGATGCTGTCAGCGCCGCGCTCCGATGTCTCGGTGCCGCCGGATCCGCGCCAGAACTGGATGTTGGTGACCTGCGGTACGTGACCCACGGGGGCGTAGGTGCGGAAGATCGGATGCGTCGGCGGCAGATCGACAATCGGGTAGTCGTTCGAGTCGAAGACCTTGCGGATCTGACTGACCCACTGCTCCCAGGCGCTGGTGCCCCAGAAATCATCGACCCACAGGAACCCGCCTTTGAGGAGGTACTCGCGCAGCCGCGCCGCCTCCACATCGCTCATCCCCATCGTACCGACGTCGGAGGCCACGACCATCGGACACTCGAATAGCGCCGAGTCGGTCAACCGCACGACCCAGGGGTACGGGTTGTGATTGGCGTCCCAGCTGACATGGATCTTCGTCAACTCCGACGCGCGGGTCATCAGGTTGACGGCGGCATAGGGGTAGTCGGTGACCCAGCCCATACCCCACGGTTCGCGCCGCACCTGCGTGTACATCAGCTTGCAGATGGTGAAGCCGCCATCGGCGAAGTCCTCGGGTGGGAACTGCGGCGGGAAGCTGCCCTCGCGGAACGAGCGCTGTCCGTATCCCCGCTGCGCCTGGGCGGCCGAGACCAGGGCGATCGCGCCCACCATCACGAGCAGCGCAACGCGCGTGGACGGACGGCGGACCGACCCCATACGGCAGTGTAAATCAAGTCGGTCGTGATGATCGCGCCACCACGACCGGTTTGCGCATTCGCGGGCAGCGGTTGATACTACAGGCCACCTGTGAAGGCCTGGCTCCAGCAACTCTCCGAACTTCGGAAGATCCTCGCATTCCTGCGCCCGTACCTGGTACGCCAGCCGCTGCTCCTCGCGGGCGTCCTCGGCAGCGCCCTCTTCGTCATGCTCTTCGAGGGGTTCGGCGTCGGCCTCCTCGTGCCGCTGCTGAACCTCCTGCTCGGTGGCGATCGCGCCACGCCGATGCGCCCGCTGCAGTGGCTCGAGCGCACGCTCCCCGGGCATTCGCCGGCCTTCTACATCGGAGCGATTGCGGTCGCCATCGTCTTGTCGGTGGCGCTCAAGAATGCGGCGTTCTACACCTCGCTCGTGCTCGCGGCGCGCCTCAAGCGGCGCATCGCCATCAGGCTCCGCGACGATCTGTTCCGGCGCCTTCATCGCGCCGATCTCGATCTCTTCGATCGTCTGCCCGGCGGCGACCTCGCCAACGTCTTCCTGGTCGAGACCTACCGCACGACCGTCGCCATCGACGCGCTGCTGGCGCTCATCCAGCGCACGAGCATCGCGTTCTTCTACGTCGCCGCCCTCTTCTTTCTCTCATGGCCCCTCACGACGCTCGTCGTCGTGCTGGCGGTTGCGCTCGGCGGCGCGCTCTCGTTTGTCTATCGCCGGCTGAAGAGCGTCGGCGTGGAGCTCACGGACCTCAATCACCGCCTGGCCAGCATGCTCGGCCAGTCGTTCTCGGGTGTGCGCGTCGTGCGCGCGACCCACTCGCAGGAGCGCGAGCTCGAGCAGTTCCACGCGCTGAACAAGGCCCAGGCCGACGCCGAGGAGCGCGGCGCCGAAGCGCTCTCGCTGCTCTTTCCCGTCACCGAAACGCTCGCCGTCGCGGGCGCGATGGTGATCGTCACCTGCGCCTATATCTTCCTCGTGCGGCCGGGCTACATGTTGAGCAGCTACCTGCTGGCGTACGGCTTCGTGCTCTTGCGGCTGCTACCGCTCCTCAATCAGCTCTACGGATTACACGGCCACCTCGCCTACCTGGCCGGGGGCATCCACGAGGTGAAAGCGTGGCTCGACACGCCGCATTTTCCCGAGCGGCCGTTCGGTACGGTGCCCTTCACCAGCCTCGATCAGGCACTCGCCTTCGAGCACGTCACCTATAAGTATCCGAACGGCAAGACTGCGCTCGAGGACATCGACTTCGTCGTGCCTGTCGGCCAGACGATCGCGATCGTCGGGCCCTCCGGCGCCGGCAAGTCGACGCTCGCGAACATCCTGCTGCGCCTGCGCGCGCCATCGAACGGCCGCGTGACCGCCGACGGCCGCGACTGCTGGGAGTTCTCGCCCGAGAGCTGGCACCGCGCCACCGCCCTAGTCGAACAGGACGCCTTCCTCTTCCACGGCACGCTTCGAGAGAACATCCTCTATGGCTGCGAGCCGGTCGGCGAAGCGGCCCTCGACCGTGCCCTCGCGGCCGCGCACCTCACCGACGTGGTCACGTCGCTCCCGGGTGGGCTGGAGACACTCGTGGGCGAGCGCGGGGCGATGGTGTCCGGAGGTCAGCGCCAGCGGATCGCCATCGCGCGCGCCGTCATCCGCAACCCGAGCATCCTCATCCTGGACGAGGCGACCTCACACCTCGACGCCGTTTCCGAACGGCTGGTCCAGCAGGCGCTCCAGAACGCCTCCCGGGGCCGGACCACCATCGTCATCGCCCACCGTCTCTCGACGATTCGCGACGCCGACCGTCTGATCGTGCTCGACCAGGGCCGCATCGTGGAGCAGGGAACCTGGGACACCCTCGCCACCGCCGGCGGCGTTTTCGAGCGCCTCATTCGGGGGTTGGCGTGAATCAGGCAGGGATCTGGCCTGGGATCAGGGGGCTTGGGATCCGTTCCGCGGCTGGGATTATCTCGACTTCCCTGAACCCTGGACCCCTGATCCCTGATCCCCGAGGAGTTATCGCCCGCGTTCCCACACGCCGAAACTAAGGGGAATTGGGGTCCGGCTGCCGTTTTGGCTTGGGACTCAGAGGGCGGAGCTGCAATTGCGCGCAATTACGTGCATCGGTGTTCTGACGATTCTGTGCATCAGTACGACAGTTTCGTATGCGCAGACGTCGTCTGCCGATCCGCTCGAGTCGATGCCCTTCCGGTTCGGGCCGATCGGCCTCAGCCCGACGCTGGCGATTACGAACTTCGGCGTCGATGACAACATCTTCAACGACGCGACCGAGCCGAAGCGCGACTTCACGACGACCGTTACTCCCCGCCTTCAGGCTCGGCTGCGGAGCGGGAAGGTCCTGCTCTCGGGGGCGTTCGCGACCGGACTCGTCTATTACCAGAAGTACGACGACGAACGGTCCATCGACTACGCCACCGACGGCCGCCTCGACCTCGACCTCGGATGGTTTCAGCCCTACGCCCTGGCGTCGCTCCTCGACACGCGCGAGAGGCTCAATGCTGAGCTGGATGTGCGCGCGCCCCGGACCCAGACGACGCTCGCGGCCGGTGCGAGGGCGCTCGTCTCTCCCAAGACCGGTCTGGTGTTCGACGTGCGGCGGGCCGGGCTCGACTTCGCAGAGGGCACGACGTTCGAGGGCGTTCCGCTCAGCCAATCGCTCAACTCCACGACCCAGACCATCGACGGCGGCCTGGAGCTGTATCTGACGCCTTTGACGACGTTCGCCGTCAACACCTCGTATCAGACCGACCGCTTCGACCAGTCGCCGGAGAAGGATGCCGACACGCTCCGGATTCTGCCCTCGATTCGCCTGGAGTCGCCGGCCATTATCCAGGGGTCCCTCGCCGTCGGCTATCGCCGCTTCTCGGCGATCGATCCCGACACCCCCGACTACAGCGGGCTCGTGGTGCAGGGGTCATTGACGCACACCTTCGGCGAGCGGACGAAAGTGGATCTTCAGCTG
>Ga0105347_1000879_pt1 | contig 13505 bp, 10 predicted proteins | sample EasRivMeERMLT890_FD_89677 | JGI IMG/M metagenome (GOLD analysis project Ga0105347, IMG submission 89677) | Soil microbial communities from meander-bound floodplain in the East River, Colorado, USA - East River MetaG ERMLT890 | ecosystem: Environmental > Terrestrial > Soil > Floodplain | place... | reverse complement strand
GCAGCTTTGGTCATAGTTGGTTCGGCGGCACTCGGATCAACGGACATCGATTGCCTCCCCATAAACCAACCTAAATCTAAAACAGCTAACTGGCTGTGGTGCAACAAACGTCGTCAGATTAATTGGCTCGATAAACGATTCCTCCTCGACAGTACTCGGACTCTGGCTCGCACTGATCCTATTCGCTGTCTAATAGTTAGACGAAGCAGGGAAGATAATGCTGCCAGCAACACTGCGGATTAACCAAATGGTTCGATGCCCGCGCCGGGGTTCGAACGGCTATCATTCGCCATTTCGCGCCGCACCGACGATTCGTGGCAGAGCTGACAATGATTTAGACTTCGCTTTCCTCGGTTTAATCGTTTCACCCGGCTTTGCGCGCTTGCAGCGCTTTCTCGATCTGGTCCTCCACCGCATTCCTAGATTCACCCAAGACTTCGGCGATCTCGCAAACCAGCAGCTTTTTCGCCCGCTCCAAAGTCTGCCGTTCATGGGGCGCCAGGGTCTTGGTCTCATTCAAGTCGGTGAGCGACTCGACGATCTGCACCAAGTCCGATGCCGCACCGGAAGACAACAGCTTGCCGTTATCGAGGGCGCGCTGTTTCCAGTTGCGCGCCGTGGACGGTGGCGGTATTACCTTACCCGGCAGGCTCAACCGGCCGAGTAGCTTCGGAATCTCCGATTTTTGCAGCAGCTGGCGAATGCCCAATCCGGTGATCTTATCGACCGGAATGAACAATTCCCCGCCATTATCTTCGAGGGGCGCCAAACGATAGAAAGAGGTCGACGTGCCGCCGACCAGTTTGTTGACCACCGCGCCGATCACACAAGGTCCGTGACTCGGCAGACTGACTTTTTCGCCAATACTCAATGTCATGCGACTCTCCTTTGTTAACTGGGCGCCGCGAGAATTAACTCGTGAACCGTTCATTGTCTTTAGATGCTCAGAGTCCGACTTTTGCCAACTCGACCACACTTCGGACTCGCTCCCGTGAAACCATGTTCTTCGCTGCGTCTTCGCGAATGTCCGAATTGCCGAGCGTCTAAAACCGCGGTGCCGTTCGAATTCTAAATTTTTATGCGACTCGGAGTTTTGTCAGTTCGTTGGTCCGGGCTGTTCCGTGGACTTGTCCGCCGACTGTTCGGCAGCCCGCTCAAGCTCCAAGATGTCGACATCCAAACTGTTTTCACCGGGCACCTTTTCATTCTTCCGTTCCAGTCGCCGGGCTAATTTCAGCTTATGTTTTTCCTTCCGGGCGTTTTCTTTCTGCCGTTTTTGAAATGTCTCAGTACCCATAACCGCTCCTTTCAATCATTAACAGTTGTCGTCGGTTGGTCACCGTGGCGTCCAAGCCATTCGAGTAAGGCGTGAATGCTCCCGGTCGCCAAGCCAATGCTGGTATCCGCCGCGCCGTAGTAGAGCTGAACCGTGTCGCCGTCCGGCCCAATCGTGTAACCGCAAGGGAAAACCACATTGTCCACGTCTCCGCGCTGTTCGTAAACTTCCTGCGGGCCGAAAATCCACTCATCGCTGCGCTTTATGCAGCGCTCCGGAGCTTGCAACTCGAACAGCGCAAGTCCAAGCCGGTAGATCGAACCGGCCGCGGTTTGCCGCACCCCATGGTAAATCACCAACCAGCCCTGCGCGGTTTCGATGGGCGGAGGCGACAGACCTATTTTGTTCGCGTCCCACCACGAACCTTTGCGCGCTTCCAGCATCAGCTTGTGATTACCCCAATGACGCAAGTCCGGAGAAAATGACATCCACATATGCGCCCGCGGCGCGCTCACCGGCCGATGAATTAGAGCCCACTGCCCGCCGATGCGACGCGGCAGCAGCGCCGCGTCTTTATCTTCCGGTGACATAATGACGCCGTAGCGCTCGTAGCTGTGGAAATCCTGCGTGAGCGCCAGAGATACGCCCGGGCCGTCGCGTGAGAAAGCGGTATAGATAACCGCATACTTGCCTAATTCTGGGAGATACGTGATCCGCGGATCTTCAATTCCCCAGATTTCTTCGGGGAAATTTTCCGGGTTGGCCTGCAGCGTCGGCCGGGATTCGATGCGCCAGTTGTCGACACCGTTGTCGGAACGGGCGGCGGTAAAATGCGAGTGGCCGCGGCGATCCTCGACGCGGCACAACAGCAGCGTGGTGCCGTCAGCCAAGCGCGTCGCGCCGGCGTTGAAAACACTATTGACCGGATACGGCCAATCGTCAGCGCTCAAGATCGGATTGAGCTTATTGCGGCGAAAAAGTTCCGGATGCTGATTTTTCATCAAACTCCTGTGGTTACGGATGCCAATGCGGTTTCAGCCAAGCGCAGCTCCAGCATAGCCTGAAGGAAAGCGAGCGAAGATTCCGCGCCTTGATTTTCATTCGTACGGTCGGGGTGCAACCCATCGCGGCAGCCGCCGGTGGTCGGATCGTAGATCTGCAGATTCAAATCGTTGCGGCCAAGAAACCAATCGAAGGCCCGCCGGGCTTCTTTGGACCAGTTCTTGTCGCCGGTGATGCGCTGCGCTTCGAGACACGCCGACACCATCGCCTGAGCCTCCACCGGTTGCTGATCGAAACGCGCCCGCTCGCCGTCGCGGCGATAAAATCCGTTGGAGCCGATCGGCACGAAGTGGCCGCCGTGCACCTCGGCGCGCTGCAGGTCTGCTAACCATGCGAGCGATTCCAGTCCGGCGTCGGTCATATCGCTATTGGGTATGCCGCGACCGCACATGAGCAAGGCGTGCGGCAACACGGCGTTGCAATAAGTTAGCGAGGTTTCATACCAATGCCATCGGTCCGAGCGATTTTGCCGGTACAGTTCGAGCAGCCGGCCCGCCAAAACTTCGCGGGCTTGAGTGATCGTGCGATCGCCGGCAAAGCGCTGCAAGTATTCGTTGATGCCGATCAGCGCGAAGGCCCACGCCCGCGGACTGGTGGTATCGAGCACCGCCGGCAACGATTTCTCGAAGACCCAGCCGGCCATGTTCTGCAGCGCCGGCGTATTGGAACGGCCCAACACCGTGCCGAGCGCCCAAAGCGCGCGGCCGTGACTGTCATCGGAACCGTTCTCCTCCAGCCAATCGCGCTGATAGCTCATGAAGTTGCGGAAGCGGCCGGTCTTGGCATTGAAGGCGTACCAGACAAACGCGAAGTAGCGCGACATCAGATCGGCGGTCTCTTCATTGCCGAGCTCTTCCAAAAGCGCGCTGACCGTGAGCGCCCGCGCATTATCATCGATGGTATAGCCCTCGTGATAGTTGGGCACAGTGAAAATCGCATGTTGAAACATGCCGGTATCGTCGGTCATGCGGCGCAAGTGATCGAGCTTGAGCGGCGGCAGTTCGGCCGGCCGCTTATCCAGCGGCTTGACGACAAAATCAGGCGGCGTAAAGTGGCGCCGTTCGGCGCGGGCGCGCTGAAAACTCTCCATGTAGCGGCGCGCCACCTGCGGCCAGACCATCTCCCGGCCGTAAAGATAGGCGCGTTTGCGCATGCTGTGGCGCTTGGCCTCGTTGTCAAGCAAATCGATCACCTGCTCGGCGAGCGCTGCCGGATCGCGAAACGGCACGAGCGCGCCGCGTTCTTCGGCGAGCATCTCTTCAGCATGCCAATAGGGCGTTGAAATCACCGCCTTGCCCGCGCCGACAGTGTACGCCAGCGTGCCCGAGACCGCCTGCGCCGGGTTCAAATAAGGCGTGATGTAAATATCCGCCGCGCCGATGAACTCGACGAGTTCCTCCAAGCTGACGAAACGGTTGTAAAAAATCACCTGGCCTTCGACGCCTTTTTCTTGCGCCAGCCACTGCAGCGACAAGCGGTAGCTTTCGCCGTCGTGGCGCAGCACATGAGGATGGGTCGCGCCGACGATGAAGTAGACCACGTTGGGATGCTTGGCCAGGATTGCCGGCAATGCAGAAATTACAGTTTCGATTCCCTTGTTCGCCGACAGCAGACCGAAGCTGAGAAGCACGACCTTACCTTCGACGCCGAACAGATCTTTGTGAAAACTCGGATCGACAAACGGCAGATCGGGAATGCCATGGGGAATGAGATCGATCTTCTCCGGCGCAACTTGATAAATCTCCTGTAAAAACTCGGCGCTGCGCTTGCTCATCACCACCAAGCGGTCCGACAGGCCCGCGACTTCGGTCAAGACGCGCCGTTGCTGCGCATCGGGTTCGCGCAGGATCGTGTGCAGCGTCGTGACGATCGGCATGCGCAGGTCGCGCAGCAGCGTCAGGATGTGGCTGCCGGCCCGGCCGCCAAAAATGCCGTATTCGAATTGCAGGCAAACCAGGTCGACACTGTTGATGTTCAGAAAATCGGCGCCGCGGCGGTACGACTCGAGATCTTTTTCCGTCAGCTCGAAGCGCACTCGCGACGGATAGGCATAACCGCCTTCGATGTCGTTGACCGGCACGGCAATGCAGGTCGTCTCACTATGCTCGGCGGCGATCGCTTCGCACAGGTCGGTGGTAAAAGTGGCGATGCCGCATTGCCGCGGCAAGTAGTTGCCGACAAAGGCGATGCGATTGATCGCGGTATTTTTAAGACCCTGTGTCAACGGAAAAGCTCTCCTAGCTGGCGGTGATGCCTTGCGGTTCTCGGTCATGCTCCGGCCCACAAACGAGAAGAGGCGGTTACCCTAGGTACCGCCTCTTCGAGACTCGGGGGAAATAAACCGAGTTTGTTCTATTGGAACGTCAGGTCAGTAATCGTATCTATAATGTAGCAGATGAGGATGATAAAGATAGTCCCTACTTGGTTTTGGGGACCGGTGCCGTTTGCTTCGCCAGCGCAGTTTTTGCCGCTGCTTGCTGCTGGATTTGCTTCTGCTTCTGGTGCTTGTCTTTATCCTTCTTGCTTTTGTCGCCCATTTAAAATCTCCTATCGCCGGTGTTCATCCGGCTGGCGCTTTACGTCGAGCCGGATGCGCGACGAATATCTATGACTTGGCTTCCATTAGACTTTTGGCGCAACCCTCGGCGACCTTGCTGTCGGGTCTTTCTTCTCCGGGCAGCGTCGCCCAGCCCTGCTCTTCGACGAACTTTTGCCCGTCCCAAGCATCCTTGGCCTTGATCTCCTTGAGCTTCTGCTCCTTCTGCGCGTCCTGGTTGAAGCGCGCCACACAGCTCGGCGTGAAGCGTTTGGCAACGGCATTTTCGGCGATCTCTTTAGCCAACACATCGGCAGTGCCGCCGGTCACCCAACCGCCCCAATTAAAGCCGACGAGCATCGCCAACACCGCGCCACCAGCGGCGCTCCAGCCGCCTAACTTGATCTTGTCCCAATCCATAAGAACCTCCTGTTTAAAGCACACCCGGAATCCATAGACTCAACGATGCACAGCTGTGGCAAATCCAATAGTCCGAATAGCGTTGCGACACCGAGCACTCAGCGCAAACCTTGCAATACCGATGGCCGCAGGATTCGCATTTGGCGTTGCTCGCTGGATCGTCCTCACTCTTTACCTCAATCATTGTTTTTGCATTGGCATCGATAGAAATCGCACTAGAATCTTTACCTTGCCTCTTCCCTTCCCGGCCGCGCTCCGCGCGGCAGCTCGCACCTATGCATTATCGACGATGCTAAGCGCAGTCTACAGCAATTGCTGTCTAATATTAGACAATAGCCGCCGTTTATTTTTCACGGCAAAATGCTGCGGCGATCCTAAGGAGCAGCTTGGCTTAATCGCATGGAAAACTCCCGCGCAATACTCGAGCAGTTTCACGCAATGCTTACAGAGATCGTGCGATTACGTTAAGATCACAGCGATGGCGCCGATCATTTCGATCTCGAACTTGACCAAGACCTACGCTTCCGGCCACCAGGCGCTCAAGCGCGTCGATCTGGAGATCGACAAAGGCGAGATTTTCGCGCTGCTGGGCCCGAACGGCGCCGGCAAAACCACACTGATCAGTGTCGTCTGCGGCATCGTCACGCCCACCGAGGGAACCATCGTCGCCGCCGGCAACGATATCCAGCGCGATTATCGCGCCGCGCGCGCCAAGATCGGCCTGGTGCCGCAAGAACTCAGCACCGACGCCTTCGAGTCGGTGTGGGCGACGGTGAGCTTCAGCCGCGGTCTGTTCGGCCGCCCGCCCAAGCCGGCTTACATCGAGCAGGTGCTGCGCGAGCTGTCTCTTTGGGACAAGCGCAAGAATAGGATCATGACGCTGTCCGGCGGCATGAAGCGGCGGGTCATGATCGCCAAGGCGCTTGCCCATGAACCGCAGATCTTGTTTCTCGACGAGCCCACCGCCGGCGTCGACGTCGAACTGCGCCGCGATATGTGGGCGCTGGTGCGCCGCCTGCGAGACAACGGCGTGACGATTATCTTGACCACCCACTACATCGACGAAGCCGAGGAGATGGCCGACCGCATCGGCGTCATCAACAAAGGCGAGCTGATCGTGGTGGAAGAAAAAACCAAGCTGATGAAGAAGCTCGGCAAGAAACAATTGACGCTCAATCTCCTCGAGCCGCTGGCAGCGGTCCCGCCGGAGCTCCGCGACTGGCACTTGGCGCTCAACGCCGGCGGAACAGAATTGGAATACACCTTCGACGCCGCCGAAGAACGCGCCGGCATCCCTGCGCTCTTGCAACGCATGAGCGACCTCGGCATCCGCTTCAAGGATTTGAACACGCGCCAAAGCTCGCTGGAAGATATCTTTGTCAGCCTGGTGAGCGACCGATGAGCGAGAATTTTGTGTCAGTCGTTCAAAGCGTTCAACCCATTCAAATCGTGTACGGAATAGAATTCGGATTCGAACTATAGTCTTCTTTCTATGTGACCTTTGTGCTCTTTGTGGTTAAATTTCCGATTTCGATAGATCTAAAGACACTATGAGCAACCTTGCATTCAACCGGCACAGCGTCTGGGCGATTTACAAATTCGAGATGGCGCGGGCGGTGCGCACGCTGTTTCAAAGCGTGGTCGCGCCGGTGATCACGACGTCGCTATACTTCGTCGTCTTTGGCGCCGCTATCGGCGGGCGCATGGCTCAGGTCGACGGCGTCTCCTACGGCGCGTTCATCGTTCCGGGACTGATCATGCTCTCGCTGTTCACCCAGAGCATCTCCAACGCTTCGTTCGGCATTTACTTCCCGAAATTCACCGGCACGATCTACGAGCTTTTGTCCGCGCCGGTGTCTTTTTTGGAGATCGTCGTCGCCTACGTCGGCGCCGCCGCGTCCAAGTCCATCGCCCTGGGACTGATCATTCTCGCCACAGCCGCTATGTTCGTGCCGGTGCGCATCCAGCGCCCGCTGTGGATGATCGCCTTTCTGGTGCTCACGGCTGCGACCTTCAGCCTGTTCGGTTTCATCGTCGGCATCTGGGCTAAGAGCTTCGAGCAGTTGCAGTTCATCCCGATGCTGATCATTACGCCGCTCACCTTTCTCGGCGGCGCCTTTTATTCCATCGACATGCTGCCGCCGGCCTGGCGCACGATCACTTTGTTCAACCCCGTGGTCTATCTGATCAGCGGCTTCCGCTGGAGCTTCTACGGATCATCCGACGTGAGTGTCGAAATCAGCCTGGCGATGACCCTGGGATTTTTTGCGGTTTGTCTGGCCGTCGTCGGCTGGATGTTCAAGACCGGATATCGGTTGAAGAATTGAACAGCGGCGGCACCAACTGCGCGACGCTCGCGTCGAAGTTGAGTAATGCAAGGAAAAACTTTGTCAGCTATACGTTGAAGTGAATCAATGACAAGTTTTGAACCCGTAGAACCGTGAATGTTTCAAACCATCAGCGTGTTGGTGCGCAACAGATTAACACCCAAACCCGAGCCATATCTTACCTTTCCGTTTGTCTTCACCCTTCGTGGACTCTGCGCTCAATGAGGAAATCTCATCCCACCACGAAGGACACGAAAAGCACGAAGTTCGGAGTAATATTTTTCCGAACCCTTCGTGTCCTGTACTACTATATTTCGAAATTTGCGCGGCTAGCGAAAATACTCGAATTCAGAAATTTATCCCGCCAAGGCGCAAAGTCGCCAAGTTTGGAGAGAGGACTCCTGGTCATTTCGACCGAAGGGAGAAATCTTTCTCAGATCCCTCGCATTCGCTCGGGACGACGGACCGCGGCCCGTCGTCTTTGCGGACTTAGCGCCTTTGCGGGAGATATTCCGAGTTTCGGTTGCGGCTGTGCCGCGCTAGGACCTTCGTGGTGAAAATCCTAATTCTTTTTGGTTGCCTATTTGCCGCGTCAATCTTCACGCACGACGACGCAATGTTCGGGATGGGCCGCAGCGCAGATCAATTGTCCGGGCTCGAATCGTTGGGATGGCGGCGCGATGACGTGTAAAACTCTCCCCGAAGCAAGCTCGACCGTGTAATCGACCGCGTCACCGAAATAAATGGAACGGCGAATGACACCGGAGAAAACATTGCAACCTTGATCCGTCAGCTGCCGCGCTGCCTCTTGTCCCGCAACCAGCTTGATATTATGCGGACGCAAGCACAGCGACACTTCGCTTGACGGCGCGACAGCGCCGCCGTCAGCCAGGCGAATCTTTACGCCGTCGGATAGAATTGACCGGCCATCGCCGTCAACGCGCCCGCTCAAGATATTCGCTTTGCCGACAAACTCCGCAACGAACCGGGTTTTCGGCCGGTCGAATATCTCCGCCGGGGATCCGACCTGAACCAGACGGCCGCGATTGAGCACGGCGATCCGGTCTGAGGTCGCCATCGCTTCGGCCTGATCGTGGGTGACATAGATGGTGGTAATTTTGAATTCTTCATGCAGCCGGCGGATCTCGAAGCGCATCTCTTCGCGCAGATTGGCGTCGAGGTTGCTCAGCGGCTCATCCATTAAGAGAATCTGTGGCTCTACCACCAGCGCGCGCGCCAGGGCCACTCGCTGCTGCTGCCCGCCCGACAGCTCCGCCGAATAACGATCTCTCAAATCCGCCAAGCGCACGACGCCGAGCAGCGTGGTAACCTTCGCCGTGATTTCTGGTTTGGTAAGTTTCTTGAACTTAAGGCCGTAGGCGACGTTCTGAAACACTGTCATGTGCGGCCAGACGGCGTAACTTTGAAAGATCATCGACATATTGCGCCGCTCGGGCGGCATGAGAAGGGACGGCGATGAAACAACTGCGCCACCGACGCGAATCTCCCCGCCGTCGGGCTGCAAGAAGCCGGCGAGCAATCTTAGCGTCGTGGTCTTGCCGCAACCGGAAGGACCGAGCAGCGACACGAATTCGCCGTCGCCGATGTCTAAATGGAGATCGTCGACCGCCGCGGCGTCGGCGAAATGCTTGCTGAGGCCTCGAATCGAAACTATTGCCATGAGCTATTCCCGTGTCGCCACCACGTCCCGTCCGCCGAACCACTGGACCGCAAGTATGACCGCGAAGGAAACCACCAGCAAAAGAATTCCTAGAACTGCGATGACCCCCACTTGTCCTTCTTCCTTGAGATCGAACATGACCACCGAGACAACTTTCGACTTCGGCGAAAATAACAGGATCGCGGCGCTGAGCTCGCGGATCACGCCGATGAAGATAAACGACCAGGCCGCGATCAGTCCCGAGCGCGCCAGCGGCGCCGTTACATCTTTGAGGGACATGAGCCGATTGGCGCCAATGATCCGGCTGGCATCTTCGAGCTCCGGGTGAATGCTCTTGAAGGTGGACTCCGCCTGGGAAAATCCGATCGGCATTTCTTTGGTTAAGAAAGCCACGAAAAGAATCCAGATCGTGCCGTAGAGCACCAGCGGCGGCCGCGTGTAGACGATGAACAGACCTACGGCTAAAACAATGCCGGGAATGACCAACGGCGCCAGGGCAAAGAAACTGAGATAGCGAGCGCCACGAAACAGATTGCGATTGGTACTGTAAGCGATGAGCGTCGCCAACAGCGTGCCGACGGTCGCCGTGATCAGTCCCAACTTGAAAGTATTGTAGATCGCCAACTGGGTATCGCCGTACTCGAAAAAACTAAAGTAAACGTTGTGCAACGTGAAATTATCCCAGGTCAAAGGCATCGCCCAGGCTTTGGAGAGCGCCGCTTTAAGCAGGATCCAATAGGGCAAAAAAACCGAAAGCGATAGAATACCGAACACAAAAAGCAACACCGGAATCCGGCCCCAGCCGAGCCGGATTAACCGTTTTTGTCCGCCTTTACCGCCGACCGTGCTGTAGCCTTTGCGCCCGAGAATTTTTTTTTGCACGGCCAGCAACAGCATCGTTGCCAGTAGCAGCGGCACGGAAAAGGCAGCGGCCATATCCAAGCGCGGCGGATATTGAAACAGTGTCCAGATCTGCGTCGTGATCGTGTGCAGGCCCGCCGGCAAGCCGAGAATCGCCGGCGCGCCGAAGAGTGACAGCGATTGCAAAAAAGCCAGGATGAAGCCGCCGATCAGCGCCGGCAGCGCCAGCGGTATCGTGACGGTCCAGGCAATGTGCCACTTGCTCGCGCCGAGAATCTCCGCAGCGTCTTCAAGATCCGACGAGATCAGCTCGCAGACGTTGGCGATCATGGAAAAAACGAATGGGAAGCTGTATAGCGCCATAACAAAAATCAGCCCCGGCATGGTGAATATATTGAACAGCGCTTCTTCCGAACCGGTCACGGCGCGGTAAAGTTTGTTTAACGAACCGGCGTTAGGCCCGGCGAGCAGCGTCCAAGCAAACGCTCCCAAGAACGGCGGCGTCACGAACGACGCCATGACCAGTGCTCGGATCGATTTTTTCCAGGGCAAATCGGTGCGCGTCACCAACCAGGCGAGCAGAGCGCCGATGAGAACCGCGAGCACTCCGACCCAGGTGGAAATGATCAACGTGTTCCAGATCGCCTTGAGAAATTGCTCGTTGGTAAATACTTCAAGATATCGACTGAACGTGAGCCCAGTATCACCCCAGACGCTGGAGCGAAAAATTGCCCCCAGCGGCAAGAGCATCAAAAAGACCAGAAGAAGCGCCGCGCCGATCCACACGGGCAAGGTCGGATCCTTGAGTCGCAGCGCGGACCAGCCCATGTGGCCCACTCGATCGAGCGTCGAGGTTTGAGAAGCGGGCATGGTATTAAGTATTAACGGTTTATGCGCTGCTGAGAAATTTTTCTATCTCATTGCGCCATTCCCTATTCGACGGTCGTGAGCCTGCAGTGATGGAGCAGTAGAGAATTGGAGTATTGGGTTTCAGAACCCAGCACTCCAATACTCCTTTACTCCAACACTCCATTTTCCCCTCACGCGCCGAAGTACTCAACGAAGCGCTTTTTTATCTCGGCGTTGCGCTTTTCCAGCTCGGCCGCATCCGGCGGCAACAGTTTTAAATCTTTGAGCTTAGGCTTGTCCGCTGGATAGGTGACGTCCGGATGACCGGTATATAGACCTTCTTTATCCGCCAACATCTGCTGCGATTCTTTGGCGAAAATAAACTCGCTGAATAGCTTCGCGGTGTTAGGATGGGGCGCGTCCTTGGCAATCGCCACCGGCGAGACGATGAGCGGAACACCCTCTTTGGGATAGATAATCCTGATCGGATTGCCCCGTTTTTGGGTTCTGTAATAGAAATATTCCGCGCCGTTGACGCCCACCACCCGTTCCCCCGATGCGACGACACCGGCCGGATCAAGGGCCGACTGAACGATATGCAATTTGTTTTTCGCCAGATCGCGAAAATAGTCCCAACCGTACAGATTCACCAGCGCCAGCACATGCGTCACGATTATGCCGCTGTAGCCCGGATGGGCGGTGACCATCTTACCGCTCCATCTGGAATTTAGAAGATCCTTCCAGGTTATTGGCGCGTCCTTTTCCGGCAGGATCTTGGGATTGTGAGCCATGACCGAAAGTGTCGACCGCATGCCGTAGTAAAAGCCGGCCTTGTCCTTAAAGCCGTCGGGAAAACCGGCGACCCCCTGGGGCGTGTACTTGAGCAGCATCCCTTTGCCCTTGAGAAGCTCGAAGTGACCGGCATCGGAGGTATCGATGAGATCGGCATTCTTTATTCCCGACGCCGCTTCCTGCATAAATCTTTGCAGCACCCGCTCCGATCCAGAGCGATGGAGCGCGACGTCGATGCCCGTATATTTCTCCTTGAAGGCATGGGCAATTGCCGTCGCGGTCGGAAGCGCCACAGACGTGTACCAAACCACGGATCCTTCTTTTTTGGCCGCCTGAATCAGTGCGGCATCTTGCGCCGCGGCCAGCGACGCTAAGGCAAAAATCCCGGCGAGAATGACGAAGTAAATACCAATCTTTTTCATGATTGCCTCCTAGTCCGTCAATTAGATCCTCTCGTAACTAAGTTACTTCCGGGCCGGGTCATTATCCCGGAATTAGTTTTTCAGTCAATATGACTATCGCCGCAATCCGATCGAGATGTTTCACCGTAACGATAATGTCGTCGATCTAGCGCGCCGTTAGAAATTTCAATCTCACCACGAAGATCACGAAGGACACGAAAGTTGCGGATAACGCAATACTCCTAACTGCGTGCTCTTCGTATTACTATAGCTGAAAACTTGCGCGGTTCGCGTAAATTTGCGAGGAGCAAAAATACTTGAATTCGGAAATCTATCCCGCCAAGGCGCAAAGGCGCCAAGTTCGGATGGGAGAAAAAAATATTCTTACTAATTATTATCGCCATTTTTTTCCGACCTTTTCGGCCTTGGCGTCTTTGCGGGAGATATTCCGATTTACGGTTGCGGCTGTGCCGCGCTGTGTCCTTCGCGGTGAATACGCCTTCCCGGGTATCCCAGAAGATTTAGTTTTTTTACCACTCTTGGCGCGCGCGCCGGTCAGAGCGCGGAACACGGGGCTCAAGCTTTTCAGTTCTTCGATGCGGGCGACCAATTGGATCGCCGTCTCCGCGTCCTTGTCCGCCAGCACGAGGCCGGCGCAGTCGCGAAATTTGTCGCCCAGCTCGGCCCAACTCATCGGTTTCTCCGGGTGTCCGCGCGCGACATCATAGCGCCCTTCGATCACCTGGCCATTTTTCAGCCTGATCCGAATCCGCGAACGCACTTGATCGTAGCCGAGTTTTTCCAATTCATCGTCGACATAGAGCGTCACCCGCTTCATCAATTCTACGACTTTCTTGGCGCGCACCTTGCGGTCTTGGAACTGCGCGATGCCGGCCTTGCGCTCTAAGACAGCGATCGCCATGCAGAACGGAATGCTGAACTTTCCTTCCAAGGCAGTCTTGGGCATCGGATAGATCAGCGCGTTGGGCACGTTGGAATTGGTGCCGACGTCGACGTGATCGATATCGTCCGCGCCAAGATCATGCTGTTTGACCAGGTCGAGAATCAAATCTTGCGCCGGGTGCGAGAGTGAGCCGGACGGATACGGCTTGATGGAAATTCCCGGCTCCTTCATGAAGTAAGGCGAACCGAGCCGCCCGGTGATCTTGCTCTCATCGCAACCGCCGGCCATGGCATTGAAAAAGCCGCGGCGGGCTTCGAGTATATTCGCCGCCGCCGTGAAGCCGTCGCGCGCCAACAAGGCGGCAGTCACGCCATTCTCAGCAGCGCGTCCGGCGTG
>Ga0105347_1000878_pt1 | contig 13529 bp, 13 predicted proteins | sample EasRivMeERMLT890_FD_89677 | JGI IMG/M metagenome (GOLD analysis project Ga0105347, IMG submission 89677) | Soil microbial communities from meander-bound floodplain in the East River, Colorado, USA - East River MetaG ERMLT890 | ecosystem: Environmental > Terrestrial > Soil > Floodplain | place... | reverse complement strand
TCACGGGCAAAGATTAGCTAAGTGTTCCCACGACCGCCGAGAACAACCCGGAGTGGGAGCACGTGTGGTGCGCCGCGCAGCTCGCGGCGAATACGTCAATGCGCGGCGTCGAAGTGAAGCACGTGCGACGGAAAGATTTCGATCCCGAGAAACGCCTTATCCACATTCGCACAAGTAAGAACCAGACGAGTAAGCGCGTCATCCCGCTGAATGACTCCGCATTCGACGCGGTGCGGCGCATGGTCAAGCGCTCGGACGTCCTCGGACATTCTGAGCCTGGGCACTATCTGTGGTGCGCGAGCCAGCACCACAAACTCGACCCCACGAAGCCGGCGAGCAAGTGGGATACCGCCTGGCGTGCACTGCGCGACGCGGCCGGCCTACCAGGGCTGCGGTTCCACGACCTGCGGCATACGGTCGTGACTCGGCTGCTCGAGGCAGGCGAACCGGACCACGTGGTCGAGTCGATCACCGGCCACCTCTCGCGGCGGATGCTGGAGCACTATTCGCACATTCGCCTGAAGGCGAAGAAGGCCGCGCTCGATCGCCTTGAGCAGTCCTCGAAGACATCGCCGGTCAAGGCCAGGAAATGAGAACGCGCTGGCGAGGCGCGACGACTCCGGTCAAATGCTCCAACCGTCGACACTCGTACAATGGGCCATACGGTGGACACACGCCTCCTGCAGATCCTCGGGTTTTTCAGTCCGGCGGTTCTCGCAGCGTACCGCGAGCAGCCCGACAAGTACGTGCTTACGACGGACCACTTCGAGGGTCGCGTCACGGTGACGAGTGCGTACTTCGCTCAGCTGGACGAGGCGGCGCAGGACAGTGAGTACATCGACGTCAAGTTTGGATACCGCACGTTGAAGAATGGCGACCTTGCGATTGCCGTGTACCTTCCGGATCTCGTGGACCACTCGTCGAGTCACGTTGACCGCTGGCGACCATTCATCGTCGCCAGCGCGGAATACCGACGTTTACGGAGTCACACGGAGGGGCATCTTGCGAGGGTAGCTGAAGAGTCTGAGCGTGTCCTGCGCGGATGCTTGCAGATCGGAACCCTCACTTTTTCGTACGGTGATCCATGGGGCCTCTGGCGCGCAATGCTGAGGTATGCTGCAGCCCGCAGAGGTTGTCGGCCGTGTGAGCGTTGTAGGCTGTCGGCAGGCTGTCCGTTTTTGAGCGCTCACCGCTTCAGTCGAAGCCGCCGTGTCCTCACGGTCTTACGCCTGACGGCAATTGGCAACTCTACGAGATTTCCGCCCATGCGATGCGGAACCAGCAACGTCCGCTCATCTGTCCCAGTTGAAGTTTCTGCACCGGTCTTTCAACTGTCATGCTGATCTTTGTAAGTGACCTCCACCTTGTCGACCATGCCAGTCGCGCGAGCTTTCAGTCACCGCCTCTCTTCCGAGCCCTGAGATCTCATCTCCGAGATGTGGACACGCGTGCAGACGCGGTCACGTTAGTCCTGCTCGGCGATATCTTCGAATTGCTGAAGTCGGATGTGTGGCTTCATGAAAAGACGAGGCCGTGGGATCAGCCGGGCGATAAACTTTCTGATGCGGTCGTCCAGATAGTTCGCAGAATCCACGTTGAGAACGGCTCGTTTTTTGAGGAATTGCAGCATCTCAGAACTGAGTTTGACATCGCGCTGGAATACCTGGTTGGCAATCACGACGGTTTGCTCAACGACAACGATATCCCCGGTGCACGCCAATTCCTGCGAACGCTAGTACCTGGGCTACCGGGCGATGGAGACGAACTCTTCAAGCAAATCTTGGCCGACGAGGAGCATGCGGTAGTTGCTGAGCACGGTCACGAACTTGACAGTTTCAACCGGCGCAGCGTTAAAACCCAACGATTTGTGCCGGGAGACGCCGTTGTGATCGAGATGCTTGTCGGGTTGCCGCAAGAGGTTGCCACGGAGCGAGGGTCGAAGTGTCCCGGTACGGACCAGTTTGGCGACGAACTCGCGTTTCTCCACGAAATGGACAATGTCGAACCACAGAGCCTAGCCGGCCTGATGCGATGGTTGGAGTATCGGATGGAGAACGTGCCCCAGGAGACAAGGAGTGCGATCGAAGGGGCCCTATCCAGATCGCTGCGAAAATGCGGCGGAAGTCTTCGTGCCGCTATGAAAGCTCACGGTGCCAGCTCATTGGCAAGAAGAGTCCTCTGGACACTGACGGTACACGGATTCATGACGCGCGTTTCAGTTCTTCGAAGGTTAGCGAAGGTGCCCACAGTCCGCAGAAACGAAATGTCAGAAATGGCGGAAAGACTCAACGCCATTGCTCCTACGTTTCAATTCTGGCAGACGCGTCCGGATTTGTACATAGCAGGGCATACACACACGGCACTTCAACAAGGCTTCGCTTCCGCCACAGGACAGGGGATGACCTACCTCAATACGGGAACCTGGCGTAGGGTTCAATCACCGGTCCGGTCACTCGGACGGGTCGCATTTGGGGAGTCATACCAAGAGTCCCTGGTTTGTGTGCATAGAGTCGCTCTGGCGCAGAAGAACGGACGGTACGAACTCAAGCGCTATGTCAGAGGCCTCTAAGACCGCGGAAGTGGAAGATCCGAGCGCTCTAGCTCTTCCGTTGCTCCTTGCGCGATTGCGCAACCGGGACAACGAAGATACCTCCTCGCAAGCCGCCGTGGAGATTCTGCGACGTTTTCAGCCTTTGTTGAGGAAGTACTGGGCCTGGCACAGACTGGGAGGATATGAGGACTTCGTCCAAGAGACGATGCTTCGCCTTTTCATCGCCTTGCCCCGACTTCGCGACTCAGAAGCATTTCCCGGCCTCTTTCGGCGAATTGTAATCGGAACGGCGACGGACGCTCTGCGGCACAAGCGTTTCGAGGGGTCCGATTCTGCTGCCGTTGACGCGGAAACTCTAAGTACCAAATTCGACGAATCACTCGCCACCGCAGTCGTAGTGCGCTCTTATCTCGAACTTCTGCCGCCTCGTGAACGAGAAGTCGTCCACCTTCTTTACTTTGAAGATCTCGACGCGTCTGAAGTGGCACAAAGACTGGGCCTTTCGGCCGGTGCCGTCAGGATGACTAAGTCTAGAGCTATCAGTCGTTTGCGGGAACTGCTCGTCGCGCCGAGGAGAGCTGATGATGCGCTTTGAGTCTCCTCAACGACCTATAGATTCGAGTGCACGGCGGCTCAAGCGCAAACCGAGTTACGCGCTAGCCGCTGCGTGGCTAAGGCTCACTCGGGCTATGCGCAGGTGGAAGACCCGAGCGCTCGTCGCGGGTTGGTTCAACCGTATTGCTCGCGTGTTGGCCGACCGTCGCTTGGCTCGGCTATCAGTAAGGCGGGACAAGATATGGTCCGAGATATTCCACCGCTTTGGTTCGGTTTTCGGCGATGTCCTCGTCGCGTCAGGATGCGCCGACGTACGGGTTGCTTCAGAGCTGACCGTTTGTTGTGTGCGGCTGCACGACGTTGTGAATGGTGATCCGCGGAATAGATGTCTGCCGGACATGATGTGGAGGGCGTGCGTTCTGAACAGGAGTATATCCGCAGATGCAACGCGAAAGCTGCGGTCCAGATTTCACCTGCGAGCTTTGCTCGATGAGATGGCGCCCAGTGACGAGCGGGCGGCGATCCGTTTTTTCGTCTTTTCAACGTCTGGCGAGCGTGAAGCTAGAAGGGCTCAACGGAAGAGCATCAGGAGCTTCTACGGTGTCGAGCAACGTCGTGCTGTCGAAACAGGACTTGAGATGTTTGCGGATTTTCTATGCAAGAAACGATTGATGGTTGAAAGCAGGACGGTTGGCGTGGTCAGCTCACGCATTTTGGAAACGCCACAGGCGGCTTTCGAATTCATTGTCGACAGCTTAGGTGATGACTGATTTGAGGCGCCAATGACCTTGGATAAGAGACGGTCCGATCACGACATGGATTCAGTGCATGAACGCATCCTGCTGGCCGAGGAGGCTCGCGAGCGACTGCCTGCAGTGGACCTCGATGAAGTCTCACGCATCGCATCCACTGCCTATTGGGCAGCCACCCGAGTGGGAGAAGAGCTCCACGTGGCGGAAAGTCGGGCACTCGCCGCTCTCGCGGAGTCTTCTCTCGAATCGGATAGGATGCGTGAGCAGGCGCGCAGGGATCTGGAAATAGCCGAATGGGCATCGAAGACCGACACGGAGTCACGCAGAGGATTCGTCTTCGACTTCTTGTTTGCTGTCGGTTTTCCTGTAGTTGCGCTTTCCTTAGTGGCTTTGTTAGGGGCTATGTTCAGCGAAACGGCAGCCCGGTTTGCGTTCGCCGGATTTGTCGTCGTTTTTGGTGGCGGAACTCTCGCTGCGTTTAAGACGATCTTCCGCGGTGATGGCTGGAGGATGATGTCTGATGGCTTGAACAGAATCCTGATGAATTCAGGAGGCGCGATCCCGGCCGGCTTGGTGGTGCTGTTCGGGTTGGGCGGTTTGGGCTATATCATTCACCGTGATGAACAGCGAAAACAAGGCCAGGAACTGCAGGCTCGTTTGGCGACTCTGAATCAAGCTGCGGCCATCACATTTGCTGCCCTTGAAGCGAGGGCAAGCGTTGCCGACACGCAGGAGGCGGTTAGAACGGCGACAGCCGCAAATTGGATCACAGTAGAAGGATTACCTACCGCTGCCGGCGCACTCTTGGCGCGCGCCGACCTGCAGGGTCTGAGGCGAGCGGAATTACGTGTTACGTCTTCGTCTGCTGATAACACGACTCCCTCGCTGACTACCTTTGTCACGTCGAAGTCCGGTGACACAGTGCGTTATGCAGACTACGTGTTGGGGACAGTTGTGAGCGCCGACCTTGGCAAGGTCACCGTAGAGATAAAACCCAATGAAACCCGCGTATTTGCATTGCCTCATGGGACACTACCTCCACCAGTCAAGTCAGTGGTCGTGGTTGCCCTTAGTCGATCAGACGGAACAGCTCTCTTCCTGCAAACTGTCGATTCGGTGATTTTTGACCTTAGACGGTGACGTCGCGACAGTACAGACGAGTTCTGTCGTCTTTAGTGATCTTTCAGCTGGCGATCTGTTCGCCGCTGGCTACGGGATGATCGGGCGCGTCGGCGGCGGGAAACGGCGGCTTAGTATTACTGACACGTACCAAAGAACACGCGGTTGGACGCGAACAACTGAAAGCAGAAACTGTGTAAGAACTGTGTAAGGTGGGCTCGAAACTGGCGACGAATACAGGCGTTTACGGAGTCACACCGAGCTGCATCTTGTAGCGGTAAGTTGTTGCACCGTGTGCGCTAAGAAGTGTTTCGGTGTCGCTTAGTAAGCGTTGCCACAATCGCTTTCCAAGCGTGCTCCTTCAACCACTCGGACATCTCTCCGTCTTTAGAATCAACAACTTGCGAGCGGTCAGCATCAGATTATGGCACACGCCAGCGCTCGTGCCTAGCGCCGACCCGATCACGTGTGTATTCAGCGATTTGAAAGGAACCGAGGGTGCACGACCGCAGGAATTGTGTAAGACCTCGTGATCTCCACTGATCACTTACAGTCAAAGGCTTCCAGCCGACGCGCCCGATTGACTCCGATGCGCGCATTCGATCGTGTTTTTGTCGACGCGTGATGAGGTCACTTCAACGGGCACCATCGCGATCGAGCGAGTTCGCGCTCAAAGGATCACAACCACACGTCCGCGCTGGCGAGGCGCTTCGACGGCCTCGTGAGCCGTCGCGATCTCCTCGAGTGAAAACCGCGCCGCGATCGGCATGCCGACCCAACCCGCAGCGAGTGCCTCGTTGACGGCCCGGGCGGCTTCTACCTTGTCCGCGGTAGTGAAATCGTCGCTGCCCAGGAAGTCCACCCGGGTGTTCTTGAAGAGCAGCGGCCAAAACGGAATCGCCGGGTTGCCCTGGTCCGTTGCATACGTGGCCACCGACCCGCGAACCGCCAGCAGTTCGAGATCGGTCGCGATGTTTGCGGCGAACGCCACCTCGACGATGTGATGCACGCCCTCCGGTGCCAGCGCCCGAACACGATCGATGAAATCGGCACCGGGTCTGAGGACGTGATCCGCGCCCGCTTCGAGTGCGACGGCTTCATCCGGCGACGACCGCACGGTCGCTATGACAAGCGCTCCTGCTCGCCGCGCGAGCTGCACGGCACACACGCCGACGGCGCCGGCGCCACCCTGCACCAGTAGGGTGCGCCCGGCCACGGAACCCGCGACCTGCACGCAACGATGCGCCGTAATCGCGGGAATTCCCAGGCACGCGCCCTGCTCGAAGGACACATTCTCCGGCAGAGTGACGACTTGCCCGACAGGTAACACGACGTATTCGGCGGCGGTGCCGAGCGGTCGGTAGAATTGAGCGCCGTAGCACCAAACGCGGCGGCCGACCCAGTCAGTTGGGACGCCGTTTCCTACGAGATCCACGACGCCCGCACCATCGTTGTGAGGAATGACCCGGGGGTACGGCATGCCGTACCCGAAGGCGTCCTGTCGTTTCTTGATGTCGCCGGGATTGATGCCCGACGCCGCGACCCGGATCCGTAATTCACCAGGGCCGGGAGTCGGATCGGCCATGATGCCGACCTTCAGCACGTCTCGGGCTGGACCCTGCGTTTCATACCAGGCTGCGCGCATCTGCGACGTCAGGCGCCAGGCCTGACTTGTTCCACGGCGGAACGACGCGCTGCCCACACCGAGGACACGACTTCGCCGGCATCGCCGGCGATTCCGACCGCGCGATCGGTCAGCCAGTCAGGAACCTCTGGGTATTCGCGGTTGATGCGCACGAAACGCGCGTCCGCATGCTGCGCCGCCAAGCGCTCCAACGGATAGCGCACGACGCCCGGCGTGTTGAACCCGGCGCCGATTTCCAAGATGAGTAGAGGTTCGCTCATCGCTGACTCAATCCAGGCGAAGCAACGCTCTGCCTGTTCCATATAGGGGGCCTCGACGAACGTGGCATCCTCCCGGACGTTGAAGAACACCGACCCTCCGCACGCCGGACACGTGGGCACAGCGCCTGGATCCACCTCCTGCGTGGCCGGGTGCAGATGCTCCAGCGCACGCTCGACGATAGGCGCGCTTGGCCACACGAACTCGGCACACGAGGGCAGACGTCGCTCGGTGCAATGCATGTGGGCGAAATCACCTTGCCGGGTCCAGATACGATCGGCCTCGAACCCGTGCCGCGTGAACAGCCCCTCGACGTTCGACGTCATCACGAAGACGTCCTTGTCCGCACAGAGCCGGTGCAGCGCCTCGTACACCGGTGCGACGTGCGGCGTAAAGCGGGCGAGCTTGACGTGTACCGCCCAGTAGCCCCAAAACAGCGGTGCCGGCAGATCGTGCCGGCCGATCAGCTCGTAACACGCGCGGAAGCCCCGGCGCCTGAGTCCCGGGTAGTGACGAGCAAAAGACTCTTCATCCGTGTAGTCGAGGCCGGCGGCAACCGACAGTCCGGCCCCAGCGCCGATCAGCACGCGCGGTGAGCGCTCGAGCCACTCGGCGATCCGCTCGATGGTCGTCGAGATTTCAGATGGCCGCATGGGAAATGCGTCCGGAAAAAGCGGCGGCGTACGTCTCGCGATCGTCGTCGCTGAAGACGTTGAAGATCACCTTCGAGAACACGCCTGGGTGATCACTCAACCACCCTGCGACAGTGCGCAGAGCGATGGCTGCGGCTTCCGGTTTCGGAAACCCGAAGACGCCAGTCGAGACCGAGCAGAAGGCAACCGACCGAATGTCGCCAGCCTCTGCAGCCACATCCAGACATGATCGATAGCAGCTGCCGAGATCGAGCTTGTGCCTGTCCGTCAACGGTCCCCGCACAACCGGACCGACGGTATGCAGGACGAAACGCGCGGGCAGATTGTAGCCGCGGGTGATCTTCGCCATGCCCGCAGGCTCTTCGGCTCGCTGCGTCGCCATGATCCGACCGCACTCCTCCCGCAGCCGCGGACCAGCCGCCCAATGAATCGCGTTGTCGATACAGGTATGGAACGGCCGAAAACAACCCAGGAGCTGGGAGTTGGCGGCGTTGACGATCGCATCCGCCGCGAGCCGCGTGATGTCGCCCTGCCAGAGCGCCACACACTCCGCTGGTGCGAACCACGTGCTGGGAGTCTCGGTCGACACCGGAGCCAGCGACATCGCATCCACCGTGCCCACGGCATCCCGTTCGTTCTGCAGAATGGTGTCGAGCCATTCGTGCACGTGCGTTGGCAGCGGCGCCGGCGGACGGGTGGTCAGCAGTCGGCGAAGGCCGTCACGAATCTCGGCAGGCTCTGTCCCAACCGGTCGGTTCGGGTCGGCGCGGACGTCGGCATTCTCAGTCTCGAGGTACTCGACTGCCCGTCTCAATAGTGCGAGCAGCTCGCGGTCGTAGCGCGACTGAGGGTGCATCTACCGCTCGGACCCCTGCGTCGGCAGCCGGTTCAGGCTGGCGACGAGCCGCTGGGCAAAATCGACCGACGACGCCTTGGGCTCACTCGTTCGATAGAGCGCGAGCGTCGAGCGCGCGTCTTCCATCTGACGCACAAGGGCCCGTGCCTCCTGGAACGACGTCGCCCGGCTGCCGAAGTTCAGCGGCCGCGTGTCGTCGTGGGCGGCGGCCGCCGCTGCAGCCGGCACACGACGATGGCATCGGCAGGCCGCATCGTCTGACACCAGCCCGCAGTGAGACTTAATGAAATTGTGAACGGCTTCGCGTGCGAGCTGCAGCCGCTTGCGAAACAACGCCGGCTCGATCTCGAGGATCTCGGCCGCTTCAGGCCCGGACAACTCCAGGATGTCGCCGAGAACGAAAGCGATCCGATGCGATCGATCCAGGCATTGGAGCATCGCCAGGCTGCAGCCGACTTTGACCTCGTCGACCAGCACGGAGCGTTCAGCCTCGCCGGCACTGGCGGGTTCGATCCCTTCGAGAAGGTTATCGGCGAAGCGCTGGAACGTGAGGTCGAGCCGCTCGATGGGGCTCTTCTTGAGGTCGAGGATGTAGTTGACCGACAGCCGATAGGCCCACGTTTTCAACTGACTCCTGAACTCGAACTGCGACAGGCGCGTCACGATGCGGACCAGGATCTCCTGCGTCGCATCTTCGGCATCCTCACGGTTCCAGAGCATCCGCAAGGCGAGGCGGTAAATGTCGTCCTGCAGTGCCCGAACGAGAGCGTCGAGGGCCTCGCGGTCGCCGTCGAGCGCCTGACGAGCCAGCGTCTCGAGCAAGAGGGGCGTATTCATCCCGTTGCCTTCGCGAACAGACCGGCGCCAACCTTCGCTGCATCTGAGCCTGCCACCGGATGCAGGTAGTTTCGTTTCCTCTGGTTCATCTCGATGGGAACCGGCTGATTCGTCACCTTGCTCCCGACCATGTCCAGGAAGGTCGGGTCGATCGCGACATATCCCAGAGTCGCCCCCGTACCCGAACCGGCGAGAGAGAGATTCTTGCCGAAGTGGCTGTTTACAATCTTGTAGTGAATGAGTTCGCCAGGCGGTATGGGACCACGTCCCCCGGGAGCAGGTCCGCGTCCCGCAGCTCCACCTGCAGCTCCACGTCCACCGGGAGCCCCGCGGCCTGGGATCTCGGCAGCAGCGTCGGCTGCAGCGCCACCGCGCGACGGTATGTCTGACTGCGTGCCGTCTGGATTGTAAAGAAAAGGTGGAGCCGCAGCCGCGTTCTGGTACGTCCAGGCGTAACGGCAGTCGTCGACCACGTTGTTCTCAAACTTGAAATCAGCCGCGATTCCGGCTGTCCAGAGGCCGCTTCCATAGCAACCCGTGATGATGCAATTCCGCATCGCATGGCCCTTGCTGCCGCCCTGCCAATATACGACCGTGATCTTGTTCTCACGAAAGATCGTGTGGTGAATGTCGATGCCGTTGCCGTTCGCGATGATCGCGACATGAATGGGGTTGGTGACGAAGTCCCCGAGGAACATGCAATGGCCGATTTCCAGGTCCTCGAGCTGCCGGCTATTGCGATTGATGCCGTACAGGCGCCTTTCGATCCCGGGCCTCGGGCCTTCGAGCACAGGCAGACCAAGAAATTTGAGCCCCAGGATCGAGACGTGGCTCGTTTCAATCAGTATGCCGTCGGCAGCTCCCCCGGCAGCATCCGGCCGTCCATTCCATGTTGGGGGATCTGTAAAGGGGATCGTGAAGATGAGCGTCGGCATCCCGTCAGCCGTCCACTCCGGATCGTCCGGAAGGAATTCGGCGCGGATGGTCAGCCTGTTCGTGGCCGTGAAGGCTCGCGTCTGCGGCTTCAGCAACATCGTCTCGCCGACGGCATAGATCCCCTTGGAGAGGAGGACGGTCATCGGCCCGGTACCAGTGCTCTGACTGACCCGCCGCCCGGCTTCACCAAGCGTCCGGATCGGAGAGCCCTTGGCTCCCGAATTCCCGTCGGCGCCCGTTGCCGGATTGAGGTAAATGCTGTCTCCGGACACAGGTGTCACCGCGGGTGTCTGTGCCGACAGTTTCTCCATGTGAAACACGGCGGCGATCGCCGTGGTGTTCATTCCGGCTTTGAGAAGTTCTCTTCTATTCACGCATGTCCCCTTTCGGGCTTGCCATTACCCTTTGGACGACGGAGGACGCGCGAGTGTGAATGTTCCGCGCATGGCTCAGGTGGTGCGGCGGACGCGTCGTCTGCGTCCTTTGATTCCGAAGATGCACCGGCCTGGCGTTTTCCCGTGCGAGCTTGCTCGATCCTGTCGCAACAACCAAGTCAGGCGCAGGACAGTTGGGGTCGTGCTGTCGGCGGGAGATGTCTATTCGCCGCGACGGTCATTCCGACAGAAAACCGAGCGAGTTGCGTGAGGTTCTTCGCCGGCCGCATCACCTGGAGACGTTCGACGATGCGCCGATTCAACTCGATTCGTTCGGCTCCGGAGATCCTGCTGATATCGAACACGGATGATAAGTGGAAATCGGCTTTGTGTCAGAACTGTGTCACATACCCCCCCGAAACCCTGGGGTAACACCGTGATTGGCCCAGCGATGATCGTGATGATCGTGTCGGAATTCCCATTCGTTCAACCGCGCCTTTACGACGCGCAGATTCCGCCGGTCGTGTATCTCTCACGAGTGCTGATGTTCCTCGCAGGTCTCGCGATCGTGAGAGCGCATCACCGCTGGCGTAAGTCAGCGGTGCTTGCAGCGAGCACTTCAGGCGGATTCCGCGATTAGCTGTCGGAACGCTGCGTCCACGACGCGGTGGTGGACCACGAGCCACTGTGCGCCCGCGCGTCGAGAGCGGCCGCAACGCCGAAGACTCGCGCTCAAAAACATCGGCGCCGGTAATCGGCCACTGCTCGGGCCATCTCAGCGCTAGCCCACCTTTCTCCGGCCGCCCGGCAAAGTCTCGCGGTGTCTTCGCAAAGCGCCCTCACCTGACCGGCCTGACGGTCAAGAACTTCGACCGCGCGAGCATGGTGAGCCCGCGCGGGGTCCCGCAGAATCGCTCCTGTTACTTGGGAGGTTCCCGTGACGCAGGCGTCCCGTTACAGCGCCAGACACATCGTCGAGGCTTTCGAGCACGAGGCTCACCTCGTCGTCCCGCTCCTCTTGGCGGCGTTGTTTGTAGCTCTGCCGGCTTCGGCGCAGTCCCCGCTCTCTCTATCGGAGGCGATTTCACGCGCCAAGGCACGCAACCCAGACGCGGGAGCGGCGGCGGCCGCCGAGCGTGAAGCGGCCGAACGCGTCACACAGGCTCGCGGCGGCTACCTCCCAAAAGTCGACGTCGCTGAGTCCTGGCAGCGCGGCAACAACCCGGTGTTCGTGTTTGGTTCGCGTCTTGCGCAGCGCGACTTCACCGCGGCCGACCTCGCTCTTGATGCGCTCAATCACCCTGCCGCCACCGACAACTTCCGCACTGCACTCTCCGTCGAGCAATCGATGTTCGATCGCACGACTTCGGCGAATATCCGGGCCGCGTCGATCGGGCGGGACATGGCGGTCACCGGCAGACGGCTCGTCGACCATGACCTGACGGCGGCGGTGACTGACGCGTTTGGCCGCGTCCTCATTGCTGCCGCGACGGTTCGCTCGGCAGCGGCCACGGTCGAGAGCGCCCGGTCAGACCGCGAGCTGGCCGTCAACCGCCGCGATGCGGGTCGGGTGACCGACGCGGATGTCCTGCAGCTGGACGTCTATGTGGCACTGACGCTCGCACAACAGGTGCAGGCGACGTCGGACGAACGCATCGCGCGTGCCCGGCTGAATCAGTTGATGGGCGAGCCCTTGAGCACGATGGTCTCGCTCGATCCCACGCCACCGGCGATCGCCATCGACATCACCCATCCCGCTGACCTTGAAGAGGAAGCGGTGAAGAACCGGCCCGACGTCGTACTCGCCATGCAGCAGGAACGGCTCGCGGTCGCCACGGTGGACGCGGCGCAGGCGGCATTTCTCCCGCAAGTGACGGCGCAGGCCGGGTGGGAACTGAACGGGGGCGCTTGGAATTCGCGGTCGTCGAGCTGGGTGGCAGGCGCGGTCGTCCGGATCAACCTGTTCCATGGTCTTGCCGACAAGGCCCGGCTCGCTGAAGCGCGCGAGCAGGCGAGGCGTCGAGCGCTGGAAAGGGGCAAGGCCGAGACCATGGCTCGGCTCGATGTGCAGATCGCGATCGCCCGGCTCGAGGCCGCGCGGGCGAGCGAGGTAGTTGGACGGGCGGCCGCCGATCGGGCACGAGAGAGCCGTCGCATCATCCGGGACCGCTACGAGAGCGGCCTCACGGATGCGGCCATGTTGCTGCGCTCGGCCGACGCCGTGCAGCAGGCCGATGCCCAACAGATCGCTGCACGCGTGAATGTGCTCACCGCAACGGCAAACCTGCAACGCGCGATTGGAAGGCCAGGACACCAATGACTACGACTCACTACGTCATTTTCGCGGGCGTGACGGCAACACTCTCGATAAGCGCAGCGCTGGCGGGGTGCTCGACCCGCCAGGCCGCCGCCGCCTCGGCGGCCGCCGCCGCAACGCCGCTCGCGGTCACCATCGCCCGAAGCGCGATGACCGACGTGGCCAGTGCCATCGACGCGGGCGGCGTGGTGCAGCCCCGCACCATGACGACGATCGCGTCGCGCATCCTGGCGCCGGTGCGCGAGGTCCGCGTCATGCCGGGCGACCGGGTGCGCCGGGGCCAGACGCTCGTGGTGCTCGACGGCGACGATCTCGCCGCCGGCGCCCGCGCCGCACAGTCGTCCGCCATAGCCGCGGAACAGGGGTCAAAGGCGGCTGCAGCCGAACTTCAGGCCGCGGAAGCCGGCCTGGCCCTCGCACGCGCGTCCCACGATCGCGTGGCCGGGCTGCAGGCGAAGGGATCGGCGACCGCGCAGGAACGTGATGAGGTCACCGCCGCGCTGCGGAGCGCCGAGGCGGGCGTCGCCGGGGCATTGGCGCGGGTTGCGCAGGCGGCAGCGACGGTCGAGGGTGCCAGGGCCGTCAGCGACCAGGCGAGCACGGTCCATTTCTTCGCCGCGATTATGTCGCTGTTTGACAGGGCGGCCACCGAGAAGATGGTCGAGCCAGGAAACAT
>Ga0105347_1000877_pt1 | contig 13544 bp, 11 predicted proteins | sample EasRivMeERMLT890_FD_89677 | JGI IMG/M metagenome (GOLD analysis project Ga0105347, IMG submission 89677) | Soil microbial communities from meander-bound floodplain in the East River, Colorado, USA - East River MetaG ERMLT890 | ecosystem: Environmental > Terrestrial > Soil > Floodplain | place... | reverse complement strand
GGAAGGCGCGAACCATCGCCTTCACTTGCCCCCGGTTTTTCTCAACCTTTGTCTTGAGAACCTGCAGACCGGTATTTGGATAAACGCCGATACTTTGCGTCGAAGCCAGTTGGTTAAACGCTTTTTGTTTCATCAGAATATTGAAAGGTATGGAGAGCGCGGCGGCATCGACGGCCTTGGCGTTAAGAGCTGAAAAGGCATTGGCGGCTGAACCGGTCTGAATATAAGTAACCGCATCAGGATTGACTCCACCTTGCTTTAACATCGATCGGGTGAGATTGTGACTTTGGCTGCCAATCCTTGAAACGGCCACCTTTTTGCCGGCCAGAGCATCTATTTTGGTGATGTCGGGCTGTGAAACTATATAAAAAAGCGGCGTCTTCGTGGTCGCCAATACGATCGTCGCAGGCAGACCTTTCGCCGCCAGCAGCAAACCGGGAATGAAACTCGAATTATAGTCGATCTCGCCCGCTGCCAGGGCCGCGACTTGGGCCGGGCCGGACACCAGAATTGATTCCACGTCCAAGCCGTGCTTTCTGAAAATCCCCGCGTCTTTGGCAATCAAGTTGACCAAGAAAGTAAAACTGACCGTCGACAATGCAACCCGGATTTTTTCACGATCCTGGGCATGCGCCGAAGCGAGAAATAATTGGAGCAAGAGAATAATCGCACCGATCGATTTTCGCGCTTGACTCAATTTTGGGTTTTTCCACGCATGCATACCGACCTCCTCGAATCACGAACGCTCGTATATCACTTGTGACTTACGCTTTCCCACGGCCGCGTCGGAGCCTATCAATTTAGAAAATATCGCCCCGCGCTTAGGCATCGCCTCTACCGCCGTTCCCCATAGCGCGCTTGGAGCTGGCCGATGAAGCCGGTTTCGTCCATTTTGCGAATGAAGGTGCTATCGATAAGGCTGGCAGCGTTGATGGCAGCGAGCCGGGGGTTTTGAAGTTGCATGAGCCGTTGCATGTTTCTAAGGCCCTCCACCGCGGGATAAGGCTTGGGCTCCAAGTCTTTCATGGCATCGGCGTACTCCTGCTCGACGAGAGACGCATCGGAGATCTTGAAACGGTTCATGAGCGTTTTGATAACCTGCGATTTGTTGCCGGGGGCCAGGACGAATATCAAACCCTCGATCAACGCCTTCATAATGTTCTCGAGGGTTTCAGGATTTTTCTGCGTGAAACTCCGGCTCGCGACAATGCCGGTTGTCGCGAGCGGCGGCGTCAGTTCCGCAAGCACACTTAAACCCTGTTGTTTGAGTTTCAAATTGTAGCTCGGCGTGGTGAAAACCGTCGCGTCGATCAGGTTAGCGTCCAAAGCGCGAGCCAACGCCGCCGGGTCGCCGATCACCAGGAACTGAACCCGGTCCTTCGCCGCGTTTAAGCCAAACTGCTCAAGGGCGAGCATAGCGTACATCCACTGCGCGCCGCCGATGCTGATCACGCCGAGCCGTTTGCCGCGCAAATCTCCCGGCGTGGAAATCTCCGGCCGCACGACCAGGTAGCCCCGGCCGCGACTAACGAAAGCCGAAACCATTTTCAGATCCAGACCTCCTGCCGCCGCGCCGATGACCGTGGCTCCGCCCGTGTAACCGACATCGATGTCGCCTGCCGCGATTCCCGCGATGAGCGACTGGTTATTGCGGACAAATACAACCTCGCCCCGGATGCCATATTTGCCGAAGAAATCCAGATCCTGCGCGATCCAAAGCGGCGCGACCCGAGGGTTGGCGTTGGGAAAACTTATGACGGCTCTCGTGAGAGGCGCGGCCGCGCGCACGGCAACGATCTCGCCAAGAAGAACAAACATCGCGAAAGCAGCTGCGATACCCTGGCAAAGCGCAAAAGCGTAAACCAGCGATTTAAAAAGCCGCGGCATGCTATCCTTTCCGCGGTTGATTCTGGACCAGCTTTCGCCATCTAAACGGATCACCGCCATGCAACTTCTCCATGGCTCAGCGAGGCTAAACCTCGTTTAAACGGGGTTTGTTCCGCATGATACGATCACTTTGACGGGTAAAGACTATACATGCGGTCGATAAAGCCGCTGTCTTCGAGCTTGCGCATGAGGCTGCGGTCGACAACCTCCTCCAGCCTGACCTCGCCGATGCGGGGATTACCGATCTGCATCAGCCGCTGCACATTGCGCACTCCTTCCATGGAAGGATGCGGTCGTTTTTCGAGGCCGCCGCGCGTCAGTAATTCCTGATAGCCTTCTTCGGCGAGCGCGGTATCGGTGATTCTCAGCCGGCGCATGACGCTCTTGAGCACGGCGTTTTTGCTTTTCGGCGACCAGGTGAACGCCAGCCCCTCGACCAATGCGCGCAAAACGTTTTCGACGATCTCCGGCTGGCGCTGCAGATAACTTTTCTTGATCGCCATCAGATGGTTCATGATCGGTATATTCGAATTGGAAAAATCGGCCAGGCTGATGAAGCCTTTGGCTTTCGCCTTGCGGCTAAAGACGCCGTCGAGAGACGTGGCGTCGATGGTGCCGCCTTCGAGCGCCTGACCGCGCACGGTGTTGTCGCCGATGACCAACATGCGGATGTCGTCCCGCTTGGGATCCAACCCTAACGATTCCAAGCCGAGCATCACGCCCATCCAACCGCCGCCGCCGATGCTCTGCACGCCGAAGCGCTTGCCGCGCAAATCTTCCGGCCGCTTGATGCCGGGCCGGACGATCAGTTCGTCGGTGACCCGGTTATTGAACCCGGCGACGATGACGAAGTCGGCGCCCTCTGCGACCGGCGCGATGATGCCGCTAGCGGTCCAGCCGACTTGGATATCGCCCGATAACATGCCGGACAACAAGGTCGGCCCGCCGCGCATGTAGATAACCTCACAGTCAATGCCGTATTTGCTAAAGAAGCCCTGATCCTGCGCGACCCACAGCGGCGCGACGCGAAAATTCATCGCGGCATGAGCGATGACCACCTTGGGCCTTGCCGCCGCTGCGCGCAGCTCCGTCCAATTGCTGAGAGAAAAATAGAGACCGAGTAATGTTGCGAGAATTTTTGCCATCAGGGTTTCTTACGATGAAGAATCGGGACTCGGATATTTCTCCCGCAAGGGCGCAAAGACGCTAAGTGACGGGCGGAGCACGTCATCCCGAGCGATTGGAGAGAACTAAGAAAGATTTCCCCCTTTGGTCGAAATGACAATCATTCCGAACTTGGCGTCTTTGCGCCTGTGCGGGAGATCATCCCTCTACTCGCCAATATCCACCAGCACGCCGTCCGGGTCGGCGAAGGCGTGCGTGCCGATGGGACAAGCTTGGAGATCCTTGGCGATGGCGCTGCCTTGGACGCCGCCGGCGATTTTTTTCGCGGCGCATTCGGGGAACGCGGCGACGAGATCTTCTATCTCCTTGGTGGTTCGCTCGACGCTGTCGACCTTGAAGCCGATGTGATCGAAGCCTTGGCGCATGGTGCGATAAAAGCCGTTGTGGCAGCGTCGAATGATCAAGCGCACTTTGCCGTCGGTGAGCATGATCGATCCCGCTTCGCCGCCGGCCTCGACGCCATCGAGCTCCAAAACTTTATGGTAAAACTCGGCAACTGTTTCCGGCTCCCGGGCGCGCAGCGCGATGTGATTGAGCCAGCGCGGCTGCTCCCAACCGTCGCTCAGATAGCCTTCACGGACGTTGGCCTGGCCTTTTTGCGCCAGATCGAACTGAACGCCGGTGGGGTCCTGGGCGCGGATGCCGGCGAACGGCACGTAGGCTAAGGCTTTAGTGTGCAGGAGGTCGGGGTAAAACCGATCGATCCGGTCGACCGCTTCGCGGACATCCTCGACTTCGAAACCGAAGTGATCGAGCCCCTGGCCACTGCCGGCGCGCTTGGCCAGCAGCGCCATGCCGATGACGCCGTCGCTGATATGACCGCGTTCGGCGTTGGCTTTGCTGTTCTCGTCCATCAACCCGGTGGTGATCTGCTTCATGCCAAAAATAGTTCCGTAAAATTTGGCCATGGTGTCGTAACGTTCCGTGTGGCTGGCGAGATGGCGAATGCGGGCGAACATAGGCGCGCTCCTTGGTTTGCCGATGGTTTGGCTAACATCTAGTTCGCTCTCGGTTGAGTTGTCAAGGAACAGACGACGTGATCGGAGGGCTCTCGGAATCGGAGTTTCTCCCGCAAAGGCGCAAAGACGCTAAGGCAAGAAAGACATGTCATTTCGACCGAAGGGAGAAATCTGTCATAGATCCTTTGCATTCACTCGCGATGACGGGCATCAGCCTGTCGCGTTCGCGCCTTTGCGAGAGATCTTCCGGTCTCCCGCTGGTTCATTGACGGCGATTAGGCACCTTGCTAGGGTTCGCAATTGTCAACGGTTAGAAAACTATCATGCGGAAAACGATCACAACTTTGTTTATCGCGCTCGTATGCGTACTCGCCGCTGCGCCGGCGCCGGCGCAGTTGAAAAAAGTGCGTTTGTCGGCGACCTCGGTGGCCGTGACGGAATTGCAATTTCGCATCGCCGTGCTCAAAGGCTTCTATCGCGACGAAGGGCTCGACGTTGAAATTATTCTGATTCGCGGTGCCGTCGGCATGCAGGCGTTGCTCGGCGGTTCGGTGGATTATACTTCGGCCGCGGGATCGATCATTGCCGGCGCCGTGCGCGGCGTGCCGGTGCGGCTGGTCCTGGTCGTCAATTCCAAACCGCAATTCAACCTGGTCGGCCAGCCCGAAATCAAATCGGTGGCGCAGTTGAAGGGCAAGATCGTCGGCATCTCGTCACGCGGCGGCGCGGTGGACATCCTGACGCAGACGATTCTTGCCCAGCATGGTGTGACGGTGAACAAGGATGCGACCTTGATCGTCATCGGCAGTCCCGAAGAGCTCGTCACCGCGCTGCGTACCGGCCGCATCGGCGCCTGTCTATTGACCCAGCCGCGCCAACTGATCCTTTACCGCGACGGCTTCACCAAGTTGGCCTATTCGGGCGATTATCTGAGCAGCTATCCCACCGGCGGTGTCGGCACGACGGTGGAGAAAATCAAAAATAATCCCGCCGAAGTCATGGGCTTCGTCCGCGCCAGCTTGAAGGGGCAGCAGTACTTTGCCCAGCATCGCAGCGAATCCATCGAGATTATTTCCAAATATCTCGGCATCAAGGATCGTTCCTTGGCGACGGAAGTTTACGATCTCCAGCTCAGCCGTCTCGGCGGAATGAGTTATCTCGACGACGCCTGGATGCGCGGCGCCATCGACTTCACCAGGAAGAGCATGGACTTGAGCAAAGAAGTCGCGCCCAACCACGTGTTCGATTTTAGTTTCGTCGCGAAGGCGCTCGGACGCAGCAAGAACTGAGTCTGTTCCGCCTCTCCATGGTCGTTCTGGAGCCTTAGTTGGTTCCCTTGTGCGCATGAACGCTCGCCGAGGTTTTTAGATGTACGAATCGATCACGCCAGCTGACGTTTGCCGGGATCGTTTGCGCGAACGTGTCGATATGCGGAAAGCGATTGCGCGCCGGGTCGCGCACAATGTGCGGCGGCTCTTTGCCGGTCTGGAATTCCTGAACCGCATTGATGAGATATCTGCGCACGGCGATCACCGCCTTGTCGCTCACCCCCAGGTGCTCGCGCGAACGGTCGTAGATCGCCCCCATGGTTTCGGTCGCGCAGCCGTCGTGATTGAGGAAGTTTTCGATGCCGGTGTAATTCACGGTCGCTTGGACTAGGCGGTCTTGCAGATAGTTGTTTTGTAGATTGCGAATCTTGCGGTAGTCGGGACCGATCTGGGTTTTGCGATTCCAGTCCTCGGCCGTCGGCTTGCGGTCCTGCAAGAAGCCCAGATCGTAGCGCCACGCGTGCTCATCGTCGGCGGGCACATAGATATGCGCCTCGCGGTTGCGCGCCGGCACCCAGCAAGAGACCGGCATAACGAAGCTCGACACGCGCACATACTGGGTGTCCGGTCCGGCGTTGCGCGTCGCGATTAAGCGCACTCCGAAGTCGGTCTCCTCGGTTTCATAGAGCGGCGCGGTGTCCAATGCGAACAGCTGCCGGCGCGCCGATGCAGAGAACTCTCGGTGCAAAAACGACAGGTGAGACGAATCGCATTCGCCTTCGAGCCCCTGCAGATAATTGCAGTCCATCAGCGCTTTGGTGACGTAGGTCTGCTCCTTCGGAATTTGCGCCCATTCGTAGTTGGGGAATAGCGGCATCTTGTCGCGCGGCCCGAGATAGGCGAAGACAATGCCCGCCGCCTCCACAGTCGGATAGGCGACATGCTTGAGCTTGGACTTGAAGTCGCTTCCAACCGGTTCCGCCGGGGTGTCGAGCACGTTGCCTTCCGCGTCGAATTTCCAGCCATGGTAAATGCACCTGAGGCCGCACTCCTCATTGCGGCCGAAAAACAGCGACGTGCCGCGATGCAAGCAGTGCTCGCCCAACAGACCGACTCGCCCGTTGCTGTCGCGGAACGCAACCAGCTTCTCGCTAAAAATGCGCACCCGCACCGGCGGACAATCGGCCTCGGGAATCTCCTCGGATAACAGCGCCGGAATCCAATAGCGCCGCATCAACTCCCCCATCGGTGTGCCTGCCGCGGTCCTGGTCAATAGCTCATTCTGTTCTTTAGGCAGCATTTTGCATTTCCCCTCTGCCGAGCAGAATAATCGTTACGCCAGCGGTTTCCAACACTCGTTAGGTGCTCCGACGTTGCGCCGTCGCACGGGCCAAAAACGCCCGTAGTTAAATTTCTGCACGGAAATCGAGGCAGGCAGGGAATGGAATTTCCTGGGCTAATTGTAGCAATTCGCGCCATCCTTGGGAAAATTGCAAATTGCGTTATTCGGCATTGGAGTTGCTCTCGATTCGGTAAACCCTGCAGGGCAAATTCGAGGTGATGACGGAACCTTTTTGACCCGTGGTAAAACTGGCAATGACGGAAGGGAGCGGTTTATGATCATCGGAGGCTTTGGTCTCTATCAGTTGTTGGCGTTGATTCTCATTTTGGTGGCAGCTTGGACAGCGAAAAAACCGATCGCCGCTTTTTTCAAATCTTATACAACAAGTAGTTCGTTCACGCACAACTTACTTGCCGCGCGATGGCTCGCGCCCAAACCCATCCTGGCGCAGAAAAATTGTCCGCACTGTGTCGAACCGATGCCGCTCTCGGCGCTTTTTTGCGATGCTTGCGATTACAATTTTCTCTCTGGGTCCCTGGGCACAAGACAGAAATCGCTGCCCGCCCCCGCAAGTATGAAGGGCAAGGCATCGAAGCCGCATCTGGTATCCTCGCGGCTTTGATCTAAGGATAGGCCCGCGGGTTTCTCTTGATTGTTGAATACCCTGTTCGATTCATTCCACTGGCAGCCGCCGAATCCGCCGGCCGAGCCGATTCCGGTTCAATGTCGGCTAAAATGCATCAGCATGGGCGTAGTCTTAGCAATAACAAAAGCCATCGCCGACGCCTCGCTAGCTTGGCGTTTACGGTTGGTATCGGATGGCTGACCGAATACTAAACCAAATCGGAACGGCGTAATGCGAAACTTCAGTTCTACCGCAAAGGAGTGAGTATGGATGACAAAGCACAAATACAAGAAGCCTACGGTGCCATGATCCAATTGTTGTTCAATGTCTTCTTCGAATCATACACCTCGGCTCACGGAGATACCGAAAAGGAGCGTGGCGCAGAAGAACGCTTCAAGGGTGGTCTTGCCCATGCTCGCCATATCCGCGACCGGGCGATCGCTCTATTGCAGCCAGAAGTCTAGGTGCAAACCCTACCGCTGGGCAACAGCCGGCCAAACCCAGCGATCGGCGCACGGAGATCCCCATCGATGGGCATCCGCACCGGCGGTATAAATTTTTGGAATCCGCCACAGTTTTAGCACCTGTTCCGTCCAGCTGGTTCGATTGGTCCTTTTGCTGAAACCCGCGCCAATTATTGTCAGGGTTGTCCTGTATTGTTTAGTCCTAAAAGTTCTCTAATTGTTTAGCACCCTACCTGAATTCCAACGATTCATTTGGTGCGGCGTTTGCTGTAGGACCCGCAAGAGTATTATCGAGCTTCGTCCCGTTCTCGTGAAAACCGGCAGAAAATGATTAAGTTTGCCTCAAGTCTCAGAGGTCGTTTAATCGCACTGCTGCTACTGGTGCTGCTGCCAGCTTTCGGCGTTATCTTATTCACCGATCAAAGACACCGCGCTTCTATCGCTACCCAGGTGCAGAAGAGCGCTCTCGGGTCGGCCCGCGTGATCGCCACCGACCAGCGGCGGATATTCGAAAATGCCCACCAGCAGCTCATTACCCTGGCGCGATTGCCCCAGATTCGCGAGCAGAATAGCGTCGCATGCGAAAGGATTCTGGTTGGATTACTGGAGCCTCTCTATGTCGATCTCGGAGTTTTTGATCCCAAGGGCAATTTGCTGTGTAGCGCCTCCGGCTCCAAAGTTTACCAAAGCCGCCGCCTAAACCACTCTTTCATCCGCCGAGTCGTTGAAACCCAAGATCTATCGGTGGGTGAAATCCAACGGGATGCGTCGAACGGCAAGACGGTCATCGAGTTGGGATTTCCCGTTAGCGACTCGCCAGGCATTCTCCGCGGCATCGCTTTCGTCGTCTTGGATTATTCCTGGATCGTCAGAATTACCGCCGCGAATCATTTACCTTCTGAAGCATCATTTACGCTCTTTGACGACAAGGGAAGTGTCTTTGTGCGTTACCCGGAAGAAGCAACAATGGTCGGTACGCGAATTCATACCGGGATTCCCGCTGATGCTCAGCTCGTTCGGGGAGTCGAAGGAAATATCGAATCCCTCGGCGTCGACCGAGTGGCGCGCCTCTTTACCTACCGCCAATTGGACCACCGTATAGCCGGAAACATTTACTATACAGGCATCGACATTCCAGCTCGGGCCGCCTTTAGCGAATCGGAGCGCATACTTCGGCAAAACCTCCTCGCTCTCAGTGGCTTGGCAGCCTTGACGATGATAGCAGCCTGGTTCGGCGCCGATCTGTTCGTGTTGCGCCGAGTGCGTGATTTGATGATTGCCACCAGGGAATTAGCCTCGGGCAATTTGAAGGCGCGCACGGGTCTACCGTACGGGGAGAGTGAACTCGGGCATCTTTCCCGGACCTTCGACGATCTGGCGCAGGCACTGGAACAACGCGCGGCGGATGCCAGAGTGGCGGAGACGAAAATTCAAAAGCAGCACCTACGCCAAAGCGCCCTCCATGAAATCAGCGCGGCAATGACCTCCAGTCTCGATGTCGGCAATGTTTTAAAAGCTCTTCTGGACGGTGTCGCCGCCCTGTTTCCCTCGTCCTATGTGACTCTGAGCTGGTTAGGGGAGCATAGCGGTAGGATCGAGACGATGGATCAACCGACGCGAAACGAAGCTGCGGCTAAGCAAGGTGCAGCCAATAGTGAACGTGGCCTTCCGAAGCAAGTCTTCAAAAGAAAGTCTCCCCTGCTGATCCCAGATCTTCAGTTGGATTCAAGAGCCTCGGCTCCGGATTCCCTGCGCGCCGCGGGTTTTGTCGCTTACCTGGGCCTGCCGATGATCGTTAAAGATGAAGTATTGGGCGTCCTCTCTTTCTACTCAACGGAAGCTATCGACCTAAAAACCGAAGAAGAACTATTTCTAACTGATATCACGCAACAGGCTGCCATCGCGCTGCATAATTCACGCTTGTACGAGGAAACCAGGAATCAAGCTGCCGAGCTGGAAAAATCGAACCGGATCAAGGACGAATTCCTGGGAGTCATCTCTCATGAACTGCGCACACCACTCAATATCATCATGAACTGTTCAGAAGCGCTAAACATGGGTGTGTTTGGCGAGATCACCCCGGAACACGAAAGAGGCACGGGAAAGATAAGAATCCAAGCAAATCATCTGCTGTCGTTGATCAACGGCATATTGGAAATCACTAAAATCGAAACCGGCGGAGCCGTCCTCAACCTTGAACCCATCGATCTCAATGCGCTTAGCACTGAGTTGGAGTCCGACTATGCGATGGTGTCTAAGGAAAAAAACTTGGCGGTCAATTGGCACGTGCCGGCCAATCTGCCGGCGGTCACGTGCGACCGCATCAAACTGCGCCAGGTCATAATCAACCTGGTAAATAATGCCATCAAATTCACGGACCAGGGTTCGGTGGACATATTCTTCAGCAGCGTCGCGGACGAACCGTTCTTCGAGGTTTCGGTGGCCGACACGGGCATCGGCATGGGCGAGGAGTTTTTGCCGCACATCTTCGATAAATTTCGCCAGATTGACAACTCCACCACGCGAAACTACGCCGGCACCGGACTTGGGCTCTATTTGGTCAAAGGCTTCCTCGGCCTACTGGGCGGGACGATCGGTGTAAAGAGCAAGGTCGGCGAAGGAACGATTTTTACGGTGCGAGTACCGGTGCATACGGCGGCGAGCATTCGCGGCGATATAAGTATACCGCGCAAGCTACCCAATGGCATCGACGTTCCACAGGCAGGTATTGAAGGAGAGCTGTGATGGGACCAATCTTCCTCCGTAACTTTATTGTGGGCTATTCGTCGATGCTCATCCTGATGGTGGCCATTTCGGGCTATTCGTCGATTCAATTGGGCAGGCTCAGCGAATCCGCGAACCTCGCACTCAACGTCGAACAGCGCATGCTCGACCACTCGGAAAAACTCGCCGACGCTTTCCTGTCCGAGGTAAGATACGCTGGCAAATTCATTGTTACCCAGGCTGCGGTGCACCAAGATCAATATCAACAATTTAAAGCCGACTTCGATCGCTATCTGGTCCAATTGAAATCTCTACCAGGCCCAAAAGAAGCGGTGCAGCGCTTGGCTCGCACCGAAGAATATCATGTGCAGTTTAATCAATTGTTCGGCAAAGAAACCGCGTACATCAACCAGAGGCAGCCGTATGCCGAAACCCGCTACCGGGAAGAAAGAGACCGCCTTGTTGATTATTTGCTCAGAGAACTTGACGCGTTTAAAAACGATCTGCACACGAGTTTGCAACAAAGAATCGGGGATATTGAACAAGCAGCGCTTAAAAGCCGAAGGATCACTTTGAGCGCCACTCTGCTACTGGTCGGTTTGGGTGCTGTTCTCGCCTACTGCCTATTTAACAAAATGTCCAAGGAACGGACGACCTCCACTCCCACTCGCGAGAATTCACTGCTGGGTGGTCGGTTGGGGTCTCTCTCCTGGCGGAAAGGGTTTGGTGTATCGAAATGAATATTCAAAGACTGCAACGTTATTTGTGGACTGCCGCATTCTTAGGGTCAGTTTGGATGTCGGGCTGCACGCCCCTCAGCGGTGGGCCGGACATTCCCGCTACCGACGCGAAAAAACTGACCGCGCCGTTCGAGCAGAGCAGTGCGTTATTTTCCCAAGGACAATACGAAGCCGCCTACAACGAAAACAGGATAATACTCCAGGAAGGTCGAGGCGCGCCCGACGTGGCGCTGTTCAATATGGGAATGATTTCAGCCCATTCGGCCAATCCCAAAAAGAATTATCCGCGCGCCCTTTCATCCTTTCGCACACTGGTCACTGAATATCCTCAGAGTCCGATGATCGAACCTGCCAAGACTTGGATTCAAGTTCTCGAGGAGTATCAAAAACTGGCCGATGAGAAACGTGTCCTGATGAGGGAACGAGAAGCGTTGGTGCAAGAAAAGGACAAGCTCAGGTACAGCGTCGAGAGGTCGCGGCAGGTCGATGTCGATATCGAAAAAAGAAGGCGCGATGCTTTGCGAAAATAGCCATGGGGTGATTTTTCTAGCCGATTTGCAAGATTTGCGGATCGAAGCTAAGTCTTGGCTAATTTTTCTTGTCGATTGACTGCACCTTCGCGCTCAGAATCGGTCAGATCTACGCTTCCCGGTAGGCGAAGGATTTTTTTCCTAGAGTTGGCATACTCCAACGCTGCTTAGCGGGTTGACACTTTATCCAAGCCGCAACAGCCGTCCGAAACCCTCAACCGACTCGCGCATCCCCATACCGTGCAGCGCTTCCCAGGTCCACGCCTGAGTGTTGGTCACGACCGGTTTGCCGCTGTCCGTCTCGATCCGTTCGATGACTGACACCGTGCGCCACTTGTTGCACGGCATGTAAACGCCGTCCACCTCGGGATACTCGCGCAAAAGAGCCATCGATAAGTCATAGCCGGTCTGCGGCGCAAGCTCCCAAATCACGTTGGCATTGGGACAGCCCAAGCCGCGAAAGGCGACGACCTCGATGCCGTCGTGGGCGAGAAACTTGATCAGCCGCTCGTCTTGGTCTTCGGGAAACGGCGACGCCATCACCACGCGATTGAGCCCCAGCGCTTGGCATCCACGGGTCACCGCGGTCAACACCGTCGAAGCCGGCGTCGGCGTGATCTGTTTGACCAGTTCAAGAATTTCGCGATCCGAGCCCGGCCCTTTGTAAGATAAGAAAAGTTCTCCGGTCACCATCAAAAAGTCCAACGGCTGCTTGACCAAATCGCGCACCAGTCCTTGGAACGACAACTCAGCGCGATGAAATTCATCGTCGGTGTATTTGCCGACATGCAAGGTCCGCGCTTCGATTTGAATGCCCTTGGGCAAGATCTTGTAAACATCCGCCAAAGTCTCTTCGCTCGAATTCGGTGAAATCAGTCCGATCAGCTTCATCCTAGGCCTCCCGGATTTGCTCGCCGTTTGGGTAATGATTTTTCCTGCTTGCCATGCTTAGACCAGATTTCCGGTCACATCGTCGAACAAATCGTCGACGGCAATCTGCTTTGGAATTAATCCTTGCTGGGTCGAATAGCCAATGATCAGCTCCAGGCTGCGCCGAATGTTCGCCAAACCGAACTGTAGCGGATCGAGCGCAGGTCCTCCCAGGGGCATCGCCAGCTTACTTTCGCGAACCAGACGGAAGACTTCCTGCACCGCGGATGGATTGGCTTTCGCCAGCGACTCTTTGACCACCAGCATGTGATTGATCGGCAGCGCGCTATATTTTTTGCACCAGGCTTGGGCGGCGTCATTGGGATTGGCGATCACCGGCTGCAATCGCGAATCTTTGAGATCGGCACCGCCGACCACACCGGCTTCGATCTCGCCGTCGATGAGCATTTGCACAATCGTCTTGCCGGCGGGCGCGCGAACCGCGGTCGGCGGATCGGAATATTCGGCGACGTGAGGGTCTTCGAAAGTCACCCAATGAATACTATCCAAATTGACACCATGGTCATTCTGTAGAACGCCGCGAACCCACGCAGCGGTAGTAACGGAGTATGCGCGGATACCGACGCGCTTTCCGTTAAGGTCGGTCGGTGAAATCCAACCACGCTCGGCATTGTAAACCAGAAACGGGTGCGGCAACGTGCCGACCACCACCGCGGGCAACAGCACCAGCGGTTTGCCATGCGCCTTCGCCTGCAAGAAAGTAACGATCGCCAGCTCGGCAACGTCGTACTTTAAATGGCGCACAACATCCTTGAACGCCGTATTTGGCACCTTCACATCAGCAAAATCGAAAGCGACGCTGGCAGAGTGAATTTCGCCGCTCTTGAGCGCCTTAGTGTTGGGGTAGTCGCCAAGCAATGTCTTGAGTG
>Ga0105347_1000876_pt1 | contig 13574 bp, 12 predicted proteins | sample EasRivMeERMLT890_FD_89677 | JGI IMG/M metagenome (GOLD analysis project Ga0105347, IMG submission 89677) | Soil microbial communities from meander-bound floodplain in the East River, Colorado, USA - East River MetaG ERMLT890 | ecosystem: Environmental > Terrestrial > Soil > Floodplain | place... | reverse complement strand
GGATTTTCGCGATCGGCCGCTTAAAGACATTGCACTGCAGGAAGTAATTATCTCACGCGGCAGTTTCTAGGCTTTCGCCAAGCTTTCTTCGGCGCGGAGAGATTTGTTCTAGTGTGGTGTCCCCTAACGCTGCTTTACAATAGAGGCTTCGATAGGGGCGTGCCTTGCGCCCTTGGTCAATAGGCCGGTGGCTTGATGGCCACCACTCCGACCCCCTTTGAGTGGGGTTTCCCACGGTCGGGGCCTGGCGGAACCGTTTCGTTTCTGTGCCCACGGGCTCCAGTCCCCCTCTCGAAGCCTGAAGTTAGACCGTTTCGATTGTCACGTGATTTCTGGGACACTCCGTTAGTTGTCTGCTGCTGCCTGAGCTTTATTCCAGATCATAGGTCAGCGACAGCTGTTCGCTCACTTCCCGCAAGCCTTGCAAGACTGTGCTATGCAACGGGATGCCATGCTCGGCTCGCTCCTGCGCGGTCTCAAATTCGATCTCGCCGGCGACATAAACGCGGGGCTGGCCTTCAATGGTTGGCGTCGCTTTCAACTCTCGGATTAGCCTGTCCATGTCTTTCTTGAATTCACCGGCTGGGCGAAATGCATCGACGCGAATGGCGCCGAAGAAGTGACCGCGCGGATCTTGATCGGCGTTCAGCGCGGTGATCGTCCCGGTTAGTACACCGCATAGAATTTCCACCAGAATTGCGAGTCCATAACCTTTATGACTGCCGCCTTCACGGGATCCGCCGAGGGGCAACAACCGCCGCGCCGCCTGCGCGGTTCGCGGGTCCGTAGTCTGTTCAGCCTGTTGATCCAAAGCCCAACCAAGTGGAACCGCTTTTCCCAGGCGCGCCGCCAGTTCAAGCTTGCCGGCCGCTGCCGTCGTGGTTGCCATATCCAGCACAAAGGCTAGCTCTCTATCCGCCGGCACCGCAAAGCACATCGGATTGGTGCCAAACCGGGACTCGCGACCAAAGGTCGGAACCACCTGTCTGCTCGCATTGGTCATAGCGATGCCGATCATGTCGTGCGGTAAAGCCTGCATCGCATAGTTTGCCGACATACCGAAGTGACGGCTGTTGCGCACACCCACCATTGCCACGCCCGATTCCTTAGCTTTACGAATCGCCAGTTCCATCGCCCGATGGCCGATCACCATGCCGATACCCCGGTCACCATCAAGGAGCGCCGACGAGGCACCCTCACTGATGATTTTGATCTCCGGCTTGGCTTTCATGGTACCTTCCCTCAGCCATTTCACGTACCAACTATTCGGATTAAATCGAATAACTCCATGGGTGTCGACGCCGCGAAGATCGGCCATAATCAGCCCATCCGCCGCGATCTCGGCCTCGCTTCTCGGCACACCGTACTTTTCAAAGGACGCGACTAAAAGGCGTCGTAGTTTCTTGTGATCGATGCGCGTCATGGCTTGAGTCGATGGCTCCATTGAATCTCTCCTGATAGCGATAAGCAGCGGCGATAGCGCTGCCTAGTCTCCCTTAGGAACTCGATTTAGCATGCGATTTCAACAGATCTTTGAATTGTTTATGAAGTTTTTGCAGCTTCGGCGGTATCATGTACTGACAGTAAGGTTGATACGGATTCCTGGCATAGTACTTCTGATGATAGTCTTCCGCATCATAGAATTCACCCAGCGGTTCCAACGTCGTCACCACCGGCTTGCCAAAGGTTTTGGAGTCGTTCAACTCTCTGACGAAAGCCTCTGATTGGCGCTTTTGCTCCTCGTTGGCATAGAAAATCACCGAGCGGTACTGGGTACCGACGTCATTGCCCTGGCGATTGAGCGTCGTCGGATCGTGAGTGGCGAAAAAGACCGTCAGGAGATCTTTGAAACTGATTTGGCCGGGATCGAAGTCTATTTTGATCACTTCCGCATGCCCGGTAAGACCGCCGCAGACTTCCTCGTAGGTCGGGTTTTTGGTCCCCCCGCCGGCGTATCCGGGCATGACCGAAACTACCCCTCGCAATTCATCGAAGACCGCCTCCGTGCACCAAAAACAGCCGCCGCCGAAAACCGCGGCCGCTTTTTTCTCGCCGTTGCTCATTTTGCCCCCAATTCCTGATTGATCTCGCGCTGCAGAGAAAAATCGAAGATCCTCGCCGCGGGTATCGGTGCCGGCAGTCCAAGGATCTGCGCGTCTGCTTTCAGATAATCGCTGATTTCGTCGTCGCTCGGGATCCCGTCGGTGGTGAATGCGGCGCGCGACAAACGATAAGTTTCCACGGCAGTATTAATATCTACGTTCAGGTATTTCGCCAACACCTCGCTGGTGCCGCGCTCGTTGTTATGAAAGTATCGATTGCCTTTCGCGCGGGCACGGAGGATTCGCTTAACTGAATCTCGCTGATCTTTGACATTCTTGTCTAAAACAGCCAGACCGTTCTGCAAGCTGCTGAACTCTTCCATGGCGCTGGCCAGGATATTCATTTTGTATTTGTCGCGAGCAACGATCACGATGGGTGGCGAAAGAATACCAATCTGGATCGAGCCGTTAATCAATGCTTGTAACTGAGTCGGCACGTCACCTCCCAATACCACCGTCACATCCTTGTCCGGATTCAACCCGGCTTTGCGAAGCATGCGTATACCCGCGGTATGCTGGCTTCCTCCTAAGGTTGTAGTGCCGAGAACTTTCCCTTTAAGATCGGCGAAAGTCTTGAGCTCCGGTCGGCTTACAAGCCAGAACACGGGCCGCCGCAGGCTCACCGCCAGCACTTTGATCGGCGCGCCCCGCGGAATCGCCCGGATCGCACTGCCGATGGAGCCGAGCGCATTAACCTCTCCGGATAGGACCGCCGCAATGGCGGCGGTGGCCCTCACTTGTACGAGCTGGGCGTCCAACCCTTCCTCACGGAAGAAGCCGCGCTCCTGGGCTATATAAAGATCGATGGATGCGATACTCCGGCTGGAATAGGTCAAGACCACCTTTTGCAACGGTGCTTGAGCGTCGGAGGAGGATGCGTATAGGAAAGACCAAAGTGACAGCGAGACAATGAAGCGCTGGATCATGCTGAGATTCTTTCACTCCTCATAGATTACCCGCTTGATACCCGAAAGATCAAGCATCCATGAGAGGATTTGGACGTATACCAACTCATCGGGTCGGGAGCTCCGCGGCTCTTTTCCCCAAATCAAACCAAGCTTTCGTTGTAATTGTCCTTGGGTACGAAATTGAAAAAGTGACCTGAGCCCTCGATAATACGCTGGCAATGGGGCGTGCCTGCAGGGACATTTACACCCACCGGGCTCTCGACAACGAGTCTCTCGTCGCGGATCACAAATTCGATCTTGAGGCCGGTCAGCTCAGCTCCGGAACCGATGGCGATGTGTTGGGTGTCGCAGTTGTGTGTATGCTTGTCGACGTAATTAGCCTGAGTCGGCTGCACGTTGGCGACGCTCCGGACGACGGTGTAGAATCCGGCTTCAGGCCTGAGCTTGCCATCGATGAAAACGTAACGCACTCCCGGTGCCGCGTCGGTGTGATACTTGATCTCGGTCGTCGGGCGCACCTCAGGTTTGATAATGTAACTCGCAAACTTCGCCGCTTCTCTGTTGCCCTTTTCTGAGTCGGGCTGCTTGTCTTCATGGGAGTAACCGCGGCTTCTGAACAGGACCGTCACCGTCCCCGCGCCGCGGGTGACCTTATACTCGTGAACCGCACCGGTAGGAATATAAACACACGACGGCGAGACGATTTTGTGCAGCCGGCCTTCAAAGATGATCTGGCCTTCCAGTCCGGTTAGATCGGGATTGTTGCCGATGAAGTAATAGAACTCGTCGGTGTTATGAAAGTGGGGCACCTGATAGTCCGGTACGTTCGCCGGCAGATCTTTGGCTTCGTGGATCGCGACATAGATGTCGGCATCCGGGTGTGAATCACGGTTAATAAAAATGTGCCTCCTGACCGGCAGCTCGATGCGTTCGCGTAACGGGCGCTTTTCTTCGAATTTACCGCCGACAACTCCAGGCCGCGCTTTGACGATGTATTTTTCAATATTCATCTATTGCCTCCCTATTCTCCCATTACTTTTTTCATCCGTTCAATGATTTCCGGCGGTTGACTGATGACTTCTCTGGCCAGAGCCTCCAGCCTTTCACCGCTGATGGGATTTATCTCCCACTGCCGTTTGTTTGCATCAGCAAGAAACTCCGGATCTTTAAGCATCTGGTTGTAGGCATCGCGCACGATCTTGACTCGATCGGAGGGAATCCCTGGAGTGGCCAGGATGGGGCGACCAAAGGCGCCCGGACCCAGCACGACTCTGGCTAAACGCTTATTTGCCTCCGTTACTTTCTCTTGCTCCATCAACTCCCAGATGGTCGGCGTGATAGGCAGCCGTTGATTTCTCCTGTCCCCAGTCTGAACAAGGAACCTCACAAAGCCATTCTTGGCCCAAGTCCGACCCGGTTCACGACCAAAAAAAGCACTGATGGTTGTCCCCCGGCAATGAACCTCGTTTTTCTCCACTGCGATATCCACGTCAGCGGCACCTGGATATCCGGTGACGACATTGATTCTCACGCCAAAAATCTCTTCCAAGAGTTTCGGTATGTAAAAGCCGGTGCTGCCCACCCCCGAGGCGCCACACCGCGGAGCCTCGCCGGCTTTACGGAGATCGAGTAGCGCTTTGTAGGGCTGATCCGAGCGGATGAATAACAGCTCGTCGTTTTCCTCCGGTGTCCCGATCCACGTGAACTTTGCCCAATCGAATTTTACTTCTTTACGGCCCAGAAGCTGAGCGAAGTAAATGGGTGCCGTTACAGCGCCAAAGATAAGCCCATCGGGCTTCGCGACGCTGTAAACATAGTTTGCCGCCGTCATCGAGCCGCCCCCAGGCATATTCTGCACAATGATCTCCGGTTGCCCCGGGATATGCTTGTGGAGGTGTGCGGCCACGGCGCGAGCGTAAAGATCGCTGGCTGCGCCCGCGGAAGCGCCGACGACAATCTTGATCTGTTTTCCCTTATAGAAATCACTCTGTGCCTGCAGTTGTAAAGGAAAAAGACTAACGTAGATAATAAGAAGAATGACTTTTTTCATTGGGTTATGTCCGTCGCTTCCTGGCGGAATACTTCAGCTCGAGCCTGTTTAGCTCCCTCGTACCGGTCGCATCCCAACGCCACTTCTTGCCGCCGGTAAAGGGCGTATCAGGATTTGCGACGATAAACTCGTCCCATGCCCGAACACCTTCCCGTTTAAAAGCCTGCAAGAAAGCCCAAGCCGATGCTTTGAGAACCTGGTCGGGAAGGAACGTGTACCAGGCCGCGTTGAGCCGCAAGGCTTTGTGCTCTTCTAAAGTCAGCGCTCTCGGCAATTGACCTTTCATTGCCGAAAACGGTCCCTTCACCGCTTTGCGAGCACGCTTGATCTCGTCGATGGAATGAGGCGCTTCGAACTGCACCCAATCGACTCGCCCTTCCTTTTCATAGAGCCGGAGCCGTTTCAGCATTTCCGCCATACCGCCGTTGACAGCGTTGCGCGCGTAGCATTGCGCCATAATCACGAAGTCACGATCGATTTCATTCTTGGCGTCCACTGCCGCGAGATAGCGCGCCAGGGCCTCCTCGCGCGACACGATGGAGATACCGGCGGACAGGGTACGCCGCTTTTGCTCCAACGGCTGATCGTCCAAGCGGAGCCCCGCAAGTCCCGCATCGATACATTCGCGCACTAGGCGGCGCACCGCCATGATCCCGCCGTGTCCCGTATCGCCGTCGAGAATGACCGGAATTTTCACGCTGCGGGCGATCCACTTGGCAATTTCAACGCACTCCGTCATGGACAATATGCCGAGATCGGGAAGCCCAGTGTAATTACCGCCTGTTATGCTCGTGCCGACAAAACAGACCTCGACACCATTAGCCTCCATGATCTTCGCGTGAAATGCGTTAGGGGCACCGAGAACGGCGAGGACCCTATTTTTCCGCCTGAGGAGCTGCCGTAACTTTGTTGTCGGTCTCATACCGTGTAACGCCGGTAATAACGGACCGCGTTATCCCAAAGCAGTTTGCGCATATCAGCTTCCTTCAAATTCCAACCAAGCACAGTCTCCACCGAAACCGGGAACCAGCTTTCGCCGTGTGGATAGTCCGAACCGAACATGAGAATGTCGGGACCGAGCAAGTCGGTAACCACTTGAGTGAGCGCCGCTCCCTCGGAGACCTCGATGCTTTGAAAGTAGCGACCGCCGGTCACGTACTCGCGAATCGTTTGGCTTAATTGCGGCAGAGCTTCCGGACAGAGCTTCGTATGTTCCTCCAACCGACTCACCCACGCCGGCAGCCAACCGTGGCCTGCCTCCAGGGTCCCCACGCGAATGCTCGGATAGCGGTCCATGATCCCGGCGCCGATTATCGCCGCCATGTTGCGCTGGCCGCACCAGGGGTGGGCTGCGGACCTTTGTAACCACAGGTTGCCCCAGGAGTCCAAACCGCCGGGCGCATAGGGAGGCATCACCGTGAAAGTGTGAAGCGCAATGGACAAGTCGTAATCGGCCACGGCTTTCCAAACCGGCTCCAAGTCTGGATGATCTAGCGGAAATTGGTACGGAGCATAAACAAAGACCGCCAAGGGCCATGCCTCTTTTGCACAACGGTGGAGCTCAGTAAGGGAGCGGCCAACGTCCCGCGCGGAGATGAGAATCACGCCCTTGAGACGGCTGGGAAACGTTGCACAATAAGTTGCCATCCAACGGTGGTAGGCTTCATAAATAGCCGTCTCCAAACTCACATCTTCAATCGTGGTCCAGGCACCGAACCAACCGGAGGGAAGCATCAGATTGACATCGACGCCCTCGATATTCATGTCCTTAATTCGCACTGCCGGGTCCCGCTCACAGAGCGGATCTGGCTTGCCATGCTGATGCCGCTTGTAGCCGCTCATATAATCTTTGTTTTCAGGTGCTTCATCGTCGGCGGCCCCCAGCCGGCGCTTATAGTGACGTGTACCCATAAGATAGGTGACCGCACCTTCTTTGTTTATCGTCTTGTGCCGATCAAACTGCTTGAGCTTTGCGAGCGCCTCAGCCGGAAGATAGGGTTCGAGGAGGTCCGCATCGGGTCTCACATGGGTATCCGCATCAAAAACCTGAAAGCCGTTTCGCATAGGCGCAAACCTTTCTTACTTTAGTTGGCTAGAGCTAAAACCACTAGACCCCAGTCGAAACGTAAGCAAGCAAAAATGTATCGTTTCGAATTCGTTACCTTACTGAACGTCGCTGACCTGCAAGCGTTAACACAAGGAAGATTTCGCTGGCAAGCTTCAATTTGCACGGTGAAAATCACCTTGCAACCCCATGACCGTCTTTGTTATGGTCAAGCTAGCGAGTTTAGCGCTAGAATATCGAATCGAAGGAAGGGGACAGGATCATGCAAGAATTGCACTTTAAAGAAAAGATAAGCTGGCCGGATGGTTATCGCATGGCCGTGGCACTCACGTTTGACTTTCAGGGCGGCGAGGACGTAAAGCCCGACCGCAATGGCAGAATCAACCATGAGGAATGGACCCAGGGGGAATATGGCCCCCAAACCGGGATCTGGCGAATTCTTCGAATCTTGGACGAAACCGGAGTCAAGGCGACGTTTTTAACCTGCGGTGGCATAGCCGAACGCTATCCCGAAGCAGTCAAGGCGATCGCTCAAAGGGGGCACGAGATCGCAGGTCATGGGTACCATCACGAGGTCGCGCGGGATCTCACCTTGGAGGACGAACGGGAGGTCATGCGCAAGACCATAGAAATGATTGAAAAGCGCACTGGGAAACGGCCGGTGGGATGGCGTTCCTGTACCCAAAGTCCTAACAGTCTGGCGTTGCTGATGGAGCACGGCTTTCTCTGGAACAGCAATTCATTCTCCCATGACCTTCCCTTCTTATGGGAGAAAGATAATGCCCTGCTTGCTGAGCTGCCGAGACACCCCTTCGGCGACGGCCGGGTTTACACCCACAGAGATTCCGGCAACCCAAACGACGCGGTGGTAATTTGGCAGGCCTTTTTCGACGAGCTCTACCAAGAATCCCAAAACGGCCCTACCTTTTGTCCTTTCCAAATTCACCCCTATATTTCCAGCCGACCGGGGCGCGCCAAGGCGTTGAAAGAAATGATCCAGTACATGCAAAGACACGCTGGAGTTTGGTTCGCCCGTGGCAGTGAGATCGCTGAGCTGACCCTTAAACTGGGAACTAGCGCGTTATCGCGGACACGGCTCAAGGAAGCTGTGGGCTCTTGAGGGACCTGACAAGACACTTCCAAACAAACTGATTCGTCACACAGAGGCCGGTCTCTCCGGAGCCCGGCCTCTGTGTTTATATCTCTGCCAAAACCATCCTCCTTCATTCATTGCACTGTCCCACGTTTCCCACCAATTCTTGACAACTACCTGTGAACATGATTGTTTTTGAAGTTCTGAAATAAAGCGGAGGATTTTATGGCAAAACTGCTGGTCGCCAGCGAGTCTATTGACTCGGAAAGCAAAGAAACCACGCCGGTCCGTAACCCGGCTACGGGCGAGTTGGTCGATGCGGTACCCAAAGGCACAGTCACTGATATTCGTCGCGCCATCGATGTGGCCGCAGGTGCTTTGAAGAAATGGTCCACCATGGCGCCGTCCAAACGGGGCGCAGTTTTGTTGGCCGCGGGCCATAACATTCTACAGCAGGAAAAAGAGCTCGCCACGCTGCTCACCAAAGAGCAAGGCAAGCCCATGCGCGAGTCGATCTTGGAAATCCGCCGCTTCGTGCACACCCTGGATCACTACGGCGGCATGGCGAAAACCATGCGCACCTCGGCGGTGATGCTCGACACCGGCCGCCATGGCCTCGTTCTGCGCAAACCGCTTGGCGTCTGTGGCTCCATCGTGCCGTGGAATTTTCCCGTTTCGTTGATGGGCAACAAGCTCGGCCCGGCGCTGCTCGCGGGTAACACTGTTGTCGTCAAGCCCGCCGGGACTACACCACTCACGGATCTGCGCTGCTGTGAGATCATCGACAAGGCGATTCAGGACGCCGGCGGTCCCAAAGGCGTTTTAAATGTCGTCACCGGGCCCGGCAGCGTGGTCGGCGAGGAATTGCTGGTAAATCCAACGGTCCGGAAAATCGGCTTTACCGGCGCCACGGATACGGGCCGGCGCGTCATGCAGTCCGCTGCCAAAGACTTCAAACATGTGACTTTGGAACTAGGCGGCAGCGATCCGATGATCGTCTGCGACGACGCCGATATCGAGCGTGCCGTCAGCGCCGCATCGGTTGGCCGCTTTTTCAACTGCGGCCAGGCTTGCTTGGCTGTCAAGCGCCTCTATTTGTTCGAAAACATCGCAGACGCATTCATGGAAAAGCTGGTCGAAAAGGCCAAAAAGATCTCCGTGGGGAACGGCCTCAAAGCCGGCGTACTGATGGGTCCGCTGCACACCAAAGAACAGCGGCAGGAAGTCGAAGAGCAGATAGAAGACGCGGTCAAGCGCGGCAGCAAGATCATCTTCGGCGGCCAGCGCCCCAAGGGCGATGGTTACGACACGGGCTACTATCTCCAGCCGACCTTGGTCGCCGATGTCAATCCCGGTTCACGGATGATCCAAGAAGAGGTTTTTGGTCCAGCGCTGCCGATCGTGCGGGTGAAGACTCTCGATCAAGCCATCGAGCAAGCCAACAGCTCGATTTTCGGACTCGGCTCTTCGATCTGGACGAGAGATATCAACCGTGCCATGTACGGTGCAGAAAACATCGAAGCCGGTTACACCTGGGTCAATTCGGCCCAGATCATCTACGACGAGCTACCCTTCGGTGGCGTCAAACAGAGCGGTCTCGGCAAAGAGCATGGTGACGAGGCGATTGAACATTACACGGATTCTAAATCGGTTGTCATCGCGACCGAAACCCAGTCGGAGATCATCGGGGGAGAATAACCGTGGCGAGAAGACCGAGGATGACGTACCGCGGTCCTCGATCTACCACGCTCCAACCTCGACCATCCGGCGGATTTTATGAATCTCAATCTGCCCGACATCTACAATGCCGCGACGACCTTCGTCGACGAGAACATCAACCACGGCCGCGGCGGCAAAGTCGCCATCTACTACCAAGATCAAAAAATCACCTACCAGGAAGTTTTTGAAAACGTTAACCGCACCGGCAATGCCCTTAGGAGCCTCGGCATCGAGATCGAAAACCGCGTGCTCGTGATCCTGCCGGACTCGCCCGAGTTCGCTTACAGTTTTTTCGGCGCTATCAAGATCGGTGCCGTAGCTGTGCCAATCAATCCCTGGATGTTCGCCAAGGATTACGAATATCTGATCAACGACAGTCGGGCCGGGGCGATCATCGTGCACGACTCGGTCCGGCCGGAGATCGAAAAAATCTGGGACCGCACGCCGTTCCTAAGACATATCATCGTAGTCGGCACACCAAGAGGCAAGGCGCTTTCCTACGAGAGCTTGATCGCCAAAGCTTCCGACAAACTCGAGGCCGAGATGACCACCAAAGACGATGTCTGCTTTTGGGGTTACACCTCGGGAAGCACGGGTACTCCCAAAGGCGCCGTGCATTTGCAGCACGACATGATCACGATTAGCGATCTGTTCGTCAAGCCGGTGCTAGGAATGACCGAAAGGGACCTGTGCTTTTCTGCGTCCAAGATGTTTTTCTCCTATGGCCTGGGCAATTCCCTCTATTTTCCCTTTCGCTTTGGCGCTGCCACCGTGCTCTGGCCGGAAAAACCCGACCCGGAAAAAATTCTTCAGGTGATAGACAAGTACAAACCCACGTTCTTTTTTTCCGTTCCGACGCTCTTCGCCCGGTTTTTGCGCATCGAGAAAAAGTACGATCTCAGTTCGCTCCGGATCTGTCTTTCCTCCGGCGAGCCTTTGCCGCCGGCACTTTTTCACCAATGGAAAGATCGGACCGGATTGGAATTGTTGGATGTGGTCGGCTCCACCGAAGCGACCCATGATTTCTTGGCCAACCGCCCAGGGCGCGCGAAGGCCGGCAGCAGCGGTGAGGTAACGCCGGCGTTCGAAGCCAAAATCGTCGACGACGACGGCCGCGAAGTTCCCATCGGCGAAGTCGGCAACCTGATGGTCAACGGCGACGCCAACGCGCCCTATTATTGGAACAAACATGAGCAGACCAAGCGGATGATGCAGGGCGAGTGGCTCAAGACGGGTGACACTTATTATCGCGACGCCGAGGGCTACTACTGGTATTGCGGCCGCTCCGACGACATGATGAAGGTCGGCGGGTTATGGGTATCGCCGATCGAAATCGAAAATACTCTAATGGAACATGCGGCCGTGCTCGAGTCGGGTGTCATCGGCGACACCGACGCCGACGGCCTGTTGAAACCGAAAGCGTTTGTCTTGCTCAAAAGCGAATTCAAAGCCAGCGCCGAATTGCGGCTCGAACTGCAGAACCACGTGAAGACTAAATTGGCGCCCTATAAGTATCCTCGCTGGGTCGAGTTCGTCGACGATCTACCCAAGACCGTCACGGGCAAAATTCAACGCTTCCGTCTACGGAGCAAAAACTAAGGGATCGACTATCGATCCTATATCTTCGATCACCGACAAGGAGAGATGATGGCCGTGAAACTGAAAGAGCTAAAAGAGAACCTTGCTTATTCTTGCAACATCCTCGCCAATGAGGGCCACTGGGACAATATCCTGGGCCATGTGTCGGTGCGCATTCCAGGCCAAAATCGAATCCTTATGAAGCCCCATAGCCTCGGCTTCGAAGAAATTCGCCCGCAGCATATCATCGTCGTCGATATTGAAACCGGCAAGAAAGTCGAAGGCAAGCACGAGCGTCATTCCGAGGTCTTTATTCACACCGAGATCATGAAGGCGCGGCCGGACGTGAACTGTGTGGTTCATTCCCATCCGCCCTATGCGACCGCTTTTGGCGCTCTCGGACAGCGGCTGCGTCCGATCAGCCACGAGGGAAATATTTTTTACGTCGGCTTGCCGACGTTCGACTACACGACCGCTCTAATTCGGACACCGGAATTGGGCGTGGAAGTCGCCAAGAGCCTGGGCAAATGCCGCGGCGTACTGATGAAAAACCACGGCTCCACCGTCGTCGGCGAGTCCATCGAAGTCGCCACCCTTTATGCAGTGTTTTTAGAAAAAGCCGCGCGCATTCAACTAATGGCCACCGCGTCAGGGGATCCGTCCTGGACGAGCGATGAGGAATCCGCCGTCAAGTACGAGCAAATCTATACGCCGCACCGGTTGGAATCGATGTGGGATTACTTCGTGCGTCGCGCAAAAAAGTTTCGCAAATTGACCTGACGGGCTATTTCCCGCCAGTTTTCTTATCCAACTCGGCGACAAAGCGCATATCCATCATATCCTCCGGCTTAAAGTTTTTGGCCGCCGAATCTTTGTCCGCGATCTCGCCAAGGACAGCTTCCATACCTTTACGGCTGACGTAGGGCGGATAATCTAAATAGTCACGGAACTGGTTATAGGTGTCTTCCTGAATCTCCGGGTCGCTCACCTTAAGCTGCTTTTGGATCATTCTGAGAGCAGCCGGCTTGTTGACTTTGAAGATTTGGATCCCCTCTGCATAGGCGCGTACCACCCGTCGCACGATATCTTCATTGGCTTTAATGTAGGATCGGCTGGTGCCGACCGCAACGGAGACAAACTCCGGACCTTCTTTGGCGACGTTCATCAGCTCGACGAATCCCGACCGCTTGGCTCGCGCATTAGTCGGCGGCGACATGACGCCGGCGTCGATCTGGCCGGCCGCCAGAGCGGTATAGATATTCGGCACCTCGAGTAATGGCAAAAGCTGGTAATCGGACGGTTTCAACCCCGCGGCATTAAGCGCATAGAGCGCGGATGTATGTGTCGAGGAGCCCACCCGGGTAATGCCGATCTTTTTGGCCTTAAGATCTGCGATCCGCTTGAAATCCGATTTCGCCATCAGCGAGAAAACTTGCCGGTTCGTGGCTCCTGCAACCAGGGCAAGGTTAGCACCCTTTAGATTGGCTTGTGCCGCGTTGGCACCGTCCATGAAGGAGAATGCTATCTCACGGGCAAGGATGGCCTGGATACCGCGTGAACTTGAAGGAATATGGATTAGCTCGACATCCAATCCGTGCTTCTTGAAAAGCCCCTCTTGCTGCGCCATGAACATGCCGCTCTGCGCTCCGGTGACCGCTGTCCAGTTGATGCGCACATTGTTCTGTGCCAATCCCGGTGAGCCTATTAAAAGGACCAGAAAACAGAATATTACGCGATAGTTTGTCTGCATTAATGACTCCCTATTGGGGATTTTGAGTCCAATGCTCTTACCAAAGCCGTATGGCATAGTCAATTCATTCAAAGAAGCTACATAACTATGGATTGGCAAAGCACACCAAGCATGCTAGATAGGCCGCATGAGCAAGAAAGTCCACCTGACGTTGGCAACTGGTGATTACGAGAGTATCCGTGCCCTTAAGGAAGGTACGGTAAAGCCCGATGGTATAGAACTTACTGTTCTTACTAATATGACTTCTGATGTTCGTCATTGGCGCATGATCCGAAATCGGGAGTTCGACGTGGCTGAGCTCTCCATGTC
>Ga0105347_1000872_pt1 | contig 13646 bp, 11 predicted proteins | sample EasRivMeERMLT890_FD_89677 | JGI IMG/M metagenome (GOLD analysis project Ga0105347, IMG submission 89677) | Soil microbial communities from meander-bound floodplain in the East River, Colorado, USA - East River MetaG ERMLT890 | ecosystem: Environmental > Terrestrial > Soil > Floodplain | place... | reverse complement strand
TTTGGCACGCTGGAGCGCGTCGACGGCCCCGAGTTTCCCACCGACACCACGGCCAACGTGGTTCTGCACTATGAGAAAACGAGCCTTCTGGCAGAACTGGGATTCACGAACACCGGGAAGATCAAATACGTCTCCATTCAACCTGAACCCGTGACCACCTCGGGCGAAACGCCCGAAGCCTCATCCCTGCTGGCGGACCTGGCAGACGTGGAGCCCCTTCGAGCGGACTTCAACGCCGACACCAATTACGTTCGGCTCGTGACCCTCCTGTCTCCCACCTGACCCGGCTGCCGTAGGCAGGGGTTCTCTGCCATGCAATCGGTGCTCAAGAGGGTCCAGTCGGACACGTTGAGGATGTACATCGTGTGGCTTCCGGTCCTGTTGTCGGACGGACGGAAGGATGCTCTGGAGGCTTCGGGTGAGTGCGGCGATCCCAGAATCAAGTACTACTGGGATGACGACAAACTAACGGGTGAAGTGTTCCAGAACACACTGGGCATCGAGCCCTTCGCGTGGGACATCTACTTCCTGTACGATCGCAGCACCACGTGGACCTCTGACACACCGCCAGCGCCGAAGTATTGGATGCATCAGCTCTGGGGCCTGGAACAGACGGCGCCGCTACTCGATTCGGCGGTGATGGCGGAACACATCGAAGCCGCCCTGTCGGGCCAGGCAGCGGACTAGCAGGCGAACAACTGCCTGATTCGACTGAATGCTGGGCGTGGCTGGCGCGATTGGAACTTATGTTCATTCGACCAGTGCGGAGCCACTGCGTTCAATCAGAATCTGATGGAGAGATTGGCGCCCACACCATGTGAGGCCGCGTAGTAGGCCGGACGAAGCTGCCAATTCGCTCCCGCTGCACGATGGTTGTATTTGTCCACCGCTTTCGGCGCTTTGACGATGTCGATCACGGTACCCGTGAGATACGCGGCACCTCCCGCAAAGAAGCCAACCGTTCCCACAGCTACAAGACCGTCATTCGACGAGTATTCGTCCCAAGAGGAGGCGACGGTCAGCACGAGTCCAAGGAATCCGACTCCGGCCCCAACAAGGCGCAACGGCAACATGGAGAACGGTTTCTTGTCTTGGGCATAGACCCGACCAAAGCTGGGGCCAAAAAGTGCCCCCGCCCCTATCAGGATCACTCCGGCATACTCGTTTGAGCTGCCCGCTGCCACGAGCACCCCAAGTCCAGCAGGGACCAAGGTCGCCCCCAGGGATATTGAAACGGCAACGGCTTTCGACTTATGGGACGGAGGTGTGGGGGGATCAGCAATCGCGCTCCCGCTTGCGACGAGAGTCACTACGAGAATCACAACAGCTTGCTTTTTCATGCAGCGCCTTTCGAATAAACCTGGAAGACCTGCAAGTTACATGTTTTCGACGAGCCACGCGACTCTAGACTTATGCGGCTACCAGGACAGGCGGGTGGGTTCATGGCTGGCTTTTCGGGACGCCATCCGGCCGGGAGCCAGGGGCAAAAGTTGTCCATGCCAAGCGTTGGATGTCCCACTGTCACGTGCTGATTCAATCAGAATCGAAGCGTGAAATTGGCGCCCACCGCATGGGAGGCCGAGTAATAGACCGGGCGAAGATGCCAGGCCGCGCCGGTTAAATGCTCGTTGTATTTGTCCACTGCCTTCGGTGCCCTGACGAAGTCCTTCACGGTGCCTACGACGTACCCTGCCGTTCCCGCGCCAAACGCCACCAGACCAATAGCCACCTGAGCCGTACTCGCGCCCGATTCGCTCACTTCGTTGAGGGTAAAGAGCGAAAGTCCGAGGAGCCCGACACCGAGCCCGGCCAGTCTCAGTGGCACGAGTGAAAGAGGTTTTCTGTCGTGCGCATAGACTCGACCGAAGCTGGGGCCAAATAGTACACCTGATCCCACCAGCAGAGTTCCCACGACGCTGCCGGCCGAGGATCCGTCGTCGTCATTCAAGTCGACGGCGATGAGCAGCGCCCCGACTCCAATGGGTAGCAGGGTCGCGCCCAGCGCAGTGAGAGTGGCACGATCTCGGGACTTGAGATGTGGCGCCGGTGGCGAACCTGCGCTGGCGATCGGGCAGAGGAGCAGAATCGCCCCAAGGGTGAATAAGGCTCGCGTTGTCATGCAGCACCTTTCGTGTGTGCCTGGAAGGCAACCAAGCTACGCACTCCGGGTGCGCCGCGCGAGCATGGTCTTGCGAAGGCTGGATGGATGGGTCTTTGAGACTATGGCTGGGAGCCTGGGACGTATTCAGAACCGCTTTGACAGAGGCTGAAGCCGCCTAGAGTTGAGAAACAGGGGCCACGAGCCTGTACTATCCACAGATCTGTGGCCCCAGCAAGGCCGATTTGAAGGCCCGTGCAGACATTGAAGGGATGTGGGTGGTCTTGCGCCAGCTGGAAAACATCTGGATCGTGTCGTCACCGACGCTTGAAGCGGGCGCTGGAGCCGTTCGACCTTTGTTCAACGAAAGATCACGCTCTCAATCCCCGGAATAAAGGGCGTTAGGATCCAAAGACACATAGAGCAGCGCCACAGTGAGAATGGTCACATCCATGGCCAGGCCGATAAGAAACCCCTTCTTTGCGCCGCCGCGTTTCAGATGCACCTGCAATTGTTGAACATCGCCAAACGCCACAAGAACGGTATCAGTGACGAGCCGCCTTGATGTCGTGCTCTGGCTTTGCTCCAGGGCGATGTTGGACCAAAGTGGCACGTCTTCGCCCGACAGCAAAGGTCTCAGAGCGTAACTTTTGAGTACATTACTGTCACTGTCTACCAGAGATAGGATGGTACTGTCTGGAACCCTGGCAGGCGGTTGTTCCTTCGGATGCACTCTAACGAGCAGAGACTGAAAGTCCAGGCCCGCAAACTCTCCGCGCAGTTCCCCGCTCTGAGTACTTGATACGACGATTTGTTCACCGATATCGGGCAGAGGGTCGCCCAATTCATGATTCGCTGCCGTGAAGGCTTTGACATACTCCTCTTCCGGTTCCCGCATTAGACCAGCGTACTTTCCAGTCAACTCGCCCCCGGTTTTTAGCAGGACGGTCACTTTGGACCCCGGTTGGATGGTCTCCGTTTGCTCTTCTGGAGTGGTCTTTCTGCTCGGCTTGCCGCCATCGTTGACGGCGCCGATCGTCGTGCCTATCACGGTGCAGCCCCCCAACGCCAGTAGCGCAAGAAAACACGCTGCGAGAGTCCACGGGGCTGCCCGTCCGGTTTTCGGAGAGAGCATGTGTTCCTCTGCGTTCCGTTGACGCGACCGAGAATCGATTTGGCCAGTGCCCACTTTCGCGGGTGCGAAGTCAATGAAGTCACCGGCGCGGAGCTGAAGCAGATCACTCGGCGCCGGAGGATTGCTTTAGAATCAGCAATTCATCCATGCAGAAGTCAAGCCCATTACGGGCACCTGAAGCTGCACTCCTTGTGGAGGAAGGAGTCATGGCTGGGTGTTGCCGACGGGATTAGAACTTGTGATGAATTGAATTGTGCGAGATCCCCTGCCTTCGGTTAGAATTCGATGGAGAGATTGGCCCCCAAGGCTTGAGAGGTCGCGAAGTAAGCGGGACGAAGCTGCCACTTCGCCCCCACAGCGGGCTGGTTGTATCTCTCTACCGCTTTCGGCGCTCTACCGATATCGATCACGGCAGTTGTGATCACCGTAGCAGTTCCCGCAAAGAAGCCAACTAGCCCCACAATCAATAGGCCTTCATTCGTTTCATATTCGTCCAAAGCTTCGGAAACGGCCACTAGGTATCCAGCGCACCCCACACCGGCTCCGGCGAGGCGCAGTGGCAACAGAGAAAAAGGCTTATTGTCATGAGCATAGACTCGGCCGAGGCTGGGGCCGAAGGCTGCTCCCGCTCCAATCAAAACCGCTCCTGCGTACATACCTGTACTGCTCGATGCCATGAGCACCCCCCCAATTCCAACAGGGATCAAGGTCGCCCCCAACGATATGGAAACAGCAAGGGCTTTGGACTTGGGACGAGGAGGATTGGAAGAATCGGCACTCGCGCTCCCGCTTGCGGCAAGAGTCACCACCAGAATCACAACGGCTTGTCTTTTCATGCAGCACCTTTCGAGTGTGCCTTGAAGAACTGCAAACTACACTGGCCTCGCAAACCGTGCCACTATCGATTCCTGATAGCCGCCCGGGCGGGAAGGTGAGTTGATGGCTGGGTGTTGCTGACGGGATTAGAACTTCCTGCTGGTCGACTGGCGAGCCGAGTCTACTCCTAAGACTCTGCCTAACATCGTCGTAGGCAGCATCTTCCAAGTCCCGGCCGACTTAGAGCGACGGACATGTCCGGCTAGTCGAAGGGTCTGAATAGCCGGGCTCACTGTCAGCTTTGAACACTGTCACCCGTCATGTATTTTGTGTATCCGCGTGGAGGCGATTGTTGACGTCCAAACGATATTGGCCAGTTACACCAGCGGCCTGCATGCAACTTTGGATGTTTTTGAGCGCTGTCGCAGCCGCTGCGCCGCTCGACGGTCCGCAATTCAAAAGGCAGAGTTTGGCTCCGCCAGGGGTCATCGCGAATGGCTCGGCGACTGATTCGATAATTCATCTTAAGCAGTGGCAGGCTGAGTACGGCGGCAATGATCACTGGTATGGGATCCTGGCCGTACAGCATTACTGGGTTGCTGCTGACAGTATCGCCCGAACGCTGGTGCTCGATACGATGTCCGGCTATCTGGCCACGATCCAGGGAGCCTCAGAAGATGACTTCATCTATGACAGCGTGTTAGGCGGCGCGAATCCGCCTACCGTTGAGGATCTATACTGGCTGGGAGGCGAGCTCTCTGGCGATGCCTGGGAGTGGAACACAGGTGAGCCGCTCTGCTATCAGAATTGGGCAGGCGGGGAACCAGACTACCCGAGTACACAGACAGTCCTCACCATCTGGGGCCCCCCCGAACCCAGTTTTCCGGGTAGCTGGTACAACATGCCCCCCGGTGATACCCAAAACACCTTCGCTAACTTCTGGGCCGTTGTAGAGTGGGGCGACCCCAATCTACTTCCGGTCACGATTTGCGGAAACGGGGTCGCCGAGTGCGAGGAAATCTGCGATGATGGCAATCTCACCAACGGCGACGGCTGCGAGGCCACGTGTGTTCTCACATGCGTTCCCGGGGACGTAAACGCAAGCTGGTCCGCCACGGCATCGGACGTCATTAATCTGGTCAATTACATTTTCTTGCGAGGGCCTGGCCCCCTTCCGTGCTGGTATGCAGGTGACATGAACTGCAACAGCCAAGTCACGTCGGCTGATGTAATCAGCCTGATAAACTATGTATTCAAGAGTATGCCGTTAGCCGAGTGCGACCGGTGTGAGCCTTGCCAAAGATAGAGCTGCCTACTTCGCAAGACGTGTCGAAGAGCACGGGTCTCTGACCCGCCTGTCAAACAATGCTCAACTTCAACAAGATAACCTGAGAGCCTACCTTGCCCACAAAAGCCGAATAGTGAGCGGGAGCGTATGGTATGGCCAGAGAACAACCGCAAAAGTCATGGCTGGGAGACAGGGATTCGAACCCCGATACCATGGTCCAGAGCCATGAGTCCTACCATTGGACGATCTCCCAGCGTCTGAGGTTCGGCTAATATAGATTGGCGCGCGGCCCTGTCAAGGCGTCACGGGACAAGCGCCAAGGCGCTGGAAACCGCCCCGGAATCTACTCCGGATTCAAGTTGGCACGCACGGCCGTCAACTCGTAGGCGACGCCGGTCTCCTGAGTTTTGCCCAACTCGAGCGGGTGAAGGTAGCGGCGACGCTCGTCGGCCGACTTGTTCTCCTCCACGGGGATCCGGTGCGCCTCAGCATAGGGATCCTTCCGCACGCCGGTCACCTGCCACGACACCTTGACGCCGGGGCGGTCGCTGGCAATCACGAACGAGTTCCCCTCGATTTCGCGCTCGACGATCGCCTGCGCGAACTGACCGATGACGGTGAGCTGATAGCGAAAGTCGCGATTAAGTGCCGAAAAGTACGACGGCAGCTCCACCGTCACGCGACCCCCGGCATCCGTCACCACGTTTCCGTTGTAAATGTTCATCATATCGGGCGATTCGACGAAGCTGTGCCAGAGGTACTTGTTTTCCGGATCCACCGGATGGTCGATCTTGAAAGCGCCGGCCCCCTTGGTGAGCGTTCCCGTGCAGTGAAGGGCCCCCATGAAGTATCCAGCAAAGTTGGTCCCGGCACCTGAGGCCGAACCAAGAACGCCATACTTTGTGCCCGTCCCGCCGGCCGCACCTTCCACGCCCACGTTGGTCGTGCCGCCGCTGCCCGTCCCCTGCACACCCACGGACGTGCCCGTGATCACTCCGAACGTGAGGGCCTCGCCCGTCACACCAAATCGCGTTGCATTGTCGGCTCGCCCCTGGGCATACAGGCCGCGTACGACAGGAGCCGTCGGGCCAGCCGAGGTGAGCGACTGCATGCCGCTGGCCGATCCTGCCCCGGCATTCTCGAGAATAGTGTAGAGCCCGAACACGCCGGACGCCGAACTCATGCGGCGCTCCACCTGCAGCACCACCGCACTCGACGGCGCTTCCGGGTCGCCAATTCGCACACCTGTACTTGTAACGCGCAAACTGCTGTCCGAAAACACCGTGGTTCCGGTAAATGTGTTGTCGCCGGTGAGGGTCTGCGTGGCCCCCAGGGTCGCGGCGGTGCCCAGAATCTTGCCAGGGGCAATGCCAGCGGACGAGTTGACATCCGCATCGGTGATGGTGCCGTCCACGATGTCCGTTGTGGTCACGAGATGACTGTGCGTCTCGTTGGCCAGCGGGACCCATGCGCCCGCGTGGGCATAGTAGGCTTTGGCGTCGTTGTGCACGTGCGCAAACATTCCGTGATACGTGGTGGGGTCCGGCAGGTCTCCGAAATCGAGGTAATGAAACCGAATCTTGTTGCTCATCCCGGATACATCAAGCTCTGCATCCACTCCGAGCACCCCGTCGGCCGTCAGTTGAATGCGCGCGTCGTAGTCACTGGCATTATCATTGGAAAAGTCGATGTATGGCGAGAGGTTGGAGCCTCCCGACCGCATTTCGAGTGCGATGTTCGGATCCTCTACACTGAAAGACATGTTGTCATCGGGATCTGCAGAGTTCTCAATCACCGTATTCCCCACGATGATGCCCCCGCTGGCCAGGTCCACCGTGGACACGCGGTGCGCGTAGGGCCCCGTCACCATCTGAACCCGCGGAAGTATGTTCGACTCAACCTCGATCTCAAGGAAACGAATAGGGCCATTGAACTCGGCGGCCGTAAGAGGGGTATTCACACCCAGGGCCGCAACAAAGAGGCCGTTGTCCCCTATGGTGAGAGTCTGGTCTTCCTCCCACAGATTCGTGCCGCCGGTGAACGAATCGTACAGCCTGAACGTGAAACTCTTGGTGCCAGGAGACACGACGGCGCCCGTGGAATCCCGGAGCTGGCCCTGGAAGTTCACCAGCGAGGGCGCGGACGCCGGACAGGTGTCCGATACAAGGAGCGCGGCGAATACAGTGAGCGAGTAGCGAATTGAGCGTTGCATTGCACAACCTCCTCTGCCCGCTTGGGGCAGGATTCGTAGAGCCGGCACTTCGGGTCGAGCAGGGCTCAAGGGGCCGGATCTGGATGCGGCCGGATGATTGAAGAATGGCCCGAGACTTCGGGCACACGAGCACCGTGAAAGGTACCGTCATCCGTGCCGCCGTCAAGCGGTTCGTGTGGCTTGAGCCGATGCTGGTCGATTGCGGACTCAGTCCCTGTCCCGGCAAGCCATTTGGCCCTGGGGGAAGTGACTGGGGCGCAGGACATTCGCGGTTCAGGCGGTCGCTCCCAGGTGGTGAGGTTGAGCCGGCGAAGCTGGTAAATCCTTCTGGAATCTGCGGATCGAGCTGCGTATCATAGAGTAGAATCAAGGTCTGAAACGGCACTTTCGAGCTGGAGTGAACTGATGGAACGCAACGATTGGCGAGTGAAGGTGGGCCTGGCGGAGATGCTCAAAGGCGGCGTCATCATGGACGTCACCACGCCCGAGCAGGCTCTGATTGCTGAGGACGCAGGCGCCTGCGCCGTGATGGCGCTGGAGCGTGTGCCGGCCGACATCCGCAGGGACGGCGGCGTGGCACGCATGACCGACCCTGAGATCATCCTGGCCATTAAGGACGCCGTAACCATCCCGGTGATGGCCAAGTGCCGCATCGGCCACTTCGCGGAGGCGCAGATCCTGCAGGCGCTCGAAGTGGACTTCATCGACGAATCCGAAGTGCTCACACCGGCCGACGAAGCACACCACATTCTCAAACACGACTTCACGGTGCCGTTCGTCTGCGGCTGCCGCAATCTGGGCGAAGCGTTGCGCCGCATCGGCGAAGGCGCCGCCATGATCCGCACCAAGGGCGAAGCCGGCTCCGGCAACGTGGTGGAAGCGGTGCGCCACATGCGCGCCATCATTTCGGAAATGAAACGCATCACCACGCTGGGCGACGACGAACTCATGACCTGTGCCAAGCAGCACGGTGCCCCCTACGACCAGGTGCAATACATCAAGCTGCACGGCAAGCTGCCGGTGCCCAACTTCTCGGCGGGCGGAATCGCCACGCCGGCGGACGCCTCCCTGGTGATGCAGCTGGGAGCCGAAGCCGTGTTTGTAGGCTCGGGCATCTTCAAGTCGAGCGATCCGCCTCGCCGCGCGCACGCGATCGTGCTGGCTACCAAGAATTACCGCGACGCGGACCTGGTGGCCAAAGCGAGCCGCGGGCTGGGCGACAGCATGCCTGGTCTCGACATTCGCTCGATTCCCGAATCCGAGCTGCTTCAGGTTCGCTAGGGAAACCCCGGTGCGCATCGGCGTACTTGCTCTGCAGGGCGATTTCGCCCGGCACCTCGAAGTATTATCCAGCCTCCAGGTTGAGAACTGCGAAGTCCGCAGCCCGGAACAGCTCGAAGAGATTGACGGGCTCATCATCCCTGGCGGCGAAAGCACCACCATGACGCGCATCATGCGTGCCGAGGGATGGTTGCAGGAACTCAAGAAGTGGAGCGAACACCATCCGGTGTTTGGCACCTGCGCGGGTCTCATTCTGATGGCGAGCAAAGTGGACGATCCGCGCGTGGAGCCTCTGGGCTGTCTTCCCATTCGCGCACTGCGCAACGCCTATGGCGCCCAGGTGTGGAGTTTCCAGGACGTGGGCACGGTGACGGGCCTGCCGGGCCATCCCGAAATGGAGATGATCTTCATTCGCGCACCCAAGTTTGAAGTGCTCTCGGGCGATCTCGAAGTTCTCGGCCGCTGCCGCGGCGAGGCGGTACTGATCCGCAAGGGGCACCATTTGGCCGCTACCTTCCACCCCGAGCTGGCCGGCGAGACCAGGGTTCATCGCTATTGGATCGATCTGATCCAGACGGGCGCCAAAGGTGGTCTCCCGCTCGCTGAAGCGCCGGCGCGGCGGATGCCCCCTTCGGCCTTGTAAGGCGCGGCCGGTCCTTCCATATTGTCGCCCATGTCCGACACCACTGAGTTGCTTCCCCCTCCGCCCGAAAACTGTCTGCCACAGACTCACGCACCCATCGTGCGGCACCAAACTCGTGCCGTAAATGTGGGCGGCGTGTGGGTGGGCGGCGACAATACGGTGGCGGTGCAGTCGATGTGCGACACCAAGACCGACGACATCGACGCCACGGTGGCTCAGATCCACAGGCTCGAAGAAGCCGAGTGCGACATCGTGCGCGTGGCTGCGCCCGACAAGGAAGGCGCGCTGGCCATCCGCGAGATCAAGAACCAGATCCACATCCCGCTGGTCGCCGACATTCACTTCGACTACAAGCTCGCGTTGCTCGCCATTGAAGCCGGCGCCGACAAGATCCGCATCAACCCCGGCAACATCGGTTCGCGGGATCGGCTGGAGAAAGTGGTGGCGGCTTGCAAGGAACGCGGCCTGCCCATTCGCGTAGGCGTGAACATGGGCTCCCTGGAGCGCGAGATCATCGAACGCGACGGCTATCCCACGGCGCAGGGACTCGTGGATTCAGCGATACGCAACTGCAGGATTCTCGAGGAACTCGACTTCCACGACATCATCGTTTCGCTCAAAGCCTCCGACCCCATGGTGATGGTGGAGGCCTACGAGAAGTTCGCCGCTCAAACCGACTACCCGCTCCACCTGGGCGTCACGGAGGCCGGTCCCATCTGGTCGGGCACGATCAAGTCGTGTGTGGCGTTCGGCCGGCTGCTGTCGGCCGGCATCGGCGACACCATCCGGGTGTCTCTCACCGGAGACGTGGTGGAAGAAGTGAAGGTGGGATATGAAATCCTGAAAGCGCTGGGCATCCGCCAGATCGGGCCCAACCTCATCGCCTGCCCCACCTGCGGTCGACTTGAAGTGGACATGATGAAGCTCATCAACGACGTGGAGCAGATACTCAAGGGCGTGCGAGCCCCCATCAAGGTGGCGGTGATGGGCTGCGTGGTGAATGGACCCGGCGAAGCGGCGGATGCCGACGTGGGTATTTTCGGGGGCCGGGGCTCGTACATGCTCACCCGCAAGGGGCAGTTGCTTCGCAAAGTGGATCAGTCGGAGGCCATGGCGGCTCTGAAAGAGGAAATCGACCGGCTGGTGGCCGGGATGACATAAGTTTATTAAGATTCCAGTGAATTCAAGCCCGCCTCAGGTGGGCTTTTTTGTTGCCCGCCTTCGGGTTCCTAAAGGGCTCTCCGAACTGCGTCGATACCTAGATCGACAAGCTTCAAGCTCGGTTCCTTAAGGAAGGGAATGCTGTGAAAATCTGTCCCGCATGCGGCGCCGACGTTCTCGATTCGGCTACAGTTCGCTGCTCGAGCTGTGGCACGGACATGACCAAGGGCGAGAACACGCGAATCGGCGAAACCTACGAGTCGGGTCCCCAGGAAGCCGGGCCCGCCAAGGATTCGCTCGACGACACCTCGCCCATCAAGCCGTCCGCCGACCTGGAGCTGGTGACGCGCGGAAACGCGTTCTGGGCCGATTCGCGGCCCGAGGCCGCAAACCCGCCTGCAAAGCTCGACAGCAAGGACAAGCCCGAGTCGCGCGAGGACACCGAGAAGCAGAAGGCACCATCGGCCAAAGATGTCAAGTCGGCCCGCGTACAAGCCGCACTCTTCGAGCGTGGCCCCTCCAGCAATCATGCCCCTTCCTTAGCCGAGCTGGCGAAGCAGCGCCGCGAAGAGCTGGGGGCTGCCCTGAGCCGCGGGAAATCCCCAAAGGTCGATCCGTCCGATGAAGCGGACAAAGACCCCGACGATACGGACCCGGAAGGACTGAAGACGCAGGCTGAAAAGCCGGCTCGCGCGAAAGCCAGCGCCGAGTCTGCCGTAGCGGTGGTGTCCCGGTCGCTCGACATTGCCTTCATCGACGGACACAACTTGTACATTCCCGGCGCCACGTGGGTGTCCGGCGAAAACCTGGTGATCCAGGGCAAAACCTATCAGCTCAAGCGCAAAACCGCCAAGTACCCCATTTCACCGCAGCTGGCAGCCTATGCAGGCGGCGGATTCCTGGCCGGCTGCCTGTTGGTATGGATGCTGGCCGCGGGTGGCTCGACGGTGCGAGGAAACATCTTTGGCATGGTGAGAGATTCAGGAACAGGTAAGCTCCTGCCGGGAGTGACCGTGGCCATCGAAGACGTCGGCCAGACGTCTGAGAGCGATCCCACGGGCATGTTCTCGTTTGAAGAACTTCCGGAAGGCGTGTACACGCTCATCGCCACCGACCCCATCTACGGCAAACAGCGGCGTTCGGTGACCGTGGCCAAGGGAGCTGCCACCGTGATGCTGGATCTGCAGCGCGAGGCCAGCTCGATTGTGGAAGCCCCCAAGCAGGTCGTCAAGCCCAAGGCCGCGCCCACGACCACCGAGACGGCGGCTGAGCCCGCCAACACGAGTTCACGGGGCGAACTGGCCGTTACCGCTTCGGTGGCCAACTGCAAGATTTTCATCGACGGCAAGATGCTGGGCATGGGCAACACCGTGTTCTCAGGGATCCGCGCCGGCGAGCGCACCATTCGCGTGGAGCATGAGGGATTCACTCCCTGGGTGCAGGTGGTGGATGTGAAGGGCGGCGAACTCACCCGTATCGAGCCCAAGCTCCTGGCCGCAGAGCCGGCCGAGCCCGCAAAGCTCACGCCCGAGCAATATGCAGCGGCGGGCCGCAAACTGCTGGAGCAGAGGCAGTACACAGGCGCCATCGAGCAATTGACTCTGGCGATCAAGGGGGCTCAACGTGCGCAGTTCTTCGCCTGGCGCGCCGATGCCTATGCGGGTGTGAAGAAGCTTCAGGCTGCGGAGAGCGATTACGTCGCGGCCTACGAACTGTTCAAGGAGACGGGCGACCAGGGAAAGCTCGACGGCATGCTGGAGCGGGCCGTTCTGGTGGTGCCAACCAGTGCACCACTTCGCATGGCCTATGGAGACTATTTCTATAGTCAGCGCAAGCTTCAGGACGCTGTGAAGAACTATCGCAAGGCGCTCGAATTCGGCTCCGACCCCACCAAAACCAATATCGCTATCGGCCTCGCCCAGTATGCTGGCGGCAGTTTCGAGGAAGCCAACAACAGCTGGACCCTGGCCGATGAAGTCTCCGCCGGTGTGAATCCCCATGTGGCGGGGTACCTGGCGCTCTCGAGCGCCCGGCTCCAGTACCGGACGAGCTGCCGTAATGCCGTGCGTCGCCTGCGCGACTATCCGGATGTGCTGGCACAGTTCCGGTCGCATCCCGACTGGGACCGCGTGAAACACCTCGCCGGCGAGGGGTGAGGCGGCCCCGCTGAGGGCCTCCTGGCTCGTGCCCGGCGCCGCCGGGGGGAGGCCATTACGTAAACAGGCCGCCTGTCAACCGGTTGGTCGGGTCGGTTTCGCCAAGTCTCGTTTCCCCCAGTATTTACAGGCACTTCCTGCCTCACGACGGCATAAAGTTTGCCGCCGGAATTCCGACACTCTTATAGGAGTACTCAAGCCCGAGGACTATACATGCCGCGCATACTGCTCGTAGATGATGAGGCCGAAGTAGGTCGCTCGCTGTCGGAGATGTTCGAAGCGCCGCAGTACGAATTCACACAGGTGAAGCGCGGCCAGGAAGCTCAGGCGGCGGTGACTTCGTTTGCGCCGGACGTCGTGCTTCTCGACATCCATCTTCCCGAGTGCAACGGGATCGACATTCTCAAGGACCTGCGAATGCAGGCACCCGATCTTCCGATCATTATCATCTCCGGCGACATCACCACGGACAACGCCATCGAGGCCATGAAGGGCGGAGCGTTCGAGTTCGTGACAAAACCCTTCCGCATGCCGCAGCTGCTCGACGCGGTGAAAAAGGCCACGGAGCCGCAGCTGAATGGCGTGGCGTCCACCATGACCGAGGAAGCCAAGGACGCGGACATGCGTCGGATCGTTGGCGCCTCGCCCGAGATCGTGGAGATCGCCAAGCTCATCGGCCAGGTGGCGGCCACCGACGCGAGCGTGCTGATTCTGGGCGAAAGCGGCACGGGCAAGGAGCTCGTGGCGCGCTCGGTGCATGACAACAGCCACCGGTCCACCAAGCCGTTTCTGTCGGTGAACTGCGCGGCCTTGCCGGATACGCTTTTGGAGTCGGAGTTGTTCGGCTACGAGAAGG
>Ga0105347_1000869_pt1 | contig 13674 bp, 15 predicted proteins | sample EasRivMeERMLT890_FD_89677 | JGI IMG/M metagenome (GOLD analysis project Ga0105347, IMG submission 89677) | Soil microbial communities from meander-bound floodplain in the East River, Colorado, USA - East River MetaG ERMLT890 | ecosystem: Environmental > Terrestrial > Soil > Floodplain | place... | reverse complement strand
CACCAACCGGGAGATCAAGTCCACCGACGCCCTCGAGGCCGCCGTACGGACCCTCCAGGCCGAAGGGCTGCCGGTCGAGCTGGTCGTGGTCACGGGCAAGACGTGGTCCGAATCGCTGAGGGCGAAGGCCGCAGGAGATGTGTACTTCGATCAGGTGGGCCTCGGCTACGGCTGCAACGCTATCGAGGCATGGGGCATGGGGATTCCCGTCATTGCAGGGGCCGACGAGTGGACGCTGGCCCGCATGCGCCAGGAGTGGAACACCGACCGCCTGCCGTTCTACGAGGCCACGGTGGACACCATCGCCGATGCACTGCGGGACATGGTGCAGAACCCCGACCTCCGAGCCGAGTACGCCGTCAAGGGGCTGGCCCACGTCAACCGCTACCACGCCGAGAAGCCCGCCCTCGCCCGTCTCGCCGAGCTGTACGGCATGGCGATCCGCAAGATGGCCGCAGCCCCGCTACCCATCCAAGGGCCGGAGTTCCCGGTCGAATCGGGCATCTTCCGCACTGAGCTACCCACGCTGAAGCTGCGGGTGGGCAACCAGATGGTGACGTTCCGCGATGGAGTGGCCCGCATCCCACACCCGCACATCGCGCAGAAGGTACGACGCATCGCCGTCGACGTACCGAAGTACCGCATCCGCGAGGTCATGGACGCCGATGGTCATGACACCTTGGTGGAGATGCCGGCATGAAGCGCCAACGCCACTGGCCTGCCAACGTGGAGCGTAAGGTACTGCCGCTGGTCATGCGCCGGGATAACTACGAGTGCCAGATACGCGGGCCGTACTGCACCGGGGTGGCGACATGCATCGACCACATCCATCCGAAGGCGTGGGGTGGAGGAGTGGACCCATCGAACCTACGAGCCGCGTGCAAGCCCTGCAACCTGCACAAGGGAGCGAGGAGCGACGCGCAGCAGCCTGCCCTGTTTTTTAGAGGTGCCACTTACCGGACAGCCCCACTCCGCAAAATACCTCCCCTTACCTCACCGTGGACGCCCGTAGTCGCCGATTACTCCCGAAAGCCGTCCGATACGTGACCGTATCCGCCCCTACCCAACCGAAGGCACTGGTCGGGGTGCAGACCCCGCGCCTTGCTCCTCCCATGCCCGCCAAGTCGCGTATCGCCGAGCTGCGGGCGGTGGCCGCCGACGTGGGCATCAAGCTCATCCCGGCCCAGGACACGGCCTGCCGCTACCTCACCGCCACCGGGCCCGACGGCTGGCTGTTCCGCGAGGTCGCCATCATCGAGTCGCGCCGTAACGGCAAGACCGAGATTCTCGTGCCGCGCATCGTGATGGACCTGCGCGCCGGCAAGCACGTCCTGCACACCGCGCAGAACCGGACCCTGCCGCGCCGGGTGTTCATGCGGGTGGCCCACTCGCTACGCGCCGACGAGATCGGCTCCATCCGCTACGCCAACGGGCAGGAGCAGATCATCATGCGCAACGGCGGCGAGTACCTCATCGTGGCACCGAAGCGGGGCGCTCGTGGGTTGGGCGCCGACACGCTCATCTTCGACGAGCTACGCGAGTTCGAGGACTTCGACATCATCGCCGCCGCTTCGCCGACCCTGACCGCGTCGCCGGACCCTCAGACCATCTACTTGAGCAATGCCGGTTCGGACGCGTCGGTGGTGCTGAACGACCTCAAGCGCCGTGGCGAGGATGCCGAGGGCGGGCTGGCGTACCTGGAGTGGAGCGCGGCGGCGGACCGCAGCATCGACGACCGCGCCGGCTGGGCCGAGGCCAACCCGGCGCTGGGGCACTTCCTCAAGATGTCATCGCTCGAGACGGCGTTCAGCACGCTCCCGCCGGCCACATTCGAGACGGAACACCTGTGCCGCTGGGTGGCGTCCATGCAGCCGCGCCTGGTGGGTGACGCGGCATGGATGCAGTGCCGTACCACCATCGAGTCGGAGCCCATCCGGCCGGCGGTGGCGTTCAACGTCGACCCCTCCGGCCGCAGGGCATCGGCGGCGATGGCGTGGCAGATGACCGATGGCCGCATCGCGCTGGTGGAGCTGCTGGAGGCGGTGGGCGACCCCATCGACCTGCCCGCCCTCGGCGCGGACCTTAGCGCATTGGTGCAGAAGCACAACGCGCGCAAGGTATCCTACGCGTCGTGGACCGACAAGGATCTGGCTCGCCACGTCCCGAGCGCCGAAGCCCTCGATGGCAAGGAGTTCGCCAACGCCTCCGAACACTTCGCCCGCATCGTCCTGTCCGGCCGGCTGGCATGGGATGGCGCGACGCACGTCACCGACGACCTGACCTGGACCGCCCGCAAGCCGCACGACTCCGGAGCATGGTTGGCCGTGCCTGCCACGCATGAGCGCTCAGTAACTGCCGTGCTGGCTGCCATCCGAGCGGTGTGGCAGGCGGCGGCTCCGCGCAGCATTCCGAGGATTGGCTGATGTCGCTTCTGTCGCAGCTGGGCGCCATGTTCCTCGACGGCATCGGCCCCGTCGACGTGCAGGCGCGCCACGCCTCTGAGTTCCCATCCTTCGAGGAGCAGATGGCGATTATCCGCAATCGCCACCGCCCACTGGGCGCGTATCGCGGTGCAAGTGTCGACGACGCCCTGAGTGTGCCCGCCATCTTCAGCGCCGTGACCCTCATCGCCGGCACCATGGGCACCCTGACCATGGACGCCTACCGCAACGAGGTCAAGGTTGCCAGCGCGGACCGGCCGCGCATCCTGGTGCGGCCCAACCCGTTCAGCCGGCCGCAGTGGTTCTGGTTCCTGTCGGCCTTCTACAAGGCCACGCGCGGCGAGCGCTGGTGGTGGGTGGCGGCGCGCGACCCCATCGACGACACGCCCATGAGCCTGTTCCCGGTCCCACCGTGGGAGGTGCAGGTCGAGCAGAACGACAACAACCGCCTGCAACCCACGATCCGGTGGAACGACCGCATCATCCCCAACCGCGACATGATCAGCGACTTCTGGTTCCCCGACCATTCGGGGCTCAGGGGCGTGGGGCCGTTGCAGAAGGCCGGCGCGGCGGTGTCGGTGGCGGTCGAAGCCGAGGAGTGGGCGGCAAACTTCTACGGCGGCTCCATCCCGTCCATGATCGGCACCACCGACGAGATGCTCACGCCCGACGAGCTGGTGCAGCTCGACAAGCAGTGGCTGGAGAAGCCGCCCAACCTGCCGCGCTGGCTGGGGCGCGGCGTGACCATGACGGAGTCACCGTTCGACCCCGAGCGCGCGCAGCTGACCGAAACGCGCCAGTACAACGTGGGCGAGGTGGCCCGCATGTTCAACATCCCCGGCGCCCTCATCGAGTACCAGTCGGCCGGGTCGTCGCTGACCTACCGCAACGACGAGGGCATCTGGAAGGAGTTCCAGGCCCGCTGTCTGGGTCCGGTGTTCGCCGAGCCGGTCGAGCAGGACCTGTCGGACCTGCTGCCCCGCTCGTGGACGGCGCAGTTCAGCTACGACCGCATGCTGCGCTCGGACGTCAAGACGCGCTATGAGTCGTATGCGACTGGCATCGACGCAGGGTTCCTGACCCCGGAGGAGGCGCGCCAGAAGGAAGGGCTCGAGCCCGGCAGCTCGGAATATGCGCCGGTGCCGTTCGCGCCACCGCAGGCCATCCCGTCGCTGGTAGCGGCCGACCGGCAGCTTCTGGCCAGCCGTTCGGCGCTCGAGGAGCTGCGCTGCGGCAAGTGCGGGCGGCTGGCGGGCAGGGTGGCCGGCGCGGCCGAGATCAAGTGCCAGCGATGCGGAGCAATGGTGGTGGCGGCATGAACCAGAACCAGCTGACCATGACGCGCGGCGACACGCGCACGTTCACCGTGACCATGACCGACGACGCCGGCGACCCGTATGACCTGACCGACGCCGCAGTGGACTTCACGGTGGGCGACCTGTTCGACAAGAGCGTGGGGGATGGCATCACGGTGGCGGACCCCGAGACGGGCGTGGCCGTCATCACCGTGGACCCCGACGACACCAACGGCGCCTCGGACTATCGACGCGCCCACCGCTACGACGTCCAGGTGACGCTCGCCGACGGAACGGTCAAGACGCCGCTGCGTGGGTTGTTCGTCGTGACGCCTGACGTGACCATCCCCGAGTAAGCAGCAGGAGATACCGATGGCCGCAGGAGCCTGGACATTCACCAACGCGAGCAGGACGAGCTTGCTCAACGGAGACTTCGACCTCGACACCAACACCTTCCTCATGGCGCTGTTCCTGTCGACCTCGAACATTGGCGCCGCCTCGACCACCTACGCGGGCGTCACCAACGAACACGCCAACGCCAACGGCTACACCACGGGCGGCTTCTCGCTCGGGGCGCTCACCCTGTCGGGCACGACCACCGTCACGGTCGACGACCCCGCCGATGCGGTGTGGACGGCCTCCGGCGGGTCCATCGTGGCCCGCTTCGCGGTCATCTACGAGTCCGGCGGTAACGTGCTGTGCTACTGCCTGCTCGACTCCACCCCGGCCGACGTGACCGCCACCAACGGCAACACCCTCACCGTCGCACTTCACGCGAGCGGCATCTTTACGCTGGCCTAACGCATGGCAATCGGCGCTGGCGCTGCCGGCGCATGGGCTGCCGTCAACGCAACAACGCAGACCGTCACCCTGCCGTCACACGCGGCGGGGAACATCCTCGTCCTCATCGCGGCGTGCAAGTCGGCTACGCCCGCCAGCCTCAACCTCCAGGTCACGACCCCGGCCAGCGGCTGGCATAAGGCGGCGTCGTTCGCCGACGGCACCACCGCCTCGGGCGTCGGCGTTGGGTCGGTGACGCAAGCCATCTTCTGGCGCGAGGCTACGTCGGGAGCGGAGACGAACCCAGTCGTGACGTGGGGCGGCTCCCAGACCTCCACCCCCGGCATCGCGGTGGCGCTGTGCTTCACCAAGGGCGCAGGCGAGACGTGGAACGTGCCCGCCATCGTCCAAGCTGCCACCAACAACGCCACGTCCATCAGCGTGACGATGGGCGCCAACCCCGGCATCACCGCCGGCGACTTCGGCATCGTGACGCACACCACCCGCGACGACTCGGCCCTGACCGTCCCGACCTGGACGGCCACCAGCGCCACGCTCGCGGCGGTGACGGTGTTCCCGGCCACGCCCATCGCGTCGGGCACGTCGGACGACATGGCCGGCACCTCGGCCTATCGGTCGGTCACGTCGGGCACTGCATCGGCCGCTCCGGTCTGCACTGGCACCCAGGCGGCGGCCGAGACGGGCGTCACCGGCTTCATCCGCCTGCGGGTGGCGGCAGCTGCTCCGCAGTCCGTGACCCCGACCACGGCGAGCCTGGCGACCGCCACCTTCGCGCCGACCGTGACGGTGCCGAACAACGTCAGTGTCACCCCCACGACCGCGAGCCTGACCACCGCGACGTTCGCGCCTACCGTCACCGCCACCGCACACCAGACCGTCACCCCCACCACGGCCTCGCTGACGACTGCCACCTTTGCTCCCACGGTGACGACGCCGGTCCTGGCGACGCCTGCCACCGCCTCACTGTCGACCTCTACGTTCGCGCCGACGGTGAGCGCGACCCAGAACCAGCTCGTCACGCCCGACACCGCAAGCCTGACCACCGCGACGTTCGCTCCGACGGTGACGGCGACGGCTCACGTCACGGTCACACCAACCACCGCGAGCCTGTCGACCGCGACGTTCGCCCCGACGGTGGTCGCCACCGATCACCAGCTCGTCACGCCGACCACCACGGCTCTCAGCACGGTGACATTCTCGCCCACGGTCACGGCGTCGGACCACAAGAGCGTCACACCGGCGACCGCCAGCCTGTCGACCTCTACGTTCGCGCCGACCATCTCGGTGTCGATTCGCGTGTCGCCGGACGTGGCGAGCCTGACGACCTCCACCTTCGCGCCGACGGTCGCGGTCACGCAGCACCAGCTCGTCACGCCGGGCGTTGTGGCGCTCACCCTGTCCACGTTCGCCCCGACCGTCACGGCCACGGCCAACACCAGCGTCACGCCCACGACGGCGGCCCTGACCCTGACGACGTTCGCGCCTTCGGTCGAGCTCGACAGCGCCGGCACCTACCGGCCTGGACCGGCGACCCTGACCACGACCATGTACCGGCCATCGGTGACGGTGGCGTTCGCCGGCCTTGGCGCGGCCATCGACTCCGATGGCATGGGCGCGGTGGTCGTGCCGGATGCTCCGCTGTCGGTTGAGATGAGCGACGGGCAGCCCGTTCGGGTGGTGGTGGAGTCGAGCGACACGGTGCGCGCCGATATCGGTTGACGGGTAGAATGAGGCCGCCTGGGTTCAGCGGGTAACATCATTGAACGGTCGTCAGTGCTGAACCCACTGGCGGCCGTTTGTTGTGAGGCCGGATATGCGTACGTTGGAAGAACGGTTTTGGGCGAAGGTCAAGACCGATGGCGCCTGCTGGCTGTGGCAGGGAGCGGTGACCGGGAGTCAGGGATACGGTCAGTTCCGGGGCAAGTCCCATCACCCCGAAATGGCTCATCGCGTCAGTTGGGAACTGGCGCACGGTCCACTCCCTGACGGTAAGTGGGTACTCCATCGTTGCGATGTCCCACGCTGCGTCCGGCCGGACCATCTGTATCTCGGTACGCCTTGGGACAATGCTCAGGACAGCCGGGAAGCGGGCCGAATCCGAGGAGTACGAGCGCGAGATACGCGTGGCGAGTTCGATCCGGCGGGCGAGATTGTCACCGTGCGCATGTCGAGTGTGCTGCTAGGCAAGTTAGAACGCATGTCGGTCGCCGCGCAGTCGTCACGTTCAGATGTTATTCGGCAAGCCGTGGAAGCGTACTGCGACGTCCGTATGACACAACCTATGGAAATCTCGCGTAAGTAAGCACGCCACACTTGCGTGGGTGTGGTACGGTCCCCATACGCAATCGAATCACTGACGGCGCAAGGGCCATCGAGCCCGCCGTACATCGACGAGAGCCTTCGAGCCCCACGGCTAGGAGGCTTTACCTATGGCACGACGCTTCTACCGCAAGGTCGCCGCAGTCCGCGATCTCCGCAACGCTCCCGGCAACGGGGACGACACGCTTCCCAGTGACGCGCCACCCGAGGCACCCGAGGACGTGGGCGACGCTCCCTCGTACCGCGACCTTCAGGCGCAGGCCAAGGCCGCAGGGCTGAACGCAGCCGGCACGCGCGAGGAGCTCGAGGAGCGACTGGCGGCCAACCAGTGAGCGACGAGGAGCTGACCAACCTCAGCATCCCGGTCGCCGAGGTCGCCGTCCGCAACCTGGCGAAGCGCGAGATCGACGTCCGCATCGCCCCGTTCGACACGGTCATTGAAACCAACGACGGCCCCGAGACAATCGTGCGCGGGGCGTTCGCGGGGACGAATCCCGACGACGTCCTGCTGATGGGCCTCGAGCATGAGGTGCATCTCGGCATGGGCCAGGGCGGCAACATCGTCCCCACCCGTCACCCCACCGGGAAAGCCCTGACCATCGAGGAACGCGAGGACGGCGCCTACGCCACCTTCCGCGTGGCTCGGACGGCCAGCGGCGACGAGATTCTGGCCCTCGCCGACGAGGGCGTCGTCCGTGGCGTGTCCATCGAGATGGGCAGCAAGCGCCGATTCCGCACGTCAACGCACAACGGTCGGCGCATGAACTCCGTCGAGTTCGCTGACCTTCGCGCGCTGTCGCCCACGTACCGACCGGCATATGCGGGGGCACAAGTCCTCGCGGTGCGGTCCCAAGAGGAGGATGCCCCAGTGGCAGAGGAAAGCGCCCCGGCCACCGGGGCACCCGCAGTCGACGAGAAGCCGGACGAGCCGGTTCGTCTCGAGGAGGTCCATGCGGCGCGCAGCCAACAGGAGATGTCGCTCCTGTCGCAGTTCGCCCACCATGTCAACAAGCCCATCGAGGACATCGTCGGGCGCCTGGAGCGCATGGAGGAGCGGACCCGGTCGCAGTTCACCGTCCCGGCCGCACCCGAGAAGAAGGCCGAGTTCAGCATGGGCCAGTGGACCGACACGGCCCTGCGCCTGCTGACCGGCGAGCGCATCCCGCCCACGTCGGAGCAGTACCGCATCGTGGCGGAGCTGGTCACGACCGACAACGCGGGCGTCGTGCCGGACGCATTCAGCGACCGCATCATCGGCGTGATCGACCCCCGGCGGCCGTTCATGGCGACGACCGAGCGAATCCCGACACCCGAGTCGGGCATGCAGCTCGTGGTCCCGAAGATCGTCACCCGCCCCACCGTGGCGCGGCAGACGGCAGAGAAGGACGAACTCTCGTCCGGTGAGACGAGCATCACGACCGAGTCGTTCAACGTGCAGACGTACGGCGGCGTCGGTGACATCTCCATCCAGCTGCTGAAGCGGTCGGACCCCTCGTTCCTCGAGCTGTACCTGCGGCTGCTGGCCGAGGCGTACGCCATCGAGACGGAGGAGGCCGCAGTGCTGGCCCTCATCGCCGCCATCAACGACGGCGGGCCGGAGCCGGCCATCGCACTCAACCCGGCGGCCCTCGCCCTCGGCGCGGCATTCCAGACGTCGTTCAACGCCATCCGGCGCGGACCGGACACCATCTGGATGTCGAGCGAGGCCGTGGCGGAGTTCATCGACGCCAAGGCGAGCGGCACCAACGCCCCGCTGTACGGCAACCTCACGGCGGACTTCTCGGTCCCCGGCGGGGTGGGCGGGACGATTCAGGGTCTGCGAGCGGTCCACGTGCCCGCCCTCGACGCCAAGGGCGCGTACGCCATCGTCGGACCGTCCGACGGCTTCGCGTGGGCCGAGGATGGGACGTATACCCTTCAAGTGGACGTGCCGAGCAAGGCCGGACGCGACGTGGCGCTGGTGGGCATGGTGTGGCACGCCCCCTGGTATCCCGAGGCGTTCACCCTCTACAACGTCGCCAGCTAGCCGGTAGCTGACGATGGCGGCGGCCTGGCCCACCCTCGCGGCGCTGAAGCAAGTCCTGGACGTCACGAGCGACGACTGGGACGGCGACCAGCACCTCGAAGGCGTGCGCCAGGCCGCCATCGAACAGGTCAAGCTCGACGTGGGGGACTGGGACGACGCGAGCGACGCGCCGGACTACTCCCTCGCTCGAGCGGCCATGCTGCTGGCGGTGCGTATCGCCAAGGCACCGGCCGAAGCCAACATCCCCATCGAAGCGGCGGCGGACCCGGCGTACCAGCGGCTCCTCAAGGGCCACCGGCGCCGGTTCGCCATCGCCTGATGGCAACCCTCAAGGGCGGGCGCGAGCTGCGCCGCCGCATGAAGGCCATCAAGACCGTGTTCAAGCCGGTCGGTCGGCGCTGGGCGGACGACACCGTCAAGCTGGCGAAGCGCTACGTCCCGAAGGACACCGGCAAGACCGAACGCTCCATCCGCCGCAAGAACGCCTCGATGAAGCGCGCCACGGTGCAGGCCGCCTACCAGGCTCGCATCCTCATGGCGGGCTCGAAGGCGCACGACATCCGACCGAAGAAGATGCGGGCGGTCAAGTTCAACGTCGCGGGGCAGCCTCGCTTCGCCAAGCGCGTCAAGCATCCCGGCCACGGCAAGAGCGACTTCGCCAAGCGCGCCGCATCCGAGGCGCTACGCAAGAACCCGATGGCCGAAGAACTCATCCGCCAGTGGAACCAGGCGGCATGAACCGTGTCGAAGCCCGCACGGCTGCCATGCTCCTGCTGGACGGCTATAAGGCCGCCAACGACGGCGACCTGATGCAGACCTTCCCGACCCGCCCGATGTCGCTGCACCCGCCAGCTGCGTTCGTGGAGTCCATCAACACCGGCGACGTTACCTACACCGGAGCGGTGGTCATGCCGAACTGGCAGATCCTCATCCGCTTCGTCCGTGGCCTGGTGGCTCGGGGTGACGTGGTGGAGGCCAACGACGCCCTCATCGACGGCTTCTGGCAGTACGTCATCGACAACAAGCATGCTGCCGGAGGCGCCACCCTGACCCTGCCGGTCGAGTCCAACGACGACGACGGCTGGGTGCCCGAGTGGATGCCCGCCGACACGGCCCTGCCGTACTACTCGACGACCTTCCTCCTCTCGACCGAGGGCCAGTTCAGTGCCCTCTAGCGTGTCCATGGCTGCGGGACAGTACGCAGCCGGCGTCCCAATCGTGTCCCGTACATACCGGAGGATCTACCAGTGACAGTCGCCGCGACTCCGGGCCTCGTCAAGCTGCGAGCCCACCAGTTCGCACGGCAGACGGCGTTCGCCACGCCGGTCGCCGCCGTGCGGAGGTATCCGTTCACGGGCGTTCCCGACACCGACCTCGCATGGACCGACCCCGAGGTGGATGCGGGATCGCTCGACCCCATCGTGGCCCCGTACCGCGAGGCCGAGAACCTGACCGCCGCGCACAACGCGCCGGCCCTGTACTACAACGACATCCCGCTGATGCTGTCGGCCATGCTGGGCGACGACGTCGACGCGGTCGGTGCTGGCACGGCAAAGACGTGGACCCACCAGCCCGCCTCCCTCACTGCCGACGAGCTGGACCTGTACACGTACGAGTTCGGCGACGACCTCGACGGCACGGGTGGCAAGCCCAACGACTGGTTCCAGTTCGGCGACGGCCTGCTCGAGTCGCTGACCATCACCGGCCCTGAGGGCCTAGGCGCGCTGTCGGCTGACCTGGCCTGGCGCTTCGGCATGGTGCGCTACGAGGGCTCGACCGAGTCGGGCCTGCAACCCACCCCGTCGGTGCCCACCGCCGCCCTCAGCGTGGACAGCGAAGGCGTGCCGGTCTATCTCGGCAACGCGGTGCTGTCCATCGACTCGGCGCACGGTGACATCGGGACCACGGCCATCTCGGATGCGCTGCACTCGTTCACCCTGACCATCAGCCGCGAACTCGACCTCAAGCGCCTTGCCAACGGCAACGGCTTCGACCTGTCGGGCTACGGCGTCGGGCCCCGCTCCATCGAGCTGTCCATGCAGTTCGCCAAGACGGCCGACACGGTCGGCGTCGGGTCGGAGTCGGACGCATGGTTCAGCGAGACGGCGGTCAACCGCTTCGTCGAGATCGAGTTCACGTCGACCGCCTTCGCCCAGACGGCCGGCTCGCCGGACATCCCCTACTCGTGGCAGCTGCGGATGCCGCTGCGCTACTACACCCGCGAGGACGGCGCCATCGGGAACAACACGACCGTCACGCTGGTCGGTCGGGCGTTCTACCACTCGACTCTCGGCTACGCCTTCCGTTCGGTCCTGGTCAACACTCTCGCGACTGCGTCGCTGTAGCCATGCAGTCGCCAACCGTGGCGGTCCGTATCGGACCGTGCGCCTGTCCGGGCGCGCCCCATGAGGAGGGCGACGTCGTCAACCTGCGCGAGAAGCTCGGGCTGGCGGCTGGCGTCCAACTCCAATCGTCCATCATCGCGGCCAGCAACTCGGGGCTGAGTGGCCCCGCCGTGACCGGCATCCTCGGCGAGGCGTATCTGCTGGTCGGGGTTGAGTCGTGGAACCTCGTCGACGAGACGGGCAAGGCCATCCCGGTCACGCCCGAGTCCATCCGCGACCAGCTGCTCAGTGACTTCGAGCGCAGCACCGTGGCCGCCGACAAGGCCGATGACCTGTACGCCACCCGGTACGTGGTCCCTTTAGTGAACAGGGTTGCCAACTCGTCGCCCTCCACAACGACAGGCGGACCGACGTCAGTGATCCGCAATGGTGGCGGGACGAAACGGCACCGGCCATCGAAGCAGTCCTCGACTACCACTACGGAGATGGCCGTCACCGCGACGACTTCGAGCTAGCGCGATGGCGGTTGCAGGTCATCGCCGACCGACAGGTGGGCACGAAGTGGCGCCAGCAGGCCGCCAACCAGGCGACCTCGGAGGACGCTGCCATGCGCCGCCTGCGCGTCAGCGTGAAGGGGTGAGCCGTGGCAACCGCTGAGACTGCGAAGCTCATCGCAGCCCTCGAGCTGCAAGACAAGTTCAGCAAGCCCCTGGGCAAGGCCGAGGGAGCCATCGGCGGGTTCGAGAAGCGCCTGTCGGGCATGCAGCGCAACGCGGCGCTGGCCGGCCAGGGCGTCAACCGTGGGCTGACCAACCTCGCCAAGATCGGCGTGGTCGGAGCCGTGGCGGGCGTCGGCTTGCTGGTGGTCAACGTCAAGAAGGGCGTCGATGCGCTGAACGAGCTTGAGAACGTCACGGTCGCCACCCAGACCGTACTCAAGTCCACGAACGGCATCAGCGGGCAGACGGCCGAGGGCATCCGCGAGATGTCCGAGGAGTACGAGAACCTCAACGCCACCATCGACGACAAGGTCATCCAGTCCGGCGCCAACCTGCTGCTGACGTTCACCAACATCCGAGACAAGGCCTTCGAGCCGACGCTCGAGGCCGCATTGAACATGAACGAGGCGCTCGGCGGTGGGCCGGAGGGCCTGCAAGGCATCGTCACGACCCTCGGGCGTGCGCTGAACGACCCGGCCAAGGGGCTGTCGCGGCTGGAGAAGCGTGGCGCGACGTTCACCGACCAGCAGAAGGAAGAGATCAAGGCGCTCCAAGAATCCGGCGACATGCTGGGAGCGCAGGAGATCATCCTCGACCGGCTGGCCGACCTGTACGGTGGCCGCTTCGCGGCGGCGGGTGACACCGCAGCCGGCAAGCAGGCGGCACTGGCCGACCGCATCGAGGACGTACAGAAGGCACTCGCCGGCCCGCTGCTCCCGGCCATCGACCGGGTGCGCGACAAGCTCATCGACTTCCTCGGCTCCGACCGCGTCCTCCAAGGCGCCGAGCAGCTGGGCGAGTCCATCGCCGGCCTGTTCACCGACGCCAACTTGGAGCGCGGGGTGGCCCTGCTGGAGCAGGGCATGGACGCCCTGACCAGCGGCGACTTCTCGGGCATCTCGGCCGACATCGGTGGCATCGCCTCCACCGTGGGCGGGCTGCCGTGGGAGTCCATCGGCAACGCCGCGCGCCTGCTGGGCACCGGCTCCAAGGCGCTGCTCGACGCGTTCATGGGCCTGCCGCCGTGGGTGCAGACCGCCGTCCTCACCGGCTGGGGGCTGAACAAGCTCACCGGCGGGGCGCTGGGTGGGATTCTCGGAGGCGTGACGACCGGACTCGGCAAGTGGATCACGCAGAAGCTCGGGCTGATGACGGTCCAGGCCGGCGTCGTCAATGTCAACGGTCCTACGGGTGGACCGGGCGGCGGCAAGGGGCCAGCGAGCAAGCTGCCCCTCGTGGCGGGCCTCGCGGCGCTGCCGCTGATGCTGTCGGGGTCGACCAACAACAACGCGCAGATGGAAGCGGACCGGCTGAAGGTCAAGAGCGGCGAGATGACCAGGTCCGAGTTCGACCGCCTGTGGAACCACGGCGCCGTCGCGCAGTCCCTGAAGCGGGTCGAATCGCTCACGCGGGACGAGCGTTCGGCCATCCTCACGTCCGTTGACGCGACGCGCGGCGTCTCAGGCGCGGTAGGCGGGCTGGGCCCGCGCATCGACGCGGTGGCCCGTACGCCGCACAACGTGGACGTCCGCAATAACGTGAACGTCAACAACACGGTGGGCGTGTCGGTCATCGCCAACCAGATGTACCGCTCCACCGTGCTGAGGACCTCGACGGGCTTCTCTGAGTCGACCAACTCGGCGGGCATCTAGTGGCCCGCTCGTTCGTCATCAAGCAGGGCGAGGACGAAACCCCCGAGTCCGACCTGACCGACGCCACTTCGCCGGT
>Ga0105347_1000867_pt1 | contig 13690 bp, 13 predicted proteins | sample EasRivMeERMLT890_FD_89677 | JGI IMG/M metagenome (GOLD analysis project Ga0105347, IMG submission 89677) | Soil microbial communities from meander-bound floodplain in the East River, Colorado, USA - East River MetaG ERMLT890 | ecosystem: Environmental > Terrestrial > Soil > Floodplain | place... | reverse complement strand
GGGACACCACACTAGAACAAATCTCTCCGCGCCGAAGAAAGCTTGGCGAAAGCCTAGAAACTGCCGCGTGAGATAATTACTTCCTGCAGTGCAATGTCTTTAAGCGGCCGATCGCGAAAATCCCGCGGCACGTTGACGATGGCATCGATGACGTTTTGGCCTTTTACAACCTCCCCAAACACGCTGTGTTTACCGTCTAGCCATGGGGTCGCTTTTTGAATGATGAAGAACTGGCTACCGTTGGTGTTGGGACCGGCATTGGCCATGGAAAGGATGCCGGGTTTGGAATGTTTGAGCTCGGGGTTGAATTCGTCCTCAAACCGGTAGCCGGGCCCGCCAGTCCCGTTGCCCAAAGGATCGCCACCCTGGATCATAAACCCGGGAATAACACGGTGAAAGATCGTGCCGTTGTAGAGCGACCGCTTCACTTTCGCTCCAGTCTTCGGATCAGTCCATTCCTTGGTGCCGGACGCTAAATCGACGAAGTTGGCGACGGTCTTAGGTGCTTTGTCCTCAAATAACTGAATCACGATGTCGCCAACGCTGGTTTTCAACGTCGCGTAAACCGGACCTTTTTTTTCCTGGGGCTCCCCAGCGATCACGTTCGAGAAACTCATCAGCACCATCGCCAATAGAAACGTTTGGAACATATTTTTGCTCACTTCCCATTCATTGCGCACTACTTCGTTAACGAATCTGATATCGATATACTATACTGCCGGAAGCAGCATGTTGCCACTCGCAGGAGTATTTGGGGAGGACCGGCGTCGTTAGCGATTAGCAGAGACTTGCAAGAGCGATGATCGGTTTGCCGTGGTCACGAGTTATGATTCTAGATAAAACAGAGGTTGGGGACCGTTAAGAACAATCTGTCCAAAACCCAGGCTATGATTTATCCAAGGTCGTGAATGTTAGGAAGGGACGGCCAATGCCACAAGCTTATAGGTCGGGCTTAGCTCTCAATCAGGCCCCCGACCAAGTCCCGATGCACGTTAGCGTGTGACTCCGTCTTTTGACAATGGGTTTCCCGGATGCTATAGACCACTTTTGTCCAGGTGGGGGATCTCTTTTTTATGGCTTGGTTTGATCGAAACCTTGGCGGAAAAAAGGAGTCTGAGAAAGTCGACAAGAAATCAAACGGGGAGCAGCCTGTTCTGGACTCCAATCCGGTTGCAACCGGAGCATCGCCAAACGCGGAGCCTGCGGGTGAGAAGACCGGACTCGTGGGCAACCTATTCAAGGGCAGTCGAGTAACCGGCCAGCTTGTATTTCAGGGGTCAGCTAGGATCGATGGAAACGTTGATGGCGAGATCCAGTGTCACGGTACCTTGACCATCGGTGAAGGTGCTGAAGTTCGGGCGAAGATCTCCGGTCAAGTCGTCATTATCCGTGGTAAGGTGGAAGGCAACGTCGTAGCCAAAGAAAAGGTTGAGCTGTTGGCGCCGGCTCGATTGTATGGCGATATTGATGCCCCCCGGTTGATCATCACGGAGGGCGTGGTCTTTGATGGTGACTGCTCCATGGGAGTGGCAAGGCAAAAAGGTGGGGTCGCAGGTTCACAGAGCTTAAGCGCTGAAAAGGCTGCGGCAGCGAAAACGCCGAAGCTGCAAGCGGATTTCAACAAATAGATTTCGGTTCGCGTTCGTCCCATCCCTGTATCTTACGTTCATACATAGACCGATTGAGAAGGTGGTTTGTTCCAATGGGGCGTTCAGTTGCTCTGGCCCGCTTGGATAGAACAAGAACAAAGTGCGGTTGACACTAAACTAAATGATCTCGCTAGACTATTCCGTCGTCTATCAAATTGTTCTCTTTCTAGGACTTTCGGTTATCCTTAACAAAGTCCTGTTTCGCCCCTATCTGAATCTGCTAGAAGAACGGGAACGTAAAACCACAGGAGCCCAGCACGATTCGACCGATTTGGAACGCGAGGGAGCGCGCTTGCGCGCCCAATACGAAGAGAAAATCGCGCAAGCGCAGGCAGCGGGCTATGCTACTAAGGAAGTGATTGTTCAGGAAGCCCGCCAGCAACGGGAAAAATTACTAACTCAGGCCCGCGATGAGGCGACGAGCATGCTGGCGGCGGTGCGACAGGAAGTCGAAACTCAGTTACAGAAGGAACAGCAATTAATCGCGGCTGAGGTTAAAACGGTGGCCCGGGAGATGGCGAGTAAGATCCTCGGGAGGGACGTGAGGTGAGCCTTTTTGAGCTTTTCGGCGTTGCCCAGGCGTGGGCCTCTGCAGCGGAGGCGGAGCACCATGCCCCATCGATACACCAGATCTGGTTCCCGCTCGGGAATTTTCTCATTTTCGCTTTCATCATAGTTCGTTACGCGCTTCCGTTGGTCCGCAACTTCCTCCAATCACGGCGCGCGGCAGTCCTTGCGACGATGCAGGAGGCTGCTGCCAAAAAGCAGCAAGCAGAGGCGATAGTTCAAGACTACAAGGGACGGCTGGCGCGCCTGGATCAGGAGGTCCAGTCGATCCTGGCTTCACTTCGGGCTGAGGGCGAAAGAGAAAAGGCAAAGCTCCTTGCCGAAGCGCAAACCCTCATCGCTAAGATTAAGGAAGATGCGCGCTTTCTTGCTGATCAAGAGATCAAGGTGGCGCGGCAAAGAATCCGCGAGGAAATGGCCGCCCAGGCCGAGGCGACGGCTCGCGAGCTTATTCAGCACCATCTTTCTTCCGCCGACCTGAGCCGCTTGGCGGGAGATTTCATTGAGAGTATCGGACAGGTTAGATGATAGAAGGCAGCTTAAGTCGGAGATATACCAAAGCGCTCTTTCAATTGGCTCGCGAGGGCGGCCAAGAAGAAATCATTGGTCGCGAGATTGAGGATTTTTACCGGGCCTACAGCGCATCCGATCTCCAGAAAGTCCTTACCAACCCTGCCTTTGGCGCGGACAGCCGCAAAAGTATTCTTGTTCAAGTAGCCAAGAGTCAACAACTTTCGCCGCTTACGGTCCATTTCTTGTCTCTTTTACTGGAGCGCGATCGTCTGACCTATCTAGCGGCCATCGTGAGCTGCTATCGGCGGCTGTTAAACGAAGCCAAAGGTCGGGTTGAAGCCAAAGTCGTCGGTGCCAGTCCCCTGGAGACCGCGATGATCGAGCGGCTGAGGGAAGTGCTGGGTGGGATCTCGGGTAAGCAAGTCGTGCTGCATCAGGAAACCGATCCCGGGCTTATCGGGGGCCTACTCGTGGAATTGGCCGGGAAGGTTTACGACGGCAGTGTACGGACCCAGCTTGAGAAGATGAAAGAGCGCATCACGCGCGGTTACTGATAGAAGGAGTTTAATGATGGAGATTGGAACAGCGGAGATCAGCCGAATCATAAAAGAGCAGATCCGCGATTACGATACAGCGGTCGAGATCAATGAGATCGGTACGGTTCTTTCGACCGGTGACGGGATCGCGCGCGTGTATGGACTAGACAAAGTTGCTGCTGGCGAGTTGCTGGAATTTCCCCACGGAATTTACGGCGTTGCGCTGAACCTCGAAGAAGATAATGTAGGTGCCGCCCTCTTCGGCGAAACTCACATGATCAAAGAGGGCGATACCGTAAAGCGCACCGGTAGAATCGCCGAAGTGCCTGTGGGTCAGGGGCTAGTGGGACGCGTAGTCAATGCCTTGGGCGAGGCCATCGACGGCCGTGGTCCCATCGAAACCAAAGAGCGCAGGAGAATAGAGATCAAAGCGCCCGGTATCGTTGCGCGTCAGCCGGTTAAAGAACCCCTTCAGACCGGGTTGAAGGCCATTGACGGTATGATTCCCATCGGTCGCGGGCAGCGGGAATTGATCATCGGGGACCGGCAGACCGGCAAGACCGCGGTGGCCATCGACACCATCATCAACCAAAAAGGCGGCAATGTAACGTGTATCTACGTCGCCATTGGCCAAAAGCGATCGACTGTCGCACAAGTCGTCGATAAACTCCGAGAATCCGGCGCCATGGAGTTTACCATTGTAGTCGCCGCCACGGCTTCTGAGTCGGCTCCGCTCCAATATATCGCTCCCTATAGCGGTTGCACCATGGGCGAGCACATTCGTGACAATGGCGGCCACGCTCTCCTGATCTATGACGATCTTTCGAAGCACGCCGTAGCCTATCGCCAGCTTTCTTTGCTGTTGCGTCGGCCGCCCGGACGTGAGGCGTTTCCGGGAGACGTGTTTTATCTTCATTCTCGGTTGTTGGAGCGGGCGGCGAAGATGAGCGATGCTCGCGGCGGTGGATCGCTGACGGCGCTGCCGATCATTGAAACCCAAGCGGGTGACGTTTCTGCCTACATTCCGACCAACGTGATTTCCATTACCGACGGACAGATCTTTCTGGAAAGCGATCTTTTTTATTCCGGTGTCAGGCCGGCCATCAACGTTGGTATTTCGGTCTCCCGGGTCGGCGGCAACGCCCAGATCAAAGCGATGAAGCAGGTCGCGGGAACCCTTCGCCTGGAACTCGCGCAGTATCGTGAAATGGCGGCCTTCGCGCAGTTCGGATCGGATCTGGACCAAGCGACCCAGCGCCAGCTCAATCGTGGCGCACGTCTGGTCGAGCTGCTTAAGCAGGGCCAGTACGAGCCGCTGCCGGTGGAAAAACAGATCCTGATCATCTATGCCGGCACCAACGGATTCGTCGATGATTTGCCATTGACGGCACTGAAAAAATACGAGCAGGAGATCTATTCTTTCGTCGAATCTAGGCACCCGGATATTTTTGCAGATATTCTCAAGAAGCGTGAACTGGACGGCGATTTGCGTGCCACGATGCATAAGGCTTTGGAAGAGTTCAAGGGGGTTTTTAAGTACTAGATTTCAGGTTTCGGGCTGCTGGCTAACGCGGAACTAGAAACTTGAACGATCAGGAAGATGGCGACACTTAAGGTCATACGCAAGCGGATCAGCTCGATCCGCAATACGCAGCAGATCACTAAAGCGATGAAGATGGTGTCGGCGGCGAAGCTGCGCCGGGCGCAAGAGGCGGCGGTGTCGGCGCGCCCCTACGCCGAGAAAATGACCAACCTATTGAAGAACCTCGCGGCTCGAGTCGCAAGCAACGCCCACCCGCTGCTAACGGTGCGTGAGGAGAAACGAATCCAGCTCGTGTTGTTGACATCGGATCGCGGGCTCTGCGGTGGCTACAACGCTAATCTTATCCGTGCGGCGGAGGCCTTTAGACGTGAGCGAGGTCTTGACAGGGAAGTTCAACTGACGTTGATCGGTCGTAAAGGGGCAGATTATTTCCGCCGTCGCATGGTCGAGATCGCGGATCGCTATGTCAATATTCTTGCGAGTCGCCCTGAAGAGCTAGCAGCGGAAATCACTGAAAAGCTGATCCACCGTTTCGTTAGCGGCGATACCGATGCGGTTTACATCCTCTACAGCAGTTTCCGGTCAGCCCTCTCGCAAGTGCCGACTCTGGAGAAACTTTTGCCCGTGACGGTGACGGAAACGGCACCTATGGAACAGCTTACCGAGTATCTCTACGAGCCGGGCATACAGGAGTTGCTGGCTAGTCTGTTGCCAAAAATTACCGAGGTAGCCACTCAGCGGGCATTGTTAGAGGCAACCGCCAGCGAGCACGGAGCGCGCATGACGGCCATGGAATCGGCGACCAGCAACGCGTCCAAGATGATGGGGTCATTGACCCTACAGATGAACCGGGCACGTCAGGCTTCGATCACGCGCGAGCTGATGGAGATTGTGGGTACGGCGGAAGCCTTGAAGTGAGGAATTGAACGGAGGAATGGTCACTATGAACACGGGGAGAATCACCCAGGTGTTGGGAGCGGTCGTCGATGTGGAATTTTCTGACGGCTCGCTGCCACCCATTTACAATGCGCTTAAGGTTAGTAATCCGGCGATCAGTGATCAGCAAGGGAATCTGATCTTGGAAGTGGCGCAGCACTTGGGTGAAAACACCGTCCGCTGCGTTGCCATGGACACCACCGAAGGGCTGGTTCGTGGTATGGATGCGCTGGACACCGGCGCCGGTATCACCGTACCCGTCGGTGTGGAAACCCTGGGACGGGTGCTCAACGTCATCGGCGAACCCGTGGATGAAGGCGGCCCAATCAATGCGAAGAAATCGTATCCCATCCATCGTCCGACTCCGGAGTTCGTCGACCAGGAAACCAAAGTTCAAGCCTTCGAAACCGGCATTAAAGTCGTCGATCTTCTCGCTCCCTATGCCCGCGGCGGCAAGATTGGCCTGTTCGGCGGCGCCGGAGTCGGTAAGACCGTTATTCTCATGGAACTGATCAATAACGTCGCCATGAAGCATGGCGGTTATTCCGTCTTCGGCGGGGTCGGCGAACGAACCCGTGAGGGAAACGACCTCTGGTTGGAAATGAAGGAATCCGGCGTTATCAACAAGGCCTCGCTGGTTTATGGACAGATGAACGAGCCCCCCGGAGCCCGCGCCCGCGTGGCTTTAACAGCGCTAACGCAGGCCGAGTATTTTCGGGACGACGAAGGTCGGGATGTGCTGCTCTTCCTCGACAACATTTTCCGTTTCACTCAGGCCAATTCAGAGGTTTCGACTTTGCTCGGGCGCATGCCCTCGGCCGTCGGTTATCAACCGACGTTGGCCACGGACTTGGGTGAGCTCCAGGAACGAATCACAACCACGCATAAAGGCTCCATCACCTCGGTTCAGGCGATCTACGTGCCGGCTGACGACCTAACCGACCCCGCACCGGCGACGACCTTTGCCCATCTTGACGCCACCACCGTCCTTTCGCGTCAGATCGCCGAGTTAGGTATTTACCCGGCCGTGGACCCGCTGGATTCTACCTCACGTCTCTTGGATCCTCATGTCGTGGGCACGGAGCATTATGAAGTTGCCCGAAGCGTGCAGGTGATTCTCCAGCGCTATAAAGATTTGCAGGATATCATCGCTATTCTCGGCATGGACGAACTCTCGGAAGATGACAGGTTAACCGTTGCACGTGCGCGAAAGATTCAGCGCTTCTTGTCGCAGCCGTTCCACGTCGCCGAAGCGTTTACGGGTAGCCCCGGCGTTTATGTTGAATTGAAAGACACGATTCGGGGCTTCAAAGAAGTGGTTGAAGGAAAACACGACGATATTCCGGAGCAGGCGTTCTACATGGTGGGCACTATCGAGCAGGCCATAGAAAAAGCCAAAAGAATGGCGGCGTCCTAGCGCGGGTGAGGCAAAGAAAACCGATGTTTGTAGCTGAGAAAAGATGGCTGATAAAATTAGACTTAGAGTAGTCACGCCCAGCCGGCTTCTTCTGGATGAGGAAGTCGATGAAGTCACCGCGCCGGGCGCCCTGGGCGAGTTCGGCGTGCTGCCGAACCATATCACTTTTTTGACTCTTTTGGCGCCCGGCGAGATGAGTTATAAAGAAGGGACGGTTAGGCATTACCTGGCAATCAATGGTGGCTATGCTGAGGTGTTGGATAATGTCATGACGGTGTTAGCCCCAGCGGCCGAATTTGCAGGGGAGATCGACACAAGTCGCGCGCGTCAGGCCAAGGAGTTTGCCGAAATTAGGATAGGAGAGCTAAACTACGAAGATAGAGAGTTCAGGACCGCTGAAGCAGCGCTTCTTTGGGCGAATGCCCGACTCAATGTCGCTGCTAGAGAGCGAGAAAATAGGTAAAAGGAGGTTTTTATGGCCAAGGTAGCTCAACCGGAACCCGTGAAACAAGAACCCGTCATTACGATGTGGAGCAAAGAATTCACCTACGATCGGTGGATGAAAACGAAGGGGATTCCGATTCATACCGGTTATTTTATCCCGGATTTGCGTACCATCGAGTTAGAGTGGTGGGAAGAACGGGGATGCAAAGCGGCATTTATTCAGCTGCTCGGGCAAGAGGGTGTCAGCGCGTCGCGGGTAACGGAAATTCCTGCCGGCAAGTCGTTGCCGCCGGTGAAATTTGCCTTGGATGAGATCGTCTACGTTTTGTCGGGCCGCGGTCTCACGACGGTTTGGGGTGGAGAAGGTAAGCCAAAGAAAAGCTTCGAGTGGCAGGATCACTCCCTCTTTTTGGTACCACGCAATCATTACCATGTTTTCAGTAACATGCAGGGTGACAAGCCAGTCCGGCTGTTCCACTACAGCTACATGCCCATGGCGATGTCCGCGCTGCCGGAACCTGACATGTATTTCAATAACCCCTACGAATCGAAGAATGGCGTAACCGAAGGGGAGTTTTATTCCGAGGCAAAAATGGTCCAGGCAGCCGACGCCGATGAAGGTTTGGGCATGCGGGCGTTCTGGTACGGTAATTTCTTTCCCGACATGCGCGCGTGGAACAAACTAGATGCCAATGAGCGGCGCGGTGCCGGCGGCAAGAGTGTTTTTATCCAGTTCCCAAACTCAGAACTAACAGCGCATATGTCGGTGTTCGCGCCGAAGACATATAAGAAGGCGCATCGGCATGGTCCCGGCCGCGCCATCATTATTCCGGCGGGGGAAGGCTATTCAATTATGTGGGAAGAGGGCAAAGAGAAGATCGTTTGCCCGTGGCACGAATGCAGCATGGTGACGCCGCCCAACAAATGGTTCCACCAGCATTTCAACGCCGGCGGCGATATGGCGCGCTATCTCGCGCTCCATCCGCCGATGCAGTTCCACGGCCATGCGGAGAAAGTCGAAGACCGGGCCAAAGACCAGATCGAATATCCGAACGAGGATCCCTATATCCGTCAGAAGTTTGAGGAGGAATTGGGTAAGCGAGGCATCAAGAGCATTATGCCCGCTGAATGCTATACGAATCCGGAGTACGAATGGTCCAAAGCCATGGGGAAACAATAAGCGATCAGGCGCAAAGGTTCACTAAGGTAAATCAAGGAATCCCCGCCCCGTGCGGGGATTCCTGTTTCTGCACGACAAACAAAACTCCATAATTTGAGGCAAGCGAATGCACGACGACATCTACGATCACGATCATCCGGAAAACTTCATAATCAAGGAAGGTGAGATTGTAACCGAAATAGAAGGACTGGAGATGTTCTCGCTTAAAAGCGTGGGCATCGATATCGGCTCTTCCACCTCCCATCTGATTTTCTCGCACATCACTTTACGGCGCCAGGGCGCCTCTCTCTCCGGCAAGTTCAAGGTGACCAACCGCGAAGTGCTCTATCGCTCCCCGATCATGCTGACGCCATACTTGTCGGCGACCAAAATCGATACCGACAAGATCAATCGGTTTATCCACGACGCCTACGAAGACGCGGGCCTGACGCCGGAGGATGTAGATACCGGGGCAGTCATCATCACTGGCGAAGCGCTGAAGAAAGAAAACGCGCAGCCGATTGTCGAATTCTTCGCCAAGTATTCTGGGAAATTCATTTGCGCGGCTGCGGGTCACAACCACGAGGCGCTGCTCGCGGCCTACGGCTGCGGCGCGGTGGATCTATCCAAGTCCGAGCATAAGACGGTTCTTAATGTGGACATGGGCGGCGGCACGACCAAGTTTTCGCTTATCGAAGATGGGGTCGTGAGCCAAACCGCAGCGATTAATATTGGCGCGCGTCTCATTGCTTTTGACGCGAACAACGTGATCACGCGCATCGAGGACGCGGGCCGGACAATGATGAAGGAGCTGAATTATAAAATAGAGTTGGGCCAGAAGATCACGGACAAAATGAAGGAAGATTTCGGCGCCTATATGGCGAAGATTCTCTTCGAAGTGATCGAGAAAGGACCTACCTTGCCGATGGCAAACCAGCTCATGGTGACGCCGCCTTTAGTGAATTACCGCGGCCTGAAACAGGTTCAGCATATCGTCTTCTCAGGGGGTGTCTCCGAGCACGTGTATGACCGCGACCCCAAGGCCTATGGAGATATTGGTCCGGTACTCGGAAAGAACATGCGCGCCTATTTACAACGTCTCCCCAAGGAAATTCTCCGGGAACCCACTGAAGGTATCCGCGCCACCGTCATCGGCGCCGGCGAGTACACTATCCAGGCGAGCGGCAATACAAGCTATGTCTCCAATGAGCAGGCGCTGCCGGTCCATGGTCTCAAAGTTATCCAGGCGTCTGTTCGCGACGGTCAGCCGGTAAGCGATACGTTGAAGCAATCGCTAAGAAAGTTCGACTTGCCGCGTTTCACTTCGGGTCTGGCGTTGTCTTTGACCGTGAACGGTGTGCCGGATTATCAGTCGGTCAAACGGATCGCAGAAGGAGTCGCGGATATTCTCAAAGAAGCGGACGACCCCCAATGCCCACTTTATCTGACGTTGGATCTCGATATTGCAAAATCGCTTGGCGGCATGCTGAAGGACGAATTCAAAGTAGCCCGCGACATCATAGCGGTGGACGGCATCGAAGTGGGCGATTTGGACTACATCGACATCGGCGAATGTCTCGGGATCACGGAAGTTATCCCGGTCACGGTAAAATCGCTGATGTTTCCGACGAGCCACGCGGAGTAATAGTTTGTTGCCGTCAATTCGATTGGCAAACGGGGGCCTCGCGTGCTTGCGGGGCCTTCGTTTATTGGAAAGCAGAAGCCATCCCGACCGCGGATGTTGGTTCGCCTTTTTGGTTTGAGCCAAGAACTTCGTTGATGGCTGAGTATTTTTCTTTTCAAGCAGCCCTCTGTTTTTCCATCGCCCACGTCTTGGTCCGCCGTGGTTTGGTCCATTCGAACGCTCTCACCGGTTCGTTTGTCTCGTTAGCGACCAGCGCAACGGCCTTTTGGATGTTGCTGCCATGGTTCGCACCTCTATCGGCGTTGGAGGCGCCAGCCATCGGTTATTTCATCGCCGCCGGTTTTTTTGCCCCGGCGATCGGCCAAACTCTGGGTTACCTTGGGATGGAGCGGATTGGAGTCGCGCGTTCAATGCCCATCGTTAATTCAGCGCCTATTTTTTCCTCCCTGCTCGCGGTCTATTTCTTGGGGGAAGTGTGGGTGTTGCAGAATATCATTGGAACGAGCCTCGTCATCATGGGAGTGATCATACTCTCTTCAGGCAAGCCGGCGGAAGGTCAATGGCGAAAGCTGGATGTGATTTATCCGATTCTCGGGGCGCTGGCCTTCGGTATCTCGACCACCCTTCGAAAAACCGGCTTGATGGAGATCCAGATCCCGATCCTTGCGGCCGCGGTCACGGTGGGCAGCGCTTTTTTCGTGCTGTTGGCTATCATTCAAATGCGGGGAGGGCGCCAGGCGCTCAAGTTGAATCGGCAAAGCAACGGCTGGTTGCTCGGCGCCGCATTGGTAAACACCGGCGCAATTTTATCAGTTTTTTCCGCCCTCAACATCGGCAACGTTGTCAGAGTCGAACCGATAATTGCTTGCAATCCGTTACTGAGCCTTCTATGGACCGGCATTTTTCTCAAAGAACTCGAACGGCTCTCTGCGCGTATCGTCCTTGGAGCGTTGGTAACCGTCACGGGCACGGTTTTGGTCGCGACAGTGAAATGAGATCGGGTGTGATCTTTCCGACTTATATTATTAGCGCAAATTTTGGAGTGGCCGGTAGCTATCCAAAACGGGGATTTGCTCGCGCCAAGACGCCAAGAACGCCAAGTCCGGAAGTTTAATTTCTTTGCGGCCTTTGCGCCTTTGCGCGAGATATTCCGAGTTTTGGTTGCGGCTTGGCCGGGCTCGGATGGTGGCGGTTTATGAAACTCAACGAGAATAAGTTTTAAGCAGAGCAAGAAGCGTTCAATGGCCCACTATTTCTCCTTTCTGGCAGCGCTGTTTTTCTCCATCGCCCATATCCTAATCCGCCGGGGGCTGGTTCATTCCAACGCCATGACCGGCTCGTTTGTCTCCCTCACGATAAGTGCGGTGATGCTCTTGCTGCTCGTACCGTTTTTCGTGCCCTACGCGGCGCTTTGGAATCCGGCCATCGGCTATTTCATTGCCGCAGGCATCTTCGCGCCAGGCATCGGCCGAACTCTCGGTTACGTCGGCATTGAACGGATCGGCGTGGCACGGTCCGTTCCCATTGTAAACTCTTCGCCTATTTTTGCTTCTATTTTCGCTGTTCTCTATCTGGGCGAACTGTGGGTTTACCAGAATATCATGGGCACATGCTTGGTGATTCTCGGAGTCATCATGCTCTCCATGGCCAAGCCGGCGGACAAACCATGGCGTAAAATGGACATTATCTATCCGGTTCTCGGCGCCATCGCCTTTGGGGTGTCGGCGAACTTGCGCAAGGCAGGATTGGACGTGGTGAACATTCCGATCCTCGCGGCGGCGACGACGGCCTCGACCGCGGCGCTGTTTTCCTTGGGTCTTTTGCATTTTCAGGGGGGAAAGGAGGTTATCAAGCTTCCGCGCCAGAGTGCCGGATGGCTGATCGCCGCCGGCATCATCAACACGGCGGCCATGTTGTCGGTGTTTTATGCCCTGAGCTTTGGCAAAGTCGTGATTGTCGAGCCGCTGGTCAGTTCCAATCCGGTGCTCACTTTGCTCTTAGCTGCGATATTTCTCAGAGATCTCGAAGCGCTTTCGCTGCGCGTTATCATGGGTGCGTTACTGACGGTGGCGGGAACCATTCTGGTAGTGACCGTCAGGTAGTCTGCGGGAGGCGGTTACAAACGGTCGTAAATTTGATACGAGTTAATAAACAGAAGGAGAGTGGATCATGTCCAAGGCGATGCAAGCAGAACGGAAAATGTGGAGCAAGCATTATACTTATGATGAGTGGATGGAGGCCCAAGGAATTCCTATCTATCGAGGCTATTACATCGAAGACTTGCGAACGTTGCAGCTCGGTTGGTGGGACGGGCGTCAGTGCAACTCCGCGTTTATCCAGTTGGTGGGCCAAGAGGGTGTCACCTCCGCGCGTGTGACCGAGATTCCCCCCGGCAAAACGCTAGCGCCGCTCAAGTTCGCTCTGGATGAGATTGTTTATGTGGTCGAAGGCCGGGGACTCACCACGATTTGGGCAGGCGAGAAACGGCCAAAGAAAACTTTCGAATGGCAGAAGCACAGCATGTTCCTGGCGCCTCACAACTATGCGCACCAGTTTAGCAATATGCAGGGCGATAAGCCGGTGCGGCTGCTGCACTACAACTACATGCCGCTGACGTTGTCCGGCGTGCGCGACGTGAACTTCATCTTCGGCAACTCCTACGAAGGACCCGATATCCAGAACGAGCTCGATTTCTATTCCGAGGCTAAGATGGTTGAGCAAAACACGCTGGACAATGCCTGGGGCCGAAGAGCCTACTGGTACGGCAATTTCTTTCCCGACATGCGAGCGTGGGACAAGCTTGACGCTAACGTCCGGCGCGGTGCGGGCGGCCGGAGCGTTTATATCCAGTTCCCCGACTCCGAAATGTCCTGCCACATGTCCGTCTTCGACGCGCGCTTGTATAAGAAAGCCCACCGCCATGGCCCGGGCCGGGTAATCGTGATTCCCGTCGGCGAAGGCTACTCGATCATGTGGGAAGAGGGAAAAGAGAAAGTCGTAGTCCCGTGGCACGAAGCCAGCTGCTTTGTGCCGCCCAACAAGTGGTTCCACCAACATTTCAACGCCGGCGGCGAGCCCGCGCGTTATCTTGCGCTGCACCCGCCCATGCAGTTCCACGGCCACGCGGAAAAAGTCGAAGACCGCGCTAAGGATCAGATCGAATATGTGAACGAGGACTCCTGGGTGCGGGAAAAATTCGAGGATGAGCTGGCAAAACGAGGGCTAACCTCCCTCATGCCGGCGGCGGCCTATAAAGATCCGAACTTCGAATTCCAAAAAGG
>Ga0105347_1000866_pt1 | contig 13720 bp, 11 predicted proteins | sample EasRivMeERMLT890_FD_89677 | JGI IMG/M metagenome (GOLD analysis project Ga0105347, IMG submission 89677) | Soil microbial communities from meander-bound floodplain in the East River, Colorado, USA - East River MetaG ERMLT890 | ecosystem: Environmental > Terrestrial > Soil > Floodplain | place... | reverse complement strand
TCCGGGCGATGCCACACCGCTCCTTGACGTGGCTACATCGACCGGCTTCATCAGCCTGGCGGTCGACGAACCGCGCGAGCTGGTCATTGGCGCCATGGTCGTGGCTCCGCCCGGCCCGCATCTCCGGCTCACGCCCGACGCGTTTCGGCAGCCCCAACCGCCGGGAACCGCACTGGCGACGATGAACTTCCTCGTATCGCCCGATGGCCCACACGGTTCGATTGTCTCGACCGAGACACGCGTCCATACCAACGACGCCCGCTCACGCCGGCTGTTTGCCGGCTACTGGAGGGTCATCTACCCCGGAAGCGCGCTTATCCGCCGCATGTGGCTCCGAGCCATCGAGCGCCGTGCGAAGGCGGCGCACTGATCTCCGCACGCCGTTCAGTCGGCGCGCAGGCTGGTCCACGGGTCGACGCGCGTGGCGCGGCGGGCGGGGATGTAGCTTGCGAGCAGGCAAACGCCCAGCAGGCAGGCGGCCAGGACGCCGAGCGTGGTCGGGTCGTTCGGCCTGACCTGATAGAGCAGCGTCTCGAGGAATCGCATCGACAGCAGCGAGAGTCCGACACCCACGACAATTCCGACCGCGGCGATGGCGAGCGCACGGTTGATCACCAGCGCGAAGATGTTGCGACGCTCGGCGCCGAGCGCCATGCGCACGCCGATCTCGCGCGTGCGCTGCTCGACCGATTGCGCCATGACGCCGTAGAGACCGATCGCGGCGAGCAGGAGCGCCAGGCCGGCGAAAAGACCCAGCAAGTCAGCGCTGAGGCGCGTACGCCACGTCGCATCCCCGAACCGCGTGCCCATGGTCTTGACGTTGGTCACGGGCAGGTCGCGGTCGAGCGTACGTATCTCAGCCCGGACGGCTGGGATGAGCGCCGCCGGATCGAGCGTTGACCGCACGAAGAGAATGCCGTTGGCGCGCGACGACTGCAGAAGCGGAATGTAGGCGTCCGCCGTCGCAACCTGCTCGACGGCGCGGTAGCGCACGTCGCGGACGATGCCGACGACTTCGGCGCCGTCGTGAAAGCCACCCTGTCCGAGCCCGATTTTCTGGCCGATCGGATCCTCGCCGGCAAAGAGCGTCCGCGCGGCCGTTTCGTTGATGACGACGACCTTGGGCTGACCGCTGCGATCGTGTTCCGTGAACGCCCGGCCCCGCAGCAGCTGAACCCCCATCGTCTTGAAAAGGTCTGGCGTTGCCCAGTGGACGCCAATGCTCGGCTCCTGCCCAGGCGCTACGGGCGGTTTGCCCGGGAACGTAGCGCGCGTGCTGTTGCAGCCGCCAGACACCGGCGCGCACAAGCCGAACGCGGTCGCCTGCACGCCGGGGAGCGCCGCGACACGATCGAGCAGATCGAGGAAGAAGCGGGTCGAGCGCGCCTCGTCGTACTGCGTGCGTGACAGCGACAACGGGAACGTCACGAGCCCCTCGGGCTCGAAGCCGAGCGCCGTGCGCTGCAGGTTGTTCACGCTCTGCAGCATGAGCCCGGCGGCGACGAGCAGCACCAGCGCCATCGCCGTCTCGCCGACAATCAACAGGTTGCGCACGCTCAGCCCGCGCCCCCCCGGCGCGATCGATCCCGTTCCGCTCGCCTTCATCGTTGTGACGATGTCGGAGCGCGAGGCCTGCCACGCGGGCAGCAGCCCGAAGAGGATCGCGGTGCCGGCCGCGACGGCGGCCGTGAAGAGGAGCGTGGTGAGATCGAGATCGATGAGGCTCATGCCGACACGCGTCAGGCCGAAGGTCTGACTGCGCAGAACGATTCCCGCCTCTGGCAGCAGCGCGCCGGCGAGCCGGATGGCGCCGTAGGCGACCGCGAGTCCGGCGACGGCCCCGGCGCCGGCGAGGATCAGGCTCTCGGTCAGGAACTGGCGCACCAGCCGCGCGCGCGTGGCCCCGACCGCCAGCCTGATCGCCACTTCGCGCTGCCGCGTCCCCGCGCGCGCCAGGATCAGATTCGCCAGGTTGACGCAGCCGATGAGCAGAACGAATCCCACCGCTCCGAGCAGGACGAGGGCGGATTGGCGGACGAGGGGATCGACGCGCGAGTCCTGCAGCGAGAGCGCCATCGCTCCATATTTCGACACGCCCCGCGGATCGGGGATGGCGGCATCGACGCGCTGGCCGAGGACGGTCACGGCGCTGCGCGCCTGCTCATCGGAGACACCTGGCTTCCGGCGGGCGACCGCGTAGTAAGAGTGAGACCACTTCTGGTTCAGGTCGTCGGCTTGGGTCGTCATCAACGGCACCCACGTTTCCGCCTCTCCGGTCAAACCGCGAAAGCCGGCGGGCAGGATCCCGACCACCGTGTGCGGCACACCGCTCAACCGGATGACTTGACCAAGGATGTTCGGGTCGCCGCCAAAGCGCCGTTGCCAGAGCGCATGGCCGAGCATGACGATGCCGTCGATGCCGGGCGTGCGATCCTCCGCGCTGGTGAAGTCGCGGCCGACGATCGGCGTGATGCCGAGCGTCGTCAGATAGCGGGCCCCTATCACCTCCCCGCGCAGCCGTTCGGGTTCGCCGTTGCCGGTGAGGCTCCACTGCCCGCTCGTGAAGAGCGCATGCTCCGCGAAGACCTGCTGCTCGTCGCGGAAGACTTCGTACTTCGGATACGACCACACCATCTCGCGGAAGACGCCCGCGGGCGCGGCGCGATCCGGCATGAGCAGGTGGACCATCATCAGCTCGTCGGGCTGCGCGAAGGGCAGTGGCTTGAGCAGCAGCGCGTTGACGAGGGTGAAGATCGCGGTGTTGGCGCCAATGCCGAGCGCGAGCGTGACGACCGCGATCAGGGTGAAGACCGGTGCTTTGACGAGCGTGCGAATCGCGTAGCGGACGTCCTGTCGAATGGCCTGCATCGTACTACCCCGCTGTGGAAGTGGAGAATGTGGATCCTCTCGCAGAGGCACGTGCGCGGGGCGTGACGAACGCGCGATAAGACGTGCGGCCGCGATGCTGATGGTCTGGCGCCAGTACCACCGCCGCGCCAGGCGAGGGCTGATGTACGGCTGCACGTCGACTCTGAACCGCTCTTCGAGGTCGCCGACTATCGTCTCGTAGCGGTCGGCCGGCAGCAGGCGCTGCAGCAGCCAGACGGCAAGTCGGGGCGGATCGGCTTTCATCGCGCGCTCAGGGCACGAGTCCCTGCAGGCGGGCCGTCATGCCGCTCGCCATCTTCTGCAGCGCCTCGTACGACCGCGTCAGCGCGCGCGCGCCGGCCGGTTCGATGGTGTAGAGCCGCTTGCGCTTGCCGCCGCGGGCGGCGGTCGGCTCGCCGAACCGCGACTGGACGAAGCCCCGCGCTTCGAGCCGGTCGAGCGCCGTGTAGAGCGCACCGGACGAGATGATCCGGCTGGTGCGGCTCTCGATCTCGCGCCGGATCGTGACCGCGGTCGCGTCGGCGTCGAGCCGGACGACGGCGAAGAGGATCAGTTGTTCGAACTCGCCGACCGATTCACCCATCGCGTGTCCTCGTTCCCGAATCGGACTCACACTGTAGGGAAAATGTGCCCGGCCTGTCAAGACGGGACGCCGTGACGCCCTTAAAACCGCCGATGATCTTCGGCCGACTTAGAGTAGGACCGCGCTAGAATCTGGAAGATCTCACAACCTGCTCTCGTGGAGGACCCGATGCGCCATCGCATTACCTCGGTTGTCATCCTCCTGGCCGCCATCGTCGGCTACGCCGACAGCCCGGGCGGTCTCAGCGCTTCTCACCCATCCGACCCTGAAGGACTCGTCGTCCATGAATGGGGCACGTTCACCTCGGTTGCGGCCGAGGACGGCTCGGCCGTCGAGTGGGTGCCGCCGCAGGGCCCGCGCGACCTGCCGTGCTTCGTCGATCGCGTGCTGCTCAACATCAAAGGATGGCTGCCGGCGACGGTGCGCATGGAGACGCCGGTCGTCTATTTCTATTCGACCGACGAGAAGACCGTGGACGTCCGCGTCCGCTTCCGCAAGGGCATCGTCACCGAGTGGTATCCACGCGCAGCGGTTTCGCCTCTGGCCATCGAACCGACGACGTTGCGGAAGCCGGCGCTGGAAGGCACGATTCAGTGGAACCAGGTCAGGATTCTGCCGCGCGCCAGCGAGACCTATCCGGTCGAGACCGGAAGCAACCACTACTACGCGGCGCGCAAGACCGACGCCTCTCCCATCGAAGTGCGCACCGGTGTCGGCGATGGGGGCGCGGCAACATCGCAGCGTGAGAAGTTTCTCTTCTATCGCGGCATCGGCAACTTCGCGCTTCCGCTCGCCGCCAGGATTGGGGCCGACGGCCGCGTCGTCGTCAAGTCGGCAACGGCGCAGCCGCTCGGGGACGTGATGCTGTTCGAGCATACCGGCGCTGCTTCGGGCTATCGCGCCCTGCGCGGCACGGGGCAGGAGGTCACGCTCGACCGGCCGGCCGCGGCCGGCCGGGACAAGGCCGTGCGCGTGGCGCTCGAGCGCATGCTGATCGCCAACGGTCTGTACGCCAAGGAAGCGGCCGCCATGGTCGAGACGTGGCGCGATTCGTGGTTCGAGGAAGGATTGCGGCTCTTCTACATCGTCCCGCGCGCGGCGATCGACGACGTGCTGCCGCTCGAGGTGACGCCGGCGCCGGCGAGCACAGCGCGAGTGTTCGTCGGACGGATCGAGCTCATCACGCCGGCGATCGTCGCCGAGGTGAAGAAGGCCGTACTCGCGCGCGATCGTCCGCCCATCGTCAAGTACGGCCGGTTCCTGAAACCCATCCTCGCGCGCATCGCCGCCTCGAGCACCGCTGCCGAGACCGCGCTGATTCAGCAGAACGTGTCGTTTGCGTATGCGACGGCGGCTCCCGTCGCGGCCGGGTGCAACCGGTAGCAAGGCCCGACGCCCGTCGGCATCGTCGAAGCCGCCGTGGCGTGACGTGGGGTCAGGGCGTGAATCGTGAATTGGGGTCAGGCCGTGAATCGTGAATCGCGGAGGTGGAGGATGGGGCATAGGAGCGCCATCGGCGCACGCAACGGCGCCAGCACCAGTCCGGATCTCTCGGACGGCCTGAGGACGCTCGCCGCGCTCGTCCTGACATTCATGGCCTTCGACGACATCACCACCGACCACTCGACGTCGTTCCGGGTGGAGTACACCCTACTGTTCGCGTGCGCGGTGTGGGGAGCCGTGCTCATCGTTCGTCTGGTGCGGCGGGGGCGGATCGCACTCGCCAGCGTCTGCACCGTTCTGCTGCTCGCCGTGCTGTGGGGCCAGCAGAGCATCGGGCCAGGAACGAGAGCCATCTGGCCAGGGTACGCCGTGGCGTCGGCCGCGTTCCTGGGCTTCCTGATGGTCGCGATCTACCTCGTGGTCGCTGGCACGAGATCAGCCCGCAGGCTACCGACGACCATGGGGTCAGTCGACCATGGGGTCAGACCGTGAATCGTGAACGTCTGGTCCGACCTGGGCACCTGACAAATTCACGATTCACAACCTGACCCCGGCGCACGAGCGCAGCCGGTGGCTTGGGGATTCACGACGGGCGCTTTCGCGGTGGTCCCCATTGAACGCCGACTGTCGTGTAGACCATGACGCCGTCGCCGCCGCTGAATCCGATCTCGCTGACCACCCTGGCGCCATTGGCCCAGACCTGACTCCAGCCATGGCCGATGGACAGCGCCGTGTGGGGCTGGTGGTTGACTACGCTGCCGTGTCCGTCCAACTTGGTCGTCTTGAAGTACTTCAGGCCGCCGAGCCAATAACGAGAGACGTTGTCCACGGATCGGGATCGCCGGACGAATCGGAGCTGCCCGGCATAGAAGCGTCGAATGTCGGCGTACTTGCTCGACGCCCCATACACACCGCCCGCGTCGACGTCGATGCCCACTCTGGCACCGAGCGGTGCGCTCAGGCGCACCCCAGGCATGAACCATGGTCCGCCTCCTTCCCATGCAGGCACGGCGATACCACCGATCGCGATCGATTCGCTCGCGGGGTCAGCCGACTCGGGTGGCGCTTCTTGACCGTAAGCCCCCGCTGCCATGGCAAGGCTGGCGAGCAGGCAGGCGAAGGTACGCATGAGCCGAACATATGCCCGCAATCGGTGTCGAGTCGTGAACAAACTCTCAGGAAGCCCTGAAATGTGCGCCTGCGGTCACCCGCGCAAGAAGAGAATCTGCTGGCAACGCACGAGTCCGGCCGACCGACGATGTCCAATCCGCGCACGGCGCTGATCGTCGGCGCAGGGATTGGCGGACTCGCTGCTGGGCTAGCGCTCTGCCGCGCCGGATGGCATGTGCAGATCCACGAGCGGGCACCCAATCCTCGCGAGCTGGGGTTCGCGCTCGCCCTGGCGCCGAATGCCATGGCCGCGTTGCGCGAGCTTTGCCTGGCCGACGCCATGATTGCGGGGGGCGTCGCAACGACGAAGGCGGAAATACGCCGCACCGACGGCCGCCTCATCAGGGCTTTCACCGCGCCCCCGGGCGCTTCCATGGTGATTGCGCTGCGCCAGGCCCTGCACGGCGCCCTGATGCAGGCTGTCGGCCGCGACGCGCTGACGCTCGGCAGCGAAGCTGTGGGCATCGGCGTGACGGACAGCGGCGTGTCGCTGGCACTGGCGGACGGCCGAACTGCCACCGGTGATGTCCTCATCGGCGCCGACGGTGTGGCATCGGTGGTGCGCACGCGTCTCCACCCTGGCGAACCGCCGCCACGGCCGAGTGGATTCTGCGCGCTGCGCGGGGTTGCGTACGGCGTCGGAGATCATCTGGGCGATCTCGCGGCGGTCGGTTACCTCGGAGACGGGGTCGAGGCGGCGACCGCTCGCGCCAGCGAGAATGCCGTCTACTGGTATCTCTCCCTGATTGCCGGTGATGTCCCGCCAGCCGACCGCGGCCCGGCCGCGGTACTCGCGCGGCACACGGCATCGTTCGACCCGCGTTTTCGCGCCATCAGTGCGGCCACCAGGCCCGATGACATGCGCTTCGACGAATTGTTCGAGCGCGAGGCGCTCGCGACCTGGGGCAGCGGTCCGCTCACGCTGCTCGGCGACGCGGCGCATCCGTTGTTGCCACACACCGGCCAAGGCGCGGCCCAGGCGCTCGAAGATGCCGTGGCGCTCGGCCTTGCCCTCAATCCTCGCGGCGACGTGGAGCCGGCCCTGCGCCGCTACGAGCGGGTGCGTTCCCGTCGGACACGCCGGCTGGTGAAGCTCGGACCGCGCATCGCGCGCATCACCACGACGCGAAATCGACTGGTGCAATTGCTGCGGACGACCGCGATCCAATGGCTGCCGGCGGGGGTGCTCGCGAGCAACGCACCCGGCCGCGGCCGCGATCCGCACGCGCCGCTCCGGAACGTCTGAGCAACAGCAGCGTCAGAATCAGGTCGCTCGTGACTTCGCCTCGTCGAGGAGCGTCTGCCATTTCGACCGGCTCTCGCGGAGCCGTCGAGCCGCGCTGAGATTACGGGGGGTGATCTGACCTTCGGGCGACAGGATCGTCCAGTCCGTGAGCCGGGCGAGATCGTGCTCGCGCCGCTCTCCGGCCGTCAGCCCGGGCACACGAAACGGTCGATTGGCCAACGTCGCGTCGATGTGGTCTCCCGTGATGCTGTGCACTTCGAACCACAGATGTTCGCGCTCGCCGGGCTCGCCGCCCTCGACCTCGTAGCCGAGTTTGGCGACTGCCTGCAGATCCAGGCTGGCGAACTCTTCCCTCAGACGGCCAAACACGCCGATCGTCTGCCGCGCCCGTTCGGCCATGAGCGCCGTGGCGGCGGTGGAGAACGGCGTGACGAACCGGTCGTCGCTCAACGTCGACAGGAAACGCGATGGCGCCGGCCGGGTTCGCCAGCGGGCGAACAGGCCGCCTGCTGGTTCGCACAGGACCGCACGAGGCGCCCCGTGCTCCGCATCGAGATCGCGAAGCCGTTGGTGTTCGGGTGAGGCATGGGCATGAAACTGGTCGACCGGCACGAGTCGAACCGCACCGCCAGGGTGGGCCAGGTCGAAGCGCGGCGTGTCCGGCCCGATCGTGCCCTCGAGTGCCGCAAAGGCAGCCGCCCGCAGGGGATCGGCGCAATTGGACACGAAGAGCGGCGATGGCGCGAGGACATCGAAGTCGAAGGCCCCAAGCGCCCCGAGGCCATGGGTGTGGAGCCACGGCACTCGGCTGTTCTCGGGCGCCTCGCAAACCGCGTGGATCGTATACAGCGCTTCGATGTCCAGGTCGGCATCGTGCGACAGCTCGTCGTCGAGCATGGCCGGCGACCACAGCAGTTGCGAGGTCGTGTCGACGCCGATGACCCCGTCATCCTGCATGAGCGCGCGCAACCAGAACAGCAGACGCTTGCGGTCGGCGAGCACCTGTTGCGGGCGGGTGTGCAGGCGAACCGCTATCGTGGCCCGTCCGAGGCGCGCTCGGGACTTCTCGGCCTCCGAGAGCGCGAGCGTGTGGTCGATGATGACCTCGGGCAGGGCGTTGCCGTCGCGATGGGATGCCAGGTCCACCGTGCCCCACCTCGGGTGGGTGGCCTCGATTTCCCATACGAACTCCGGCGCGGGCGTTTTGGGTGTCCACGCGACCGGTGCGCCGAGCGCCTGGAGCTTGTCGAGCGGAGGTGGCAGGGTGCCGGGATAGAGCACACGACCGGCTGCCGGACGATCGCGCTCGAGGAAAGCAAACATCGTGGCGGCCGATTATCGCACGCGAGCGCGCGCAGCGATCCGATTCCGCATTGACTCACATTAACGGCGCGGGACCGTGTCCGCCTGCTTCACGGAGGCCTCGTAGATGTAGAGCGTCGACTTGTCGTCCTCGGGCATGAAGTAGCCACGCAGGCCGGTCGCGGTGGCCTGCAACCAGACCGGGTTGTGCGTCATGTCCAGTCCCCCCGCGGTCCAGAGCAGGACCGGGACCTGATGCAGTGGACGTCCATCGCGGAGATCCACGAGGTCGATGCCGCCGAGACGGAACGACGGCGCGGTCGCCGACTGGCGCATCTCGGTGACGCCGGTGCACACCATGCGATGGCGGCCGGCGTACTTGCAGTCCTGATAGTCGAGATAGTGCGAGGTGTTCAGCGTGCGCAGCCGTTCCGGCGGCACCGCCGCGTTGGTGACCTGCCCGCTCGAGTCGAGCGTCCAGCGATAGAAGCGGCGTGAGCCCCAGCTGACGCCGTGCAGGGAACGGTCGTCCGTGTCGTGCACCATGCCGCCGATCGAATCGCCGAAGCGAAACACTTCTTCCGCCTTCATGGTGCCCGGATCGACGCGATACATGATCGACCGGCTGTTGGGCCGGTACTCGCTGACCGGCACCCAGATGTGACGGCCGTCGTAATCGATGCCACCGGGGTGATACATGGCGCCCTCGCCGAGCGTCATTCGGGCGACGAGGTTTCCCTTGAGGTCGGCCTTGAACAGGTGACCGACGCCTTCGCCCACGTCACGGTCGTAGCCGTCGATCGCCTGCGGGAACCGCCGCGTTCGCACTTTGACCTCGACCGACGACACGAAGAGCATGTCGCCGATCTTCACCATGCCCTGGGGATGGTAGGTGGTGAACGTCATCGGGACGGACGCGACGAGGGTCCAGACCGTCTCGCGGGTCAGGCCCTGCACGAGGTCGGCCACGGTCGGGGCCGCGGGCGTCTGCCCATCGGCCGCGCCGCTCGCGAGGGCGAGGGCCATCGAACACGTGAGTACTGGGCGCACGGCGTCATCCTCCGGACTTGAACCATAGCACTTTGCGGCGGCCTTCGGGCCGTTGGCCATATACTTTGGCCCACCGGCTGTCCGGCCGAGCGCGCAACACGACTACGATGCCCACGATGACACGCCGTCAGCTTCTGCGATCCGCCGCCGGTTCGTCCGCGCTTCTATCCCTCGCGGCGGCCGGCCCGGGGAGTGTCGCCGATCTGCTTGCGGCCGGCTGGCCGCAGGCGGTCGATCCGATAGCCGAACGGCGCGCCCAGATCGGCGCGGCGCCGATCGTCACGACCCGTCTCGCCGACAACCTCGCGATGCTCTCCGGTCCCGGCGGCAACGTCGTCGTGCTCAACGGACCCGACGGCAAGCTCGTGGTCGATTCGTTCGTCCAGCCAGCGTGGCCGGCGCTCAGGAAGCTGCTCGACGCGATGGGCCGGTCACCGGTCAAGCTGGTGATCGACACGCACTGGCATTTCGATCACACCGACAACAACCAGCAGTTCCGGCAGGCCGGCGCGGCGATCCTGGCCCAGGTCAACACGAAGAAGCGCATGTCGCAGACCCACGACGTGCTCGGCATGCGCTTCACGCCGTCGCCGGTGACGGCGCTGCCGACGCAGACCTTCGTCGACCTGCACAAGCAGCGGATGAACGGCGAGCGGATCGAGGCCGGGCGCATTCCGCCGGCGCACACCGATACCGATGCCTACGTGCTCTTCACGCGCGCCAATGCCCTGCACATGGGCGACGTCTTCTTCCACGGCGTTTATCCCTTCATCGACGCGGCCACTGGCGGAAGCATCAACGGGCAGATCGCCGGCGCCACGCTCGGGTTGAAGCTCGCGGACAACGCCACGAAGATTGTCCCCGGCCACGGCGCGGTGACGAACAAGGCGGCGCTCTCCGCCTACCGCGACATGCTCGTCACGGTCAGGGATCGGGTGCAGAAGCTCAAGGCGGCCGGCCGCAGCCTCGCCGAGGTGACTGCCGCCAGGCCGACGGCGGACCTCGACGCGGCCTGGGGCCAGGGATTCATGGCCCCGAACGATTTCGTCGCCATCGTCTACCACACGCTCAGACTCAAGTAGAGTCGTGTCATGAACCTGACGCGATGGCTCGTCATGGCATGGCTGGTTGGTCTCGCGGCGCCGGCGGCAGCGCAGACCGTCGAGATTACGCCCGTGGGCGGCTACCGCTTTGGCGGCGGCTTCTTCGAGCGCGTGACCCAGCAGGAGGTCGACCTCGATGGCGCCCCGGCCCTCGGCCTGGTCGTGAACGTGCCCCTTCAGGATGGCCTGTTCGTCGAGGCGCTGGTGTCGCATCAGGACGCCGGAGTGGATGTTCCCGCGAGCGCGTTTACCCCGTCGCGGCGCTGGCGCATGATTGTCGAACACTATCAGGCGGGCGGACTGCAGGAGTTCGGGAGCGGGCGCCGGGCGCGTCCGTTCCTCACCGGGCTTCTCGGGCTGACGCGCTACGCGGCCGACGGGGACAACGAGGTTCGCTTCACCGTGAGCGCGGGCGGCGGCGTAAAGCTGATGCCCGTGCCGCGACTCGGCCTGCGCCTTGACGGCCGCCTGTTCATGACCTTCGTCGAGGCCGAAGGGCGGGCGATCGCCTGCTCCCCCGGCATCTGTCTCGTCGCCTTCGAGGCCGACGTCGTGCTGCAGGCCGAGTTCACTGCCGGGATCGTCGTCGCCTTCTGACCGGGGGTCCGTGCGCGGTTGCGCACGGACCCTGCGGACTACCTGACGCTGCAGCCGGCGCCGAACACCTTGCCGGCGTTGCCCGGAACCGCCTCACCGATTTTGCCGTCGCCATGCGCGCGGTGCGCCGGTTCGGCGCTGATGCTGACCTCGATCGAGTGGTACGAACCGTTGCCCGTCTTGTGACAGAGCTGGACTTTTGGTCCGGCCTCCTCGTCAGGGGCCACGCCGAGGTAGTGGCTGGGGTCGGAGGCGGTGACGGTGCCGCCGGTCCAACTGGCCGTTACCTTGCCCACGTTTCGGTACTGACCCAACGTCGCTACACCCGATCCCGTGCAGGTCATCGACTGTCCCGCGGGCAGAGGCTGGCTGCTGCAGGAGACCGACACGCCACGGTCATCGGCGACCGAGATGCCGGTGAGCTGCACGTTGCCGGTGTTGGTGACCTCGTACGTCCAGGCGACCGGGCTGCCGACGGTGATGCTTGGTCCCGGGGCGTCGTTGGCGTCCTGGCCGTTGGTGAACTTCCTGATGCTCACGGAAGCTCCCGTTGGCCGGCAGTTCTCGTCAAAGACCTTGGTCGTATCGCCGGGAACGGGCTCGCCAATCTTGGCGTCGCCATGCGCACGATGTGCCGGCTCCGCGCTGACGCTGACGTCGATCGACTGATACGTGCCGCTCTCGGTACGGTGGCACAGCAACACTTTTCCGGCGGAACGGACTTCGCTCACGATGCTGGCCGACGAGCCATTCAGCTGCACTTGAATCTGAACGAACTCGTCGTTGGCGACGTTGGAGATCTGGGCCGTGGCGTTCATCGACCCATTCTTGAACTGCAGCTGCACGTTGCCGGTGGGGACGCTATCGACTTGGAAATCGCCCGATGCTCCGACCGTTGCCGCCAGGTTGGTGCCGACGACGGCGACGGTCATGCCCGCCGGAGCCGTAGCTGCCGCCCCGCTCACCGTGCCCGCGATGGTCGCTCCGGAACCGCCAGACGCCGATGGAGAGGTGGGTGTGGCCGCTCCGCCCCCGCCGCAGCCTGATGCGATAACGACGCCGAGAGAAAGCGAAACGAGCAGCGAGCGGCTTGGCAGCAGCATAAGTCTTGGTCTCCTCAGCCCCTGATTCCAATTCAGGTGCCCGGCAAACAGCAAGTTGCGTTCCGACCTGATACAGATATGTAATGTCCACGCTCTCTGCCTTTTAGGAGCACGCTCTGGCTGCGATCGTTTAAGTACGTATTCAAGCGGGTCGCAGGTTTTACATAATCGTGCCGCGCGGAATCACGCGAGGTTCTTCCGTTACCGTGTCGAAGAGCATTTTATGAAGAGGCCAATCGCGGCAACCCTGTTCGCCCTGGGCGTCCACTCCGCCGCCGTGGCCCAGGAGCTCCACACCTTCACCCGCATCCAGCTGAGCGATCAGTTCTGGAGCGAAGGCGCCAGCTTCGGCGATCTGAACAACGACGGCGCCAACGACATCATCTCCGGGCCGTGGTGGTGGGAGGGACCGTCGTTCAAGACGCGCCACGAATACTATCCGGCGTCGACCACGTTCCAGTTGAAGCTCGGGCCCATGACGGCCATCACCGTGCCAGGCTTCGAAGGGTTCCTCGGGAAGGAAAACAAGTACTCCAACAACTTCTTCGTCTTCGTGCACGACTTCAACCGCGACCAGTGGAACGACATCCTCGTCATCGGATTCCCCGGCCAGGACACATCGTGGTTCGAGAATCCGAAGGGGAGAGATGGGCATTGGGTCCGACACAAGATCTTCGACCAGACCGACAACGAGTCGCCGACGTTTGCCGATCTCACCGGTGACGGCAAGCCCGAGCTCGTCTGCATCACCAAGGGCCAGTACGGCTACGCCGCGCCGGATTGGAGCGATCCAGCGAAGCCGTGGACGTTCCACGCGATTTCGCCGCAGAACAAGTACGGCAACTTCACGCACGGGATGGGGCTCGGCGACGTCAACGGCGACCGACGTCTCGATCTCCTCGAGAAGGACGGCTGGTGGGAACAGCCGGCGTCGCTCGCGGGCGATCCCCTTTGGAAGCAGCACAAGGTTCCGTTCGCGCCGGCGAATGGGAGCGCGCAAATGTACGCCTACGACGTGAACGGTGATGGCTTGAACGACGTTATCACCAGCCTGGCGGCGCATGGCTACGGCCTGGCGTGGTTCGAGCAGCTCAAGGAGCGCGGGGATGACGGCGAGATTCGGTTCACCCAGCACAACATCATGGACCCAAATAAGGGCAACGCGCCGCCTGCGCCGAACAAATACGGCGTGCGCTTCTCGCAGTTGCACGCGATCGATCTGGTGGACATGGAC
>Ga0105347_1000863_pt1 | contig 13733 bp, 14 predicted proteins | sample EasRivMeERMLT890_FD_89677 | JGI IMG/M metagenome (GOLD analysis project Ga0105347, IMG submission 89677) | Soil microbial communities from meander-bound floodplain in the East River, Colorado, USA - East River MetaG ERMLT890 | ecosystem: Environmental > Terrestrial > Soil > Floodplain | place... | reverse complement strand
ATCGGAGAAATGGTTGCGCTAGGCGAGCGGTTGGGCAGCGATGGTGTGCGGTTTGGTCATTTGATGCCGACTCCGGAGACGGCCCTGCGCAAGCTCGATCTAACTCCGGACGAGCGGCGAGAAGTGGAGTCTAAAGTCTGGCGACTGAAAGAGGCTGCCCCGATCCCAGTTGGTATGGCCCCAGGCTATTTTAGCGACTCGCCTTTTTTCCCCTGCGGTCCGTTAGAGCTAGAAGAATACAATCTCGATTACCAAGGAAACTTAACTCTTTGCTGCCAGCTCTCCGGCTATTCCGGGGCAAACTCCGGTACAGATTTTATAGGCAACCTGCATGAAATAAGCCTTTCGGAGGCCTGTGAGCGCTTTCAACGGCGGGTGGCAACCTACCTTGCCGACAAGCGGGGCAAGATTAACAGAGGACAATTCGGCCAGCTAGACTATTTTCCTTGCTGGTACTGTCTGAAGTATCTCGGCAAGATCTCATGGCTCAATAATTTGCCGAACCATCCATGGAAACGAGAAGAAGACAGTGAAGAAATGAGGATCCATGCCAACGTTCGATGAGGTCGTCAGGCCTCACTCCCAGGTGGTCGATACAAAGCTTGACGAAGGCGAGGTCGTCCTTCTCCACCTGGAGAGCAAAATGTATTACAGCCTAAATCCCACCGGCGAGCGCATCTGGCAGGGATTGAAAGAAGGTTTAACCCTCAAGGAAATCAGCCGGCGTCTCCAGGAAGAATTTGATGTGGAGGCCAATAGCGCTGATAAAAGCGTTCTTGATCTAGTGACCGAACTCTGCGAGCAAAAGCTGGCTTTACCGGATAGCGGGAGTTCTTAAGTGGAGCTCTCACGTGAGAGAAGACTCTTACTGGCTTGTGCACGAGCCAGGCTGACAGCCGAGGAGTGCCAGCGGATAGCTGAGCTGGCGGGCGCTGATCTAGATTGGGATCAGTTTGTCTCGACTTCCTATGCTCACGGCATTGCGCCGCTTATCTATCACAGTCTTCAACAAAGCGCTGTGATTGACCGAGTCCCATCGGGGGCAGCAAAAGCCCTTCGCAATTCCTACTATCTTAATGCGGCTAGAAATAACCTCCTCTACACTGAACTTGCAAGAATACTGACTGCGCTTAGTGGTCAGAGTATCGAGGTTATCGTTCTCAAGGGCGCCGCCTTGGCCGAAACCGTGTATGCGCACCGCGCACTGAGGCCCATGTCGGATATTGATCTGTTGGTGAAAAGCGAAAGACTCGCTGACACGGAAACCACGCTACTTAATATGGGTTATGCGCTCGACTCAAATTTGAAGGCGCATCATCAAGACCATCACTACCATTGGGTGTTCATGAAAAAAGCTGCTCCAAGCGTCGAAATTCATTGGCATGTTCAACATCCTACAGATCCCTTCATGGTTGATATTGAAGGCTGTTGGAGAAGGGCGGAGTCGGTCAGCATAGCAGGTGTCGAAGCATTAGTATTTTCGCCGGCGGATCTCTTGCTGCATTTGTGTCAACATCTCGGGCAACACAAGTTTACCGGTGGGATCCGCCCACTCTGTGATATTTCCGAGGCGACGAAGTACTACGGCGATCGAGTCGATTGGCTGGAAGTCGTAAGGATTTCGTCAGCATGGGGAATGGACGCGTGCGCTTATCTCATGTTCCGGCTGGCCGGGGAACTGCTTGATGCGCCGATTCCCGACGATTGCGTGCGCAAACTCAGGCCGGTGAATTTCAATCCGGAAGTCATCGGTTGGGCGAGAGAAGCACTTCTGGGGTACGAACCGTGTCCCGCGGTTTTTCCTGATCTCGTGAAGCTTTTTTGGAAAGGCCTTTCCGCGAAGGAGAGATGGGCGATTCTGCAAAAGACGCTTTCCCGCGATACCGTTGCCAGATATGCAAACGAACCTATGGCCGCCAAGAGAGGCTACTTGTACTACCCATTACGCATGAAACACCTGCTGACTCAATACGGTCCGACGGTGGGGCAATTATGGGCGGGGAACCGGAGGATACGAGCTGCCGCCGAAACCGAAGCGAAACAACAGCGATTAACCAAATGGCTCTCTGAAGCATCACTGAATACGTAGCGTCATCGTCAATCAACTATTCACCTTTTCCTCAGGTTAGAATCACTAGCTTGGCGAGGGGAGACCACAAAGGACGCAAAATGTTTCAGTCGACGTGGTAGAACTCGGCGCAGTTGTCCCACAGAATTTTGCGTTTGTCGTCCCGGCTGATTTCAAGCTTTAGGAAACTCTCCACCGCGTGGGGAAATTTGGAATCACCGTGGGGATAGTCGGTGGAGAAGACCAGCCTATCCGTGCCGATGAAGTCGATCACGTATTTGACTCCGGCTTCGTCGGGTTCCACCGACACAAAGACTTGGCGCTTGAAGTATTCACTGGGTGCCATCGTGAGATCCTTAGCCCAGACGTCGCCCTCGCGCTCCCAGCCCTCGTCCAGCCGCCAAAGCAACCAGGGGAGCCAAGTGCAGTTGGCTTCCAGAAATGCCACGCGAAGTTTGGGATGGCGTGCCAAGACGCCGCCGGAACAGAGACTAACCAAGCCCAGCATCTGTTCCATGGGCTGCGCGACAATTCGCCGCAGCATGAAATTGGGCTCAAAGTTATCGCCGATCTGTCTGCTCGCGGTGGAAGAGGATTCGTGGAACCCAAGCGGAATCTCCAGTTCCTCGAGCAGGGACCAAAGTGGTTCGTAGTAATCGTCGTGCCAGTTGCGCCCATTGGTAATGTTGGAGCGCATGAAGATCGCGCGAAAGCCCAGTTCCTTAACGCATCGCCTAGTTTCAGCCACCGCCTCATCGATGTCGAAGGGTGATATCATCCCGGCGCCGAGTAAACGATTGGGATCTTTCTCGCAAAAATCGTATAGCCAGTTGTTGTAGGCGCTGGCTAACGCTGCCGCGAATTTGAATTCCATGTTCGGCTCGGCGAGCACTTGCAGGCCCCGCGTGGGATAGAGTACGGCGACGTCGATTCCCTCGACATCCATCGCTTCGAGTTGAACTTCCGCGGTCCATCCCCGATCCGCAAGGGGACCATAGATTCCCTGGTTCTTCTGAAAGTTGCGGCCTTGATTCGAGTTTCGTTTTCCATGGGTTTGCGGCAGACCCCAGAGCCGGCCGTCGGGATGGGCCATTCTGAGGTCGCGAACATTCTCGCTGGTCAGACCCCGCGGTGCTTGGCTCTTGAATTTTGATTCGATGTAGCGCTCCCAGAGGTCAACGGGTTCCATCAAGTGCATGTCGCTGTCGAGAATTCTTTGCCCATCTCTAGCCATGGGTTGCCTCCGTGAGGTGCTACTCGCCGCGCCAAGAGACTGTGTCGACTTTGTCACAGCCTGAAAATGCGACATGCTTCGCTTTTGCTCAGCATGACATTGATGAGACTGCGCGTATTGCGACACAGTCTCCAAGGCGTGGCGGTCAGGTTTGATTCTTGTATAGTACATTTATCGAGGCTGTCAAAGAAACCTAAGCCATGACTCGCCGGCTTTTCTGGCTGGGATCGATCTGTTAGTTTAGCTAAATAGATTTTGGACTATAGGAGGAATGATGAGACTTCACCGGCTTCGCCTCTGGGCAACATCAGCAGCACTCGTCTTGGCATTGTTGGTTTTTGCCGCAGCACATTCCCAGTCAGTTTCCAGCGCGCCGTCCATAACCGTGTATGCCAACCCGACGTGAGGTTGCTGCACGGCGTGGGTGGGTCACCTGCAAGCGAACGGTTTCAAGGTGCTGAAAAAAGATGTTTCGGGGAAGCAATTCACTGACGTAAAAAGCAATTACGGAGTCCCGCGGCGGCTCTATTCCTGCCACACAGCGGTGATCGATGGGTACATTGTCGAAGGGCATGTGCCCGCGGATCTTATCAAGCGGATGTTGAAAGAAAAACCAGCGATTGTCGGCCTTGCGGTGCCGGGAATGCCGGTGGGCTCGCCGGGCATGGAAGGGCCGAATCCGGAGCCCTATGAGGTCTTCACCTTCGATAAACAAGGCCGCACGACGGTGTATGCGCGGCGATAGAATTTCCCAGGACGAGTTACGAGGCGGAAGAGCGCGTGAAACCTTAGCTATTTTCATTCGATATGTCGGCCGTAATTGAGGATGGCCCCAAGATCTCTGCCGAGCAAGTTCGTCGGAATAGGGAAGTCGGAAGCGACCGTTGGTTGTTTGGTTGGCGCATTCAGAATCTCACAGAGCAACCGATGAAGTTCCTTGCCGCCCGGTGTCCCCACGGACAATTTAGGAGCGCTGAACGGTTCTTCGGTCCGCCGCTCTATGCCGCCGTCGGGAAAAACGCGACTATCGAGATGCCGGTGCGCTGCGACGAGCCGGCGGGAGCTGTGATTGAGAATGGGTTTCTGATTCTTTTGGTCGAATGGCTCGACAAGCAGTGGAGAATTTTCGTGAGGTTGCGCGTAACGATCAACCAACAAGGTGAACCCGAGACGGCAACCGAGCTGATTACAACTCAACGGGTGGGTTTTTCCGGATTCGGCTAAGCTGAAAGGGGTCCAATGGCGGAAAGCGATCGAGATTTCCTTATCCTGCAAAAAATGCGCGGTTGACGGCGCAACTGAGGCCTCGGCTTCGAAGAGACCACGGGCATGGTCTCCAATTCGCTAAAGATCAGCCAAGAGGAAGTCGTCAAAGCCCTGGATAGGCTGCGGCGAGAAAAGGCCGATAATCCGGAGTATCAGAAGCTGCGGAAAGATCTGCCGAAGAATTGGCCGCTGTAGAACCAGTTCAACGTTCAAGGTTCCGAGTTAGGAAACCTCTGACCTGAAACCCGAAACCTGACACCCAAAACCAATAATCTGTTGTTGCGCTAGGGCTGATGGGATGGAGGTAGCTTCACGGACGGTTGTCGCAGCTGCAGGCCGGTAACGCCACTCCAGAACTCTCGCTTGCCGGTCATCGCCTGGACGTGGCCGTCCCATTCCAAAGTAAAGGCAGTCAAACCGAGCTTAACGGCTGCGCGGACTTTATCTTGAGTTTCAGTGTCGTTTGCCAAGAGCCGGATGGCGTCGATCTGGCGCCGTCCGTGCCCCTCGTCTTCCTCCGCGTGAAGTCTGTAGGTTTCCGCCGCACGCGGGGAGAAGCCATAATGGCCGGTCAGCTCACGATAGACTTTGTCCGAGACTTGGCCTGGGCCTCCGAGTTGGCTTTCGACGAAGGCCAGCATCGCGACGCCTTCCAACGCGGACCGCCGCTGGCAGCAGCCTGTAATCATCTCGATGGCGGCCAAGGTTCCGGGGGCGGCCTCGGCGCGGTCCGCTTCCTCGCGGGAGATGCCGCCCTCTTCGAGAAACTGGAGCATAATATCGACGTGGGTTCGCTCTCCGCCCAGCTCCTCCATGAAGTTTTCCAGGATGGTCTGCATCAGCTCGTAGTTCTTATCGCTGACTGCGTTGATGGCCATATAGCCGAAGAAGATCGGATTGGTTCGGATGCGCAGATAGTGCTGCACCTCGGCGAGAATGATCTGCTCCCGGCTCCAACGATGCTGCAGGATGCCCTGGAACCAGGGATGCAGCTCCATGGGAACTTCCCGCGTGTAGCCCCAAAGCTCTTCGATAAAGTCGTCCGAAGCCATTGAAAATCACCCTGCGGCTGCGCGCGTAGCCGTCTTCCCGGTTTCAAGCCGGTCTCTCAAGCGCGGATAAAAGCGCAAGGGATTGTCCCAGAAAATTTTGCGCTTCAACTCGTCGCTGACATCCTTGCGATTGATCAGGTTGGGGATATCGTGGCTAAAATCCCGTTGATCGCGTTCGTGGGGATAATCCGAAGCCCAGATCAGCGAGTTCTCATTGGCCACCTGAGCGGCCAGAGGGAGGGCCGATTCTTCAACCTCCACCGCAAAAAAAATGTTCCCTTGCTTCACGTACTCACTGGGCTTGCGCTTGCAGCGCGGCGAGTAGTGGCCTTTGCGCTCCTGCTCCTCGTCCATGCGATCCATCAGGTAAGGAACCCAACCGACGCCGCATTCGATGCAGCCAAAGCGGAAGTTTGGAAACAGTTCGAAGATGCCCTCGAACATCAGGCTGACGAATTGCCGCATTTGCGCGAAGGGATGTTCCAAAGTATGGGCGATGGTAAAATTGTTAAGAAGATCAAGGCCCAGCGCCGGCATGCTCAAGCCTCCGTGAGTCGAAACCGGCACGTCCAGCTTTTGGGCTTCCTCCCAGAGAGGATAAAACTCCGGCCCGCTATAGAGCCGGCCGGCCGGCGCCACCGCCGGCAGCACAGCCCCGACCATGCCAAGCTCGTTGACCGCCCGGCGGAGCTCTTTCACGGCCTCGGAGATATCCTGCACCGGCAATAGGGCAACGCCCACTAACCGCGGACTTACCGCCATGAACTTGTTATAGAGCCAATCGTTATAGGCGCGCGCCATGCAGACTGCCCAGTCCCGGTCTTGAATCGCCGCATGGGTGAGACCCTGAGTCGGATAGAGAACCGTGAGCTCGATCTGGTTCTTATCGAGAAAGTCCAGCCAGTGATTCGCCTTGGGACCTTCGCCGCCACCGGCCCAGCCGCCCTTTTGCCTGAGGGATCGGAGATAGCCGTCCATGGTGAGACCGGGCCAGAACGAATAGCTCTTGTGCCACTCGAGATCCTTGTAGGGAGGTCCAATGAATTCGCGCAGCTCTTCGTCCAGCTCCATCACATGGCCGTCGGCGTCGATAATGCGATAATCAGCCATTCGTCTAACCTCCTGTCAAACTTTCGATTACCTAAATTTAAGCTTTAGTTTTTGCCCTGGGCCGAGGGCCTAAGTATTTCTGGTGTTTTCGGTAAACAGCTCCGTCACGGTGAGGGTACGGGCAAGCATACCTTGCTGCTCGGCGAACGTGATCATGTTCTGGATGTCGTGATGGTTCTCTTTGAGCCCCTGGTAGAACGGATGCTTGCCAAAGAACTTACGCTCTTCTTCCAGATAAGAGCGGCCCCAGGCGAAACTCAAGCGATGGGGTTGCTGCATGAACTCATCATAGGCGCGGCGCGATGCCATGAACGCCTCGAACAAACTGGTGGCCACCCAAGGATCGTTCCTGAGGATATCGGTCTTGATAATGATCGGATGCATGATCGGGAAAATCTTTGCCTTTTGGTAATACTCGCGTTCGTCCTGTTCGAAGTGAGAGAATAAGCGCTCCACGGTGCCTTCGCCTCGAATCCAGGCTTCGGGCAGGTCCGGTTCCGCCTCCGCATCGACTTTGCCCTCTAAGAGTAGATCCTCCAATCGCCACTTCCCGTCAACCTGCTCGACTTTAATGGACGGGGGAAGCTTGGAGCCCACCGGCTCCTTATTGGTGATCACCCAGGTGACATCGGTCACGGGGAGATCGTAAGTGTTGTGAAACATCCCCTTGGTGATCAAAGCTAAAGTGTTTTCGTAACTTCTCAAGCCGATGCGAGCGCCCTTCAAATCGGCAGGTTTCTTGATCCCGGAACCGGAACGGACAAAGCAGAATTTGTGGGTGAACATCCGGCGCGGAAAAAACGGAATCGCATGGAACCAGCCGACATCCTGGCTCTTGGCCACCAGATAGGACGACATGGAGAACTCGCAAGCATCGTATTCGCCGTGATGGTACATCCGCTGATGGCGCGTACCGCTTTCGACGGTTAGCAGATTGAGATCGATGCCTTCGGCCTGCACGGTGCCGTCGCGCAGCGGTTGTAAATAATCGTATTTATCGCAAGCGACTGTAAGTTTTAATTTGGCCATTCTAGGTTCCTCTTCTCGACGACTTATGGACGTACGATATTGCAGCTTCGCACGCCAGTCAATGAGCGCTCGTACGTTGACAGTTTCGGAACGGGAGTGTTAAGGCATAACAGGGTTTCAGGTGTCGGGTTTCAGAGAAGAGGAAAGGGGGGAGTGCGACATGCGATTCAAAGATAGATCAGTCATTATTACCGGCGGCGGCGGCAAGATCGGCAAGGCCTATGCCTTGGGGTTTGCGAAGGAGGGAGCAAAAGTTGCCCTGCCGGATATCGCGAGCGCCGATCATGTCGTTAAGGCGATTCGCGATATGGGCGGCACGGCCATCAGCATGGCTTGCGATGTGTCCGATGAGAAAAGTGTGAAGTCCATGGTTGACGAAGTGGCCAAGCAATTCGGAGGCGTCGACGTGCTGGTCAACAATGCTGCATATTTCATGACCGTGAAGAAAAGCCCGTTCTGGGAAATGGAAGTTGACGAGTTCGACAAAGCGATGGCGGTGAATGTCCGTGGCTCATGGCTGTGCGCCAAAGCGGCTTTTCCGCATATGAAAAAGCAAGGCAAAGGGAAAATTATCAACATCTCGTCGGGTACCGCGTTAAACGGCGGCCAGAACTACATCCACTACGTGACTTCCAAAGGCGCCTTGATCGCAATGACGCGGGCGATGGCCCGCGAAGTCGGCGACCACAATATTTGCGTCAATACGGTCTGCCCCGGCTTTGTCGTGACGGAAGGGCGGCAGGTTGATCCGGCATTTAACGCCAACCGGGTCGCGAACCGCGCGTTGAAACGGGTCCAGGTGGAGAACGATTTGGTCGGCACGGTTCTTTTCTTGGCTTCGCCGGAAAGTGATTTCATGACCGGGCAACTGCTCAACGTAGACGGCGGTGCCCACTTTGTCGGATAACTCCACTTAGTGGTTTAAATACAAGGATTTTAAAATGCGTTTCGAAAACAAGTCGGTCATCATCACCGGCGGGGGCGGAAAGATCGCCAAAGCCTACGCGATGGCTTTCGCGAAAGAAGGTGCGAAGGTTTCGTTGCCGGACATCGCCAGCGCCGATCATGTCGTTAAGGCGATTCAAGACATGGGCGGCACCGCCATCAGCATGAAGTGCGACGTGTCGGATGAACAAAGCGTCAAGGCGATGGTGGATGAAACAGCGAAGCAGTTCGGGACCGTTGACGTTCTCATCAACAACGCCGCCTATTTTATGAGTGTGTGGAAGGGACCGTTTTGGGAAATGAAGGTCGAAGAGTTCGACAAGGCAATGGCGGTCAATGTTCGCGGCTCATGGCTGTGCGCTAAAGCAGCCGTGCCGCACATGCAAAAACAGCAGAAGGGGAAGGTCGTCAATATTTCTTCCAACGTGGCGCTCACGGGCAATCCCAACTACATCCACTATGTGACGTCCAAGGGCGCAATCATTGCCATGACCCGGGCCATGGCGCGGGAGTTGGGCGACTGGAATATTTGCGTGAACACGGTCACGCCTGGATTTGTCGTCACCGAAGGACGCCAGGTGGATCCCGAGTATGAAAAGATTCGCGCCCAGCAGCGCAGCATCAAGCGCTCTCAGGTCGAAACCGATTTGGTCGGCGCCGTGCTGTTTCTATCTTCCCCGGAGAGCGATTTCATGACCGGCCAGCTGCTGAACGTGGACGGCGGGTTTCAATTCGTCGGATAACGGCTGTTGGGTACTCGCAGCCTGCTGAAGAATCGGATTCATGCTTCGACAAAGCATGTCCTGAGCAAAGTCGAAGGGCTCAGCACGAACGGAAAAACCTGATGCTTTTAGACATACTCCGTTCACCCTGAGACTCGAAGGGTGTTAGTTTCTTTGCCATATGTATTGCTATGGCTGGTTTTTAACGCAACGCTCAGCCGATCTCGCAATGAACGCTGAAGGGCGCGGGCGGTTTTGCCGATCAAGTTTGCGCCCGGCTCGTATTATCGAACGAAACCGCCTTGCTCGAGTCTTTGCATGATGGAAACGTCGATAAGGTCTTCCGGCTTTAACTGAGCAATCTTTGGGTTTCGTAGGCCCATTACCTGAATCGTCGCTTTTACCGCGTCAAGATTCGGATAGGGTTTGCGCTCGACTTTGGGAATGAGATCCGCGTAAGCCTTGTCGGCGTCTTTGCTGTCGAGAAGCAGGTGTCGAGCCAGAATCTGGGTCACTTTAACCCGGTTGGCCGGATCGAGCATGTAGCCGTTGCCCTCGACAATAGCCTTGACCACGGCTTCAACCACCCGTGGTTTTTCTTTCAGATAACGCCGGTTGGTGACTAACGCGTTGTTAATAAAGGGGACGCCGAGCTGCTCCAGGTTTGCCGAGATAGGAAAACCCCCGCTCTTTAAGCGGGGCTGAAACAGATGGATCGATCACCGTGGCGTCGATGCGGCCCGCAATCAGTGCTTGGGCCCGGGTCGGCTCGTCGCCGATGGCCAGAAAGGTTATACGATCTCTCTTCTCGTCGAGTTTAAAATGCTGAAGCATCAAAAAAGAGGCGACATGAGAGGAACTGCCGAAGCTGCTCACGGCCAGGGTCTTGCTCTTGAGGTCATCCGGCTGTTTGATGTCTGGCTTAGCCCAAATGTCGTAGGTGAGTCGGTTGGTGATTCCTAAAATCATGACCGTGTCGGCGCCGCCGGCGACCGCGGAAGCGACGAGTGTGGCGCCGGTAAAACCCATAGGCGCCGAGTCAGAGAGGATCGCCTGGGTCATTCTCACGCCGCCGGTGATGAGCACGACGTTAACGTCAGCACCATACTTGCGAAATAGGCCCAGTTCCTTTGGGACCCACAACGCGGCGATGTCATTGCGCATGTTGGAGTGGCCGACGATGATCTTTTGCAGCTCTTGACCAGCGGCCGAGCCAGCGATGGCAAGCAGGATGGCTCCAACGACCAACGCACCAATTTCCTGATATTTGTCCACGGTGCCCCCCGACCTTACTCTTGTTCTTGTCTGGTGATTTCCTTCACCTAACCAACGCAACGCATTCTAGTCCTCCCAAGAATCGACCGTCAACCTCATCGGGCTTCGTTTGACACTGCATTTTGACGGCTGGTATACGCGTCTTGGAAGCAATGGAGTGGGCTTTTATTTGGCGCATTGAACATCAAAGAAGGAGAGCGCTGTGGCTGTCAAAAGTGACCGGGATGTCTTGATCCTCAACAACGATGAAGTCGAAAAACTCCTGTCCATCAAAGACGTGATCCGGGTACTGGACGAGGCCTACCTGGACCTGGACAAAGGGTTGACGGCCAACAGACCGCGAACGTTTACCTTCTCACCGACACCACATGGCCGGTTCGTCGCCAATACTCACGAGGGAATTATCTCCACGAAGGAGGTCTACGATATTCGGATCGTGACGCACAGCCGCCCTGATCCGAGGATCGATCCGACGAGAGTGAATTATTTTCACGGCGCGCTAAACTGTTCACTGGATTTGCTTTACGACATCAACAGCGGCGATTTGCTGGCGATCATTCATGACGGTTATCTGCAGAAAATGCGTGTCCAGGCCACCAACGCCATCGCCGCGCGCTATATGGCGAAGAAAAACACCGCGAGCATGGCGCTCATCGGCTCCGGCTGGCAGGCCACGGCCGCCATCGAATCGATGCGCTGCGTTCGCCCGATTCAAAAGGTCAACGTGTTTAGCCGCAGCCGCGAGAATCGGCGGAAGTTCGTTGAACAGATGTCCGGCCTATACAAAGACATGGAGATCCAAGATTTTGATGAAGCCGAACAAGCTATTCGGGGCACTGATATGGTGGTAGCCGCTACCAATTCGAAAGTTCCGGTCTGCAAGGGCGAATGGTTAAACAAAGGGATGCATCTGACCGGCGTGTTGCCCGATGAGTTTGATTTGGAATGCTACCAGCGTGCTGACCACATCGTCATTTTTAATCGGCTCCATGGCAGAGACTACGCGTTGCGGCGGGGCCCTGAGGAAGAGCCCATAGACATTCCACCCCACGCGGAGCTGATTAAAGACGCGCCGGAGATCGCAGACCTGGTATCGGAGAAGGTCCCTGGCAGGGAGAGCGACGAACAAATCACCATCTTTGCTAACGGCGGGCATGGCTGGGGACATGACGGGGGCCCAGGGTACGGGATCCAATTCACCGCCATGGCAAAGTTAATCTATGACTTGGCCAAGGATACAGGCGTAGGTCGCAAACTGCCTTTGGAGTGGTTCCAGCAAGATGTGAACTCTTGAGTAGAGAGAAAGGGCTGCCTTCAACCGGCCCGGCATTTGACGAACGGCTGAGCCTAGACGCACAGCGAGCCAAGCACCGGCCAAGTCATCATAACTTTGCGCTCCTATGCCATCGCCCGCCATGGCTCACCGTTCGATTGCGGCTTTCCTAAACTCATGAATAATCCGGGCCGGCATGGGGGAACATCTAAAGCCGCCATTAAGTTCCAGACGCTAGGCTCCATCAACGTTGCTTGTAGAGCCCGTCGATGTAGCCGTTATCATCGAATTCTCTGATGATACTCATGTCGGCGAACTCCTCCGGTCGCGCGGCGCGAGCCTTGGGATCTTTTTCGCCCAACTCTGCAAGAGCTTCTTTGATGGCGTCCAACGAAGGATAAGGTTTGTTTGGAACCAGGCGGGAAAAGAACTGGTAGCTGTCCTCCAAGGCTTCGTTATCGTTGGTCTTGATGTATTTCGCGATCACTTTCTTGCTGAAGTCCTTCTGCGTTTTGTAAACATAAATGCCTTCCAGCAATGCCCGGGTAAATTTTCGCGCCGTGTCGCGCCTTTCACGAAGGTAAGACACCCGAGAAACGACCGGCGTCGTGGGATAAGCGCCGCCGAAATCCTCCGGTTCCGCGATGATGTTCAAGTTGAATTTGCGCGCGAGGTTGGTTACCGGCGGCTGCGCCACCATGCCGTGGACCTGCTTGGTTTGAATCGCTGCCAGCCTGGCCGGCTGGCCTCCAGGGATCTGTAGTACAGCGACGTCGACATCCGGTTTCAATCCCCACTTCAAAAGAATTTTTCTCGTCGCGTAATCGGAATTGGAACCGAAGCGGCTGACGGAGAGTTTTTTGCCCCTGAGATCTTCCGGTTTTTTGATTTCGGGGGAGACGATCATGCTGTAAGCCAGCACGTTCAGCAGTCCGGCGATGAGGGTCACATCGGCGCCGCGCAATCGCGCCACCACGGGAGCGTTGCCGCCGACCTGCGCGATCGGTACATCTCCGGACATCAAAGCTTGGGTCGCTTTGGATCCGCCGTCGACGTAAATCATCGTTACGTCCAAGCCGTTTTTCTCGAACAGCCCGGCTTCCTTGGTGATCCAAAAAGGCGCCTGCGATCCGGCGATGGCGCTCCAGCCGATGGTAAGGCGTTCCATATTAGCCAAGGCCGCTCCGGCGATGGCGGGATGCGCCGCCGCTGAAAGAAGCACCAGGACGATCAGCGATTGAAGGTCTCGCCTTTTCATTTTCGCCTGCCTACCAGCCGCAAAGGATGGTTTTTGCTCCCGTCCTATATTTCTTCGTGTTGAAACCCGGAACTTTGAACCTGGAACATTGAACTGGCGTCGTCTTCGATCATGCCGCGCTTTCCCATTTATTGATATCCACTTCCCAGCCTTTGGTTTGAGACAGGTCCAGGGCGTTACCCTCGGGGTCGCGGAAGCGAACCTCCGCGTAGGGCCGCGTCGACGGACGGGGCACGATCTTCAGCACGCTGCTCAATTCGGCCATCACCCCTTGCATGTCGTTGACTAGAAAGCCGATATGGTTGATGCCGAATCGCGCTTCGTGGCCCTCGATGCGGTTGTAAAACGGATGAATGGCGAGATTGGTCTTGCCGTCGGCGCAAAAGCGGTTACCGCGGCCCTGCTGGCGCCGTTGGTAACTGGAAGGCACTTCGCGGAGGCCGAAGACCTGGGCGTAAAAGCGCAGCATCATTTCCGGATCCAGGGCGTTGTAGGCGATGT
>Ga0105347_1000862_pt1 | contig 13740 bp, 18 predicted proteins | sample EasRivMeERMLT890_FD_89677 | JGI IMG/M metagenome (GOLD analysis project Ga0105347, IMG submission 89677) | Soil microbial communities from meander-bound floodplain in the East River, Colorado, USA - East River MetaG ERMLT890 | ecosystem: Environmental > Terrestrial > Soil > Floodplain | place... | reverse complement strand
GTTGATAACTGTTTCATTTGAGTTCATTGAATCCACTACCCTCCAAGCCGTCAACCACGTACTACTAGCTGTGCCCCATGTCCCATAGTGGCATTTGACACGTCATTAGCCTCGCCCAGTTCCTCGAGCGCAATGGCCGGACGGTGACGTGGGCGAAGTCGGACTGACACGGCGGTATTGTAAGCAGCCCTCCGGCGTGGTATCCGTGGAAGGTGGAATGGCAACTCCTTCCGTGACCAGGGCCGGATTGTCTATGGGTGGCGCTCCGGCCCACATCCACCACTGGCTCATCAAGACGCCGGAAGGCCCGGAGTGCGAGGGCCGGTGCCAGGGCTGCGGCGAGGAGCGGACGTTCGCCTCGGGCCTAATGACCTACGACGACCCGCTGGACACGCGGGCGGTATGGCGCAACCTCACGATCGCCCCTAGAGGAGCAAGGGGCTGGGACTGATGGCCCACGCAAAAAGGTGCGAAGGCAGAGCCGAGGAACTTGTTAGCCGTGGTTCGCCAGAACCAAGCCCGAATCGAACGGGCAACGGTTTCCACCCACGGAGTGGCCTTCGCAATCACAGCCTACCATCCAGGGACCGCTGAATGCGCGTCTACAAGCCGTCCGTCCAGCAGTGGCTCAGCATGACGTGCCAGCAGCGCATCCTCCACCTCGCGTTCGGCCCCCACCTCTACCCCACTCGCTACGCCTGGACCCAGAATTGACCACCGCGCTCTCTCGCCCCTGCTCTTCGCCACGCTGCGCCGCACGCGCGACTAAGGGCGGACGCTGCTATGCCCACGCCCGAGCGGCAGACCGTGCCCGTGGCACGTCCAGCGAGCGAGGCTACGGCGCGGACTGGCGCCTGCTTCGCGCGCAGACCCTAAACCGCGATCCGTACTGTCGGGCCGAGGGATGCGGGGGGCCGAGCACCGACGTGGACCACGTGACCCCACGGGCTCAGGGCGGCTCAGACGAGCCTGAGAACCTGCAAGGGCTGTGCCACGCGCATCACAGCCAGAAGACGACGCTACAAGACGGTGGCTTCGGCTTACCCCAGGGGCGGGTGCAATCCCTGTGACGCACCATCACAAAGACCGTTCGGCAAGCGGATTAGAGCGTCCGCGAAATTGGCAAGCGAAAAGGCGGGCCGCATCGTGAGGGGCCGGAAGCCGAAGCCCACGAACCTCAAGGTGATCGAGGGGAACCGCGGCAAGCGCGCCCTGAACAAGGCGGAACCGAAGCCCACGCCCGTCACCCCAACGTGTCCGGCCTGGTTGTCCGGTGAGGCCCGCCGGGAGTGGCGCCGGGTCGTTCCCGAGTTGGAACGCCTCGGATTACTCACCCTGGTGGACCGCGTGGCGTTGGCTGGGTACTGCCAGGGGTGGTCGCGACTCCGGCAGTGCGAGCAGATCATCGACAAAGAGGGTCTGACCTACACGACACACAGCGCGCAGGGCGGCACGATGGTGCGCCCGAGGCCGGAAGTGTCAATGGGGCAGAAGTACCTCGCGCAACTCAGAGCCTTCTGCGTGGAGTTTGGCCTTACGCCGTCCAGTCGTGGACGGATGACCGTGCCGGAAGTGGCCGACGCTGCGGAGTGCTCCGTCTGTTCGATGCCCGTCGAACTCTGCGGCGGGTGTGGGTGATGAATGGCCCGCCGACCGTACTTCGACGAGACGAAGGCGGAGCAGGCGGTACGCTTCTTCCGGGCGCTGAAACACACGAAGGGCCGCTGGGCCGGGGTTCCGTTCAACCTGCAGCCGTTCCAGGAGCGCCAGATCCGCGAGCTGTACGGCCGCCGGAACGCGGACGGCTCGCGGCAGTACCGGACGGCGTACATCGAGATTCCGCGGAAGAACGGCAAGAGCGAGATGGCCGCCGGGCACGCGCTGAAGCTGCTGGCCGCGGACAGCGAACGCGGCCCCGAGGTCTACGGAGCCGCCTTCACGCGGGAGCAGGCGGGGATCGTCTACCGCGTGGCGGCCGGGATGGTGAAGCAGGCGCCGTTCTTGCAGTCCCGGCTGAAGATTATCGACTCCACGAAGCGCATCGTGAACCCGAAGATGGACGGCTTCTACTGGGCGATACCGGCGGAAGCCGCCCAGGCGCACGGGTTCAACCCGAACGGCTACATCTTCGACGAGTTCCACGTTCAGCGGACCCGCGACCTGCACGACGCGTTGAGCACCGGCACGGGCGCGAGGGAGAGCCCGCTGGGCTACTACATCACGACAGCGGGATACGACCGCACGTCGATCTGCTGGGAGATGCACCAGTACGCCGAGCAGGTTATCTCGGGCGCGATCGACGATCCGACGTTATACGCCGAGATATGGTCAGCGCCGCCGGAGGCGGACTGGACGGACGAGGACGTGTGGAAGACGTGCAATCCGGGGTTGGGCATCTACCGCGACATCGGGGAGATGCGCCGGATGTGCAAGCAGGCGCAGCAAGTCCCGGCTGTGGAGAACACTTTTCGCAGGCTGTACCTGGACCAGTGGGTCCAGCAATCAACGCGCTGGATCTCGATGGACACGTGGGGTGCGAACGCGGGCCGGGTAGTGGCGGAGAGCGGACTGGTCGGGCGGGGCTTCTACGGGTTCCTGGACCTGTCGTCCGTGTCGGACCTGACGGCGTGGGTGATGTTATTCCCCCACGAGAAAGACCCGGAAAAGGTGGACATCGTGGCGCGCTTCTGGTGTCCCGTGGCGCGGCTGACGGACCCGATGAACCAGTACCGCTCGCAGTACCAGGAATGGCAGCGTAGGGGGTTCCTCGAAGTGACGAAGAAGGCAGCGGTGGACTACGGCTTTGTAAAGCAGCGTGTCGTGGAGGACTCGGTAAAGTTCGGCCTGCGAAGGATGAACATTGACCGGCTCTTCCAGGGCGCCCAGCTCGGGATGGAGTTGACCGACGAGTTGGGCGAGGACCGCGTCTTCGCGATGGGGATGGGGTTTATGTCGTTCGCCGCGCCGATGAAAGAGTTCGAGCGACGCCTGCTGGGGCGGAAGTTGAACCACCAGGGGAACCCGATCCTCGCGTGGATGGCGGATAACGTGGCGGTCAAGCAAGATCCTGCGGGCAACCTGAAGCCTGACAAGGCGTCGTCGCAAGGGAAGATCGACGGCATCGTCGGGATCGTCGGCGCCATCGACGCCCAGATGCGGCACGAGGACGTGCCAGAGTTCAAGGTGGTGGTGGTATGACGGATACATTGGAAGCGACTGTGGTCTGCTTTGTGTACGACGAGCGTCCAACGTCCCCGATGGTGCGGTCCCTCATCCGGGACTCCCATCGCTTCCCCGGCGAGCTGGCGATATGGGACCAGGCGAAGGACAGCCTTATCCCGCGTAGCCGCAGCGGGTCCGCGACGAAGTTCATGGACCAGGGCTTCGGCGACGTCGTCGTAATGATCGACCACGATATCGAATGGGCGGACGGTGATCTGGCCTACATAGTGAAGGCAGCGAAGCAGGAGCACGCCATTGTGGGTGGAGCCTACTCACAGCGTACGTTTGGGCGCGGCTATGCCCTGCGGCTCTGGCCGGAGTCGCCGCCGATCCGCCTGGGGGAAGAGGCCATCTATGACGTGGAGTACGTCGGGACCGGCTTCATCGCAATCCACCGGAGTGTACTTGAGAAGCTGGCGCGGGTGATTCCGCGGACGCGCCACGGCTACCACCCGTTCTTCGCGCTTGATTATCCCTGGACGGACGGCGAGGTGGAAGAGTTGAGCGAGGACTATGCCTTCTGCAAGCGCGCCAGGGAGATGGCCGGGGTGCGGTCCTACCTCGCGGCGAAGCCGTACCTGCTTCATCACGGGAGCTACGCCTATCGCCAGTTCGACGCATCCTGGACGCCGCCACCGGAGGAACCCGTGACGCTGGTCGCGGTCGATCCGTCTAAGCCGGTCGACGTCCCTGGCGTGGGGCAGTTTTTTATCGACACCGAGGACCGCTTTGTATCGGCGGCACTCCAGCGCGGCCAACCGTGGGAGCCCGCCGTCCTGAAGGAACTGGAGGCGCTGGGTGGGAAGACCCGCACACTGGTCGAGGTCGGGGCGCACTTCGGCGCCCACACTGTTCCGGCGGCGAAGTGGTACAGGAACGTTATCGCCGTGGAGCCGCTGTATGCGGACCGGCTACGGCGCAACCTCGCGCTTAACGAAATCGACGCCAGCGTGATCCAGGCGGCGGTGAACGGCGCCGCCGGTAAGGCGTTTATGCGCCGGGACTTCAACAACCCCGGCGCCTCCCACCTGGCGGACTATGGCGAAGAGGTGAACATCCTGCCGCTGGCCGACATCCTGCCGAAGCGAGGGAAGTGCATCCTGAAGATGGACATCGAAGGAGCGGAGTACGGCGCGCTGAAGGATGCGCCACTGGAGCGCGTAGGGGCGATGATCCTGGAATACTCCGAGGGACAGCTTGCCCGCGTATCGAACGCGACGCCGCGCCAATTTGTCGATATGCTCACGGCCGCCGGCTTCCCACGTCTCCGGTACGTAGGCACCTCCACCGAGGCGACGCTAGAGAACCTGCCGACTGGCGACGCTTATTGCAACATCGTGGCGGAGCGAGCGTGATGCGGCCTTCCGTCGTACTGGAAATCATCGGCATAGCAGGGATCATGGCCGGGGTGTGGCTAGTGTTTCCCCCAGGGGCTCTTATCGTGGGCGGCGTGGCCGCCGTGTTGTTAGCACAAGGAGTCGGCAAATGACGCTACTGCAAACGATGGTCAAGGGGTTCCAGGCGTCCGTGACGCTGGATAACATCTACCTCAGCATGGACGAGACGACGAGCGGCGGGCCTCGGACCGGGACCGGCGCCGGTAACGTCAGCTTCGTCAACGGCGCCAACGCCAGTTACGAGAAAATCTACCTGTCGCAGATATGGGTTAACGCGACGGTCAACAAGCTGTCGCGCGGCATTGGGCGCATCCCGCTCAAGGTGTACGTCGCGGGCGACGAGGACGGCGAGCGTCAGCGGGTACGCGAGGGGCCGCTGGCCGACCTGTTGCGCCGCCCCTACGAGGGTTGCACGCCATTCCAGTTCAAGTCGGCGGTGATCGGGAACATCGGGATTTATGGCAACTGCGTAGCGGTGAAGATCCAGGAGAAAGGGCAGCCACCGACCGAGCTAATCCCGTCTTCCTTCGCCTATTGGAGGCTGATCCCCGGCACCGATCGCGCCGTCGACTGGTACATCTACAGCGACGAACGCGGTAACCGGATACCGTTCCGCCCCGAGGAAGTGGTGCATTGGCGCTGGTGGGGGCCGGGCCGTGACCTGGTGGGGCCGTCGCCGATCGAGCCGCTGCGGCGGACGCTGATCGTCGAGGACGCGGCACAGCGGACACAGATTGCGAGTTACGAACACGGCGCCCGCCCCGTCGGCGCCTGGAGTATCCAGGAGAAGCTGACGGACGAGCAGGTCGCCACCACGCGCAAGCAGGTGGAGGACACCTACGGCGGCGTCGACAACGCCTACCGCGTGGCGATAATGATGGGCGGTGCGAAGTGGGAGCCGATGCAGCACTCGATGGTGGACTCCGAGATCATCAACACCCGCCGCTTGACGCGGGAGGAGGTAGCGGCGTCGTACGATATGCCGCCGCCCGTTATCCAGATCCTCGATCGTGCGACGTTCTCGAACATCACGGAGCAACACCTGATGCTCTACATGGACACGATGGGCCCGCCGCTCTGTATGTTCGAGGAGACGCTGCAAGTCCAGTTGATTGACCCCGAGCCCACGATGCAGGGGCAGTATGTCGAGTTTGATCTGAACGAAGTGCTGAAGGGCGACATCACGAAGCGGTACGACGCCTACCAGAAGGCGCAGTGGTGGATGACGGCGGACGAGGTGCGGGAGCGGGAGAATCTACCGCCGAAGAGCGCCGACGACGCGAGGGCCGCCAAGATCAATATGCCCCTTAGTTCGTCATCGCTCGTCGAGTCCGTGACCGCCGTCGGTGGATTGGTGAGGGCGGGCTACGATCCCGAGGACGCGCTGGAGGTGGCGGGTCTGCCGCCGATCAAGCACACCGGCTTTATTCCCGTCACCGTGCAACCTGACGACGACGGACAGGCGGCGGCGACTATCGACAAACCACCCTTCACCCTGTTGGCCGAGGTGCGCTGCCCGGCGTGCAGTAAGAAGTTGACCGGCGCGTTCCAGGGTAAGACCGAGATGTGGTGCGATCGCTGCAAGACGCCAGTTCCTGTTGACAGCAGTACCCCCGTGGGGTAACAATCTAGCCAACTGAATACGGACAGAGCGCCTAGAGCGCCTTAATTCCGCGAGGCCATAGAGCCCGTCAACCAGTTCACCGGAGCTGGAGGCGGGCTTTTTTTGTTACCCGCCGGGATCGAGGAGGGCGATGGGCAAATACAGTCACATAATCGACGTGGTACTCGGCCAGCCGCTTCTCATGCGGCCGGAGAAGGTCGAGTCGATCCTGGAGTTGTTGCAACTCCGGGCGTTCCAAGACGTGCGCTTTTCGGCGGAGGAGATCGAGGCGCGCATCGGTGCGGCGCCGGTCCGCAAGGCGGCGCGCAAGAGCGGGACCGTCGCGGTCCTGCCGCTGTACGGAGTGATCGCCCAGCGGATGAACATCATGCAGCAGATGTCGGGCGGCACCAGCACGCAACAGTTCACTCAGGCATTCCGCTCCGCACTGAACGACGACGAGGTAAAGGCGATTCTGCTGGACGTCGACTCGCCCGGCGGCAGCGTCTACGGCGTCGCCGAACTGGCGCAGGAAATCTTCGAGGCGCGGGGCCGCAAGCCGATCGCCGCGATTGCTAACAGTGAGATGGCGAGCGCCGCCTACTGGATCGCCAGTGCAGCGGAGTCGGTCTACATCACCCCCGGCGGCATGGCGGGCAGCATCGGCGTCGTGACGATACACGAGGACTGGTCCGAGAACCTGGCGAGCGAAGGCGTCAAGGTGACGATCATCACCGCCGGGAAGCACAAGGCGGAGGGCAATCCTTACGAGCCGCTACAGGACGACGCGCGGGACTACATCCAGGGGATGGCGGACGAATACTACGGGATGTTCACAGGCGCCGTCGCTCGCAACCGTGGCGTGCCGGCGTCTACCGCCCGCGGCGCGGGCTTCGGACAGGGCCGGATGCTGATGGCGAAGCAGGCGAAGGCGACCGGGATGGTGGACGGCATTATGACGTTCGATCAGCTCGTGGCGCGCCTGGGCGGCAACGCCGAGGCGAAGGCGTCGACTACGCCAGCGGACCCGTCGATGGTCCCGCACGGCGAGGATCGCGAATGGGTGTTCGCGGAGATGCCGCCCGTCGAGTACGCCGATCCGCATGACACAACCACGGATCACACCCACAGTGGCGCCACCCACACGGCGCCCGCACCAACGGACAGAAGCAAAGCCGAGCGTCTCATGGAGATCGCTCTAGCAGGAGGACGGTAATGGGCAAGGAGATCACAACCGAAAACGTGCGGGCCGCACTTGTCGAGGCAGAGCAGGAGGCGTCACGCCTCTTCGCCGAAGCCGAGCAGGTAAAGGCCGCCATCGTCGAGTCGGGTATCAACCCGCTGGGCGCATCCACCGACGAGCAGGACGCCTTCGAGAAGGTCGACACCGCTTACAAGGCATATGACCTGAAGAAGGAAGAGGCGGCCCAGCTCCAGGCGAAGCTCGACCGTCTCACCGAGATCGACGGCGTTGGCACGCCCGGAGCAGGCGCCCAGCGACGGCCGCTGCAGGGCGCACCAGCACGCGAGGCTCTGTCCCGCCGCATCGGTGACCGCTTCATGCAGTCCGAGTCCTACCAGCGGCTGGTAGCGTCCGGCGCGCTCGGTTCGGACGCTAACCTCCAGCAGGCCATCGCGGGCGGCGTCATGCCGGTCGATGTCCTGTCCCGAGACGAGTTCGAGTCGCTGATGGGCAACGCCCGCTTCGGCGCCACGACCGTAACGGGCGCCAGCTCGACCAGCGCAGGGCCGTTCATCCAGAACGATCTCGTCCCCGGCTTCGTCGCGTACAACCGCAAGCGGCCACTTCTGAGCGCGCTCGTGGGGCAAGGCACGACCGACAGCGATACCGTCGAGTACGTCTCGCAGTCGGCGGGCACCCAGGCGGCCGCTGAGACCGCGGAAGACACCGCCGCCGCCGAGAGCACATACGCCTTCGCGACCAACACCGTTGCGGTGCAGGAGATCACGCACTTCGTGCCGGTGACAAACCGGGCGATGAGCGACCACGGCCAGCTCCGCACGATCATCGAGAACGAATTGATGATCGGCGCGCTCGACCGGCTGGACACGCAGCTTGCAAGCGGTGACGGCATCTCCCCGAACATCGAGGGGATCTACACCGCCACGACCCAGACCCAGGCGCTGGGCGGCCTCACGCGGTCCGAGGCGATCCACAAGGGGATCACCGCCATCCGCGTGGCGGCGGGCGTGCTGTCCGAGCCGGATAACATCGGGTTGCACCCCGCGGACTTCGAGGACTTGATCCTCGAGCAGGACGCCAACCTCCAGTACATCTTCGGCCCGCCGTCACAGGCGGAGTCGCGGACGGCGTGGGGTATCCCGCTCGTCACCAGCACGGTCTTCACCAGCGGCACGCCGCTCGTGGGTGACTTCGCCGGTTCGGCGCGGCTCTGGCTGCGCGAGGGACTGGCGGTGTCCGCCGGACTCGACGGCAACGACTTCACGAAGCGCCGGATCTCTCTCCTGGCCGCGCTGCGCGTCGCCTTCAAGGTTGTGCGCCCCGGCGGCTTCTGCGAGATCACCGGCTTCTAACAACCGAATAACCAACGACGACTAATCGCTCAGCAAGGAGGCACCACTATGAGCGCCATCAAGTCAGCAACTGTCGGGGTGACCACCACCGGCTCAGCCGGTTCCGGTGCAGGCAACTCGGACTCCGAGACGTTCGCTGGAGAAATCCAGCAGATCGGTGTGAACCACGACGCCAACGCGCCCGCCACCACCGACATCATCATCACGGACAAGCGAACGGGTGTGAACATCTGGGCGCTAAACAACTCCGCCACGGACGTGATCGTTCACCCGCGGAAGTTCGCCGTCGATGCTGCGAACGCCGCGTTGACGAACAACGTGACGCCGGAGAAGTACGTGGTTGACCAGGGCGTCAACGTCGCCATCGCCGGCGGTAACGCCATCACTAACCACGTCGTAGTCACCGTTCTTTACCGGAGGTAAGCCCGTGGCGAAGACGATCATGGTGGACCCGGAAACGGGACGCGAGTGGTTGGTAGCGCCCGGTGACCTGAAGCGCTTTCGGGCGGAGGGGTTTGTCGATAAGGACGCCCCTCCGCCCCCTCCAGCGCCTGAGCCCGTAGAGGAACAGCCGAGCGAGGACGCACCACCCGAGACGGAACCCGCGCCAAAGAAGCGAACGAGGAAGGCGAAGTAGTTGCCCAACCTCTACGCGAGCGCGGCGGCGTTTTCGCGCCGCTACGCCAACGCGAGCACGCTCGACTCTGACGACCAGACGGAGATGCTTGCTGTCCTGGAGGCGGCGTCGCGTGCGGTCGATGACGAGTGCGACCGGCGCTTCTACGCCGAGACGGCAACGGTCGTGCAGCACGGCAACGGCAAGGATGCAATCTGGATACCCGACCTGATCTCCGCCACGACGGTCAAGCTGGACGAGGATGGCGACGGCACCTTCGAGACGACGCTGACGACGGCCGATTACTGGCTGGAGCGTTACGGCCATTACAACGTCGACGCGACGCCGAAGACGCTGATCCGGCTGAACCCGTCCGGGCAGAGGGCGAGCTTCGTGGAGCAGCACCGGCTACTAGAGATCGTGGGGCCCTGGGGGTTTACGGCCGCCGTTGACCGGATGACGGTGACGGCGACGCTGGCGGATGCGACCGCTACCGCGATGACGACCAGCGCGACGGGCGACTTCGAGGTGGGCAACACGCTGCTAATCGAGAGTGAGCAAGTCTATGTCGAAAGCGGATCGGGAACGTCGTGGGTTGTCCGGCGCGCACAGAACGGCACCACCGGCGCCGCACACGCTGCGAAGCCGATTGACCGCTTCGCCTACGTGCCGGAGATCGTGAACGCGACGCTGATGCAGGCAGGTCGCTACTGGAAGCGCCGCGAGACGGCCTACGCCAACGTCATCCAGAACCCCCTCACGGGCGCGATGGAGATGTTCAAGGGGCTGGACCCGGACGTGTCCCGACTGATCGCGCCTTTCCGGCGAAAGGTGCAGGTCTGATGGCGCAGCAGTTCGCGGCCATCATGGTGAAGGTTGAGGGGATGGACCTCTTCAGGCAGCGACTGGACTCACGGCGCCTGCTGCGCCCGACGCGCGATTACATCGAGCAGGTGGGCAAGGCGGCGCACCGGACGGCGCAGAGGGCGGCCAAGCCGCACGCCGCGGACAAGGGGACGCTGGGCCGGTATATCACGGTGGAAATAAGCGACGGGGGGAAGACGGCGACGGTGGCGCCCATCCGGCGAATTGTCGGCGTGGCTCAGACGATCGAGGAGGGCAGGCGGCCCGGCAGGCGCCCGCCGTACACGCCGATCAAGCGCTGGATGCTGTCGCACGGACTGATCTCGGGCGCCCCCGGCGAGTCGAATCTGGTGCGCGTGATGCAGGGGCGGATCAAAAGCGTGGGGACAAAGGGCGTGTACTTTATGCGGACGGCGTCGGAAGCGGCGGAGAAGGCGCTGAAGGACGGGTTGCCGGAGACGGAAGAGCAGATCAGGAAGCTGTGGGACCGGCCATGAGCGAACTCCAGGACATCTTCGACCAGATCGTGACCATCCAGGCGGCCATCACGCCGCCGACGGGCGAGAAGGACATCGCGATGGCGACGGACGAGTGGCCCGCCAGCATTAGCGTGTTCCCGGCCTTCGTGAACAACGAGGTGGAGACGGTCATCGACCGCGAGCAATATGCATCGCTGCGAATCGAGAAGCACTTGATTCAAATGCACCTGCTGTTTGGCGCGGCTGACGTGAAGTATTCGCAGCGATCCCGCCGCTTGTGGGTGGAGAAGGTGCACGCGGCATTTGAGGCAAAGCTGAACCTGAACGGAACGTGCTTGAAAGCGACTACCACGCGCACGGATTACGGCGTCGTGGAGGGGATCAGTGGGAATTACGTGGGCGCGACCTTCGACCTGGCGGTCGAGAACAAAAAGCCGGTGACGTATGCCTTCTAGCAAAGGGGGAGCAAGCGTGAAGAAGCTGACATGGATCGGCACCGAGAAGGGGCTGGGGTTCATACCGGGGTTCCCGGCAGAGGATTTCGACTGCGAAGACGAAAAGACGGCGGCGGAACTGGTGAAGGGCGGGTGCTACGAGTACGCGAAAACTAGCAGCGGGGCAGCGAAAGACGCCGCTAAAGCGGAAGACGAGGTTTAACGGAACGGCTATGGGCGAAACGATGACACTTCGAGCAGAGCAGGATGAGGTTCGACAGGACGTTGGCCTCTTCGTGTCGCTCGATACCGAAGTCGCGGAAGGGTCGGATGTGGTGAACCGTGAGCTGTTCAGCGCGCTTGTTGGAGCGGGTGGCGTTGCAAACTCGGCAAGTCTTGTCGCGAGCGCGGACAGCGGCCTGAGCCGCAGGCCAGGTGGGGCCGTAGCGACGGATGGCGCCGCCCTTCCAGCCCGGATGATTCTTCCCGACAAAGTAAGCGTCTGTGCAGCCTCGACTGCAACACTGAAGAATGGCAAGCGACGGCGGCACAGAGAATTCGTTGCCGCAGTACAGACAAGTCTTGAGCACGCGATCGGGGTACGTGCGGAGCGCCACGCCTTTCAGTCCAGCGTCACGGCAAGGGCGCGAACAGAACCGTCGAGCGGCCAGTGCTTGCTTGACCTCAAACTCTTTAGCGCAGTGCTCGCATTTGAGCGTGACGCGTCGGCGCCGGGAGGGGCCAGAGGCTCGCGCATTCGCAGCGGCATGGCAACGAAGGCAGCGAGGGCGATCAATTCCCTTTTCTCCCCCACATTCGGGGCAAGCATCCTTCGGGTGTTTACGGCACCTGGAACAAACAAATTGGGTAAGCGACCTGCGGGGTCCTCCGCATTGTTCGCACGAGTGCAGTCTCATGGTTGGAGTATACCATTCTTCACCCATCTGTACTGTAAGGAGGGTTAGAAAATCTCGTCAGGCCTCAAGATTCTGGAAACAATCCAAATAGGGAAAGAGACGACGCCTGGCACGCTCGTCGCGGCTTCTCGGCGGCTAATTGGGAACGGTGCATATTCCCGCGAGCAAGGCCAGTTCGAGTTCTCCGACCAGAACTCGGGCGTCTTCGCTCGCGTGCCACGTGGCCCGGTCACGACACGGCACGGGTCGCGGCTGGAGTTCACCTGTCCGCTCGACTTCGAGCAGATTCTGTGGCCGCTCCTGTCCGGCGTGAAGGGCGCGGTGACGCCCACGGGCGCAGGCGCAGACAAGACGTGGGCGTTCCTGCCATCGACCTCGACGCCGCCCGCGCTGGACTACTACACCATTGAGTATGTCGAACGAAGTCCCGACGACAACGCCGAGATGGAGTTTGGGTACGCCTGGGTTTCGGAGCTGGAAATCACGGCTACGTCGGACGGGCTGGCAGAGATGCGAGTCGTGGCGATGGGGCGCGCTTCGGCCGACTCCACCATGACGGGCGCGCTGGCTGTTCCGGTGCTGAATTATGCGGCGAACCTTCGCTGGGCGGGCTACATCGATCCAGCATGGGCGAGCCTCGGCAGCACCCAAATTTCCGCACAGCTTTACGGCTTCCGCTGGACATACCGCAACAACGTCCACCCCGGCTTCTACCTGGACAACCGGAGCAGCCTGGACTTCACGCAGCCCGAGTTCGCACGGCCCGAGGTCGAGATCGAGATGGACATCGTTCACGACCCCGACTCCGCCGCCTTCGTGCAGACGGAAGAGGCGCTGAAGATTGCCAACACGGCGCGGTTCATCCAGTTCAAGCTGACGGGTGCCACGCTCGGCGCAGGCACGTACAGCCTGATCCTCAACACCTCGGCCTACCACGCGGAGGACTCGCTGACAGACCGAGGCGGCGACCGAGAGGGCAACCTGAGCGCACGCGCTCACTTCCTTAGCGCCTACGACGTCACGAGTGGAAACCAGATGGGCGTCACGGTGGTGAACGCACTCACGGCCTTCCCGGCCTAATCCAACCCAGGTCAATTCAGTCACGGGGGTAACAACCATGTTGGCAGGCAAGATTACGGACGAGGTTCCGATCCCGCACGAGCCGGGGCAGTGGGTGAAGTTCCGCACCCTGTCGGGGCGGGAACTGGACGAGGCGCAGGCCATCGAGCGCGACAAGACGCTGGCCCAGATGAAGGCGATGGGGCAGGACCTGGTGACGGCTATCCAGGGGCGGGACAACGCCGCCACGCCGGACCCGGTCGACTTCTACGACAAGGAGGCGTTGATCAAGTACGGCGTGGCGGCCTGGTCGTATGAGCAGCCCTGCAACGATGAGAACAAGCGCCAACTCGACGCGGAGACGCGGGATTGGGCGGCACGCACCATCGTGGAGATGAACACGCGCACGCCGGGGGAAGCGACAGGCTCCTCGACGAACTCGAACGGGGCAGGGTCCCACTCGACGTCAGGGGAGCCCATCGACTCGTTGAAGGTGGTGTAGCCATCACCTTCGCGGACCTGGCGCACATCGACGCCCGGACGTGGGGCGATGTGTTGCTCATCTATCAGGCGCAGCGGGCGGCAGAAGCGCC
>Ga0105347_1000861_pt1 | contig 13741 bp, 6 predicted proteins | sample EasRivMeERMLT890_FD_89677 | JGI IMG/M metagenome (GOLD analysis project Ga0105347, IMG submission 89677) | Soil microbial communities from meander-bound floodplain in the East River, Colorado, USA - East River MetaG ERMLT890 | ecosystem: Environmental > Terrestrial > Soil > Floodplain | place... | reverse complement strand
GGTTTGACAGCCGGCGCCGTTACGGATTATACGGCAGGCGTTGTCTTTTGGCTTGTAACGATAGCCGAAATGACGTTGTCTTTGGCCGAAAGTTCATAACCACAGCGAAGGAAACGGGGAGAGTAACCAATGCAATACAGTGACTTGCGTGATTGGATTCAAAAAGTAGACGAGCTTGGGGAATTGCGGCGGGTTGAAGGGATCGATTGGAATCTCGAAATGGGTGCGGTGACGGAGGTTTACGCGCGCAACGAGCCTTACCCGTCAATCCTATTCGATAAAATCAAAGACTATCCAGCCGGCCATCGAGTGCTTGTCGGCGTCCATCACATGTCTTTGAAGCGACAGTTGCTGACCCTGCATATGCCGCTGGATTATGACCGGACGCAGTTCATTCAAGCCTGCAGGCAGCGACTCGAGCATCCCCAGAATATTCCGCCGAAGGTCGTCAAAACCGGACCGGTGATGGAGAACGTCATGGACGGCAAGGATATCGATTTGCTCTCCTTGCCGGTGCCGCGCTGGCACGAGGAGGACGGAGGCCGATATCTGGGTACGGCGCACGTCGTGATTACCCGGGACATCGACGAGGGGTGGATCAATCTCGGTTGTTACCGCGTGATGGTCCATGACCGCGATACCCTGGCGCTCTATATCTCGCCGGGGAAACATGGACGGATCATGCGTCAGAAGTACTTCGATCAAGGACGGCCCTTTCCCGTGGCGATCAGCTTCGGCGACGATCCTCTGCTGCTCATGACGGCGGGGAAACAAATCGCCTGGGGCGCCTCCGAGTACGACTACGCCGGCGGTGTCAGGGGCGAGCCGTTCGAAGTGATCCTGGGGAAGCACACCGGGCTGCCGATTCCGGCGAACTCTGAAATAACTATCGAAGGCGAGGTGTTGCCCAACGAACAGAAGCGGGAAGGCCCCTACGGTGAGTGGACCGGTTATTACGCCAGCGGCGAGCGGTCGGAGCCCATTCTCAAAGTGAAACGCTTGATGCATCGCAACCAACCTATCATCACCGCCGCGCCTTCATCGCGACCTCCGGGAGGCTCGGATGACGGTCTGCTCCGGTCCGCGTTTATCTGGGACCAATTGGAAAAGGCGGGGGTTCCCGACGTCAAGGGCGTGGCTTGCTATCAAGGCAGATTTTTTACCGCCGTGGCCATCAAGCAGCGCTACCCCGGCCATGCGAAGCAGGCAGGAATGATCGCTTCGCAGTGCGGGACCGGCGCTTATCTCGGACGCTACGTGGTGGTGGTCGATGATGATATCGATGTCTACGACATGAACGACGTGATCTGGGCGATGTGTACGCGAGCCGACCCGGCGAACGATACCGATTTCATCCGCCGCGCCTGGAGCGGGCCCCTCGATCCAGTGATCCCAAGAGATCGGAAAGGTTTCAGTTCGCGGGCGATTATCGATGCCACGCGACCCTATGAGTGGATCAAGGATTATCCGTTAGTGTCTGGGGCGAGCCCGGAGCTGAAGAAGCAGGTTGCCGAGAAGTACGGAAAATTCTTCTCGTAGTTTGTCAGGAGCGAGCGGAAGAGATCGCCAAGAGCGGCGCTCCATCGTACCGCGCCAAACGCAGAGCAAGGACGCTGGTAAGCGAACGACGCGCAAGCCTTTGGACCTTTGAATGAACTCTTCTCAAGTCTTGGCCGAGCTGTTCCGGATTACTGGTGCGCTTGCACCTGTTAGTCCTGCCACAGTCGCAGATCTCGAGGAACTAAGACGCCGCCTGGCCCATAGCTTTTTCGACCTCCCTGGCGATGGCATCTCGTCGTTCGTCCCATCGGATGACGCTTCACGAGGTGTGTTGTTGGAGTTGAAGGCGATCGTCGCCAACGTGGCGCTTGAACGCGCCACACCCGGCGCCGCGCCGCGGCTTTCGCGCGTTCGGCGTCGCGATCTTCCGCTCTACAGCGCAAACCAGTCGGAGCAGTTCCCAGCCAGATCGGGAGCGCATAGGGTGCGGCGCACTTTCGGGCCAATGCTCGAGGACCGGGAGAGATTCGTATTCTTCGATCTTTTCGAAGCTGCGGATTTTGTGCGGGTCGTGCGTCACGACGGCCCTCCGTTCCTGCTCCTTCCGGCCGATGTGACGAGCGCGGACGGCCTGACTTTCACGTTCGGGCGCGGAAGCATCTGGATTGAGGCCCGCCTTCTTGCTCCGGCTGCGCGCGGCTTCACAGGGCTGCGTGTTGCGGGCGGCAATCTTGTTTTTCGGCAGGTTGCCGGCCGGATTGACAACCGCATTGTTGGCCCGGCGCAAGCCGTTTGCACCCTCTCGGTGACGCTCGATCCGCCGTCGATCGCCTCCCCGTCGGATGGCGCGGGGCAGGACGCTGGCCTAGCCGTGGCTGTGCGCCCGGCGAACGCAACGTTCGAGTTTTCACCGCAGAGAGTGGAGCGTATTCAGGCCGGTGACGGAAGCCTCACTGTCTTCGGTGCCACCGTGAACATGATTCGCAGCGAGGAGCCGGCTGTATCCGCGGAGCCAGCCGTCGGCGTGCTGGTGCCGTTCCAAGCGAGTGCGGAGGCTATCACACCGGTCGACGTGCGCTCGACGTTGTTGCGGCCAAGCGGTACGTGCAGGATCGCGGCGGTCGGATGGCTGCTGCCGACCAGCGTGTTCACGAAACCGGACGAGCTTGGAGAGGCCGCCGATGCCGGTGCCATGGCCATCGTTCTCGAGCGCGGGCTCGCCGCAGTGTGGCTTGGTCTCGACCGAGGCTTGTATTCCGCCGACAGTGCCCTGGTCGCCGTTGATTCGCGCGAACTCGCGTTGATCGCCAATGGCCGCACCGCCCGGATCGCCCGGCAGGAGATGGCGCTGTGGCGCGACTCGTCGCTGGAACTTCTATTCGAGGATCGCTTTCAGCTGGAGTTCGTTTCGTCGCGCAACGGAGCCGAAGCCGTGGTGGTGAGCGCGACGCTCCTTGCGCATCTCGACCGGCCGCTTCAGGCTGACGGAGGCCGGCCGCGCATTCGCATGACTGGCGCAACGGTTTTTCTTGCGCAGAACAACCGCGGCGACACGGTGCACATCTTCGCGCGGCAGCGCTCCGAGCCCGGAAAGTTCGTTCCGCTGGCGCTCGCGAACGCGCTGCTGAAGACCACACCGGTCGAAGAGCTGAAAGCCGTGGGTCTGCTGATGGCAGGGAAGCAGGTCGCCGGCGCGTCTTTGCGCCTGACGTACGGGCTCCATGCGATCTATCCGTTTCTTCCCGATCCATACGCCGCCAATTTCGATCTCTTCCGGTGCCCCGATGACGTGCGCTCGACGGTGCGGCTTACGTCGGTGACCACGTGGTCCGGCCCGGACTCACCCAGCCTGGCGCTCTTGATCTCCGATGCCGCTGCCAACGCTGGAGATCTAGTGGCTCTGCTGCCGCCGGGCCGCGATTTTCCCGAGCGCGATCCCGAGGATCATATCCTGCGACGGCTGTTCGATAGCGCGTTGGGCGTCGAACGCGAGAGAACGCACCCGCCTCTCGTCCTGCTGGATCTGTCGAGCAACGCGGATCATCTGGGCGTTGGCACGGCTTTTCCCAAAGAGCGGCGCTCGAATGCCGCGTTGACTATGGAGGGCGTGTCTCTTTCGGCCGCCATGGCGGACCTGCGCGTGGTCGCGTTGCCTCAAATCAGCTGGGAACCCGTCCGTACGCATCCTGACGATTTGCAGCCGGGCTTTCCCCAGCCTCTGGTGTCAAGGGACGACGGCGGGCCGCTCGTCATCGGCGTCGCCGACGAGACGGTGCACCTGGTGCCGATCGCTCCAGAGCCCCTGCTGCGCGGAATGGTTGAGCTCGCCGAGCGACCGATCGCGTCCGTGGCGATACAGTTTACGCTGCCATTCGGCATCAAAGCGGTAGCGGTCATTCCACCTGCGAGAGGCCAGCCTTCCGAACAGGCTTCGCTGAGCTTGAATCAGCCACACTTCGGTCCGTTCTCGGGCGGGCTGCAAGTCAGCCTCAAGTCGGTGACGCCATTGGGCCTTCCCGGCGGCGCCATCCAAACGGCAAACAGCACCACGGGGTCGAAGAGCGTCCTCCACGACGTGATGGATGGATTCTTCAACAACGCCTTCCATCCGGGCAACGGGATGAAGCGGGTCCCGCTCTCGCGGATCGACTTTTCTGGCTACGGCGCGAGCGCATTCAGCAAGTGGGTCAATGAGAATGCATCCGCGGTCGACATCACCAAGGTCGAGTTCGATGTGATCACGGGCCGCACGAACTACGAGGTCGTGGAAATTCAGAGCATCCTCTGGCCCTGCATGGCGCGCGTGGTGCGGCGAATCACGATCCGGCGCGAAGGCAACGGATCCGTGTTGCGCCGGGATAGCGGCTGGGTTGCGGCGACGCCAGGGTTGTTCGTACGGCCCGACTGCGCATGTGTGGTTCATCCGGGTGTGGTGAAGGGGATGTTCAACATTCGCGAGATCCGCGACACTTCACAACGTGTTCATGTCAACCCGAGTGTCGAGCTGCAGGTGGTTTATTTCGACACCGACGTCGCGATCGAGAACGTCGCGCGCGGCCACGCCTTTGAAGGTCCCGGGCCGCATGGGCAACGGGTCGGGTTCGTGCCTTCGCAGCGTCAGGTCGGCTTCGTGCAGTTGATCAATCTCAACTCCGTGCAGAAGACGCCGCTTACGCCGCAGCAACTCGCGGAGCTGCTCGAAAAAAATGCGCCCGTCGGCGGGCCGGTCGATTGCGAGCTGAACATCGCGGGCTCGGAGCAGCGCATGCGCGCCGGGAGCGTGTACGCGTCCGTGGCGCCGCAACCCGGAGGCGGCGACCCCCATTTCGCTGTGGCGGCGTTCGGCGCGCCCGACCTGCCCCGCGAAGGGCAGTGGAGCGTCGTGCGCATGCGCAACGCGCCGCCCGACAGCCCCGAGCCCGAACCCGTGGACCCGCGGCTTGGCGTTCCGCTGATCCGCAGCGGCGACACCAATCTCGCGCCGTCCGCGAATCCGCATCCGTACCGATTTGCCGATCCGGCCGATCTTCTCAAACCAACGCAGCCGGCGGTCGATTACGCGTTTTTGTTCGCGACACAGACCTTCCGCGTTCTGTTTCCACGCGTGAAGATCGAGCCGGGGTCCCGGAGCATCACGAGCAACCTCGCGCCGGTCCTGGCGGACGCCTACTCAATGATGAGAGCCACGGGGCTTTTTCCGCGGCTGAAGCATGCGCTTGCTTTTCCCAGCAGCGCTTACGAGCTGCGCATCCTGGGCGCCGGCCGGTTGCGCCTTTCGCCCTCGCCTCTGACGCACACCATGCCGCCGCGCGTGCTCGACATCGTCAAGGCGGCGGGAATTCATGCCTTCACGGAATATCGCGGAGGTGACCGCTTCCAGACGGGACCGGCGAGGATCGAGCTTCGCTTCGATTCGAATGCGGTGCCGAGCTGGGAGCTGAAAATCGGACCGGTCAGCAACGTCACCGACATCGACCCGTTCGGGCCGTTGATGCGGGTGATATCCACGCTCGAAGCCAACAGCGCCGGGCGTCCAAAAGGCAGCAAGCCGCTCATCGAATACGGTGGAGCGCTTCGCCCGCTCGAGGATCTGATCACCGTCATGAAGGAGTTCGGCCTTCCGGTGGACATGTTGGTCGAGACGCCGAACTCATCGGACGTCGAGCATGAGTACAAGTTCAAGATGAAGCTCGATATCTTTGATTTCAAGCTGAGCGTTCCCGGCAAGATCGAGGGCGAGATATCACTCGGTGTGGAGTTTGGGACCAAGCGTCCAAAACATGCGTTCGTGCCGGCGCCCAATGCTGTTGTTGCGATGACCGGCCCGGCATTCGATCCGCTCGGCTCAGTGGAGCTTTTCGTTGAAATCAAGGGCAAGTTACAGATGCCCATCATCAAACCGCTTATCTATGGCGGCGGCTTGATCCGGCTTCAGTTCATTACCGGCTTTGATCCGAGCGAGCACGATCCGATCAAGCGGGAGATCAAGCTCGCGGCGGCCGCGGTGGGAAGCGTGGGAGGCCATCTCGTCCCAAAGCTTGTCAAAGTCGAAGGCGAGGTCCGTTACGGATATGTGTTCGTCGCTGACTTCGCCAAGGAAGAGTATCATCCGGGAGTCCTCCTCGGCTTTGCCCTCGAATGCGAAGTCAAGAAGCTGTTCAAGATGGGAATCGAAGCCGAGGTCATCGGGCTGGTGAAGCGGATCGATGATGAAGACATTCACGTTCGAGCCGAGTTCACTGTCGCGGGCGAGATCGAACTCTTCGATATGCTGTCCTTCGAGTACGCGATCGAGACCGAATGGGATCAGAAGCTGCCGAGCAAAGTCATCGCAGCACTGGCCGTCGCCGCTCACTTCCACCTGCTCCCGCTCCCGATACCGCCCTAACCGAGGTACCGACTCATGGCCAATCCTGATGCACGATTGACTCTGCTTGCGTTCCCGCAGTTCTGGGACGGCGCCAACATGGGCCTGCGCGTGCTTGTGCTGCCGAAGGGCAATCCCCGCGAGGCGCTTGTGCCTGGCGCGCCGGCATTTGCAGACGCACAGCTCGCGCTCGACGCGGTCTTGGTGTCAGGCCTTGAGGCCATGCCCGCACCCGGCGTCGAGACATCCCGCGTCGGACTCGACCTCGATCTACCGGAGGAGCGCGCGGCGCTTTTCGAGGAACTCGAGACCAGCTTCAACATCAAGCCCAACCCGCCGGGCCAGGTGCTGAGACCGCCCGCGACGCGGATCATGAAGTTCCTGACGCCGAGCTACCGGCGAGCCTTCGCGTTCGATGGCCCGCGCACCGAGTTCGCCGTCACGGATCACCGCTACGAGTGTGCGCTCAAGGAAGCCAACGCAGCGGGGCGGCCGCCGCGACCGCCTTTGACCGACGAAGTCACGTGGGGGCAGATCGTCGGCTTCGCCGTGAAAAACCAGCTGCTCGCCGAGAAGCTCGGCCTTCTTTACAAGGACCTCAGCATTCCCGCCGCGAGCCTCTACGACGCCGGTGGGTGGCTGTATGTAACACTGGCCGCCGACAGCGACTATGCGGCCGAGGTGGCCGCCGACACGAAGCTGCTGGATGTTTACGCTGCACGCATTCCCGCGCTGACCGAGCCGCGAGCGCTTTTCGCCGCCGTGCTCTTTCCGGTGCTCGCAGCGCCGCCGGGAAATTACGATGAGCTCTTCATCGAGGCCGAGTCGTATGATGACGGTTTCGCCAAGGTCGTGCACGGAGCGCAGCCGCGCACCATGGGGATCGCCGACCTCGATCCCACGGATCCGCTGCCGGTCAAGGACATTGGCATCCGGCTTGGCTGGGACGACGAGCAGGTGGCGATCTGGCTGAACCGGCGCATCAGCCCCGCCACTAGTGAAGACACGTTGCTCGGTGTAGGCGGCTATCGCGTTGACGTGCGGCGCGCGGGGACGGTGGACTGGCATTCAATGGTGAAGGTGCGCGGCCCGCTGCAGGTCGGCGAGATTCCGGTCGGCCTTTTTCAAGGCGAACTGGCTGTGCAGACGGCGCCCGTGCAACTGCACGGAGCGAAAACCGGCGACTTCTGGCTGCCGAGCTTTTTCACGTCGTGGGCAGGCCGGTCGGTGATCATACGCGATCGCACGGCGTTCCAGGTCTCGGGTCAGCCGGTGGTCGCCGCGGACCTTCCGATGGAACCGGTCGATGACGACGCGGTTCCGCTGCGCTACGGTGACGACTACGAATTCCGCGTGCGGCTGAAGGATTTGAGCGGCGGCGGGCCGAATGCGGATCGGCGTCATCACAACCCGGCGCCAGCGCCGGTCTTGCGCGCGCCGTTCCGCCGCTTCGTTCCACCGAAGGAGGTGACCGTAAAGGCAGAACCGGCGCGGCTGCTCATCGAACGGCCGCCGATCGGTTACCCGGATCTCGTCTTCACCGGTTTCGATGAGCCGGTCGCGGCGCTCCTCGCGGACACGCCAAAGGCTTTGTCAGAGCAGCGCGAGGTCGGCGTTTCCGATCCCGACGTCGTGGCGGTCCAGATTGCGGTTGAAGTGGGGGCGCTCGACGGCGACGAGCGCTCAGTGGATGGCCGCGAGTCGTATCTGCGGCTCTATACAACCGTCCGGCAGTTTGTGCCCGGCGTGCCGCTCCATGCGCCGCTGGAAGTCGGTATCTTGTTTCGAGACGTGAAGGAGGTCGGCGAATTGCAGCCGGCCGATCCCATGCGTCCGCAGGCTGGCATCGGGCCGCTCACGCTTCCGACCGCTCGCAATGTGCGGTTGCGGCTCCGTGCTTTGGGCAGGCCGGACCCCGAGCTGAAGTACTTTGGTTCCGAAGCTGCGCGCATGGCCCAGCTGGACGTGAGCGTCGCTCTCCGCGCGCCTGCCGACGATGAGCGCGAACTTTTCGTGCCGCAGCCCGCGGGACACCAGATCCAAGCAATCTTTATACAACCGGAGCCGGTGCCAACGAGCCAGTTAGCTGCTCAGCTGGCAATGGAAGGGCGGCAGAATGAAGCTCCGGCGGACATTGCCGAGCAGCTCGCGCAGCAGCTCGGCTTGAACGTTGTCGGGCTGACATTCAGCGGAAGGGCGGGACGGCGCACGGTTTTCGGATGCTCCTCCGCGCTCGCTCACACTCTCACGTCCGCGCGGGCGGCAATCTCCTTTGGCTCCAAAGCGGATCTGGCACGGCAGTGGATCATCGCTATCCGGGTGCAAATCAATCGCGATTGGACGTGGGACGGCGTGGCGCCGCGTGGTTTTGAGATCTTGCGGGCGGAGGGCGAAGTCGCAGGTAACATCGAGTTGCCGCGATCAGTCAGCCGCGAGGCGCTTGAAGGCGCCGATCGAGGCAGGACGGATCTGGTGTTCTTCGATGCGATCGAAGGAAAACCGCCCTCCGGGAGTCATCCCGCAGAACTGACAACCCAGTATGCGATTCGCCCCGTCTTCTGGATTCCAACGCCGGTCGCCGATCCGCCGCTCACCTGGCCGCTGCGCCTTCCAATCACCACGCCTCCGCGTCAAACGCCCAAGCTTCTTGCAGCAGGCGTGGCGCTTTCGCCCTACGTGACGGCGGACGATTACTCGTCGACCGAGCCGCGTATGCGCCGATCGTGGCTTGAGTTCGAAGCGGAGCCGGACGACCGCGGCGATCTCTATTTCGCGCGTGTTCTCGGTTACGCGCCGGACCCGATTCTCCTCGATCAGGACGAGGTTGTGCCTGCTCCCGAAGAGCCGCCGCTGCCGATTGATCCGGAAGCGATTCGCGTGATCACGCCGGGCCAGCCGGCGGATCGCGCCGGACTGGATGCCATGCAGCCGCTGATTCCGGCAACACCTCGGAAGGCGGGCGAGCCGGTGCGACACTATCTCCTGCCGCTGCCACCGGGGGTCGATCCATCGAGCCCTCGGCTTTTCGGCTTTTTCGTGTATGAGTTGCGCTTGGGCCACGACGCAAACCGCTGGTGCACGGCGCAAGCGCGCTTTGGGCCGCCGTTGCGGGTTACGGGAGTCCAACATCCTGCCCCACCGCTCGTCTGCGCCGCGAGCCGTGTGCCCGAGTATGTTGCCGTGAGCGCGCCGCTCGCTACGCCGGTACTCAACGGCCGTAGCTTGCGGCCGAATCATCCGCGCACCGAAATTTGGGCATTGCTCTACGCGCAAGTCATGCAGATCGATGGCGCTTCGCGGCGCAACATCCTGATCAATCGCGCGCGCGCTGACCCGGAAATCGCCAACTCCGACCAGCGTTACGCCGACCAGCGCGTGCAGCACGCGCTCACGCGCTTTGGTCAGGACACCATCGTGGCAAACCTCATCGCGCTCGGACTCCCGCCCGATTCGCCGCTCAGCGTGATGGCGATCGAGGGTTACCGCGGCGCGCTGGCAAGCTCTGATCCGCTTGGCATCGATCTCGGCCAGGTTCGCATCTTGCGGGCGTCAAATCTCATCCGGGTTCCGGAGATTTGCATCCCGGCCTGAAGTTAGTGCTCAATCGAGAACGAATTCGAGGACAAAAGGCGACAAAGGGGTCAAGTATGGAGTTAAGTAGCTACGTGTCGCCGCCGCCGCTGTGCGGCTTGATTTGTCAGATCCGCGTGCAGGGCTTCATGAAGAACCTCACTCCGAGAGCGGCGCCGGTTTTTCGCCATCGCGAGATCAACGAGTTTCTTACCCAGAAAATTTGTCGAGACCTAGCCTAGCCCTAGCCCGGTTTATTGGCCAGGTTAACGGCCGAGACGCAAGCTTCTCCGTTCGCGGGCAATGGGTCTGTACCTTGAAGAGACCTGCCACCTTAAGTGGTGCCGCGACCACCGAGGGGAAAACGCACACCTGGCAGTCACCCTATAAGTCACCGTGGCTTTGCGCTCCTGTGCCCGCTCGCTACGAAGCTTACTTCTCGTCCTTCACTCTGTCGCAGTGTTTTTCTCGGACCATGAATAATGCAGGCTAGAGATACCTGAGTCGAAAACCTGATAAATTCGTTCTTAGACTGTGCGTGCTTTTTCGCGCCGCAGCTATACCGGCGGCACCGTGGTCGCTTCCTTCACGCCGTCGATCCAGTCGATATTGTCGGGAACGGCGGTCGAGGTTCCGCGGACGCGATAAATGCTTGGATCCTTGGCGCCGGGCGGCGGTGTGCCGCGCTCGCGCAACGCCTTGGCGGCTGCTAAGAGCATAAGGCGCGCCTTGATCGTGCTCAAATCGCCCGCGCAGAGATGTTCTTTGGTGCGATCCATGATCGGGCCGGGCCCCTCGTTTTCCGTGACACAGACATCTTGTAGATTGACGCCGCTGATTCCGAGCCGCCGTTCCTTGTGTGTCTTCCAGTTGATCAGATAGTCGTTGGATCGCTTGGCTTTCATGCGGATGTGGCCGAAGGGGATGGCATTCGTGGGCGGATCGTAAGCCTCTTCGGGAAATCCCTCGCGTACTTTCTCCGTGCTGTTTGCCGCGATCTCCTTCGTCGGATACCAGCGCACCTGCCACTTGACGCAGTTCTCGTCATCCACCGGGACAAAGGCCCGCGCGGCTTTTTGGTCCGCCCCCGGCGGCATGGTGTAGAAGGGCATGATGAACTGATTCACCCGCCACAAACTCGTGCCGTTTCCTAAAGAACGCTTGGCTCCATAGGTGAACCCCCCGGGGTTGTCGACGATCTCGACGTCCATGGGTGTTTTGATGCCAAGCTTGTTGGCGACTTTTTGTTGAGCCGGTTGTTGCTCTGACATTTCTTCGTCCGACAAATCATAGGGGGAGTGCAGCCACATGACGTGGGTCGGATCGATTCCGCCTTCGAGAACCTGAAGCCAATTGCACTCCTGATAGAACAGGCGAAAAATCCGGTGCTCGTCCGGCACGCGGAGAAATTCGAAATCCGGCAGCGCCGGCTGTTGCTTCGACAATCCCATGTAGGTCCAGATGATTCCCCCATACTCAGCGCAGGGGTAGCCGGGATGCTCGACCTCGTCCATGAACTGCTGCTCCGGCGGCACATTCGGCATTTCGATGCATTTGCCGCTCGGCGCGTATTTCCAGGCGTGATAGGGGCAACGAAGGCCGTCGTGCTCGACGCGGCCGAAGTAAAGTGGCGCGAGCCGGTGCGGACAGTAGGCCCCGATCAGTCCCACTTTGCCGGCGAGGGTGCGGAAGAGCACGAGGTCTTCGCCGAGCAATCGCAACCGCATCGGCCTCCCGCCCGGCTCGTTCAAATGTGAAACCGGCACCACGGGGATCCAGTATTGGCGGAACAGCTGGCCCATGGGAGTGAGCGGCCCCACCCGGGTCAACGTTTCATTTTCTTCACGAGTGAAGTTGTGCAGCGTCTCGCGGCGAACTTTGAACATGCTTTCGGCTTTCATTTCTCGCTTCCTTTGTTAGGCGCTATCTCGTGTGCTTGTATCACACGCTGTCGAATATTTGAACATCGTGACCCGCGAGGGGCGCGAGTTGACTTCCGAATTTCAGTCCTGTTTAGTGCACGGTAGCAAATCGCAACGGCTCAGAAAGTCGCGGTTACTGACAATACGTCAAAAGGCTATCCATCGTCTATGCGACGATTGAACTTTGCTCTGTCGCTTGGTCTCCTGTTGATTCTTGCCGGTAGCGTTACCGGCCAGGAAAAGAAATTAGAGAAATTTATTCTATCCAACTCCACGATCTCGGAAAGCCGCGCGCCATTGTATATGGCGCAGGACCTCAGGCTGTTTGAAAAATACGGATTGGATAGCCAGATCGTCAATATTCGCGGTTCGGCGATCAACAATGCGTCGCTCATGGCCGGCGAGATTCAGGTGGCGGTGGCGAACGGCACGATCGCGATGACGGCGGCGGCGCGCGGCGCCCCGATTGTGATTCTCGCCACCATCGGTCCGACTCGGTACAGCCTGGTCGCCAGTCCGGGGATCACTTCAATCCAGCAATTGAAGGGCAAGACCATCGGGATCGGCGGCTTCGGCATCGGCGACTATTTCACCCTGCGGCGGCTTTTGCTCAAGCTCGGTTTGAGCCCGGAGAAGGACGTCACCTTATTTCCCACCGGCACGACTTCTTCTTTCGAAAGAATCAACATCATGATGACCGGCAAAATAGACGCGGTGATGGCGACCCGGGGCAACATGGACCGAATCGAGCTGCGCGGCATCAAGCTCAATGTCCTGGCCGGCACGGAGGAACAGGGCGTCGATGTTTCCGGCGGTGATTTCTTCACGACGCGGGAATATTTGAGGACCCGCCCGAACCAGATCAAGGCGATGTTCAGGGCCTTTAGCGATGCGATCAAGATCGGCAGGGAGAATCGGGAAGTATTTTACCGGGCCATTCGCAGGTACATGAGAGAGGACAACCCACAACTCCTCGAGAAATTTTACGCGAACCATCATTTCCTCGGCAGCCGGCCTCATAACGCGCGGCCGTTGGAAAGAGCCCTGGATTTGGATATTCAGGACATGGCGGTGTCGGTACCGGAGCTTAAAGGAAGAAAAGCTGCTGAGTTCATAGACACAACGCCGCTCAGGGAAGTTGAACAAGAAGGATTCTTTGGCTGGATGAAATAGTATAAAAATCGTTTCTAGGCCTCCGTTTCTAGTTAACGAAGAACAAGAAACTCGAAACTAGAAACTCGATATCAACCTGCTAAGCAGGAGAAAAATTTTTATCTTGGAGCTAAGACAAATCCATGAAGCTTAGAGTCGGTAATGGTTGCTGGCACGCGGGCCATGTTCAGGCGGCGATGAATGCGTTGGAGGCCGGGTTTTTTTCGCAAGAAGGGCTGGACGTAGAAGTGGTGCACGCCAAGATCAACCCGAAGGGTATCGAATCCAGCCGTCCTGAGGGCGAGCGCTACGATGAAGTCGGCACCGTGGTGCGCGATATGATTGCGTTCAATATCGACATTATCCCGGACGTTCACGTGCGCACGCCGTTCGCCGAGCGTGCTCTGGGCAACGACGAGGTGCGCATCATCGGCGGCTGGCGCAATTGGTTTCCCGCCACTCTGGTCACTGCGTTTGAGGTCAAGTCCATTCCCGAGCTTAAGGGCAAACGGATCGGCGACTGGTACAAGGGCGGCATCGCCACCATGTGGATCGAGCACCAGCTGCGCAAGGCGGGGCTGAATCCGGAACGCGATGTAGAGTGGAGGATCGGCTACAAATTCGGTTCGATGCGCGAGGCGTGGAAGCCGCTGCTCGCCGGAGAGACCGATGCCGCCCTGGTCCGGAACCAGTTTGTTCCGGAACTTTTGGAACGGGGTTTCAACAAGCT
>Ga0105347_1000850_pt1 | contig 13831 bp, 13 predicted proteins | sample EasRivMeERMLT890_FD_89677 | JGI IMG/M metagenome (GOLD analysis project Ga0105347, IMG submission 89677) | Soil microbial communities from meander-bound floodplain in the East River, Colorado, USA - East River MetaG ERMLT890 | ecosystem: Environmental > Terrestrial > Soil > Floodplain | place... | reverse complement strand
TCATCGCACAGGGCAGCGAATACGGTTTTGGCAAGATGTACGCGCGGGGCATCAATGATAAGGCGTTGGTCAAAGGCGAGGACGATTTCATCCAGGTGGTCAGTTGCAATACCCACAACCTCGCAGTGCTGATCGATACCGTCGCATTAGGGCCGGAGAAGGAAGACAATCTCGATGAGGGGCGCTTCGTCTGCATGCGCCGGGCCAACGACTTGAGCCAGGAAGGCGATTTCATTCCGGCGCCGGAAGCTGGAAAACACGACGACGTTGAATTCGGCACCCATCAAGGACGAGACGCGCATTATCTCTTTAAGACTTTGGGGTTGAGCTTAAATATCTACTCCTCGGCGCTAAAGCTGAACACCCAGTACATGCACACGATTCATTTCAATCTCAAGCTGCGTCGCGGGATAAACAAAGACGAGTTAATGCGCCGGTTCCAATCGAACGGCCGGGTGGCGCTCACCAGTAAGAAGTCTTCTGCTTCGGTCTTCTCCTTTGGCCGCGACCATGGGCTGTTTGGACGCATTTTGAATCAGACGGTCATCGTGACCCAGAGCCTGGCAATGAGAGGCGATAAGGAGATCATCGGAACGTGCTTTACACCGCAGGACGGGAATTCATTGCTGAGCAGCCTGGCGGCAACCTTGTGGTTCTTGTATCCCGATTCCTACGAACAGAAGCTCGAGCCCGTCAGACCGTATTTCTTCAGGGAAATCTAACACTCCACCGAGCGACCCTTCGAAAAGACAAGAGCCCCTGGGTTCTTGTCCTTTTTATTCTTTTACAGATTCCTGCCCGAGGCCCTGAAACCGTACGGAATCGCCGATTCCGATTCCGTGAGCCTTGGAGAGCCCGCCGTTTATTTCCAATACGAATTTGCTGGCAGTCGATACCGAACGAGAGTCCGTCGAAAACGGTACAGTCTGCTCGACAACGCCGACGACCTTCCCCGCGCTGTTGATAAAAATCATATCCAGCGGAATAGGCGTATTTTTCATCCAGAAAGCGTGTACCGACTCGGTAGGAAATAGGAAGATCATCCCGCGGTCCGGGGCAAGATCGCGGCGGTACTGCAGCCCGAGTTCTCTCTCGGTGGGGGTATCCGCGACATCAAACTGAAAAGTCAGTTCCCTGCCCTCTTTGGTTGCGATCGTCACCCTAGGATCCGCCTGACAGGCGGTGGTCTGCGCCAAAACCGTTAACCAAAGCAGGAAGAAAAACGATCCGCGAGCCGGCATATTATTTTTGCAAGTTCTTTGCGACGAGCTCGGCAATATCCAAAACCTCCATGGCCGTTTCTGGCTCTTCCTTGGCTGTCTCTTCAGTGATCATTCGCATGCAAAATGGACAGCCCGTCGCCACGGTCTTGGCACCGGTCGCTTTCAACTCGCGGTAGCGGTTCGTGCTGACCCGCTCGTTGCCCTTCTCTTCCTCTTTCCAAAACTGGCCGCCACCGGCACCGCAACAAAAACTATTGTTCCGGCTGCGACTCGGCTCGGTTAGTTTAGCCCCCGTCGACTCGATCAGCCTTCGTGGCTGATCGAAAATTCCATTATGGCGGCCCAAATAGCAGGGATCATGAAAGGTTACCGAACGGTCACCGTTCGCTGCCAGTTTTAGCTTGCCTTCTCGGATCAGCTCGTCGATGAATTCTGTATGGTGCTTCATTACATAGTTGCCGCCGAACTGGGGGTATTCGTTACCGATGGTGTGGAAGCAGTGGGGGCAAGTCGTAACAATTACCTTCGGCTTAGCTAGGTCCAACGCCGCGACGTTTTCCGTCGCCATTTGGGCGAAGAGATACTCGTTCCCTGTCCGGCGAGCCAAGTCGCCGGTGCACTTCTCCTCTCTACCCAGCACCGCCCAATTCACACCCGCAGTGTTGAAGATCTCCGCCAGACTTCGGGCGATCTTCTGAGCACGGGGGTCAAATGAGACCGCGCAGCCCACCCAATAGAGCACATCAGGATCGGGATTCTGTTCGATGGTTAGCACTGGAAAGGGCAAATCCTTGGCCCAGAGGAGCCGCTCTTCAGGGGAGATTCCCCACGGGTTCCCTGCCCTTTCCATCTGGTTAAAAGTGTTCTTGAGTCCGCTGGGAAACTCTGCGGCCGTCAGCACGCGCTCGCGCCGCACATCAATTATATGGAGCATCTGCTCGTTCCCCACGGGACAGACCTCGATGCAGGCATTACAGGTCGTGCAGGCCCAAGCCGCTTCTTCGCTCAGCGCGAAGTCCAATAGCGGCCGCGGGCTCTCTTGGCCGGCGGCGAAAGCGGGAATGATCCGGTTCAGCTCGATGCGCTCATTGATCAGAATCGCCGCCGGACTGAGCGCCTTTCCGGTATTCGTGGCTGGGCAAACGTCCTGACAGCGGTTGCACATGATGCAACTATAGGCATCTAACAATCGCGGCCAGGTAAACTCCTCCAGCTTGGAGACGCCGAAGACCTCCTCGTTTTCGAAGTCCATGGGCTGTAGGACTCCCGGCTTATCCTTCTTAAAAGCCAGGTTGACCGGCGCCATGAAGAGGTGAATATGCTTGGAACGGGGAAAGTACGGTATGAAAATGAGAATCGAACCCAGGGCTCCCCACCAAAAGAAATGATTCAGACCGTCGACGATAGCGGGAGTTAAGCTGGAAAACAGTCCGGCAAACACGGAGCTCACGGGATGAAAGGCGTCGACGCCGTCACGCGCTAGTTGGGTGGCTTTGAACATAAGCCGGCTGCCGACGTGAAAGAGAATAAAACCCGCAACAATCGAGGAGTCGCGCAAGATCTCCGCGCGTGCCTCGGGCTGTAAAGGAACGTTGGGCGCGAAAGCGAAGTCCTTCGGACGAACGAAAAAACGACGGATGACGAGTCCGATCATTCCTAGCAAAACGCCTGCGGTCAGAAGGTCGGCCAGCAAGTTGAACGGGCCCCATAAACCTCCGCGAGCATGAAACGAGATGAAGCCCTCGATCACATCCACCAGGTTGACAAGAAAATAAAAGACGAACCCGTAAAAGACCATCGCGTGAAGGAAAGAAACCAGTGGACGCATTTTCAACACGGATTGCTGGCTGAAGACAATCCGCAGCGCGCGTATGATTCGCCTACCAAGATTGTCGAAGCGCGGATCGGGCTTGCCTCGAGCGATGGCTTTGTAAACCTCGTAAAACCTATTTCCGCCGTAGTACAGGGATCCGATGGCAAGGAGGATGAAAAGTATCTTCTCTAAGCTCGTTAGCATGCCGCTCCCATCGACCTCCGTTCTCGCGTTACTTACCTGAGCAATGTTAGATTATCAAACAAACGGCGGGATCGAACCTGCGTTCCACGACCCACCGCGATTTATCATGAGTGGCGACGAGACCTTGCCGTCAGAAGGGTTTGATACTCGAATCCTTAGGGGGCAAAAAGCGAGTGCAACGTAGCAAATGCGTATTGGTGCTGCCCGCTTGATAGAAACGTTACGCTTCAGGATAGCCCAGTCGTTTTGACAACTCGCCTCCCGCCCGAAGCACTCGAGGGACGATATCCTGCTGGATAACCTCGCTGGTCAGACGATGGCCCGGACCTGCCACCCCGAGTACGCCCACAAGCGTCCGGGTATAGTCACGAACCGGCACGGCCACCGAGCTCACGTCGTCGGAAAACTCTCCTTGATCGATGGCATAACCCGTTTCACTCACTGCTTGCATCTGCTCGGTGAGCAGCTTTCGATCCGTGATGGTCTTTTCCGTGTGGCGATCCAAGCGTTCGGGAAGTGTCTGGTTCATTCCGCCCTCGGACTCGAAGACGAGATACACCTTCCCGGCAGCCGTGCAGTGAGCTGGCAATGCAGTGCCCAGAAAGGACACTACACGCACCGGACGCGTAGGCTCAACGAACTCTAAAGGAACGATCGAGCTGCCTTTCCGTATGGCGACAAAGGCACTCTCCTTCGTTGCCTTGACCAAGTCTTCCAGAGTTGAACGCGCTTGCAGCAATAAACCCATTTGGTGGATAAAAGTCTGTCCGAGCTGCAAGCACTTGAGACCGAGTCGATAATTCTCACTAACCTTGTTCTGCTCGATATATCCGCGCGCTTCGAGAGTGGCGAGCAATCGAAAAACATTGTTCTTGTGCAGTTTAAGCCGTTTGCTGAGTTCGGTCACGCCGATCTCATCGACACTGCCGTTGAACTGTTCCATTACATCAAGAGCATGAGAAACAGACTGAATCGTATAATTGGATTTCTCGCGCCTCACCATGTGTCCTCCCGGATGAATATTGGCGCTGGAACGTAACTTCCTAGTTACGACCAGGGACCATTCCAAAAAGGCGTTTTAACTTAGGGTCGCGCGGATGTCAAATGGGGGGCGCGGGTACGTTTTTTGTCCCCAACTGCCTTTTGGACTTTGGCCTCCCGATGGCTCTGTCCTGGGCATCACTTTCTGTTGACTTACCAACGCTTTCTTAATGTCCACAGATTGCTTATCCCTCATTGAAGCACTCTTACGACTTTTCAGACTTTGTTTTGAAAGGAACTTGACCCCCCCGGAGAGATGGGGCAGAATGCCACTGTGAACAATCGGCTGGAGAATAAGAGGTTGGGCTTAGGTTGGTGGCGCTGGCATCTGTCACAGCGTCCACACCGTGGCTGATTTCAGTTATCCGATTGATCGAGGGTAGGGGCCATAGGTGAAAACTTATGGCCCTTTTTGTTTGTTGGCGAAAAACATGATGCGACCGACTTTCAAGGAATTTTGCCAGTTCGCCAAACAGGGCAACCTGATTCCCGTTTATCAGGAATTGCTCATGGACTTGGAGACACCGCTGTCTTTCTTCAAACGGCTAGAAAGGGACGACTACTCTTTTTTGCTCGAAAGCGTGGAAGGCAGCGAGCGTTGGGCGCGTTACTCCTTTCTGGGAACGCGACCCCACCGGATATTCAAAACCCGGGGCAATCAAGTCGAGATTGTCGAAAACGGCAAAAAGAAAAGCTTCACTTCAGAATCGCCGTTGCAAGAGTTGGAGAAACTCCTGACAGACTGCCGGTCAGTCACCGTGCCCGGCGTCCCTCCATTTTTCGGCGGCGCTCTTGGTTATGTAGCCTATAATGCCGTGGAGCAATTCCACGAAATCTCCGACAATAAGAAGGATCCTTTTGTCACGCCCGACATCTTCTTTATTTTCGTGCAAACACTGGTCGCTTTCGACAATCTCAAACACACTATTAAAGTCATCGACAACGTGCGATTAAGCCACGACACAAACCTGCGCCGGGCCTATGACGAGGCCGGCGAAAGAATCCGAAAGGTGATCTCCTCCTTGCAAAAAAAGCCCCGGGGGATCGAGCCGCGGGATCTGAATCAGGAGCAAGGAAATAGAAAGTTTCGTTCCAACCTGACGCGCGAAGGTTTTCGTGACGCAGTCGTTCGGGCTAAAGAGTACATTAAAGCCGGAGATATTATTCAGGCCGTGCTCTGCCAAAGACTCGAGACTGAAACGGCAAGTGACCCGTTCGAGGTTTATCGGGCTCTGCGGTTTATCAATCCGTCCCCCTACATGTTCTATCTCGAACTCGAAGACCTTAAAGTGATCGGTTCTTCACCGGAAACCATGGTCCGCCTAACCGGCGATACCATCGAACTCCGTCCCATCGCCGGCACCCGTCGCAGAGGGACCACGCCCGAGGAAGAACGAGAACTTGAGGCCGATCTTCTAGCGGATCCCAAGGAACGTGCCGAGCATATCATGCTCGTGGACTTGGGCCGTAACGACGTCGGTCGTGTCGCCGCAATCGGCTCGGTGGAAGTCAACGAGCTCATGGCCATCGAGCGCTACTCTCACGTCATTCACATCGTGTCCAACGTCCGGGGCAAACTGGCGGCCGACAAGACGCCCTTTGATCTCTTCCTGTCCGCGTTCCCTGCGGGCACCGTCTCCGGTGCGCCGAAGATCCGTGCCATGCAAATTATCAGCGAATTGGAACCCGAGAAACGCGGGCTCTACGCCGGCGCCATTGGTTACTTCGGTTACAACGGGAATCTCGACACTTGCATCGTCATTCGAACCATCGTCATGAAGGGAAAGAAAGTCTTTATTAATGCGGGCGCGGGCATTGTTGCAGACTCGGATCCCGAGATGGAATATGAGGAGACTCTCAATAAGGCCCGCGCCATGCTGAAGGCAGTCGATTTGGCTGAGCGGTGGAGAAAAAAGTGATTCTTCTAATCGATAACTACGACTCCTTTACTTACAACCTCTACCATTATCTGAGCGAGTTGGGGGCCACGGTCAAGGTGTTCCGCAATAACAAGGTCAGCCTTGAAGAGATAGCAAGCATGAAGCCGGAGAAGATCGTCATCTCGCCCGGCCCCTGCACTCCTAGGGAGGCCGGAATCTCTTGCGACGTGATTTTGCGTTTTGCTGAAAAGACACCGATTCTAGGCGTCTGTCTCGGCCACCAGTGCATCGGCGCTGCTTTCGGCGGTGAAGTCGTTCGCGCCCCGTCGATCATGCATGGCAAACTCTCGGAGGTGAATCACGATTCACAGACGATCTTTCGCTCAATTAAGAACCCTTTTCGTGCCATGCGGTACCATTCCCTGGTTATCGATCCCGATCGTTTGCCCGCCGAACTGGCCGTCAGCGCCGGCGACAGCGACAACGTCATTATGGGGGTCCGTCACAAAAAGTTCCCGGTGGAAGGCGTGCAATTCCACCCCGAATCGATTCTCACCGACGAGGGGAAAAAATTGCTAAAGAATTTCCTCGACTATTATTGATGTCAGCATGAAGCTTCTTTGTTTCCAGGCGAAGCATTTTCGTTGGAAGACACACTCCAAGACTTTAACCGAGGTAGCGGATCAGGACGTAGATGAACAAGTCGAGGACGCTGTCGTTATCTTCGTCCACGCCGAGAAGTCCGATGAAGAAGCAGACAGAGAAATCGCAGTCCTGCGGCGAACCTTGAAGCATATCAAGTGGCTCGCCAACAAAAGAGCGATCAAGAACATCGTCATCCACGCTTTTACCCACCTCGGCGGCGAGACCGCCTCCCCTGATTTCGCCGAAGCCTTTATTAACACTGTCGCGCAACGTCTCCGCGAAAACGCCTATGGGGTGCGGACAACACCTTTCGGCTACTTCTGCGAGTGGGACCTCAGCGTCTACGGCGACAGCTTGGCGAAGGTTTGGAAAGAGATACACTGACTCCCTAATCCCCAATATTCGTCGATATCGGACGGGAGCACCGTCACCTATCCATCACCACCAAAACACCCAAATCGCGGCGAATGTTATATAATGGGGTCTTTTTGCGTCGCATTAAGGAGGAAGACACTATGACTCAATATAGAAACAGATTGTTAATTTTCCCTCTCAGCATCTTGATTTTCTTATGCCAATTGGGCTGCAAAGGTGAGCAAAAGGAAGCTGATTCGAAGGCTCTTCCCGACCTTAATGCGCAGCTTCATCCCTACGTGACTATTGAGAACACCAAGCTGCGCACCGGCCCTGGACCTCAGTTTCGAACGATCAACGAAATAAGGCGCGATGCCAAGGTCCAAGTCGTTGGACGGGACGGTGATTGGGTGCTCATCGTTTCGAAGAAAGGCAACCCGCCCGGCTACATCGAAATGACATCCATCGAACCCAGTAGTAGCGATGAGAAACAAGAATCATCCGCGCCGCCCGTAGAAGGGAAATATGAAAGCCTGGTCGATACCCGGGTGCACAGTGGACCAGGGCTTCACTACCCGGTGGTGGCGGAGATTAAAAAGGGGACAAAGATCAACGTCGTGGACGAAGAAAAAGGTTGGTTAAGGGTCGAATCCAGGCGCGGTAACAAGCCGGGGTACGTCGAGGCGAGCATCGCAAAGCCCCTTGCGAGCCAATAGGGTAGTCGCGCTCCGTAGTTCTACTCGCAGAATCTTAGAGACTGGTCTTCGAAAAGTTCGCGAGTTACAGCTCTGCGATCTGGGCAGTTCGGCGTAGCATCAACAACAAAATTCTAGACCTTTAACAAAGCCATCGCCGTAATGCCTAAGATCCCCTCCTTGGTTTCCTCTCCGAGGGGCAGCTTCCGGATCGTAGCGATGTAGTTTCTTAATTCCTGCATCCCCTTCCCAGTGTCGGTGTTCACACCGGTAAAGTCCTGGGGATAATCGCTGGCAAACACAAGTCGCTCGGGGCGGATGCCTTGGAGCGCGCAATGCAAAGCCGGGAGACCGCCCTCGAATCCGGCGAGATCGAAGTAGAGCATGTCGAAGTAGTCCGCAAATGAGCGTTTTAGCGTGCCGTAGCGGTAGTAGCAGCCGGTCCTTCACGGCCGCAATACCGCCACCGAAATGGGCGATAATCAGCTTCAATTCCGGAAAGCGATCCAGAATTCCCCCGGCAATGAGCTGTGTGGTTGCGACTGTGAGATCCACTTCATGACCTAGGACTCGTGGCAAATCATAGTCTTGGAGCAGTTCGTAGCCGACGGGCGCTAGTGCTGGATGAACAAAAATCGGCACACCCAGCTCGCAAGCCTTTTCATATAGGCCGTAAAGCTTTGGCGAGTCGAGGGAGACCCTTTGATTTGCGACGTGATGGTAACTCCTTTGAGATTCAGGCTTCGGATGGCCCGGTGGATTTCTTGAAGCGCTTCGTTGCCCTCCAAAACTGGCGCTTGCGCGCGCCCAATAAACTTCCCCGGGCAGTGCATCTGAATCTTGGCCAAATCGTCATTGATCAGACGGCACTCACCTAATGAAGCATTCCATCCCAAAAGACAGGACAGCACCGACACATCGATCCCGGCTTCGCTCATATCTCTAAGCTGCAAATCGAGATCATACAGCCTCGCGTGCAACGTCGTGGCACGACGACCATCTTCCTGGAGATAGGTCGTTCGATCGGAGTAAAGTCCCCTTTTCTTCGCCAACTCCACTGGAACGTAATGATGCTGGAAATCCACAACCATCTTCGGTGCCTACCTTTCGACTCTTTTATAACGTGCGCCATTTGACCCGCAGGATAGCCATTCCTACAGATAGATATCAGCTTTCGGACTGTCCTGAAAATGGATTTGTCGCAACAGAAAGCGATAGCTAAAAGTGTTGTCATTTTTCCCGCCGATAACCTAAAATCGCCGTCGTACAGTGATATGCAATCCATTCATTAATAAGGAGGTTTCCATGGAGATCGAAAAGAAGTTGTCAACGCTCGGATTACAGCTTCCAACCCCGCCACAGCCCGCTGCCCACTACATCCCCTTCGTTCAAGTCGGTCATCTTCTGTTCGTCGGTGGTAACACTGGAAGACTCAACGGTCAGCCCCACACCTACGTTGGCAAAGTTGGCGACAAGGTAACGTTGGAACAGGGTTACGAGATGGCACGCTGCTGCGCTCTCAATCATCTGGCGATTATCAAGTCGGCACTGGGTGACCTCGATCGCGTGGAGCGGTTCGTAAAATTGACCGGCTACGTGAACGTCGCGCCCGGATTCACGAAAATGCCCCAGGTCGTGAATGGTGCATCAGATCTTTTCGTCGAACTCTGGGGTGAACGCGGTGAGCATGCGCGTGCAGCCGTGGGCGTCGCTTCGCTCGCCAACGAGGCGTCAGTTGAAACCGAGGTGATCGTGCAGATTAAAGAGTGACCACAAAAAACTGTAGGCCGCTGGCCGAGTCAAACATTCGAAATCATACTTCTAACTGTTCTGCTTCATTGCACCCGGGTTTTTGCTCGGCCGCGGCGTGGAAGGTCCCGCTTCCGAACCGATCCGGATGGCGATTACCAACCCGAGCCAATTTCAGGAATCCCCGACAATTTTGCTCCGTATTCACGATTTTGTTCAGAACGAAACCAACTGCACTCTCCTGAGCAGAGGCCCCGACACCCCAAAAGACCTTTTTTTTCAAACCGTTATAAGGCAATTCCAGATGGCTTAAGCTTGGCACATTTTTGGCGTGGGCGACCTATGAGCCCTTATCGATTCGAACACCGTCAACAAAAAACCTTGTCCATGAATTCAATTCCGTTTGCCGTCAGAACTTGCCTTATTTACGGGAGCTTACTATCGCCCGGGACATAGAAGTTGATTGTGCTTGGAGAAATGCTGATGCTGGGATCCGGGTCAGGCCTAGATGATTGCACGCTCGCTTCTCATCCATCGGCCGACCAAACATCGCAACACCGAAGATGATGAGAAACGAACTGCTATCGAAATGGCAAAAGGAGAAAATCCTGTTACTCTAAAATCCTCTCATGGACTACTAGAGATCCAATTGTAGGGGTTTCTACAGGAGAAAAACTATGGATACAATCTTTTTTTGGATGATCGCCGGGGCGACAATGGCTTTATTGGGAGTTTTTCTGATCGCCTCGGAGCGGGAGCTCAAGACCAAGCGCCGGGAGCTGGAGGAACTCAAGAACAAGATCGCCGAAGGGCCGGCACCAGCCAATGGCTCAACCGCTGTTTACCCACACGAAAGCGAAACATCGGCGGAACTCGTCGCCAGAAATGAAGCGCTCGTAAAAGAAGTTTCCGCCCTATCGCAGCAACTCGAAGCAAGCGAGAGCAATTTGGCGCAGATAAAAACCCTTCGCGAACACCTGAATAGCACGGAAGCCGAGAACTCCGAGCTGCGGGCGGACCGCGAGCGCTTGCGCTCCGAGCTTTCGACCGTGACGACTAAAATGGAATTCAATGCTCCTCCTGCCAGTGACGCGGCCGGGGATGTACAAAACGAAGCGAGAATCGCCGAATTAAACGAACAACTCGAGACCAGTCAGGCCAAGATCCGCGATTTGGAGGGCAGCCGGGAGCAGCTTGCCGATGCCGAATCACAGCACAAAGCCTTTGAGGAGCTCCAAAAAAGCCTCGAGGTCAGTACGCTCCAGCTACAGAATGCGCTCGCCGCGGAACAGGAAAAGCAAAAGGCATTAGAAACGGTTCAGATGCAGCTTTCGGGAATCGAACAAAGCTATCAAGAGTTGAATGAAACGAACCTCCGACTTCGGGAAGAAAACTCCCAACTCCAACAACAACTGAGTCAGAATCAGCAACAAGCAGACCGATCGTTAGTTATTCGCCAGCGACTTGAGGAACTGCAATCGAAACATGCCGATATCGTTGAACAGGACCGCTTGATTCAAGAAGAGATGGCAGCCATGAGCCGTTCCCTTGACATCGTCTCGGAAGAGACTTCCCACCCACAGGCGCTGCAACCCATCCATTACGATCAAAGCTTTCAGGTCACAGCCAACGAACCCATAGCGATGCATGGTGAGAATCTCGTTGAAGAAACTTCCTTTCGGAGATCCGATACTGAATTACGCTCCTCTAGTAATAATATTGGCGGCGGCGAGGATAACGAGACTGCTTCGGCGCCGATGCACCACAATTCTGTTAGCGTGCCCCCCGCCATCGCCGCGAGCACACCTGCAACCAGCAATTATGCTACACCGGCGATGGAAAGGAACAAACGGCGCTTCGGTATTTTTCCGACTGCAGTGGCTGTTTTGGTAGTTGGTGGGGCTCTGGCGGCCGGCTTCTTCGGTAACGATTCTGAACAAAAATCCGCGGCGTCAAGGGAACATGCTGCGAAACTGGAGACCCTAGCCGCAGCAAAATCATCCAACGCCGCCCATAGGGAATCAGGTCAGAATTCGGGGACGCCGGACGATAAAGGTTTATCCGTCGAGTCAAGACTCACAAAGACACCGGAAAAAGCCACGACGGCCATTGCCGCATCGGGAAAGCCTTCCCCAACCGCTTGGGAAAGTTACGAAATCATTCAGCCAACCCGCGTGTTCAGCGCTCCCCGAGAAGACTCACAGCTCATCGCCAACGTAGAACCCGGAACACTGGTTAACGTGGTGGACAGCCGGAACGGTTGGTTGGAGATTCGCTCCAAACACGGTCGCCCGCCGGGTTTCATCCCGAGAGCATCAGCAACACGAATTGGACAGAACTAAAACTGATCCCTGTTCCTCCCGATTTTCTCCCGACGATCTTCGCCCCCAGGAAGCCTGACGTGCCGCTAATCCGAAACGGACGCTCAGGCTATGACCCTTAAAAAGAGTCTGGATGATTTGGTTTTCCGACGCTTCAGTCGCAACCAGGCTCAGCGTGATTCGCTAGCCAAGCTAGGGATCACCAAAGCTCAAGCCGTCAAAAGGCAAACAAACGTTTTTTTCGCATACCAGGGTGAGGATTCAATCGACGGCTCTATGCCGTGCGCGGCTTCTTCCCGGAGAAAAACGACTGCAACTTTGGTGAGGGCTAGACCCTGGTTTCCTGAACGTGATATGAGGCACTCAATTGTGATCGTTGGTTTGGACCAAGGAGGCCTTAGTGGCAAAAAGGAAAAGCATCCACATCGAAGGCATGGAACACGGCGCGCCGATCCCAAACGGCGTCGTCATCGGCAACCTGATTTTCTCTTCGGCGATTTCCGGCAAAGACGCCCAGACCGGAGTACTTTCAACGGAGCCGGACGAGCAAGCGGAGGCGATGTTTCGCAACTTGAAACTTTTCATGGAAAAGGCCGGCGGGACACCCCAGGACATCGCGCACATGACGGTCTTTCTCAAGGAAGAGAAGTATCGCGATTCGGTCAATAAAGCATGGCTCAGGATGTTCCCCGACGAACACGATCGGCCGGCACGGCACGCGCTGAAGGTGGAACTGCGGGGCCAGATCTTGTTTCAGATAGAGGTGATCGCAGTGCTTTAATTTGCAGGAAAACGAATTCAAGATTAAATTAAGGTCTCATGAGTGATTGACTATAAACCGATCGGTTCGTTCTATCAGGTCGAGAACGCCAGTGCTGAGCCGATCATGATGGGCAACCGCTCCGGGCCGGCGGCAAAAATCCAGATCATCGACTATGTAACCCGCAAGGATATTCGCGAGAAAGTTCAGGCTGATTTAAACGTCTAACGATCTATTGTTCAAGCTGTTCAAAAAGTTCACGCGGTTCAAGTCGTTTCGGAACCTTAGGATCTCTGCAACCGGTTGAACGTCTTGAACGATTTGAGCTGCGCGCCTAGAGCGCGTAAAGCCGCTTGGGATTGTCGTAGCTGATTTTCCGCTTAGAAGCTTCGGAAATATCTCTCCGGTCCAGAAACTCTCGGACCGCTTTGGTCATATCCACTATTCCCTCGTGGGGAAAGTCCGACGCCCAGAATAGGCAATCGTCGCCCAGCAACTCCAGATCCCGGCTGGTCGTCATCTCCTCGCCACACTGAAAATAGATCTGCCCCTGCTCGATAAGCTTCGACGGACGCGGTAGATCTCCCATGCGCGGCTCCATCTTGCTCATCAAGTAGGGCACCCAGCCGCAGCCCGCTTCCAAGAATGCAATTTTCAGGTCGGGGAGTTTTCCCAGTACGCCGGAAAACATGAGGTTGGTAAACTGGCGCATCTGCGGCCAGACGTGGGCCAAAGTGGCGGCCTCGTGACGCCAGAGAAAAAGATCGTTGTTGCGCAACGAATTTTGCGCATGTACCGCCATCATGCAACCCAAGCGATTGGCTTCCTCGTAGAGAGGATAGAAATCCTGATGCCCCAAGGGTCGGGGCAATCCATCGGCCGGCAGAAGACCACCCACCATCCCATATTGCTTCACCGCGCGGCGCAACTCGGCAACCGCTGCGGCCACATCCTGCAACGGCAGAACGGCGATTCCTTTCAGTCGCGGTTCGCGGCGCAGGAAGCGATCGTAGAGATAGTCGTTGTAGGCGCGGCTCAACTCGACGGCAAATTCAACCATTCCCACCTGACCAATGTGCATGAAGCGTGTGGGATAGACTACCGCCGACTCGAGGTTGCCTACATCTAAAGCCTTCTGCCAATCTT
>Ga0105347_1000847_pt1 | contig 13862 bp, 7 predicted proteins | sample EasRivMeERMLT890_FD_89677 | JGI IMG/M metagenome (GOLD analysis project Ga0105347, IMG submission 89677) | Soil microbial communities from meander-bound floodplain in the East River, Colorado, USA - East River MetaG ERMLT890 | ecosystem: Environmental > Terrestrial > Soil > Floodplain | place... | reverse complement strand
TGGTCGTCCTGGCCCTCGTCTGGATCGCAGCTGCCTGGGGTTGGCAGCTTTCATCGACCACAGGTGCACTGTCGGTGCTTGTGCGCCTGGCGCTTCTGGGAGGCTACGCGTGGCTGGCGTGGGTGCTTTGCCGACCCCGTCGCGTCACCGCCTAGGCGGCTTCACGGCCGCTTGGCCACATTGCCCGAACCCGACGGCCCCGCGGTGCTTTCGATCCAGTCGTCCGTTGCGATGAACGCTGCGGCCACGCGCGCAACATCTTCGGGCGTCACCACCTTGAGCCGGGTTTCGAACTCTTCGTCGTAGCGGAAACTCCCAGCCAGGAATTCGCCAAGCGCCATGTAGTAACACTGCGTGTCGCGCGCCAGCCGGCGCATGAGCGAGCGCCCGATCATCTTGTTGCGCGCACTCAGCACCTCCACTTCGTCCGGCGGCTCGGCCGCGAGCCGCTTCATCTGCGCCTTAATTCCGGAGAGGGCCCGCTCGCGGTTCTCCGGGGTGGTACCCATGGAGCAGAGCATCCAGCCGGACTCGGGCGAAAACTCAAGCGACGCGCCCACGGAGTAGGCCAGCCCCTCGGCTTCACGCAACTGCGCGGCCAGCCGGTCGGAAAGAAGTCTCACGGCCAGAGCCAGGGCGGGTGCATCCGGGTCCGATGGACTGCACGCGGCGCGTCCCATGCAGATCTGCAACTGGGCTTTTTCCATGGGAACATGCACGGGAAGGGCGCCCTTGGCGTGTCCCGGGGCCGGCTGTTCCCTGCGTGCGCGTGTGCCCACCGAGGGCCTGCCGCCGAATGTCTGTGCGATCCATTGCATGGCCGTGTCGGGATCGGCCGCAGTGGCTATAGCCACAATCGTATTACCCGGAGCGGCATATTCCTGCCAGAAGGCCGAAAGCTCCGTTGGTAACACCGCGCCCGTGGTCGCAGGATCCCCCAATACATCAGAGGCCAGAGGTCCCCCCGAGAAGAGTGCCTTGAGCGTAGACTTGCGCGCCGCATACGAGGCCGACTGCGTCTGTCGGCCGTACGCTGGGCCCAATTCGCCCGCCACGCGCGCAAGCCGGGTGGAGTCGAACCGGGGGGTCGACACGAGATCGAACAGAATCTCCAGGGCCTGCCGCGCTTCGGCATCGAGCGCACTCATCTTCACGAAGGAGAACTGCGGCGACGTGTAGAAATCGTCGTACGGAATCGATGGATCGTCCGCCGTGGTGACCGTGGCGCCCACGGAGGCCAAAGCCATAGCAAGCTCCGCCTCAGCAAGCGTCTGAGTGCCCCTGGGCAACAGCCTGTGCGCAACGTCCACCAGACCGCTCTTGCCCGCGGGCTCCGAGGCCGAGCGATGGCCAAACAGCACGGTGGCACCGAACATGCGCGAATCGGGATTGGACTTCACCACCGCAACCACCCCATTGGGAAAGGTGCGCGACGCAAACCGGTCGGCCGTGACCTCCTGCGCGATCGGTTGCGGCGGCGGCGTGGACACATACATCGCCACATATTGATTGAAGCCGTTTCGATACACCGCCACGGCCGACTGCATGTCCCGCAGCGTCACCTCCGACATGCGTTGCACCCGGCGCGAGGCGTGATCCCAGCCGAGCACGCCGATTTCCTGCGCGCGCATGATGCCGTAGTAGTGAAGCCTTTCAAGAAGCGCGTACTCTTCGGCCTGCGCCGAGGTGAGCAGGGCCGAAAGCGCTGCCGCATCGGGCAGCTTGCGCACCGATTCCGTAAGCCCGCGAAACACGGCCTCCAGCGCCGCCGCGGAGTCGGCTCCGGGCTTCAGCGTGACGTCCACCACCAGGTCTGCGGCTCCCTCGCGGATCTCGAGGTACGCCGCGGCCTCCGTGGCCGGCGCGTCGGACCCTTCAAGGAGCGTGGCCAGAAACGGCGACTGACCCGCCATGTTCAGATACGCCGCCCACACTTCCAGAGCCGGAAACGTGGGGGCCAAAGGCGCGAACGCCGGAATGGACACCAGAAGCTTTGGAGCCGGCACCTCGAGATAGTGCGTTTCGAACACGCGATCGTCGCCCGCGGGTGGCTCGGTGAAAACCGGGGCGCTGGCCGCATGCACTCTGCGTCCGCCGGCGCCGCCGAATGTGCGTTGGACCGCTGCTTTCAGGGCGGCGCGATCGAAGTCGCCCAGCACCAGAAGGCTCATATTCTCCGGCACGTAGTAAGTACGGTAGTACTCGAGGATGTCTTCGCGCGGAAGCGTGGCGATGATGTTGAGGTCGCCCAAAACCGGCCGCTCGTAGGGCGTGCCGCGGAACCGCAGCAGGTCGAAGGCGGTTTCCACATGGTATTCGGGACTGTCGGTGTCGCGCTGGATCTCCTCCGACACGATGCCGCGCTCCTTCTCCACCTTTTCCTCCGGGAGAATCGAATGGAGAATCATGTCCGACATCACGGCCAGCCCGGTGTCGATGTACTCCCTCGGCATCAGCACGAGGTAGCCCGTGAGTTCCTTGCGCGTGAAGGCGTTGATGTATCCGCCAAACGACTCGATCACGGGCTCGATCTGTTCCTGGGAACGGCTGGATGTGCCATTGAACATCAGGTGCTCGAGGAAGTGCGTCACGCCGTTCTGGTGAGCCTCCTCATAACGAGATCCGGCCTTCACGAACACCATGGCCGCCACCATGGGGCTGGACCTGTTTTCCTGAAGCACCACTTCGATTCCGTTGCCCAACCGGTAAGATTCGGAGCCCGCGGCGGGCGCGGGCAGAAGCAGGAGGGCCAGGATCCAGATCGTTTTTCGCATGGGTGAGAACTCCGTTGAGGCTTGCCTAGTCATTGTGCTGCAAAAGGATCACGCGTTGGTCCGGGCGCGGCAACGGCGATTTGCGGTACGTGGCCAACGGTGTGGTTTAGCCCGGAATTCGATTGACAAGGGCAGGCGTCGGCCTATATTGGGCGTTTTGCATTTGCCATGGCAATCTGATTATGAGACAAGGAGTTAACTGATGCGGCGGACACCCATCTGGCTGGTGCTGCTGACACTTCTCTTGATCGCGCTCTCCTTCTACGCGCTTTACCCCTCCGTCAAGCTGTACTCCATGACCGGCGAAGAGCAGCGCAGTCTCGCCGAGACCGATCCGGCCGAACTGGTGGCGCTCGAGAAGCGGGCCATCAAGCTGGGCCTCGACCTCCGGGGCGGCATGCACGTGGTGCTGGAAGTGGACAAGTCCAAGCTCAACGACAAGGAGCGGGTGGACGCCGTCGATCGCGCCCTCGAAGTGATCCGCAATCGCGTGGACGAGTTCGGCGTGGCCGAACCCCTCATCCAGAAGTCGGGAGACGATCGGATCATCGTGGAGCTGCCTGGAGTGGAAGACCCGGAGCGGGCGCGTGAACTGATTGGACGCACCGCGCAGCTCGAGTTCCGGCTGATGCCTGAGCCCACGGATCAGGAAGCTGTGATCCGCGCCATCGACCGCGCCGTGGCCCTGGCCCTGCCTGCCGAAATGGCGGCCCTGGCCGAGGGCTCACCCACCTCCAGCCCCGCCACGGCCGACAGCATCGCCCGCGAATTGTTCGCCGACACCTCGGATGCGTCAGTTACCAAGGACACCACTGAAGTGGCCCAGGCGGACACCGCGGCTGCCGCAGGCGACTCGGCCCTGGCCGTGCAGCCCTTCTCGCTTCTGTTGCGCAGCTCCGGCGGCTACGGTTTTGCCATCGAGGAGTCCGACGTACCCACCGTGAGGCGCTATCTGGCCCTGCCGGAGGTGGTCGCCGCCATTCCCAGAGGCGCGGTGGTGGCCTGGGGCACTCGTGAAAGCTCCGAAGGCGGCGCCACGTACGAACAGCTCTACATCCTCAACGAACGCGCCGAGCTGACCGGACAGTACCTCACCGACGCCAGTCCGTCGGTGGACAACGAGATGGGCGGCTACCAGGTGAACTTCGTGCTCACGCGCGAAGGGGGGAACCGCTTCAACCGCATTACGCGCGCCAACATCGGCAAGCCGCTGGTGATCGTGCTCGACAACCGCGTGGAATCGGCCGCCACCATTCAGAGCGCCATTCGCGAACAGGGTCGCATCACGCTGGGCGGCGGCGCCTCGTTCGAGGAGGCCAAAGATCTTTCCATTGTTCTCAGAGCAGGCGCACTGCCCGCGCCCGTGATCATCGCCGAGAACAACATCGTGGGGCCCAGCCTGGGACGCGACTCCATCCAGAAGGGCGCGTACTCGTCTGTCATCGGATTCATTCTGGTGGTGCTGTTCATGGCGGTGTACTACCGCTTTTCCGGAGTGGTGGCCAACGTGGGCCTGGCGTTCAACCTGCTGTTTCTCATGGCGGGCATGGCGCTTCTGGATGCCACACTCACCATGCCGGGGATCGCGGGGATCATGCTCACCATGGGCATGTCGGTGGACTCGAACGTGCTGATCTTCGAGCGCGTACGTGAGGAGCTGCGCACCGGCAAGACGGTGCGGGCCGCCATCGACACGGGCTACGTGCGCGCGCTGCTCACCATCATCGACTCGCACGTGACCACGCTCATCACCGCCGCCGTGCTCTTCATCTTCGGCACGGGCCCCATCAAGGGCTTCGCCGTGACGCTGTTCCTCGGAATTCTGATCAGCCTGTTCACAGCGTTGTTCATTGCCAAGGCCATCTTCGACTTCCGCAAGCATTCCGGAAGCCTCTCGATATAGGACCCCCATGTTTAAACTCGTCGGCGAAACACATTTCGACTTTCTCGGCAAACGCAAGATCGGCTACCTGGTCTCGGCGGCGCTTACGCTCCTGGGTCTGGTGGCTGCCGTGCAGTTGTGGCGGGGCGAAGGCAATCTGGCCATCGAGTTCACGGGCGGCACCATGCTGCAGGGTTCCTTTGCACAGCCGGTGTCCATCGGCGATCTGCGCACGATCCTAAGCGACGGGGGCTTTCCCGAAGCGGAAATCAAGGCCCTCCAGGCGCGCGAAACGCCCAACTCCTTCATGATCCGTGTGAAGGAAGACGTTGGGGGCCAGGCGCAGGCAGCCCAGAAGCTGGTCGACCTCGTGAAGGCCAGGCTGCCCGACAACGCGTTCCATGTGGACTCGATGCACGAAGTGGGACCTTCGGTGGGTGAGACGCTCCGCAGTCAGGCGGGCCGCGCAGCCATGATCGCCCTGGTGTGCATTCTCATCTACATCTGGTTCCGGTTCGATTTCCGGTTCGGCGTGGCCTCCACCGTCGCCACGGTGCATGACGTGCTGGTGGTGCTGGGGATCCTCTTCCTGTTCAGCCGGGAAATCTCGCTACTGGTCGTGTCGGGGCTTCTGACCCTGGCGGGGTTCTCGCTCACCGACAAAGTGGTGGTGTTCGACCGGGTGCGCGAAAACCTCAAGCAGTTCCGCCGGCGGTCCGACTTCGGGCAGACGGTGAACAACAGCATGAACGAGGTGCTGAGCCGCACGATCGTCACCGGCATCACCACCCAGCTCGCGGTGATCATCCTCATGATTTTCGGAGGCGAGGTGCTCTTCGACTTCTCGCTCACGATCTTCCTGGGCTTCATCGTGGGCACCTACTCCTCCTGGTTCGTGGCCAGCCCGCTGGTGGTGGATTGGGAGGCGAAGCGACCCTCCCGCTTCAAGTAGTCGGGTCGGTTCGTTCGACTTTTCGGGCCCCGGTCATCGGGGCCTTCTTTTTTGGGGCACACGGGAAGGCTTCAGGGCGTATAATTGAGAGGTCCCCCGCTTGCGAATTATGAAGAAAGTCCTCCTGGCCCCCTGCGTCCTGGCCCTCCTGGCCCTGTGTCTGGCTGTGGCCACCCCCCAGTCGCGTCCAATGGCCCAGTCGGCGGTGTCCATGGCCCCCGACCCCTCACTTCTGATGGTGGCGCGCCTGCATTACGGCGGCGGAGGCGACTGGTACTGGGGCGGGTCGGCCCTGCCCAATCTCATGGACTTCGTGGCGCGCAACACGCCTCTGCCCGTTCAGTCGGGTTCGCCCCCCACGGTGGAGCTCTCCTCCCCTGAGCTATGGAACTACCCGGTCCTGTTTCTCACCGGACACGGGAACGTGCGGTTCACCGAGCCGGAGGCCGCCGTGCTTCGCACCTACCTCACCTCCGGCGGGTTCCTCCTGGCCAACGACTCCTACGGGCTCGATCTATCCTTCCGTCGGGAGATGAAGCGCGTCTTCCCCGACCACCCGCTCGTGGAAATCCCCTGGGACAACGGAGTGTACCACTGTCTCTTCGAGTTTCCGCAGGGTCCTCCCAAGATTCACCAGCACGACGCGCAGCCGCCGCAGGCCTTCGGCATTTTCGTGGAGGACCGCCTGGTGTGCATGTATCTCTACGAAGCCGACATCGGCGACGGCTGGGAAGACCCCGAAGTCCACGGCGATTCCGAAGACAACCGCAGAAAAGCCCTCGAGATGGGCGCCAACATCATCCTCTGGTCGCTCCTGCAATAGCCCAGGGAGTTTGCCGAAAGCAGATAGTATGAGCCAGAACGCACGCGTCGACCTGTCCCGCTTCCTCACGCGGGTGCACCGCTTCTGGACATTCAATGTGGCCGGGCGCATCGTGGCGGCCGGGTTCGGTGTGCTGTGCGGGTTGTTCTGGCTTTTGGTGCCTCTCGAACACTTCGTCGGGGCGCCGGTGGCATTGCGCGTGGGGCTGTGGGTGCTCGCCGGCATCGCGGTGGCCTGGGGAGCGTATCTGCTGTGGCGCACCCTCGCCGACCGGTCCCACACGAGGACGCAGGCTCTCGCGCTCGAGCGGTACGCACCCGAACTTCGCGAGCAGCTCATCACGGCGGTCGACACGGAAGGATCCGAGGCCCGTTCCCTGGGCTATGCCGACTGGCTGCTCGAACACACGTTGCATCAGGCGCGCGAAAACGCCTCAAAGCTCAACCTGCGGGGATTCTACCGGCAGGCGGGCATGGCGCGCGCGTTCGCCTGGTTCGGCGGAGCGCTTGCCGTCACCGTATTGCTGGGACTCTTCTTCCCCCGGCCGGCCGCTCGCACGCTCACTGCAATTGCACATCCCACGCAGGACCTTCCGCGTCCCGTGCCATTTCAATGGCAGGTCACCTCGACCGAAGAGCGAGTCCTTCAATATGAAAGCGTGCAACTGAAGGCCACGGTCACGGGAAGCCGGCTGCCTGCGTCGGCCCAACTCCTGTGGCGGTACGGCACGGACGGCGAGCCCTTCAGCCAGGAGCTGTCGGCCCTCGAGGGGCACCGGTTCGAACATACGTTGTCCTCCCTGCCGCGATCCATCGAGTACTGGTTCGCAGCCGACGGCCAGACGTCCGAAGTGCATTCGGTGCTGGTAAATACGCGGCCCGAACTGGTGTCGTTGTCGGGCGAGTGCCGGCCACCGCGATACACGGGCGCCAGCGCATTTTCGCTCTCCGGCGCGTCCAAACGCTGGGTCGTGCCCGAAGGAAGCCAGATCGAAATTACCGCGCGAAGCGATCGGCCTCTGGCGTCCGGGTACGTGCTCTTCGCCGATTCCTCCCGTGCTGCACTCGAAGTGTCGGGCACGGGTGCCACCGCTCGCTTCGGCTCAGGCGGCAAGCGCACCCTGCGGGTGTTCGTCAACGACTCGGCCGGATTCGCCAACTTCGACCCGGTTCCGGTGCAGCTGGAAATCATTCCCGACCTGGCTCCGCAGATTGCGCTGCTCGAACCGCGGGGCGATCGCGACATCCCCGACAACATGACCGTGCCCCTCGTGGTGGCTCTGCTCGACGATTACGGTGTGACCCGGCTGGAGATCCGCCATCAGGTGGAAGGCGAGGGCGGTACGGGCGTTGCGCTTTCGCGCGACGTGGCGCTCCCCGCGGGCTTCGGCAGAGAGGGCACCTTCCGCTTCGACTGGTCGGTGAACAACCTCCGGCTGTTCCCGGGAGATCGCGTGCTGTACTCGGTGCGCGTGTACGACAATAGAGCGCCCGAAGCGCTGTGGGCGGAAACTCCCACGTACATGCTGCGCCTGCCTTCGCTCGAGGAGATCATTGCCGAAACCGAGCAGAATCAGGACCGGCGCACCGACGAAGTGGCCGAGGCGGTGGAGCAGCAACGCGGCATGTCGGAAGAGTTGCGCGAGATGGCGCGCGAGATGACCGGCCAGGACCAGGTGGAGTGGGAGAATCGCCAGCAGCTCGAGCAGGCTCTCGCCACGCAGGAGAAACTGGCGGAGGAGCTCGAAGAGTGGGCCGACGATCTCGAGAAGGAAGCGGAATCGCTGGCCGAAAACCGCATGGCCTCTCTCGAGATGCTTCAGAAGATGAACGAAATCGCCCGCCTGCTTGAAGAGGTGATGACTCCCGAACTGCGCGAGGCCATGGAACGCCTGCAAAAGGCCATGGAATCCATGACGGCCGAAGAGATGAGGCAGGCCCTCGAAGATTTTCAAATGAACCAGGAGGAACTCCTGGCCCAGATGGAACGCACTCTCGCCCAGCTCCGCCAGATGCAGGTGGAGCAGATGATGGAAAACATGCTGCGTCAGGCCGAGCAATTGGCGCAGAACCAGGAAGCTCAGAATCGTGCCGTTGAGTCGGCAGCCCAGCAGCGCACGCTCGACAGCCTGGCCCGGCAGGAGGAAGCCCTGAGGGGCGAACTGCGGGAACTGCAGGAGAAAGCCGCGAAACTGTCGGAGCTGAACAAGCAGAACCGCGCCAACAAGGACGTGGAGGAGTTCGCGGAACTGGTGAAGTCCTCCGATGCCGGAAGCGACATGGAGAGCATGTCTCAGCAGATGCAGAGTGGAGAGAAGGGGCAGGCTTCCACCTCGGGGCAGAAAGCCTCAAGCAAGTTGCGGCAGATGCTCTCGGGCATGCAGCAGGAGGTGGACGAGCTGGCCAATCAGATGAATGCCGAACAGCTGGCTGCCCTGCGCGATCTCACGCGGCGCACGCTCTCGTTGTCGGAGGAACAGGAAATGCTGGGCGATTCGGCGCGCGCCGTGTCGCATTCCAGCCTCGCGCTGCGCGAAATGGCGGCGCAGCAATCGGCCATGGGTGGATCCATCAGCCGGCTTCTGGAAGACTTCAACCAGCAGGCCCAGCAGAACCTGTTTTTGTCGCCCGATGTGCGCCGGCATTTGTCCGAATCGGGGCGCAAGGCCGAGGCGGCCACCGGCACGCTCGCCGACCGCAACGGCCCGGCGGCGTCGATGCTGCAATACGAAACCATGTTCTCTCTCAATGAGGCCGGCAAGAGCCTCATGGAGTCGATGCAGAACCAGAGCCAGTGCCAGGGCGGCAGCCAGGGCCAGGGCAAACTGAACCAGGGCATGCAGAACATGTCGCAGGAACAGCTCAAGCTCAACGAAGCGTCCCAGGCCATGCGCAATCCGTTCGGGCTCTCGCCGTCGGAGCAGAACGCCGTCAAGAGACTCGCCGGCCAGCAACAGTCGATTCAGGGATCCATGCGCGATCTGGCTCAGCAGACCGCCGAGGGACGCGACCGACTGGGTCGGCTCGAGGAGATGGCCAGGTCCATGGACGAAGTGATCGAAGATCTCGATCGCGGCGAAATGTCCGACGAAACGCTGGAACGCCAGCGCAACATTTACAACCGCATGCTCGATTTCCAGAAATCACTCCAGCGGCAGGACTTCGAGAACCGCCGCCAGAGCCAGGAGGGTGAAACTCTCGTGGGGTCACGGCCCGATCGGTCGGCCGACGACGCACAACTCGACAGTCGCCAGGTGGATTGGAACCGTTTCCAGAACGAATGGTACCCGCCCGGCTTCCGCGCCCTGGTGAAGGAGTACTTCGAGGCGGTGAGTCGCAAGGCGGAGCCGAAGGAATGATTCGCAGGCTGGCCCACTGGGCGCTGGCACTTATCGCGGTCGTCTTGTATTGCACGCCCGCATGGGCGCAGTCCACTCCCAAGCCGTTCATACAGGCCCGGCAACTCCTGCTTCTGCAGCGCTGGGACCATGCGCTTCAGCTCATCGAAAGCGTCGTGCCGGCCAATGAGGACGAGTGGCTTCTGCGCGAGTCCCTTCTGGCGGAAGCCTACGAGGGGCAGGGCAATTTCGCCTCACTCGAACTGCTCGCCCGGCAGGCGCTGGAACGCCGGCCCGACCGCCCCGACCGCACACACTGGCTTCTGGTGCGCGGGCGGCTCCTGCTCCTGAGTGACCAGCTCGATTCGGCGCAGGCCGTGCTCGGGGCCACCTGGAGGCAGCATCCTGTCGACTCGGTGATTCAAAGCGTGGCCGAATTGTATCAGCGGCATTCGCTGTCGGATCTGGCCCTCGCAACGTATTTGGAAGCACGGAAGGTCACGAAGGACAGCGTGCGGTTCGCCCTGGCCATTGCCGAACTGTACGAAGCGCGACGCGATTATGCCGGAGCCACACAGGAGTACTTCCGCGCTATCCGCACCGACTCCACCCTCGCACGACAGGTGGAGAACCGCGTGCTTCAGCTCGTCAACACTCAGGAAGGCGGCGAGGAAATCGAAGCCGAGCTGGTGCGGGCGAAATCGCTTCCGGGCGGCGACGAGCTGGCGTTGCGGTTGCTTTCGGCCCTGTATCTCGGATCGGGGCGGCCGGAAGAAGCGTGGCAGGCCGCGTGGTCGCTCGACAGCCTGCAGGGACAGGAAGGGTTGAGCCTGATCGCATTCCTCAGGCAGGCCGCCGAACGCGGTTACTATGAAGTGGCTGCGCGGGGTGCGGCCACGCTGCTCGAACGTTACCCGGACAGCCAGGTGCGCTACCAGGCCGAGTGGGAGCTGGCCGGGATGGCCCTGAGGCTGGGCGACTGGAAGAGCGCACGCGATCAGTACGCGCAGATATCACGCACGTCGCCTGTGATGCGCTTCCGCATCGAATCCGCCCTGGCGTATGCAGACATCGAGCGTCGCTACGCAAAACGACTCGAGTCTGCCGATTCCACCTATGCGCTCGTAGAGACACTCACACCGGCCGGACCCTATGCCGGAACCGCGCGCCTCGGGCGTGCCGCCGTGGCGATCGATCGAGGGAATTACGCCTCGGCTCGTCAAGTCCTCGCGGAGGTCGCGGCGAACGGCGTTCCGGAGACGGCTCGCGAGGAAGCCGCCTTTCATCTGGGCCATCTGGCATGGTTCGAAGGCGATCTGGAGGCGGCCACCGACGTCTGGAAGGCGCTGACCGACGACTTCCCACACAGCGCCTGGGTGAACGACGCTCTCAATTATCTGTTCTTGCTGACCAACTACTCCAGCTCGGCGGCCGGCGATCTCAAACTGTTAGGCCACGCCGAAGCGCTGGCTCGTCGTACACAGTACGACTCGTCTCTGGCCCTGGTGGCCGGACTGCGTGGTACGCAGGACGCGCCTCTGGCACCACGCGCATGTTTCCTGGCGGGACAGTGGCATCACGACGCCGGCCGGGCCGACTCGGCGCTTGCGGTGTGGGACGGATATGTCGAGCGGTACGCGACCGATCCGGATGCGCCGCGTGCTCTGTGGCTCTCAGCCCGGCTGTACGAGACAGAGGTCCACAAACCGCAGGAAGCGCGGCGTCGCTATGGCCTGTTGCTCGAGCGCTACCCGCGCTGCCACTGGGTGGAAGAGGCGCGCGGGCGAATCAGGAAGCTGGACGGATCGTAAGTTAAACGGGCTGCCGAACCGGAGTGGCGCGCTTCATGCCTTCCTGCTCGGTGCGCAGATTGCGCATTTCCATCTCCAGCCGTGCCACCTGTTCCTGGTAACTCTCCAGCTGCTTGCCACGAATCTTCGTCGTGGTGCGAACCAGAAGTCCCAGCGAGGTAAGCAGGAACAGCACGGAATTCACCTGCCTGAAGATGTCGCCATAGTTGAAGATGCTGTCCATAAAGGCCAGAATCCCCAGTCCAAACAGAACCGCGCACCAGATCAACATGGACATCCCCTCCAGGATCAAATGTATTGGCCGGAATTGGCCTTCCTTATATACTTTCGGATTCGTTTGGACTGCCCTTAGGAGAAACTTTGAATACCGAACTGATTGATTCCGAACCATTTAGGCAGCCCGTTCGGGACCGGTGGCTGGCTTGCGCCACAGGCCTGGTGGCCCTGGTGCTGTACGCTCTCACCGTGCAGCGCACAGTGTCCTTCTGGGACTGCGGCGAGTTCATCGCCAGCGCGGTGATCCTGGGGGTGCCTCACCCGCCCGGCACGCCGCTGTTCGTGCTCCTGGGGCGGTTGTTTTCGCTGGTCCCCTCCGCCGCCGACGTGAGCCTGCGCGTCAATCTGGTGAGCGTGGTCTCCGGGGCCGGCGCCGTGGGCATTTCGTATCTGGTCACCGCTCGCATTCTGCGGCGCTGGCTTCTGAGCGGCCTGGACGTTCCCTTTCGCGAACTTCTCGTGACCGCCGCCTCCTTCGGGGGCGCCATGCTCCTCGGGTTCGCGGCCACCGTGTGGGGCAATGCCGTAGAAGCCGAGGTGTATGGCATTACGCTCATCATTTTCATGATCATCGTGTACTGCGCACTGTGGTGGATCGACGTGCGCTATACGCACCTGGGGCCGAGGCTTCTGATCTTTGCTTCGTACATGGCCGTCTTCGGTCTGGGCGTGCACATGATGGTGTACCTCGCCATCCCGGGACTGTGGCTTCTGGTGCTGCTTTTCCACGAAGACTACCGTCGCGACTGGCGGGTGTACACGGGCGCTCTGGCCATGATGCTGGTCATGGCCACCGGCACCGAAGCATTTCTGTGGAATCTGTGTTTCCTCCTGGGCGTGTCGGTGTGGTGGCTGGCCGCCGGAGCCACCGCCCGCCGTGCGCTGTCGGGATGGATCGCACCGGCGTGGGCTGCGGTACTCTGGTTCATATTCGATGCCACGCTCCCCCTGTCCATGTTTCAGAAGTACGGCTGGGGCACCGTCGACTGGATGGCCACGGTGGCGATTTTCCTGGCCGCCACCCTCGGCAGTTTCCTGACTGGTAGTGAAGACGCCGGTGAATCGAGGCGGCGCTGGGGATTCCTGTTTGGCATCGTGACGGCCTGCCTCGTGGCGTTCTCGCTTCAGTTCTTCATTCCGGTGCGCAGCATGCAGGATCCGCGCATCGACGAGAACGATCCGGAAACCTGGGAGAGCTTCAAGGGCTTTCTCGAACGCAAGCAGTACGGCCAGGAGTCCATGGTGACGCGCATGTTCGAGCGGCGCGGCCTGTGGGAGAACCAGTTCGGCCGCCATCCGCGCATGGGGTTCTGGGGCTTCTTCGAGCAGCAGTACTGGCTGTCCGGAGGGCTGTTCGTTCTTCTGGTCGTGTTCGGTCTCTTGCCATTCATTGCACCGTTTCTGCGCGCGGGACGCGGGCGAGCCGAGGACTTCCCCAGCCGGTACGGCGTGATGGCGTACATCCTCATCACTCTGCTGGCCACCACGGCAGGACTCGTGGTGTACATGAACTTTTCCGACGGAGTGTTCTACAACGCGAACGCCACCGACCAGGCTTATCTCGAAGTGCGTGATCGTGACTACTTCTTCACCACGGGCTTTGCGCTCTTCGGCGTCTGCATCGCGCTGGGGATCGCCTGGCTTGCGGCCTGGGGGTCGTCGCGCGTGCCCGCCCTGGGCAAGGGACTGGTGGCCGTTTGTGCGGTGCTGGTGGGCGTGGCGCTTCCGGTGGGGACCGTGCGCGCCAACTGGTTCCGCAGCGACCGTTCGGCCAATTTTATTCCCTACGACTACGCACTGAACATCCTGAACTCCTGCCCGGAAGGCTCGATCCTCTTCACCAACGGCGACAACGACACGTTTCCCGTGTGGTGCCTTCAGGAGGCCTACGGTGTCCGTCGCGACGTGAAGGTGGTGAACCTGTCCCTCGTGAACACCGACTGGTACATCCTCCAGATGAAGAATCAATACGGCGTGCCCATGCAGCTCACCGACGAGCAGATCCGC
>Ga0105347_1000846_pt1 | contig 13876 bp, 10 predicted proteins | sample EasRivMeERMLT890_FD_89677 | JGI IMG/M metagenome (GOLD analysis project Ga0105347, IMG submission 89677) | Soil microbial communities from meander-bound floodplain in the East River, Colorado, USA - East River MetaG ERMLT890 | ecosystem: Environmental > Terrestrial > Soil > Floodplain | place... | reverse complement strand
CTCCGTGTCGCTGTCATTGGACGAGTCGGGATCGGCGGAGGTGGAGGTGATGCTCGCGGTGTTGCTGACCGTGGCGCCGTCGGACAGGCTGCAGTCGAGCTTGACGGTCAGCGTGAAGTCGGCCGTCCCGCTCGCAGGGAGGGAGAGCTTGGAGCAGGTGACGTTGCCCGTGGAGCCCGGGGGAGGAGCGCTGCAGTTCCACCCCGCCGGCGCCGAGATCGAAACCATGGTGGTGCCCGCCGGGACGGCTTCGTCGAGCTGGATGTCCGTCCCCTCGAAGGTGGCGTTCAGGTTTTGGATCGAGATGTCGTAGCCGACGTCGCTACCCGTGGTGACGGGATCCGCCGCGTCCGTCTTGGCCACGGAGAGATCCACGTCCGCGTTGTAGCGGGTCACGCAGGCCGAGTCGGCGTTGCTCCACTCGCGCTGGATGATGTACGGGTTGCCGCTGAGCACGAGGTTGTGACCGTCGGCCTGGAGCGGTCCGTAGTTGTAGGCGCACTTATCGCCGTTCTCGAACCCCGGCCCGGTCCACCCGTTCGGCCCGTCCCACAGCGGGTCCGTGACCGCTTCGAAGTGCTCGTGGGAGGTCGGCGAGATCACCACATCGGCGTCGAAGTCCCCGTTGGGAGAGCAGATGATGGCGATGCAACCTCCCCAGCTCGCGGCGTAGGGCATGTTGGCCCAGATCACGAGGTCGCCACCGTTGTCGAAGTGATCGTGATACGCGCAGTAGGTGCCCGCACCCGGGGGAGGCGAGGTGACGCCCGGCGAGCAGCCCGAGAACGTGTCGGCGCAGCTCTCGATGTCCCTCTCGGTATAGACGAAGTAGACCTTCGATCCGTCCGGTGGGTTCCACCCGGGGTTGGCGGCCAGCGCGCGCACGATCTCGTCCTTGAGGTCCTGGCCGGTCAGCGGATCGGCCGGCGTGCCCCGTCCGCCGGGGTAGGCGTTGGCCGTGTCGAACCACATGCCCCCGAACGTCGTGGTGTTCGAGATGTAGATGGGCCCGGGGTCCATGTAGTACTGGGTGTTGATGTTGTTGAAAGCTGTCCCCCCGATATCCTGGAAATAGCGATTGACCAGGGTCTGGTAGCTCGTGGAGATCGTGCTGTTGGGCGACCAGTAGATGGTGTAGGCGGTGGTGGTGATCATCACCGGACCCCCGCCGTACGTCAGGTTGCCGTTGACGGGCGCCTGGTCGGTGATCGAGCAGGAGCCGGCCACCGCGCCTGGGCTCGGCGGCGGCGCGAGCCCGTGAATCGGCGTCTTGCTGTCGGCGGCCAGCGCAGTCCCCGTGACGGCAGCCACGAGACCGACGGCGAGCATGGCCCGCAGCGGGCCTCTGGAGCAGAGTGAGAACGAATTTCCTCTCATGACTTCCTCTCTTCTTGTTTGTAAGCAAAGGTTGGCAGGAACGCGGCAGCCGCACGCACGACCACGAAAGGCTCGGGTCGCCGTTCTCTTCGCATGGCGCTCGACCTACTTGCAGAATGAAAAGTAGAAACTCAGGGTGGCCACATAGGCCACACTTCATGGCCCAAGTCAAGAAGAAAGTGCAACCGTCGGCCAGGCGCGACGCCGTCGACGGCCTGGAGGCCATCCAGGCGCGGGTGACCGAGAAATGGTGCTGATCAGTGCGGGCCGCTGCCGCCGCGGCCGCGGCCCCCGCCCACCGTCGTCCTGCCCGGTTCCGGAACTCCGTTGACACGGCGGCCGTTCGCGGGCGTGGAGCTCCTCGCCCGCATCGGCCACCGCATCTACTTCAACCCGAACTTCGAGTACGTCTTCGTCGACGAGGCGACCTACTTCACGCTGAACGGCGATTTCCACTACGACTTCCCCGTGGCCAAGGACGTCTACGTATGGGCGGGGGCCGGGCTGGGCTGGTGGTCGTTCGACTTCGAGGGCCCCGCCGACGGCGAAGACGACCTTGTGGCGAACCTGCTGGCGGGGGCGGGCGTGAATGCCGGTGGGGTCATCCCCTACGTCCAGTTCAAGCTGATCATCGCGGACGACACCGGGTTCGCGATCGGGGTAGGCCTGCGCTTCTGATCAGAGGATCGTCCTCCTCTCGAAGGAGCGGGTGCCCAGCGTGGTGAACAGGACCGTGAAGCCCACGAGGCCGGCCAGCAGGAGGGGCAGCGGCATGTGCGGGACGTCGGGCGTCACCGCCAGGCGCATGGCCTCGCTCATGAACGTGAGGGGGTTCAGCAGGAAGAGGTAGCGGACCGCGCCCAACGCGGTAAGCGACGCGTAGGGGTAGTAGGCGCAGCCGAAGAGCATCAGCGGACCGATGACCACGGCGAAGAGCAGGCCGCTGAAGCGGGGCTGCACGTGCGTGCCGAGGGTGAGGCCCAGGGCCGCGGAGAGGATCCCGGTCAGGACGACCAGTGGCAGGAGCGCCAGCCAGCGCGGATGGACCTCCGCCCCCATGACCCCGTGCATGAGCAGCATCATGGCGGGCAGGGTCACCAGGCCCGCGAGGGCCGCGTGGATGGCGCCCGCCAGCACCTTCTCCACAGCCACCCCCAGGACCGTGACCGGCGCCAGCAGGCGCTCGTCCACCTCGCGGGTGCCGGCCAGGTCCGTCATGAGGGGCATGAGCACGCCCTGCACGCCGGCCATGAGCATGCTGATGGCCATGAGGCCGGGGAGCATCACGATGCGGAACTCGTCCGCCACCAGGTGCAGCCGCGGGAGCACGTTGCCGAAGACGAGCACCACCAGCACGGGCTGGGTGAGGCCCGCCGTGAGCAGCATGGCGGCGTTGCGGGACGCTACGTGCAGGTCCCGGCGCAGGAGGGCCAGCAGGGCCGTCATTCGCGCAGCTCCTTCCCCGTGAGGTGGATGTAGACGTCCTCCAGGCTGGGAGCGGTGAGGCTGACGTGCCGCAGGTCGCCGCCGCTCGCGCGTACCGTCTGCAACACGCGGTCGAGCAGGCCGTCGCCCGGGTGCACGAAGAGACGGAGCCGCTCGACCCCTTCCTCGTCCTCCGCGCGCTCCACCTTCTCCACCCGCGACACCCCGGTCAGGTCGCCCAGGCGCGGGGCCAGCGGCGCCGCGCCCTTGACCCAGACGTCCAGGATCTGTCCTCCCGGCAGCGTCCGCTTCAGCGCGGCCGGGGTGTCGACGGTGAGGATACGGCCGTGGTCCACGATGGCCAGCCGCTCGCACAGGCGGTCGGCCTCTTCCATGTAGTGCGTGGTGAGGATGAGGGTGAGCCCCTTGCGGTGCAGCCCGCGCAGCGTCTGCCAGAGAAGACGGCGCGCCTGCGGATCGAGCCCGGTGGTGGGCTCGTCGAGGAGGAGGACCTTGGGGTCGTGCATGAGAGCGCGCGCGATCATCACCCGCTGCTGCATCCCCCCGGAGAGGGTCAGGGGCTTCGCGTCGGCCTTCTCCGCGACCTGCAGCTCCTGGAGCAGGCGGTCGGCGCGCGCCTCCCGCTCGGCGGCGGGAAGCCCGAAGTAGCGGCCGTGATACGTGAGCACCTCGCGCACGGTGAGGTCGCGGTCCAGGTTCCGCGCCTGCGGAACCACCGCGATGCGGCGCTTGACGGCCATGGGGTCGCGCGCCACGTCCATCCCGTCCACCACGATGCGGCCGCTCGTCGGACGCACGAGGGTGGTGATGCAGCCGAGCGTCGTGCTCTTGCCCGCGCCGTTGGGGCCGAGCAGGCCGAAGAACTCGCCCTGCTCCACCTCGAAGGAGATGCCCTTCACCGCCTCCACGGGCGGCGCCTTCCGGTTCCCCGCGTAGGTCTTGACCAGCTGCTGCACGGAGAGGATCGCGCTCACGCCGCCACCCTCCGGCCGCCGTCGACCACCACCCGCCCGTCCTTGATCACGGCGCGGATGGCGGGGACGCCCACGCGCAGGATGTCCAGGACCCGCGGCGAGCGCAGGATCACGAGGTCCGCGCGCTTGCCCTCCTCCACGCTGCCCACGTCGCGATGGACGTCCAGCGAGTACGCGGCGTTGATGGTCGCCGCGGCCAGGGCCTCTTCCAGCGACAGGCCCATGCCGAAGCAGGCCAGGGCCATGGCGAACGGAAGCGACGGCGAGAGGCCGCCGCCGGGATTTGCGTCGGTAGCCAGGGCGACGGGCACGCCGGCCTCGATCAGCGAACGCGCAGGGGCGAACCGGCCCAGCCGCAGGTAGAAGGCCGCCGCGGGCAGCAGGGTGGCCGCGCAGCCCGCCTCCGCCATCGCCCGCGCGCCCTGGTCGGACACGAAGAGGAGATGGTCCGCGGAGCGCGCGCCCAGTTCGGCGGCCAGCTCGGCCCCGCCCGTCCAGGCCAGCTCGTCGGCGTGGAGGCGCAGCTTCATCCCGTGCTCGAGGGCCGTGGCCAGGACGCGGCGGCTCTCCGCCACCGTGAACACGCCCTCCTCGCAGAAGGCGTCGCAGAAGACGGCCAGGCGGAGGCGCGCCACCTCGGGGATCATCTCCCCGATCAGCAGGTCCAGGTAGCGGCCGCGGTCGCCGCGGTGCTCGGGCGGGACCTCGTGGGCGCCCAGGAAGGTCGGCACGACCCCCACCGGGTGGGACTCCGCCGCGGCGCGGATGGCCTGGAGCGACCGGACCTCGGCCTCCGTCTCCAGCCCGTAGCCGCTCTTGATCTCGGCCGTGGTCGTGCCCTGGAGCAGCATCTCGTCCAGCCTGGAGACGATGGCCGCGGCCAGCTCTTCTCGTGACGCCGCGCGGGTGGCGGTCACCGTCCTCACGATGCCCCCGCCCCCGGCCGCGATCTCGCGATAGGACGCGCCGGCCAGGCGCCGGCGGATCTCCTCGTCGCGGTCGCCCGCGAAGGCCAGGTGCGTGTGCGCGTCCACCAGGCCGGGGACCACGGCGCCGCCGCCGGCGTCGATCGTCACCGCCGCCCTGGGGACGACCGCGTGGTCCAGGCCCTCTTCGGGCCCGGCGTACACGATGCGGCCCCTGGCCGCCGCCACCGCCGCGCGCGGGACGTAGCCGGCGTCCGCCATTTCCGCCCCGCGGCGCGGGGACGGTCCGGCCATGGTGGCCAGCAGGCCGATGTTCCGCACGAGAAGGTCGGCGCCGGTCACGCCCCCGCCCCCTGCGCGGGCGGCTCGAGGCTCGCCCGCAGGGCGGCTGCGCTCAGGCCCACGACGCGCAGGACCTTGTCGCGCGTGCCCGCGCCGCGCACCAGGCGGAAGGCCGAGGCCGGCCGCCCCAGCCTCCGGGCGAGGAAGCGCACCAGGGCGGCGTTGGCCTCGCCCTCCACGGGGGCGGCCGTGAGCCTCACGACCAGCGCCCCCGCGCGCTCGCCCGCGAGCTCGTCGCGCGCGGCGCGCGGCTGCACGCGCACGCGAAGCGTCACTCCGCCGTCCGCCTCGCGGATGTCGAGCATGGCGGCCGCGACGGCCCTACTGGGCTTCCTCGCGTCGCTTCAGGAAGCGGAGGTTGTCCTCGACCTCGGCCTCCTCCTGCAGGTCCAGGATGTGGGTCAGCCGCGTGATGAGGGCGCGGATGTCGGTGCGCAGCGAGCTGCGGTGGGAGCGCAGGTCGAGGATCCCCCGCTCCACCTCGTGGGCCCGGTTCTGCGCCATCTCCAGCAGCCGGTCGGCCTGCAGCTCCGCCTCCTTGACCACGCTCTCCCCCTGCTTGCGGGCGGTGTCCTTCAGGTCCTCGGACAGGCGCTGGGCGGTGAGCAGGGTGTTCTTCAGGATGCCCTCGCGCTGCCGGTGCTCCTCCACGATCGCGCGGAGCGTCTGGACCTCCTGGTCCATGGAGTCGCGCTCCCGCTGGAGCGCGGCCAGCTCCTCGGCGACCAGATTCAGGTAGGTCCGCACCTCGTCCGGGTCGAGGCCGCGGAGCTTGCGGCCGAAGATCTGCCGCTGGATGTCCATGGGTGAGATTTTCATGGCCCCCTCGCGGTTTAGGGTCGCACGTTCGCCCCGGGCACTCAAGCCTTTCCTGGACGGATGCGGGTAGTATGGGAAGGCATGCGACGGCTCGATCTCCACCGCGGCAACGTCTACCTCTTCGGGGCCCGCTTCCCTGCGGTGGTGATCGCGATCTTCGTCCTCACCCTGCTGCTCACGCTCGTCGGGGTGGCGGGCCTGCGCAACGGCATGCCCCTGCTCGCCTGGGTGGGGCTGGCGCCCGCCGCCGTCTGGCACGGCGGGCTCTGGCGGCTGGCCACCTGGGTCTTCTTCGATCCGGGCCTCAACCCCCTGTCGCTGCTCTTCTGGGCCATGATGCTGCTGCTCTTCGGGCGCGACCTGTGCGACGCGTGGGGATGGCGGCGCTTCCTCGGCGTCTATCTCGGGATCGCGGTGGCGGCCGGCGCGGTCACCTGCCTCCTCGCCCTGCCCTGGGGCGCCCTGATGGGCGCGAACTACCTGGACAGCTGGCCCGTGGTCAACGCCCTCGTCGTCGCCTGGGCCATGACGTTCCCCACGCGTCAGATCCTCTTCAACTTCCTGATCCCGGTCTCGGGGAAGGCCCTGGTGTGGATCACCGTGGGCCTCACGGTCTTCTTCGCGCTGCTCTCCGGCCTCGCCGCCTTCGTCCCCCACCTCGCGGCGCTGGGCGCGATCGTCGTCTACATGCGGGGGGCGCCGCTGCTGCGCCGGCGCTGGCTGCAGATGAGGCTACGCGGCCTGCAGGGTCCGCAGCGACGCCGGCCGGCGCACATCCGGCCGGTGGACGAGCCGGACGAGAAGCCGCGCTGGTACCACTAGCCCCAAGAAAAAAAAGGGGGCGGGATCGCTCCCGCCCCCTTTCTCCGAACTACTTCACCACTCGAACCGGGCGCCGAGACGGATCTGCCGCGGCACGTGGAACGAGTTGGTGCTGCCCGCGCCGAGGAAGACCGGCTGGCCGAAGTTGGGGTTCACCGCGCCGGGCGTCGTCTCGGTGTAGGGGTCGTACCAGGTCGGATCCTGGTCGTCGAACAGGTTGAACGCGTCGGCGATCAACACGACCTGCTGGCGGTCGTTGATCTTGAAGGTGTAGTCGGCGTGGAGATCGCAGATGACCTCGGTGTTGGTGTTCTCCCGGAACCCGTCGACGGTCTGCATGCCGGCGCCCCGCAGGCTCTCGGGGATCTCGCCGGAGTTGCCGTAGATCGGGTTGGCCGCGAGGGCCGTGAGGTGGCGTCCGGAGCCCGCGTTGAAGCCGGCTCCCAGGTTGAAGTTGCTCCAGGTGTAGTTGCCGTAGAGCTTGACCTGGTGCGGCCGCTCGTTGGGCAGCAGGCCGTCACCGAGCGTGTTGCCCTGGAAGCGGATGTCGCCCCGGTAGCCGAACTCGGGGACGCCGATCTCGCTGTAGCTCGGGTCGTTCGTCGGGAAGTCGAACAGCGATGTGATCGCCGGGTCGGACTGGCCGTTGTCGGACCGGAAGAAGCCCTCGAAGTTGCCCCGTAGCCGCGACCAGCGATACGACGCCAGCAGCGACCAGTTGCCCGAGAAGGTCTTGTTGACCGTGAACTCCACGGAATCGTACTTGTGCTCGGGGTCCTCGAAGGACGACTGTCCCAGGCGCTCGAAGCCGGGCGTCGTCGTCGGATCGAGGGTCTGGGTGTCGTGCGTGATGTTGTCGAGCAGGTAGATGACGTTGGACAGGCCCGGGAACCCCAGCTCGTACATGACCGGAGTGGCCTGGGCGTAGTCCTCGAGGATCCTCGGGATGTCCCGGTGGATGTAGCGCACGCCCACGTTCACCGACGGCGCCACCTCGTACTCGATGCCGCCGGCGAACTCTTGCGAGTACGTCGACTTCGAGCCGTTCTCGAAGATCGCGGGCGCCCCCGTCGGGGGGAGGTAGTGGTTGGCCGTTCCGAGGGCCACGACGCCCTGGGGAACGGGCTGCGTCAAGCCTTCATCAAAGTAGTCCGCGCGCGTGGTCGCGGCGTCGGCCGCGAGCGCGCGAGCCGCCAGGTCGTTGGGGACCTTCACGAAGAAGCGGCCAAAGCTCGCGTAGAGCTTGGACTTGCCGTTGCCCGTGATGTCGAAGGTCGCGCCCAGGCGCGGGCTCCAGTTGTTGCTCCAGGTGAACTGGCAGGCGATGCCGGGACCCGTGGCCTCTTCGTAGCCATTGGCCACGATGCCCACCCGGGACTCGCCTTCGAAGCAGTAGGGGCTGTCGGGGATGAGGCCGCCGTTCAGTTGCTGGCGCTCCCAGCGGATGCCGGGCTTCAAGGTGAGGCGGCTGCCGATCTGCCAGGTGTCCTGGGCGAAGACGTTCAGGTACTTCTGGTTGGTCGAGACGTTGGGACCCACGTTGGCGCGCACGACGCGGAAGATCTGGCCGAAGACGGGATCGGACAGGATCTGGACCTGGGCGCCGGTGCTGGTGACCTGGCCGTCGGGCAGCGTGAAGGCGGGCCCGGAGCGGTTGAAGCCGCGGTCGTAGTCCACCGTCTCCCACTGAACGCCGTAGCGGAGCTGATGGCGGCCGCCGCCGTCGAAGATGTTGGTCGACTTCAGGGCGAGCTGGATGTTCTCGCCCTTCTGGTCCAGGTCGTAGAAGCCGATGCCGCCCCGGACGGCGTTGGGGACGACCGTCCGGTCGGTCACGGAAGGCGCGTCTAGCCCGGGGATCTCGGTGATGTTGGTGTACGCGCGGGCCACGCTGGCCTCGACCAGCCAGTTCGGCGAGAGGATGCCGTCGTAGCGCAACGCCTGGTTGTGGCCGCCGTACTCCAGCTCGCTGAAGCGGCCCTGGTCGGCCGCACCCTTGAGGGAGTTGAGCCGCTGTGGACCAAGGTCGCCGTGCGAGGGGTCGCCGAACGCAGTGAAATCGAAGCGATGGTTGGCACTCGCCTGCCAGGTGAGCTTGCCGGCGTACGACAGCGTCCGCCGCTTCCGATCGACCTCGCCCAGCGAGCGCAGCGGGAAGCCCTCCGGCGCGATCCGGGTCAGGGTGCCGTACTGGGGGTTGAAGGCGCCGAAGAAGAAGAGCTTGTCTTTCGCAAGGGGGCCGCCCAGGCTCACGCCGAAGTCGTAGTTGTCCTGGCCGGTGTCGTTCACCGTCCCGTTGGGCGTCTGCACGGTCTCGCGGTCCGCCTCCAGCGCCGACGGCTGGAAGTAGCCGAAGAAGTTGCCGCGGAACTGATTGGTCCCGCTCTTGGTGACGACGTTCACCACGCCGCCCGTCGACTGGCCGTACTCGGCCTCGAAACCCGCGGTCTTGACCTGGGTCTCCTTGATGAAGTCCGTCGTGACGCCCGTACCGAGCGAACCGAAGGTGATGGAGTAGACGCCGACGCCGCCGTAGCCCTGGTTGCTGATGTTCGTGCCGTCCACGATGTAGTTGTTGTCCAGTCCGCTGGCGCCGCTGATGGACGGGTTGGATTCGCCGACGCCGCTGGAGTCGCTGACGCCGGGCACGAGGTACAGCGTCTGGGTGAAGTTGCGGCCGACCGGCAGGCGCTGGAGCTGCGCGGTGTCGAGGTTGCCGCCCGCCGTGGTCGAAGAGCTGTCGATGACCGGCGCCGCGCTGACGACCTCGACCACTTCGGAGACCGAACCGACCTTGAGCACCAGCTCCGTGAGCTCGAGGCGCTGGCCGAGCCGGACCTGTATGCCCTTCTGCTCGACAGGGGAGAAGCCCGAGAGCTCGACCTTGACGCTGTACTCGCCGGGGGTGAGGTAGGGGGCGAAGAAGCGCCCGCTCGCGTCGGTGGTGAACGTCTTGACGCCCTGGGGGGAGTTGACCGTCACCGTGGCGCCGGGTACCGCCGCGCCACCGGAGTCGAGCACCTGCCCCGTCAGGGATCCCGTCGTCGTCTCCTGGGCCGACGCGAGGCCGAAGCCCGCCAGGACCAGGGTGAGGGCCCATATGAGTTGACGTCGCATAGTGGTTTCACTCCTTTTTGCAATCCAGCCCTCCGCGAGACTCGTCGCGCAGGGCCAGAATTCTGAGCGGCTGTATTAGCAAACAAGAAGCCAGCGCTACGCCGCGTGTGCACTTGAGTGAATTCCGTTGATTGTCAACGGCTTGACCGAGGTGGACTTTCAAGGGGTTGAACGAAGCCGAACGATGCGATTCACGAGGCCGGATTTCAGAGGCTCCGATCCGGGCACTTGGAGTCGCCGCCGCCTGAACGGCGTCAGGCGAAGTGTGAATTGGTCACGCGCGGAGAGGTTGCCCGATCGTTTACGATGGCTGCGTGGATCGAAGGACGCGCGTTCGCGACGCGATGCGCCTGGCGTTGCTGGCGGGCCTCGCCGCGGCGGCCTGCACCAACCGTGACGTTCCGCAGGGGGCGAGGGCGAAGCCATCGGTGCTGCTGATCAGCATCGACACGACCCGGGCGGATCGACTCGGCTGCTACGGCCGCCAGGGCGCCCCTACGCCCAACCTGGACCGCTGGGCCGCCGAAGGTGTCGTCTTCGAGAACGCCGTCACCTCCGTGCCCATCACGCTGCCGGCGCACGTCTCGTTGATGAGCGGGCTGCTCCCGCACCGGCATGGCGTTCGCGACAACGGCATCCATCGTGTGCCGGACGATCCCCCGGTCCTCGCCGCCCTCCTGGCCGAGGCGGGCTACGACACGGCGGCCGTGGTCGGCGCCGCGGTGCTCGATCGCCAGTACGGGCTCCACCGCGGGTTCAAGCGCTACGAGGATTCCGTCGGCCCCATGGGATTGGCGATCGCCGAGCGGGACGCCGCCGCGGTCACCGGCGCGGCGGCAGCGGCAGCCCGCTCCCTGCGCAAGCCGTTCTTCCTCTTCGTGCACTATTACGACCCGCATGCCGCCTACAACCCTCCCGCCCCTTTCGCGGAGCGCTTTCGCCCCGACCTGTACCAGGGAGAGATCGCCTACGTCGACGAGCAGATCGGCCGGCTTCGGCGCGAGCTGGAGGGGCTCGGCCTGCTCGAGGGCACGGTGGTGGTCATCACGTCCGATCACGGGGAGAGCCTGGGAGAGCACGGCGAGCCCACTCATGGCGTCTTTCTCTACCAGTCGACCCTGCGCATTCCCTTGATCATCGTGGCCCCGGGGCGCTGGCCGGGCGGCAGGCGCGTGGACACGCTCGCCTCGCTGATCGACGTGTCTCCGACGCTCCTCGAGCTGACCGGGCTGCGCGTGCCCGGCGGTCTCGACGGCCGCTCGCTCGCTCCGGTCGTGGAGGGCGCGGCGGCGGGAGCCCGGTGGCTGCCCCTCGAGTCGGAGTTCGGCTACAACTCGTACGGCTGGGCGCCGCTGTCGGGCATCACCGACGGGGCTCTCAAGTGGATCGACGCGCCGGAGCCGGAGCTGTACGACCTCGTGGCCGATCCCGCCGAGCGGGGCAACCTCGTGACCGCGCGCCCCGAGGACGGCGCGCGCCTCGCCTCGCTGCGTCGGACGATGGTCACCGAAGATCACCGCAGCGCGCCGGCGCGCGCCGAATCGGAACGCACGGAGTCCGAGCGGCTCGCACGCCTGGCCGCCCTCGGTTACACGGGCGTGGGGGCGGGCCCGCCCGGGCGCGGGAAGGATATGCCGGACCCCAAGCGCGTCATAGGCAGCCTGGAGTCGATCAACGAAGCACGGAGGTTGATGGGTGCCCGGCGCTTCGCAGAGGCCGACAGGACCCTCCAGCAGGTGATCGAGGTGTCGCCGAGGAACCTTTCGGCCCTCGTCCTCCTGGGATCGAGCCGGATCCTGGACGGGCAGCCTGGAAAGGCGCTCGGCCCGCTCGAGCGCGCCGCAACCCTGGCGCCCTTCAACGCGGACGTCCCGTTCAACATCGGGCTGGCGAGATTGAGTCTCGGCGACACGCCTGGGGCCGAGGGGGCCTGGCGAAGGACGCTGAGCCTCGCTCCCCGACACTCGGACGCCGCCGTGAACCTCATCGATCTGCTCATGAAGACGGGCCGCCCCGAGGAAGCCGAGCGCGTCCTCGGCGAGTCTCGGCGCAACGGCTTGCACGCCGCCCTCCTCGACTACCTGGAGGGCAAACTGGCCGTGCAAAGACAGGACCCTGCGGCCGCCCGAGCCGCGCTGGCGCGAGCGCTGTCGGACTCGCTCCCGGATCCCGTGGCTGCGGAGGCCAGGGCGATGCTCGACTCCCTGCCACCGTGAGAAGGAATCTCCCTATGCCCTTATTGAAGCGTCTTCCGTCGTTCTCCCACTTCCGGGGCGGCCTGCTCCTCGTCGCCTTGCTCCTGCCCTCGGCGCTCCCTGGTCAGGAGTCGCGGTCCCAGGTCCCTCCGGGGTCCTCTTTCCCGGCGCAGGTCGAGGGCGTCGTCGTCGACGCCGTCGTGCTCGACCGGCAGGGCAATCCGGTCGGTGGATTGACCGCCGAAGACTTCCTGGTGGAGGAGGACGGAGGCCCCCAGACCATCACCAACTTCGAGGCGGTCGCGATCCCCGAGTCGCGCGAGGCCGTCCTGCCCAGGGCATCGCGGGTCTCCACCAACGTCGCGCCGGCGCCGCCCCAGCCTTCCCGGACGTTCGTCATCGTGTTCGACAACGTCCACATGGCCCCGGACCGGATCGGAGCGGCGCGTGAAGCCGTGACGGAGTTCCTGGCCACGGGGCTCCAGCCGGGCGACCAGGTGACACTCGTTCCCACCTCTGGCGGGGCCTGGTGGAGCACGAGCATGCCGGAGGGACGCGAGGACCTCGTAGCGGCCCTCGCCCGGCTCGAGGGCCTGCGCCCCCGCAGCATGAGCATCGACCGCATCTCGGACTGGGAGGCGATGCGCCTGTACCTGTATCGGGACCAGCAGGTGGGCGCGGAGGTCGTCCGCCGATACTACGAGCACCGGCTCATCTTGGAGCCGCCCGGCGCCCGCGAGCGGGCCGAGGGGCTCGGGGAGGGCCACCCCTTGATCCGCGCCAAGGCCGCCGAGGTGTATCAGGCGGCGCTGCAGCGCAAGCGCGCCACGCTCGGGTCCCTCGAGCGCGTGGCCGAGTCGCTCGCCCCCGTCAGGGGCCGCAAGGCCATCATCCTGGTGTCCGAGGGCTTCGTTCACGAGCCGACGCTGACGGAGTTCCGGGACGTGGTGCGCGCCTCCCGCCGGGCGAACGCGGCCGTCTACTTCATCGACGCCCGAGGATTGCGCGGTGGGCCGGCCACCTTCGACGCCGAGATCCCCGAGACGACCGACGTCCGGGACCTGGGCTCGGTCATGGAGCAGGGCGTCCTGGAGGCCCAGGGCTCCGATTCCATCGCCATCGACACGGGGGGCTTCTCGGTCAAGAACCGGAACGACCTGGGCCAGGGTCTCCTGCGGATCGCCCGCGAGTCGCGCAGCTATTACCTGATCGGCTATCAGCCCCGGAACACCAGGCGCGACGGGAAGTACCGGAGCATCGCGGTCAAGGTTCCCCGCCGCGACGGCGTTGAGGTGCGGGCGCGCAAGGGCTACTACGGGCCCGAGGAAGGCAAGCAGGCGCCGCGGACCGCCCTCGAGGGCCTCGATCCCGACGTGCGCCAGCCCCTCGATTCGCCCTACCCGAGCCAGGGCATCGCGCTCCGCTTGTCGAGCCTGGTGCTCGGGCCGGCCGGGGAGGGCAGGGCCAAGGTGTTGCTGGTCGCCGAGGCGGATGCGCGCGCCTTCGCCTTCCAGGAGCGCGGAGGCCGCTTCGAGGACGCCGTGGAATCCTTCGTCTTGATCTCCTCGCGCGATACCGGCGAGAACCAGCACCAGGAGAAGCTGATCGAGCTGAGCCTCCCGGCGGAGGTGAAAGCGCAGATCGAGGCCTCCTGGCTGCCGGTGATGCGGGACTTCAGCCTCGCGCCGGGCGTCTACCAGGCGCGCCTCCTCTTGAGGGACCGCAACAACGGTCGGTTGGGAACCGTCCGCCATCAGTTCGAGGTGCCGCCCCTCGACTCCCTGCGCACCTCGACGCCCGTGCTGACCGACGTGCTCCAGCCTCGTCCCGCGGGCTCGCAGCTTCCGCCGCGCCCGGT
>Ga0105347_1000844_pt1 | contig 13890 bp, 9 predicted proteins | sample EasRivMeERMLT890_FD_89677 | JGI IMG/M metagenome (GOLD analysis project Ga0105347, IMG submission 89677) | Soil microbial communities from meander-bound floodplain in the East River, Colorado, USA - East River MetaG ERMLT890 | ecosystem: Environmental > Terrestrial > Soil > Floodplain | place... | reverse complement strand
ACGCGAATGCCGCCGCCCAGCCGATGGCGACCGATCGCTTCGAGCCCTGCCGATGCGATACACCCGCAGTTCGAGCAGTCGGGGTTCCCACCGAACTGGCATGGCATGATGCGACGCTCCAGGTCGGCAGAATAGCAGTCTGTCGTCTTCGCAAAGACGCAGTTCTCCGGTGACTCCGGCGGCTTCTCGTACACCTTGAGCATGCCGTCGCGCAACTGCAGCTTCGAGAATTGCGGCATCAGCCGGCGGAGGTCGGCGATCACTTTCGCTCGATCCGTTTTCGTCAGGCGCTCCTGTGAAATCTCACCAACCTGGGGCGTGTAAAGGCTGATCCAGATGAGCCGGGTATTGGGATTCGCCTGCCACGTTTGAAGGAACTCTTCGATGTAGCCGTCCCGCCGCACCTGCTGCCGCGTAATCGTGCAGTGGACGGTGATCTGGTGTCCTTCGATGTGCTTGAGGACCCGCTCGTAGGTCGCGGGCGTGCGCCGCGCGTCGTGCTCGGGCTGAAGTCCGTCAATTGATGTCACGATCTGAAGCTTCGGTATGGCCGCCCATTCACGTGGAATCGGGCGCACCGCGCTCGTCACGAGCTGCGCATGGATCCTTCGCTCGGCGAGCTGCGGAAGAATCTGTCCCAACTCGCGGTAGCGTACGAGCGGCTCGCCGCCGACGATCGAGACATGCAGCGGGCGATGGCGGTCGACAAGCGCCATGAACCGGCTGACCAACTCGTCGCCCTTGTAGTCGGCGAGGGTTCGAAGCGTGACCTCGCCACCCAGGTGATCATCGCCGTACGCATAGCACCCGGGACACCGAAGTGGGCACTCGCGCGTGATTTCGATCGAAATGTTCGGTCGATAGCCCGCGAGAATACGACCCCATGCCTGGACTATTTCGCGGCCGCCAACACCATGCGCACTCATATCAACCACTATTATGCTCTGTTATTCTCTGAGGCAATGCCTCGTGATACAAGAGTTCCGCGTCTCGTGCGCCGCCGTTCGAAAGTTCACGGGTGGGGCGTCTTCACCCGCGATCCCATCAACAAGAACACACGCATCATCGATTACGCAGGAGAGTTGATTGACCACAAGGAGAGCCTGAAGCGCGAGACGAAATACCTGAAGCAAGGCTGTATCTGGTGCTTTACCGTGAATCGCCGGTGGGTCCGAGACGCAAATATTGACGGCAATCTAGCCCGATACATCAACCACGCATGCAAGCCGAACTGTTATAGCCAGATCATCGGCAAGACGATCTGGATCCGCGCGGGACGCAACATCAAGCCGGGAGAAGAGTTGGCCTACGACTACTACACCGACGGCGAGCAGGTCATCGAGTGCCGGTGCCGGCCCGGTTGCAAGCGGCGTTTATGATTGCCGTCAAGGACACAAAGACGGATCAACCACGAAGGACGCGAAGTTCACGAAGCATTGTGTTTTTCTTCGTGTTCTTCGTGACCTTCGTGGTTCAAATCTCAGTGCCCGCCCAGACTGAGATTGGCGAGCCGGATCTTGTCGCCGCCAGCGCCGGCAGAACGCTTCGGATCGGATCGACCGTCGACGCTCGTGTCACCGTAATCCCGCTGGAAGTCTACGTGGCGCGCGTGCTGGCCGGGGAAGGTGAGCCGCGCGCCGCGGAGGCGACACAACAGGCGCTGGCGATCGCTATCCGGACCTATACCCTCAAGAACGTCGATCGCCATGCCCGCGATGGCTTCGATCTCTGCGACAGCACGCACTGCCAGGTCCCGCGTCCCTCGACGCCCTCGTCCCGCCGGGCGGCGATGGCCACGGCCGGCCAGATACTGACGTATCGCGGCGACGTCGCGGAGGTTTACTACTCGGCGTCCTGCGGAGGGCGGTCCGAGCGGGCCGGGGACGTCTGGCCGGGCGCCGACTATCCGTACCTCGTCTCGCGCAAGGACGACGTCTGCGAGGACGACCCCGAGTGGACTGCCGAATTCACGCTTCGTGGCGTGCAGGCGGCGCTCGCGCGCGTTGGCTTCGAAGGCGAACGCCTGGAGAACGTGCGGGTGGATGCGCGGACCACGTCGGGACGTGTAGCGCGTCTCCAGTTGTCCGGCTTACGGCCCGACGTCATCGGCGGGAATGAATTCCGGCTGGCGGTCGGCGCGGTGAATCTGCGAAGCACTGCGTTCAGCGTCGACAGAGACGGTGAGAGCCTGCGTTTCACCGGCCACGGGTTCGGACATGGCGTAGGGATGTGTGTCATCGGCGCGGGGCGCCGTGCGATGCGCGGCGAATCCGCGCGAGCGATCCTGGCGCAGTACTATCCGGGACTCGACCTGACGCCGCTGTCAGCCGTGATACCTTCCGCCGCACTGACCGCATCGCCGCCGCGAGCGGGGGTCCCGGCGCCTGCGGCGGCGGTCGTCGTGCCGCCTGGACCGACCGGCATTACCGTCGTGGTGCCGCGTACGTCGCCCGTATCGGCAGCCGATCTCGAACGAATGGCGGTGCGGGTGCACGCGGATCTGGCAAAGACGCTCGGGACATCGGTGGTTCCGATCACGATCCGTCTGCACGACACCCTCAACGCGTTCCGCATGGCGACGAACCGGCCGTGGTGGGTGAGCGAGGTCGCCAACGGGATGAGGATCGATCTTGCCCCGGTCGCCGTCCTCGAACAACGTGGGGGACTGGAGGCATCCGTGCGGCTGGCGGTTGCCGAACTGCTCGTTGCCGGAGCCCTCGGTGGCCGTCCCGTCTGGGTGCGAGTCGGCGCCGCACGGCACTTCTCTCAAGTTGGTACCAGCGCACCCCGTCCCGGCTCGCCTCGCACGCCGTGCCCCTCGGATGCGGAGCTGACGCTTGCCGTATCAGCTCCAGCACAGCGAGAAGCCGAGGCGCGGGCGCAGGCGTGCTTTGCGCGCGAGATCGAGAGGGTACAGGATTGGCGCGCCGTACGTTAATTCGTCTCCGTGTTCTTCGTGGCGATCGTCACGAGGCCGTCCGACGCAATCCGCAGCGGATGCGCCTGCATATTGAAGTACGTTTCCGACGCCTGCAGCCAGGTCAGCTCGACGATCTCGCGCTCCGAGAACACCGCTTTGGCGGCTTCCATCGTCGCCTCTTCAATCGTCCCGTCTTCCAGGATGTCGTCGACATACTCGAGCGCCGCGCGCTCCCGCGGTGAAAGGATCGCGCTCTCTCGCCAGCGGTCCAATTCCCGGAAACGGTCGACTCCGATGCCCTGCTGAATTGCTGTGGCGAGACTGAGGTCTGCGCAGAAGTCGCAGTGATGCCGGGAGGACACGCGCACGAGGACGAGCGCCGCCAGCGCCGGGTCCAGGGTCAAGGCGTGGTTGCGGATCCATTCGATGTTCAGGCCGACGGACAGCAACGCCGGCGCGCGGCTGTAGATCACCCGCAGCGGCATCAATACCTTGCCGTACCGGTGTTTCGCAATTCGGTACACCAGGCGCATGAACAGTCCAGGGCTGTCGATCGGAGAAAGAAGAGGAGTCTCAGCAATCACGAATTGAATCAGGCGTGGCTGACACGCGGCTGGCGTGTGCTTCGCCACAGCATCATTCCGGAGATCGCCGTACCGATGATGGCGATCACCAGGAAGCCGATGATGACTGTCTGAAACGGAGGGGACTCGATGAAGCGCAGCACGCTCGGTCCGTAGACACGCGCCAAAGCCGCCTCGCTACCAAATCGGATTAGCCGCATGGCGGCGAACGTCCCGAAGAAAGTCCAGCGATCGACTTCCAGTGCGCCGCACGTGAGCACGAACGGCGTCAGCGGAAACGGCGGCGGCATGACTGCGGCAAAGGCCATGGCCACGGCGCCGCGTTTCTGCACGCGGGTGCGAAACCGCTCGAGCCGCCTGGCGGGCACGAATTGCTCGAGGCCCATTTCGCCAATCTTGCGCCCGATCCAGTACGTCACGGCTGCACCCGTGACCGATCCCGCCGTCGCCAGCATCGGATAAAGCCAGAAGAACGTGCTGTCTCGTGCGGCCAGGTAAATCACGAGCGCGTCGATGCCGAACGGAAGAAAGAAGAGCATCGTCGCGTCAAGCGCGCCCAGCAGGTAGGCGCCCCACCAGGTCAGGAAGAAGCCGAAGGCGTGCCGCACGCCCATTACCAGCAGATTCCATCGTATTGCGCCCGGAGCGTGCTGAAATCGATGGGAATGCGGACCAGGTCGATGACCGTCTGGTCGGGGCGGCATCGGGCCACTGCTTCCGAGAACTCGGGAGCGCCGTTCCCGATGACGATGACGTCGCTGCGGGCGATGAGATCATCCATCGACTCGCAGAGATGCCGCGACAGATGGGGGATCTGCTGTTCGATGTATTCCTTGTTGGCGCCCATGAGGCGGGCCAGCGAGACGTTGCGATCGAAGATGCACAGCTCGTAACCCTTCCCGAGCAGCGCCTCGCTCAGGATCACCATCGGTGATTCGCGCAGGTCGTCGGTGCCGGCTTTGAAGCTGAACCCGAGGATGCCGATCCGCTTTTTGCCAGTCTCCACGATCTGATCGATCGCGTGCTGTATCTGCTGGCGGTTGCTCCCGAGCACCGCGTTGATCATCGGCATCTCGAGATCGACTTCCCGAGCGCGGTACTGCAGGGCGCGCACGTCTTTGGGCAGGCACGAACCGCCGAAGGCAAACCCGGGCTTCAGGTAGTACGGCGACAGGTTCAGCTTCTCATCGCGGCAGAAGATGTCCATCACCTCGTGGCTGTCCACGCCCATCCGCTTGCACAGGTTGCCAATCTCGTTGGCGAAGACGACCTTCACAGCGTGCCAGGTGTTGCTCGTGTACTTCATCATCTCGGCCACGCGGATGCTCGTGCTGTAGAGCGGCGCCTCGACGTTGTCGTACAGCGCCCTGGTGGGCGCCGCGTCGGTCGCGTGGTTGTGACCCACCAGCGTCAAGGGCGGCTGTCGAAAGTCCTTCAAGGCCGTGCCTTCGCGAAGGAACTCGGGGTTCACGGATACACCGAATCCCTCACCGTATTTCTTGCCCGAATGCTTCTCCAGCGTCGGAATGACATGGCTATGCGTCGTGCCCGGAAGCACCGTGCTGCGAACGACGACGACGTGATACGCAGGCTTGTCCTTGAGGCATTCGCCAATCTGCTCGCAGACACGCACCAGATAACTGAGATCGAGGCTGCCGTTCTTGCGGCTGGGCGTTCCGACGCAGAGAAGGGAGAGATCGGTGTCGCGAATCGCGTCCGCCGTGCTCGTGGTGGCGCGTAACCGTCCCTCGCCGACGGCTTTCTGCAGCAGCTCTTCGAGTCCCGGCTCGACGATGGGGCTGTGGCCGCCGTTGATGGCGGCGACCTTCTCAGCGTTGACGTCCACGCCGACGACATCATGGCCGTCGGCGGCAAAGCTCGCCGCCGACACGCTGCCGACGTAACCCAGACCGAATACTGCGACGTTCATGCGTTCCGTTTCCTCTCCGTTGCTACGCAGCGGGCCAGGCGATAGCCCTTGCCGCCGATTCGGCGGGCGCGAACGATTCCGCCCGTGTGGGCTCAGAGAGCGACTGCACGCCGCCCCCGTCGATGAACGTACGGAACCAGAGTTCGAGATTCATCAACGCCCAGATCGCGTCGCCGGCGGCGACTCGGCCGTCGCGATGGTTGTCGAGTAGACGCCTCACCGCTGCCGGATTGATCAGGCCGCGTTCGCACGTGCGGCGATCGAGGAGTACGTCGCGGACTGAGGCGTGCCACCGCCCCCGCGTCCACTGGCCGAACGGGACGGGGAATCCCATCTTCTTCCGCGTCAGGATTTCATCCGGCAGCAGGCCGCGCACGGCCTCCCGGAGGATCCGCTTCGTGGTGAAGCCGCGCAGCTTCATACGATCGGGAAGACGGGCGGCAAACTCGACGAGCACGTGATCGAGGAACGGAACGCGGCTCTCGATCGACGCCGACATGCTCATCTGATCCTGTTTCATCAACAGTTCGACGAGGTACGTCTTGATGTCCGTGTGGAGGAGCCGCCCGAGCATGCCGCTCGTCCCGTTCACCTGGTGGAAGTAATCGAGCGATGTCGAGTAGGGGTCGCCTCCGGCCAGCGCCGCGGGCGCCATCAACTCGCGCTGAAGCTGCAGCGGGACGCCCGCGAAGTTGTCGAGGAACATCGCCGACGGATGGCGCGGCATCGCCAGAAACGATCGCCGCGCGTAGCGGCCGGCCTGCCCTGGTAACCGCGGCACGATCGATCCCGCCACCTTCGCGCGGACCGCCGCCGGAACCACGCGCTCGTAGACGCCGCCTGCTCGCCAGTTGATCAGAGCCCGTGGATACTTGCCATATCCTGCCAGCAGCTCATCGCTCCCCTCGCCGGTGAGGACGACCGTCACGTGCTGGCGCGCGAGCGTCGAGACGAAATGCAGCGGCACGCTCGACGGGTGGGCAATCGGCTCGTCCTCGTGCCAGATCAACTTGGGCAGTGCCGCGAAGAAGTCGTCGTCGTCGATGACGATCTCGTGCGCGTTCGCGCCAATGGCCTGCGCGACCGCGCGCGCGTACTCGAGCTCGCTGAAGCGTCGATCGGCGAACGCGACCGAAAAGGTCTCGATAGGGCGGTCGCTCTCGCGCGCCATCAGCGCCGCAATGGCGCTGCTGTCGATGCCGCCCGACAGGAACATCCCGAGCGGCACATCCGACATCAGGCGGAGGCGAACGGATTCCTGCAGCAGGTTGCGGAAGCGGGCGATGACCTGTGCGTCGCCCACGCGTTCGAGTTCCGGATCGGGGCCATCGAGCGGCAGGTCCCAGTACTGCTCGGTGCGCACGCGTCCGTTCTCGAAGATCAGCCGATGCCCGGGAAGGAGTTTATAGATGCCCTCGAACAGCGTCTCGACGCCGGCGGTCCCACGTGTGGCGAGCACCTCCGAGAGCACGGCGTGATTCGGCCGGGCCGCGACGAGGCCGCTTGCGAGAATCCCCTTGATCTCGGACGCGAACAGCAGGCGATCACCGACGAGCGTCCAGTAGAGCGGCTTGACGCCGAGGCGATCCCGCACGAGCAGCAGCCGACGGGCGCCGGAATCCCACAGGGCGAATGCAAACATGCCGCGGAAGCGTTGCACACACTCGTCGCCCCATTGTTCGTACGCGTGGACAATCGTCTCGGTATCGCTCCGCGTGCGATAGGTATGACCGGCAGTTTCGAGCTGCGCGCGCACGTCGCGATGGTTGTAGATCTCTCCGTTGTAGGTGACCCAGATTGCACCGGTTTCGTTGGACAGCGGCTGATGTCCGCCCGCCAGGTCGATGATGCTGAGACGGCGGTGGGCGAGCACGGCCTGCGCATCAGCATGGAGGCCCGCGCCGTCTGGACCGCGATAGCTCATGACATCGCGCATGGCGACTGCACGCGCCGCGTCTTCCGGCGCCACGCGATCCGTCGCAACAATTCCCGCAATTCCACACATGTCAGGCAGCCTTCACGAGCACGGCGTATTCGAGTGGTTCGCCGGCGCCCGCATCGCGCCATCGATAGATTTCCGGAACCAGATGAGGCTCACGCTGAGTCTGTTGAGCAAGCGAAATGCCAGTAATTTCTCCTGGAATGCCAGTGTTTCTTCTCAGCACGGGTGGAAAAGAAGTGGGACTGGCGGTATGTGGAGATTTTTGGGAAATGAATTGCCAGAAGGAGACGAAGACACGGTGACTCAAATGTCTCCGTGTCTTCGTCTCAGTGAACTGTGGGCGAGGTCACTTCGCCCGCAAAGTGACTTCAGGCCCCTTGTAGTTGATGCGGTTGTTCTTCGCATCGGTGCCGGTGAAGTCCGTGCGGGTGTGATGCTCGAACGCATTCGCGCTGCAGAACCGCGTGGTCAGCTTCTGCTTGGAGCCCGCGGGAATGACGATGCCAAGGCCGCTCTTCTGGCTGAAAAGCGCACCGTCGAAGAAATCGGTCCGATCGCTCAGAACGATCTCCGAGGTCCCAACATTGTCCAGGTTCTGTTCGTACGTCCACGTATTCGGCAGCGTGCAATTCGGGATCGGCGAACCGCTGTGTGGAACCGGGTTCGGTGAGATTGTGACCTGCAGTACCCCGCCATTCGACGGCGACGGAGTCGGGGTTGGAGTCGGTGTCGGCGTCGGCGTCGGGGTAGGCGCCGGTGTTGGCGCCGGGGCCGGCGCCGGCGCCGGCGTAGCCGTCGAAGGTGCAGTCGGTGACGGTTCGACGCCGCCGCAGGTGGTCGTTGCGACCGCCAAGGCGCCGAGGAACACCGCCATTACCCAATTACGTCGAAACGTCGTCGATTTGATCACCTTGAACTCTCCCTAAAGGCAAAATTCTTCACACGCAGCTAGGCGCGTGAAGTTCCAACGCAAAATGCGCACCGGAGTGGAAGAGCGGGTGAGCGCCCCAGTCAGTGCCGGGAATAAGCAGCGTTTCGGTGAGGCCGGCGGGGTCCGGAGCCGGGCGCCCATTGAGTGAGACGGTTCGCACTCGCGCGATGGGATGGCCTTGGATGCGTAGCCGCCGAGGCGGCGTCGACGCAAAGAGATTGAGGACGCCGTCAGCGAGAGCGACATGAAGATCGGCGACGGGTCCATCCGCCTCAACGCTGATCCAGCCGTCGTGAAGCGCCAGCGCGTGACTCCCGTCAACGAGATCGAGGGCGAGGAGGCAATCGCCGTTCGTCCGGATATGAAGCATCCGGGCGTTGGTTTGATATTCGCCGACCTCGCACGCGCGGCTCTCGCGGGAGGATGGCTCTCCTGGCCGCAGCAGAAATATAGAGGAATGGTCGCCGGTGACGATGCGCGCGGCGATCACGCGACCGGCCGGGTCGGGCGTAGCCGCAATGCGTTCGAGCGACGGCGCACCGTGTGCCGTCTCAGCCGCCGCGCCAATCCACGTCAGCATCGAGAAGGGCGCGACACCCTCGTGTGTGACGCGTGCGGTCCACGTGGGAACGAGCGTGCCGTAGATGGGCGCGAACCATCCGAGACCCGACTCGTCGTCGCCATACGTCAGCAACAGATCCCCCGCGTCGTTCAGCAGCCACGCCTCGTCACCTTCGATATGAGTCGCTCGGAGGCGTCCAGGCGCCTCCGCTTTCAGCGTCCACGCCGGATCGAAGTGCCAATGCGTCGCAACCGAATGACGGCCCGCGGGCAAGGAATGACGGCCCGCGGGCAAGTCTTCCGAAGCCTGGGCGGAGGCGGCCTTGGGCGCCGAAGCCTTGGCGAAGGCGGCGACAATCTCATCTACGACCAGCCTTCCGGCGCTATCAGCCCGGACGATCGACCGTCGATGCTCGATGGGCGAGTACCCGTCATGTGAGGCTTCCGCCCAGTCGAATCCGGCGTTGTGCCTGGACGCGTGCAGACGTCCGTTGGCAGTCGTACCCCACCGGAACGGCCCCGCCGGTGTTGACTGTGGCCGGCCATCAACCGTGACCGTGTTGTGATTCGCCGTCCCACGCATCCGGTCGCGAAGCCGCGTGTCCATCGTGTAGGTCGATGTTCCGGGGTCGACAAGCAGCGGGTGATGGGCCACAGAGATCGTCAGTGAGAGTGCATCGGCGTGGGCATGACCGGCGTTCATGTAACCGTGCCCGCCTACGTCGAACACCGAATGTCCACCCGCCGCATCATGCGAGACAACGTACCCGGTGTCAGGGAGTGTGCGAGATGGCCAGGCACTCGGGTCCGGCTGTGCGTGGTCGATCGCCGGGGCCCTTTCGATCGTCATGCGCGAGGCGACCCAGAACGCTTCCTCCGGCACACCCCATGGGGCCAGGTCCGAACGCTCGAGGACCACTGCCGCCACTGCAAGCGAGTCTCGTACGTCGTGGCACTCGCGGCCCATGATTGGCCACAGCATGCCTCCGTCATCGTCGCCGATCAGCGGCAGCCGTCCGCGATCATCGGCCATCGTGCGCGTGAACTCCGCGAGCCGCGACGCGGCGTCGGCAAACCGGGAGACCGCCTCTAGGTCGCCGCCTCGTTGCGCCGTGAGCAGCGCCAGTAGATAGAAGTCGAGCGTGTAGCGCTGGTAGTGCGTGGACCGCTCGGCGTGGCCGCCGTCCGCGAGGATCTGCCGATCGATTTCCTGCAGCAGGATCCGTCGGCCCGTTGCTCTCCATCGATCGCTTGCCGCGAGCTCCGGAAGCGCATGGCCCACGACATAGAGAGCCAGCGCTTCACCCGTGAGATGCGTATTGGGACTGAAGTAGTAGGAGAGGTACTGCTCCACGTGCGTAAGCTGACGATCGATTGCGACGAGCATGTCCACGAGCCACGGAGTCCGTCGCACGTCGTCGCGTTCGTCATGCACGTCAGCCAGGAGGAACTGGAGGGCCCACGTCCACGAGATCGCGCGAAGGCCGATCTCCAGCATGCTGGCCCAGTTCATACCAACGAGTGGCGGATTCGCGGCAAGCCACTGCCCGAGTTGCTCGATGATTGCCACCGCGTACCGCGATTGGCCGGTCAGCCACGATGCCCGTCCGAGCTGAAGCCAGTGCTGGTGACGATTCAGCTCCCAGATGATCTTGTGGTCACCGACGGACGAGTCGAGGTACGGCACGTCGGCCCAGCACATCTGCGGCGCGCGGCGCCGGTGCACGGGATCGAGGTGCCAGTCGACACTGGACACGCCTGTGCGATGGTTCGATGGTGCCAGTGCGAATGTCAGACTGCGATACCCGAGGAGGTCGTAGCGGCCGTCGAGGATCCGGCCCGCTCGTGCCGCGGCGTCTTCGGCGGCAGACGGCCAGCGCGAAAGCACGGCGTCGCGCACGTCGCGTGCGGCCGCCGGATCGAGCGCGCAGCGCCCCTCGCGTTGTCGGAGACGGTGCGCGAGACGGTCGTGCACCCCGTCCCAATCCTTTCGTGCGATGGCGCTGCGCATCTCCGTGTCCATGACGGACGCCGCCAGCGCGTACTGAAGATCTTCGCGTTCCCATCGCGGAGCGCGAAGCCGGACGTGGAACCGGTCTGCGGTCGTGCGGGCGACGACGCGTGCGCGCCACGCGCATTCGTCGAACGTGATCTGCGTCAAACGGTTGAATCGGCCGAGGGTCATGCTGGATTCGACGGGGCAGTGGTGACCGGGCGCGCGTCAACGACATCGCGGTGGTCGCCCGCCACCTGGCGGTAGGCACGAAGCCAGCCCTCGCGGACGACAGGCCACTCGTACGCCGACAGCGTGGCGTGAGCGGCCGCGGCCAGCTGCCGCGCGTACGCGGGCTCGTCCAGCAGCTTCAGCACGTGCGCCGCAATTGCCGCGTCGTCGTTGTCGGGCGCAAGCAGTCCGTCGAGGCCCTCTCTCAAGATGGATGGCACACCGCCAACCCTTGTGGACACCACTGGCAGTCCGCTCGCAGACGCCTCGAGCAGCGACAGGGGCATGTTGTCGATCGATGGTGTCTGGACGTAGATGTCGCCGTCGGAGTAGTAACGCGCGATCTCCGAAGGCGCGACGCGTCCGGCGAACGTGACGTGGCGCAGCTGAAGCCGCGCCGCCTCCGCGCGCAACGCTGCGTCCTGTGAGCCGCTCCCGACCAGCATCAGGCTCGCATCCGGATGACGCGCCTGGATGTGTGCAAAGGACCGCAGCAGACAGGACACGTTGTAGAGCGGCTCGAAATTGCGCGTGCAGATCAACCGAGGGCGCAGCGGGTCCCGTCTCCGGTAGGTGAACTGCCGCAGGTCGATCGTATTCGCCACGACCTGCGCCTCGATATCGAACGATGCCAGCACGTCGCGCAGAAACGGCGACGGTACGACGTTCAGATCCACCCAATTCCGCATCGCTCGGCGGGCGATGGCCGACCGGCGTAGGTGATCCGGTGCTTCACCGCTGTGATAGTTCAGGATGACCGGCTTGCCGAGCAGCCTGGCGACGATGATCGCGGGGAGGGGCGCGAGGAGAAACGAGGAATAGGACGCAGAGAAAGCATGGACGACGTCCGTCCGCCGCAGGTCGCGGAGGAGCAGAGGCCAGTACCAAAGCTGCGTCACGAGTGTTCGGACGTACTTGATCCGCAGGAGTCGATCGAAAGGGGCGGGCGGGACGGGGTTGATCGGCACCAGCCACGCCTCCACGGCGTTGTCGCCCTGCCATCCATCGAGCATCCGCTGCGCCTGCACCGCCTGGCCCCCCAGGATTCGCAACGACGCCACGACGATGGCGACGCGCAGGGGGGCTGGTACTGAATCTTGCATACGGTAGAGGTATTCCGCAGCCCTTCCAGTGCAAGGCATACGCCGCGCACCGGAGATGAGGGCCACCGGGATGCGGGTTTTCGCCATCAAATCGGGTTCTTCCAATCGCGCGATCGCCGCGAAATGGATGAACGTGTAGCTGCGCTCCACTTACAGTTCTGAATTTGGAGCGCCAATTCGCTGACGCTTTTTCGTGGTTTTCGTTGCGGCCCGCTTCTAAATCCGCGAATTCCCGAGCATTTCTCGTCGAGCCGTTGGCAGAGCTGCACGGTCTTTCATTTGCGCTTAGGGCCACCAGCAGTTTCGGCATTCCCAACTAGTTAGCTCGTTCCCCTCGAACCACTTTCGGGTGGTCGCTCGCCGCACGGTGTGCCGTCGCGCGGACGGGTGAGGGAACGAGTCGACCACTCGCCGAAGTCCCTGGGGTTCCCACAAGTTCCCATGTCAGTGGCGTCGCGAGAACGGCCGCAGTGCGCCTGCGGCGGGACACCGGAGTTGCGGGGGAGGAAGCATGCTCGTGGGTACCCGTCGCATCATCTCGGTCCTGTGTTGGTTTGCGTTTGTTTTTGCCACGATTTCGACCACTGAAAGCGTCGCCTGGGCGCAGGCACAACCGTCAGGGGGGTTTCTCGATTCGGCCACCAGCAATGGCCTCAGGCCGATGCTGTCCGCCGGCCAGATACAGACCTTCCTGCCGCAACGCGGGACCTTCACATTTCCCTCGCCGTATTCCACCACCGGCGTTCGCCTGACGAATGCCAGCGATTGTGGCGGCCAGGATTGCGTCTCGTCGGTGGGCTATTCGTACTGGAACAACACCAACAATCACGTCGGCAGCGACACGATGCTGGTGTTCCTTGGGCTCGAGCGCCGCAAGGGCGGCGGCGGCCCGACGCTTTTCAGCTACAACAAAAAGACCGGCGAGACGAAGAATCTTGGTCCGATGTTCTCGGCCGACAGTCCGTATAGCTGGAGCTCCGGCGAGGGCTGGTACTTCAGCGCAAGCCAGCCGAACACCATTTACATGAACGACGGTCCGCGCATGTTGCGGTACGACGTCATGAGCCACGCGATGAGCGTGGTCTACAACGTCGAGTCGATCCGGGGGAGCGGGAAAGTCATCTGGCAGATGCACTCCAGCAACGACGACAAGGTGCACTCAGCGACCGTTCGCGACAGCAGTTCCTACGCGATGCTTGGCTGCGTCGTCTATTACGAGAGTGGGATTCCAGCGACCTACGTCGCGGCGAAGGGCGACTTCGACGAATGCCAGATCGACAAGAGCGGCCGCTATCTCGTGGTCAAGGAAAACGTTGACGGCAAGGACGGCGAAGATAACCGAATCATCGACCTGCAGACCGGCGTGGAGACACTGTTTCTCGACCGGGACGGCGCGGCCGGTCATTCGGACCTCGGGTACGGCTACATGGTGGCGGAAGACAACTTCTATTCCAAGCCTGGCGCCACTCGTGTGTGGCAGCTCGGGCAGGACCTTCACGCCTCTGGACAGGGCAGGCTCGTTTACGAGATCTCGTCGTGGGAGGCGGGCCTCGGTCACGTCGCCCACGGGAATGCGAAACCGGGGGACTCGACTGGGCAGATGGCGTGCGTCAGCAGTTCGACCCGCAAGAACCTGGCGCGGGTGAACGAGATTGTCTGTTTCCGTCTCGACGGATCGATGAGCACCCTTGTTGT
>Ga0105347_1000836_pt1 | contig 13942 bp, 12 predicted proteins | sample EasRivMeERMLT890_FD_89677 | JGI IMG/M metagenome (GOLD analysis project Ga0105347, IMG submission 89677) | Soil microbial communities from meander-bound floodplain in the East River, Colorado, USA - East River MetaG ERMLT890 | ecosystem: Environmental > Terrestrial > Soil > Floodplain | place... | reverse complement strand
GGTCAAGTTGCCGATGCTGATGACCGGTCTGGGCAGGCGAACCGACTTGGCCCAACCCCGTGTGAAAAACAAATTGCGCAGCTGGACGATGACAGCATACCCCACCGACGCTGGCCATAAAAGGATTCCAAGTAGCTTGCCACGGAATCCGCGCCTCTCCCACACACCCCGCACCGCCGCACTAGACATAAAACCCTAAACCGATCGTACCAACCCTGCTAATTAACCGGCGCTGCCGCGGCCCGCGAATCCGACAAGTAACGCGCCGCCAGGGCGTAGTTGTTCTTGACCGCTGCGTTGCCGTTTACAGAAGCCGCTAGCGCCTGGCGTCCCATGGCGATCCGCTTCGCTTCGTCCGATAACAAAATCGCCAATGCAGCGCCCAAAGCGTCGCCGTCCGCGACCTCAATGGCGGCACCCTTGACTTTGAACTCCTCCGCAACCGCTTTCAAATTGGTCATGTAGGGTCCGAAGAGAATCGCTTTACCAGACTGCGCCGGTTCGAGAATATTGTGACCGCCAACATCGACCAAACTGCCGCCGACGAAAGCGATATCGCCGCATGCAAAAAACTCCCCGAGTTCTCCCACCGTATCCAGAAGCAAGATGTCTTGCGCAAATAGCCCTTGGTCCGAGGTCCGGCTTCTCCGGCAATAACCGAAGCCGCTGCGTCGCAGGAGTTCCTCGACATCGTCAAAACGCTGGGGGTGGCGCGGCGCGAGAACCATCGACAGCTCGGGAAATTTGCGCCGAAGCGCGGCAAAAGCCGCTAACAGTGTCTGCTCTTCGCCCGCATGGGTGCTGCCGGCGATCAACAGTTTTTTGCCGTAACGGGGCAATTGCGCGAAACGGGACGATTGCGACTTTGCAGGGGACGATTTGAGACTGCCGACCACCGACACCCTGCTTTCATCCGCGCCGAGCTTGATAATCCGTGCAGCGTCTTCGCCGGTCTGCATGCCGATGGCGGAAAAACGGCGCAACACGTGACGGAAAAAGCCGCGGAACCTCTCGTAACGCGGATACGAACGCGCTGATAGGCGACCGCTCAGCATGATCGTCGGGATACCGCGGCGGAAGCATTCGCCCAACAAATTAGGCCATATCTCCGTCTCGATAAACACCAACAACGACGGGTTCCACTGAGCCAGGACGCGGCGCACGGTCCACAAAAAATCCATGGGCAAGAAAATAACCGCATCGACGCCGGAGAACTTCTTGGCGATCTCATTGCCGGTAAACGTGAATGTCGAAAGTAGAATCCGCCGCTGCGGATGGCGTGCTTTCAACTCATGTACCAGCGTCGCAACCGAACGCACTTCGCCCACCGACGAGGCGTGGATCCACACCGGCCTGGCAACCGCTATTGAGCGCACTTGCGCTGGCGGAAAGAAGCCCAAGCGCTGCCAAAAACCTGCGCTAAATCGTTTTCCTAACAGCGGAAGAATGGGCGTAAAGGGGAAGGCAAGCAAAAACAGGACGGTGAGCAGGGAATTATAGCCAACGAACCACATCTCTCGGTAGGCCCGTTCTAGTGAACCAATTCAGCTTCGTTAGTTTGGCGATTTTCCAGCAATTGAAGCGAGTAAAGCCGGCTATACTCGCGATCGCGGGCGAGCAGCTCGTCATGGGTGCCTTCTTCAGCGATCGAGCCATCGACCATGACGACAATCCGGTCGGCTTTGCGAATCGTCGACAACCGGTGCGCGATAACGATTGTTGTCCGCGTGTGCATCAGGGTTTCCAAAGCGTCTTGAACCGAGCGCTCGGAGTCGGCGTCCAACGAGGAAGTCGCTTCGTCGAGGATTAAAATCGGCGCATCCTTCAGCAACGCCCGCGCAATCGCCAACCTTTGGCGCTGGCCGCCGGACAGCTGCAACCCCATTTCACCGATTTCCGAATCGTAACCATTGGGCATCGCTTGGATGAATTCATGGGCATGGGCCGCCTTGGCCGCCGTGATGACTGCATCCATGTCGCGTTCGGGATCGCCGTAGGCGATATTGTTGCGTATGGTATCGTTGAACAGGAACGTATGCTGCGTGACAATGCCGATTTGGGCGCGCAGAGATTTAACCGTAAGATTGCGAATGTCGACGCCATCGACCAGGATGCGGCCGGATTTTACATCATAGAAACGCGGAATTAGATCGACCAGCGTACTCTTCCCGACGCCGCTCATTCCCACCAATGCGACCATTTGCCCCGCCTCCACCGTGAGATTGATATTTTTCAATACCGGGGTTTCCGCATAGGCAAAGTTCACATCCTGAAATTCGATCTTACGCGAAAACGGCTCGGCTGGATGAGCGTCTGGCTTATCGGCGATGTCGGGCTGCTCGTCGAGCACTTCAAAGACTCGCTCCGCACCCGCAAGACCCTGATGGACTGCCGCATAAGTGCGGCTGAGCCCTTTGAAAGGCGCGTACATCAAGAACATCGCCGCCATAAAAGCGAAAAATTCACCTTGGGTGCGACCACCGCGAATGACGCTCCAACCGCCGTACCAAACCACCCCGGCGATTCCGAACGACGCCAGCAACTCCATCGATGGCGCAACCATAGCCTTGATCCGACTGGCGCGCAGTGACTGTTTAAACAGCCGGCCATTCTCGGCCATGAAGCGACCGTCTTCGTAACTTTCCATACCGAAGGCCTTGACAATTCGGTTACCTTGAATGCTCTCCTGCAATAGCACCGTGAGCCTGCCGGTGCTCTCTTGGCCGCGCTTGGTAAACTTCTTGATGTTTCGGCTCAAGCGAATGATCGGCAGGACCGAGGCGGGAAAGACGAAAAAAGCGATCGACGCCAGCACCCAATCCTTTACGAACGCAACCGTAACCAAAGCGATAAGAGATGTGGTGTCCTTGAGAAACGAAGCCAGCGCATCGGTGATGGCGAAGCGGAGCATCACCACGTCGCTATTGACCCGGGCAATCAGTGTTCCCGTGGGATGACGGTAAAAAAATGACATCGACAGGGATTGAAAATGGCGATTCAGCGCATTGCGCACGTCATTGACGATGCGCAAACCGACATAGTCAGTCAGATAGCTTTGGCCGAAATGCATGACGCCACGGAACGTGAACAGGCCGATCACCAGAAAAGGTATCAAATTCAGTGTGGCTTGATCCTTGCTCCCGAACACGCCATCCATAATCGGTTGCACCAGGAAGGGAATCGAACCATCGGTGGCGCCGAACCCCACCATGCAAACCATTCCAAGGAAGAAATAGGGCCAGACATAGGGCTTTAAATACTGCAATAAGCGTTGGTAGGTTTTCAGCGTATTGGATTGTTGAGGGTTTTTCATGCGATCATACCAAGCGCGATTTCCGCAACGCGGTCGGCGGCGCCGGGGGAGCCCAAGCGCTCGCGCAGCCGCCTAAGTTCTTCGACAACGCCCAAGCGCATTCTATCGTCGTTTAACAACCGGCGACTTTCGGCAACCAGGCGCGGCGGATTGAAGTCGCCTTGCACCAACTCCGGCACCAGGCGCTTGCCGGCAATCAAATTGACCATACCGATATGCTCCACCCGCACCAAGAGCCGGGCAATGAAATAAGTGAGCCAGGACATGCGGTATACGATCACCATGGGGCGCGTCAGCAATGCGGTTTCTAGAGTCGCTGTGCCCGAGGCGGTCCAAACCATATCCGCCGCCCGCACGGCATCATAGCGATCCTGTTCAACGATGGGAATCCTCGCATCGCCGATCATTGCGCGCAAATCGCGGACATCGATGGTGCTCGCCCGTAGACAAAAGAATTGCACGTTGTCGGCCGCTTGCATCTGCGCGGCAGCCGCCAGCATCGTTGGCAGATGGCGGCTCACTTCACCATGGCGGCTGCCGGGCAAAAGCGCAACGGTTTTTTTCTCAGGATCGAGACCGTAGCGCGCCAACACCGCTTCACGGGTCTGTCGCGCGCAAATAGTCTCTAACAAAGGATGGCCGACAAACGTCACGTTAACGCCGTGGCGCCGGTAAAAATCGACTTCAAAGGGAAACACCACCGCCATCCGATCAACCGATTTGGCGATCTGGTGAACCCTTCCACGGCGCCACGCCCAGATCTGCGGACTCACGTAATAGAGCACAGGAATGCGTAATGATTTGGCAATGCGGGCCAGCCGCAGGTTGAAGTCAGGGAAATCGATCAGGATGAGCAAATCCGGCCTTCTCTGTTTGAGCGCACCCCGCAAAAGCTGATACGCCCGCCAAATATTTTTCACGTTCCCTGCAAGCTCCACGAGCCCCATGCCAGTCAGCTTCGAAACGTTGAATAGCGCCTCGAAATCGGTTTGCTGCAGTTGCTCGCCGGCAACGCCGAATATTTTCAAATTGGCATCCCGACGATGCAGCGCTTTAACCAAGTTGGCACCGTGCACGTCGCCGGATGCTTCGCCAACCACCAACATGACTTGCTTCGTTTGGTTAGCCACGCGCTCGTTAGGTCGCAAGATTGGACAGCTGAGCGCTGATCATCGAAGCGATTTCCAATGCCCGCAAACCTTCCGTGCCGCCGACAAGCGGAGGAGTGCGGGTGCGTACGCAATCGAGAAATGACTCGATTTCGTCGGCTAGGGCGTCGCCATCCTTGATTTCAATATTTTCAGCACGGATATCGAGCCAACTGCCACCCGGCTTCGGCTTGTGGTAGATTTGTGCTCGCCGCTGATCGTAGTCGATGGAAATATAGGCGTCCGGTTGAAAAAAACGCACTTTGCGTTCGCGCTTGATCGACACGCGGCTAGCGGTGACATTGGCGATGCAGCCGTTCTCGAAGGTGATGCGCGCATTGGCGATATCAGGCATTTCGGTCAACACCGGCACCCCCACCGACTCGACCCGCCGAATCGGCGAGCGCACTAAACTGGTGATGACATCGATATCGTGGATCATCAGATCCAACACGACATCAACATCCGTGCCCCGCTCGATGAACGGTGCCAAGCGGTGGCACTCGACAAACTTAGGGTCCTTGATAACGCCTTCGAGACGGCGAATCGCCGGATTGAAGCGTTCGAGATGACCGACCTGCAACAACGCCCCCTTGGCCGCTGCCAAAGCGACCAACTCTTTGGCCTCGGCCAAATCCGCAGTCAATGGTTTCTCGACCAAGATATCGATGCCGGCGTCAAGAAAATCCCGTGCAACCCGGTAATGATAACGCGTCGGCACAGCGATGCTGGCACAACGAATTCTACCGAACAGCTCGCGGTAGTCGGTAAACGCCGGCGCCCCCACAGACTGCCCGATCGCGCGAGCGCGTTCGCCGTCGATATCGACCACGCCGACCAAATGCGCCTTATCCGTCGACGCGTACTTTTCGGCGTGAAACTTGCCGAGATAACCGACACCGACCACCGCCACAGGTAAAGCTTCTACAGCCATGTTCCTTGCCAGTTACGCAGCCACCGCGACGACGGCGATGCCACAATTGTCAGCAGCGCGCAACAATTCATCCTTTTCGATCAATATCGCCTTACCGGCCTCGATGGCGAGCACCGCGCCGCCAACCTGGCGCAGGGCATTGATCGTCTCGACACCGATCGCCGGCACATCGAAGCGCAAATCCTGGTGCGGTTTACTGACCTTAACGACGACACAGCCGGACTTGGCCAATCGACCACCACGCTCAATCGCAGCGTCGGTTCCTTCCACCGCTTCCACAGCGACGACCACCTGATTCTTGACAACCACCGTCTGGCCGATCCCTAAGCGGCCGATTTCCTTTGCCAGGCCAATGCCCGTGCGAATGTCGTCCCATTGCGCGGCGCTGGGCACTTTGCGCGTCAGCACTCCTTCTTGTGGAATGATACCAGACAAGCAAAACGTCGAGTCGATAATCCGAATTCCTTCGCTAGCCAGCTCCTCGGCGATGCCGCGCAACAACGCGTCGTCTTCGCGGCTTTTGATTCTGGCAAGAAAGCGGGCACCACGGAGATCCGGCCGGAAATTACCCAGAAGTCTGACCTTGCGAATGCCGCCGGCCATCACCGCCTCGGTCACGCCGGCTATTTGAAAAGTACGAATAATCTTTCCCAGTTGGCCGACGTAAATCCAAGTAAACTGATCGACGCGTTGTTCGAGAGATGCATCGGTTTCCTCTCGATGCGCCACCGCCACCACCGAGTAGCCCTGACGCTTCGCTTCTTCGGCAAAGATCAACGGGAATTTGCCGTTACCGGCAATCAACCCGATCCTGTTCATCGTGGCGAACTAGAACGAAACCGCGCTGCGGTCATGAGGCACAAGGATCTAACGGCAAACCCCGCGCTCTGAAGCGGCGATGAAAGAGGCAAAATGCTCGATCTCTTGCAGCGCCGGCAACTCTTTGCGAATCGTCTCTAGGGCCTCGTTGGTTTTGAGCTTGGAGCGAAACACGATGCGATAGGCTTTGTGGATTGCGTCGATTTTGGCTTGGTCGAAACCTCGCCGTTTCATCCCCTCGACATTGAGACCATGCAACTTGGCCCGGTCGCCGGTAGCATTGCAAAACGGCGGCACATCCTTGGAAACCATTGAGCCGGCGCCGAGTATTGCCCCCGAACCGATCCGCACGAACTGATGGATACCCACCAATCCCCCGACGATCACGTTATCCTCGATCACCACATGACCACCAAGGGTAGCGCCGTTGGCGATAACGTTGCGATTGCCGACAATGCAATCATGGGCGATATGACAATACATCATGAGCAGGTTTTGGCTGCCCACCCGCGTGATCATACCGCCCCCGACTGTACCCGGATTGAGCGACGCGAACTCCCGAATGGTATTGTTATCGCCGATGATGAGTTCGCTGGGCTCCCCCCGATATTTCAAATCCTGAGGAATCGTCCCCACGGTCGCGAATGGAAAAACCGAATTACCGCGCCCCATGGTGGTTATTCCATCGATCACAGCATGAGACTGAATCCGGGTTCCCGCGTCGATTTTTACATTGGCGCCGACAATAACATAGGGACCGATCTCGACATCACTCGCCAGTTGGGCATGCGGATCGACGACCGCGGTGGGATGAATCTTAGCCAATTGCGCGGGCCGTCCTACTCCATCCCGACTTCCATCGCCGAGATCAAGGCTTGCGCCGCGACTTTGTCATCAACCGTCGCCACTCCTTGCATCTTCCAATATGCGCCTCGGCGCTTTTGACAGGTCAGTTCCATACGCAATTGATCGCCCGGCACCACCGGGCGCTTAAACTTCACCTGATCAAGGCCGGTCAGCAGGAATATCCGCTTATCGTCCATCCCGCCGCGAGAAGTATGGGCAAGGATCGCCCCCACCTGCGCCATCGCTTCGCAAATCAAGACTCCCGGCATGACCGGATGATCCGGGAAATGGCCCTGAAAAAACGGCTCATTGAACGATACATTCTTGATGCCGACGATCTTTTCATCACCATGAATCTCGATGATCCGGTCGACCAAGAGAAACGGATAGCGGTGCGGCAAATAATTGAGGATTTCCTTGGCATCCAGCATAGGCGGTGTTTTTACTACTTTTTCAATAAGTCGGCAATTTGCCGTTCCATGGCACGAACCGAGGCCCAGAGCTTTGGCAACTGCGGCAACAGCGTCATGACTTTGAGCCACTCATGATGCGGCGCCGCGGCAATAGCGCCGGAAAGAAACACGCCCGCTGGCACCGATTTGGGGATTCCTGATTGCGGGCCAATAGTGGCGCCATCGCCGATCTCAACGTGATTGACGATGCCTGCCTGCCCGGCGATCGTTACATGGCTGCCAACCTTGGTGCTGCCCGCGATACCTGCCTGTGCAGCAACCACCGAATGTTCTCCGATAATCACGTTGTGGGCGATCTGCACTAGATTATCGATCTTGGCGCCGCGGCGAATTACAGTTTGGCCCAAAGTCGCACGATCGACGGTCGTGTTTGCGCCAATCTCAACATCATCTTCCACTACGACGATACCGACTTGAGGTATCTTGACACGGCTCTCGCCGTGGCCGGCATAGCCGAAGCCGTCGCTGCCGATCACAACACCCGCGTGCAGTATCACCCGATCACCGATGCGGCATCCCTGTCTAACCACCACGTTGGGATGAAGCACACAATCGGCACCGATTTCGACATCGTCGCCGACAAAGACCCCAGGATAAAGCGCAGAGCTGCGGCCAACCTTGGCGTGGGCACCAACATAGACATGCGGGAAAACCGTAACTCCGTCCGCGATCACAGCGGATGAATCGACAATGGCTTGGGAACTACAGGTTTGCGCGAGCGGAACAGGCGGCGAAAACAGCTGAAGAATCTTCGCGAACGCGACATAGGGGTCCGTGGCTTCAAGAAACGCAAATGGCGCCCGCCCGGCATGCTCTGACGCGGTGCCAACCCCGACAATGACCGCGCTCGCCCGGCAGCGCTCCAAATATTTGGCATAGCGGGCATTACTAAGAAATGTAATCTCGCCAGTCCCCGCCTCGCTGATGGGCGCCACCCGGTGAATCGCCACCTCGCCATCGCCAACAACTTTCCCACCGACAACCGCCGCCAGCTCGGCTAAAGTTCTCGCCGCAATGGACACTTACTTCTTTGCCCGGGAATTGAAAGTCTCGATGACTTTGTTGGTGATATCGATGCCCTGATCCGCGAAAAGAATCTGCGAGCGATCGAGTATCAGGGTGAATTTGTCGGCCTTGCCGACTTCAACAACTACCCCTTCGAGATCCTTGAGTATACTCTGCATCATCTCGCGCTCTTTCAATTGAATTTCCTGTTGCAAATCGCTCATGGTTCTCTGAAGAATCACCGAACGCTTCTGAAAATCGCTTTCGAGATTGCGCCGCTCTTCATCTTTGAGCAACGGACCTTTTTTTTCGATATCGGTACGCATCCGTTCTAGCTCCTGGCGTTCTTTGAGCGTATCGGCCTCGGCTTTTTTCACCTGGGTCTGTAAGCGTTCACCAGCTCGTTTTCCGGCGGCAGACTCTGAAACCACCCGTCGTACATCGATCACCCCAATTTTCATCCGATCCTGTGCCATACCGGGTGTCCAGGATAGCCCTAACAGCAACAGCACGAGCCAATATTTCACTCAGAACCTCCAGTCAGTGTGTGAGAGTAAGAAAACAAAAGGTTATGGCTGCTCGCCAATCGAGAATCCGAGCACGGAAGTGTCATCACCGGATTTCTTAGTGATGGGAAAGCCCAGTTCAACGCGTAGCGGCCCGAAGGGTGACATCCAGCGACCGCCAATGCCAGCCGAACGACGCACATCGGCAAAGTCGAACGACTTATTAAATGAGTTGCCCATGTCAAAAAATGCCACGCCGCGCAGACCATACTGTTCCATGACCGGGAACATAATCTCGACGTTGAGCACCACCGCTTTGTCGCCGCCGGTGACCTCTGTGTCTGTACAATTGACGCCATTTACATCGCAGTTCGACGGGGAACGCGGGCCAATACTCCGCTCACTGAACCCCCGGATCGAATTTATGCCGCCGAGGAAATAGCGCTCAAACAGAGGCAGGTCATTGTTAGAGTTGGGATCGTTAAAGCCGATGCCGTAACCGAGCGACCCGCCGAGCCCTAGAACATAAGCGCCGCCCCATTTTGGGTCCTTGAGCAAGGGATAATACCACCGCGCACTGAGATCATTCTTGATAAAACGGCTATCGCCGCCCAATCCAGCGATTTTCGTTGCAAACGCCAATTTCGTCCCTTCCGTTGGGTTGAAAAAATGATCCCGGCTATCATACGTCAGCCCTGGGGTAACGCTGCTGGTAAGCGACTCGCCCTGTTCGTCTTTAATGGATTGCGACGCCGTAGCAGACACTCCGGTAATGTCTTCTCGCGTGAAGTCATAAGCTAAGCCAGCACGCATAAAATTCCAAAATGTGATCTCCGAACCGGCCGCCTTATCCGAACCTAATGACCGATTTGTCGAACTCTTAAAAAATGGGAAGGAGAAATCTTTGAGCGGATAACTACTGTAAACGCCAAAACCCGTTTTATTCTCATCGAAGTCGTCATATTCTCGCGTCGTGTTGAACGCGGTCAACCCCATAGACACTTTAGAATCTAGGAAATAGGGATCGTTTGCGTTGAGGATGTAATCTTGCCGGTTAGAGCCGATGCTGAAATTGCCGCTCATCGATTGGCCCCGTCCCATGAGATTCTTTTCAGAAACATTGGCATTGAATAAGAACCCATCGCCGCTGCTGTAACCGGCGCCGACCTGAAAACTCCCGGTCGGCCCTTCCTTTACCTCGACCACGAGGTCGAGCGTGTCCGGCTGATCGGTCTTTTTGGTGTTTAGCTGCACGTCCTCAAAATAACCGGTGCGCTGCAGCGCGTTACGGCTCTGGGTGACATTGATACCAGAATAGAGCTCTTGCTCGTTGACCAGCAATTCGCGCCGCACCACCTTGTCGCGAGTCTTGGTGTTTCCCGCTACCAGAACCCGGTTGAAATAGACGGGCGGTCCCTTGGTAATAACCAGCGCGACATCGACCGATTTCTTCTTTTGATCGATCTGAGTCATCGGATCGACCTGCACGAAAGCGAACCCTTTGTTCGCATACATGTCGTTTAGACTGGTCACATCTTCGCGCAACCGGCTGCCGCGAAAAATCTGCCCGGTGGTGAGTTTGACCGATTTGAGCATCTTCTGACCGTCTTCGATCAAATCGCCGCCGATCTCGACTCGGCCGACGCGGTACTGAGCCCCTTCACTTACCCGGAAAATAACTTCGAGACCATCCCGTGCCCTGACGATCACCGGTTCATCGATTCTATTTTCGACATAACCGTTATCATTGTAATGATTTGATAGTATGGCGACATCATTGGTCAAGATATCCCGATCAAGAACACCGCGGTTGGTGAAGAAGGAAAAAATCCACTCCTCTTTTGTGGTCAACAAATCTTTGAGTTCGCTTTCGGAGAAAGCCTTATTGCCCTCAAACGAAATCCGTTTGATCAACATCCGGCTCCCCTCGACTATGTCGAGCACAACCGCCACCTGGTTATTTGCTTCTTCGGAAATAGCGTAGTCCACGGCAGCATTGACATAGCCTTGCTCGGTTAAAAGCTTGCGAACCTTCTCGACGCCCTCGGACACCTTGGTCCGGTCCAAAATAGTCCTTGGGGCAACCCCCAGCGCCGTTTCAACTTTGTCTTTCGCCACCTGTGATAGCCCCTGGATGCGCACGTCGCGGATATAGGGCTTCTCTTTGACCGCGTAGGTTAAAACATTGTCAGATGATAACTCGGCCTGCACGTCGTCGAAAAAGCCCATGCGATAAATCGCTTTGACGTCTTGTTCGATCAGCGCAGCATTGAAAGCGTCGCCGGGCCGGCTCTTAACATGCAAACGAATACCGTCCTCTTCGACCCTGACATTGCCACCGATGCGCACATCTTTGAGGCGAGTCCCCTCTTGAGCGAAAGTAGAGCGATCGCCAGTAAATGCGGCAACGAGCAATATCAATATAAATGTGACAGGGACGATTTTGGTAGGCTTCATGGATGGCTTCAAAAATCCGCTCTCCAACGTTGCCAAGGATTCCATTTTATTAGCAAATCGAACCGTTTTTGTAAAGGTTTCAGGAGCACGAACTAGCCGACAAATAACTGGCCGTCGCGCAACTCGACCCGGCGGCCGATCTTATGCGCAAACTCACGGTTATGGGTGGCGACGATCAGGGCAATTTTCTTCTCCTCATTCAGTTGGAAAAGCAGATCTTGCACCTCGTCGCCAATCCGCAAATCCAACGAGCCGGTCGGTTCGTCGGCTAGCACCAGACTGGGTTGGAGAATCACTGCCCTGGCGACCGCCACCCGCTGCTGTTCGCCGCCGGATAGTTTTCCCGGCCGGTGGTTCATGCGGTCTTTTAGTCCGACACTTTCCAGCAAACGTTCGCCTTCACTGCGTGCTTGCTGCCCATCCATACCCTGGATTAATGCAGGGAACATAACATTTTCGAGCGCCGAAAAATCCGGCAACAAATAATGAAACTGAAAAACGAAACCGATCTGACGATTGCGAAACTCGCAGAGCGAGGTCTCATCGTCCAACGGCAGCTCCTTGCCGCGAAACAAAATCTGCCCGGAGGTTGGCCGGTCGAGAGTCCCAAGGATATGCAAGAGTGTGCTCTTGCCAACTCCCGACTCACCGACCACGGCCACTCGCTCTCCCTCGGCCAGTGCGAAATTCGCGCCGCGCAGCACATGGATCTCGCTAGCACCTTCGATAAAGGATTTGCGCAAGTCGCGCACAGCGAGCAGTTCATTCATAACGAATGATTTCCACCGGGTCCAACTTGGCCGCCTGGCGGGCCGGATAAAGGCTTGCCAACAAACAGACAACAAAGGATGCCAGCGCCACCAGAATAAAGTTGCTCCAGTAGATCCGCACGGGAACTGTTTGAATCAGAAAAACCCCGTCCGGCAACTGGAATTCATACTTGGAGATCAGAACACAAACCAAAAAACCCAAGACCACACCCAAAATCGTTCCCACCACGCCGATTAAACAGCCCTTTAATAAAAAAATCTGCCGGATGCTTTTTTGGGTAGCCCCCATGGAACGTAGGATCGCTATATCTTTACGCTTTTCCATCACAACCATGACCAGAGTCGAGACAATGTTAAATGCGCCAATCAGAACCATCAAGAGCAAGACCAGAAAGTACACGGTCTTTTCCAATTTCAGAGCGGAAAACAGATTCGGCCATAAGCGGGTCCAATCTTCGGCGAAATAGGGGAATCCCAACTGCCGCTGAATCCGGTCGGCAATCTCGCGCGAGCGGCTGACGTCCTTAACCCGCATCTCGATATTGGTCACGCCATCGCCCAGTTCAAAAAACTTCTGGGCATCGGCGAGACTCATAAACACCAAAGTCGAATCGATCTCGCTCATGCCGCTTTTGAGAATGCCGCTGACGACGAATCGGCGCACTTTGGGGATGACGCCAATCGCCGTGGGACTGCCCAAAGGCGACACCACCTGCACCGCATTGCCGCGAAACACGCCCAACTGATTGGCGAGCCTCTCGCCGAGGATAATTCCCGGCAGGTTGACGGTGCGATCGTCGACCTGGATCGGGTGCTGCGTTTTAAGCCCGTCAACGTTACCCTCGCGCATGAAACTTTGGATATTGACAACGCCATTGACCCGGTCCGGATCGACGCCGCGAACCACCACGCCGGTAACGCGCGGACCAGCGGTCAGCATCACCTGGCCGTAAATCGTCGGCGACGCCGCGACCACACCCGGCTCTTTGCTCATTTGCTCAGTGAGTTTCTCATAATCCCTCATCGGCTCGCCGGAACGGACCAGAGCGATATGCGCATTGATGCCGAGCAACCGGTCACGCAAGGTTTCTTCGAATCCGGTCATCACCGACATCACGACGTTCAACGTCATCACGCCGATCATCACGCCGCAGATTGAAATCAGCGTGATCAGCGAAATGAAAGTCTCGCGCCGGCGCGCCTGCAAGTAACGCAGGCCGATGAAAAGTTCGTAGCGCATCGGTTGGATCGAGCTGCAGGTCAGCGGTGCGGGCGCAACAGGGGAAAAAGGATGACATCCCGGATGGAAGGGGAATCGGTGAAAAACATCACTAATCGGTCGATGCCGATGCCTTCGCCGGCGGCTGGCGGCATGCCGTATTCGAGAGCGCGCACATAATCGTCGTCGATGGGATTGGCTTCTTCATCGCCGGCGGCTCGGGCTTGCATCTGTTCGAGGAAACGTTGCCGCTGGTCGGCCGGATCGTTGAGTTCGGAAAAAGCATTGGCAAGCTCCCGGCCGCCGATATAGAGCTCGAAGCGGTCAACCATCGCCGGGTTCTGATCGTTCTTCCGCGCCAAAGGCGAGACTTCAATCGGATAACCGGTCATAACGGTCGGCTGAATCAATTTCGTTTCGGCGACCTCCTCAAAAACCGCTACCAGGAGCTT
>Ga0105347_1000835_pt1 | contig 13946 bp, 21 predicted proteins | sample EasRivMeERMLT890_FD_89677 | JGI IMG/M metagenome (GOLD analysis project Ga0105347, IMG submission 89677) | Soil microbial communities from meander-bound floodplain in the East River, Colorado, USA - East River MetaG ERMLT890 | ecosystem: Environmental > Terrestrial > Soil > Floodplain | place... | reverse complement strand
GGTTCCCCAATGGCCAAGCAGCCGCGGCTTGATGTGCTCGAGCTTCAACGGCTCGCGCAAGAGAGGGTTGTCGTACAGATAGATCTGGCCCACTGAGAGGTAGTTCGCGGCGCGCCAGTAGGCGTCTATCTTGCGGAGCTCGTCCGGAGAACTGGAGTCACCTGATCCAGGGTGGTCTTCGGTCTTGCTCATGGTTGCTATCCCTGGTCGAAATTTTCCGTCGTTTTCAGGCCTGAAGGTCAATCGAGCGATGCATGCTCCAGGTATTCAGAAACGTTCTTTATTGGCTATTCCCGCTACTTAAAAAATTCAGGGTATCCGGATCCATGACGTCACTTCACCGCAGTTTCTTACTCCAGAATCCCCAAGCGATTCCATAGAGCGCTCCGAGCACAATACCGGCGACGGTGAACAGCACGAATCCCGTCAGGTAAGCGAGGGGACTGCCGGAGATCGGCCACGGGCTGGCCGACGCAAGCCCGACAAGCATGCCGAAGGGCGGAAACAGCGCATCGAAAATGGCGCACAAGACATACGCCGCACCCAGAGTCGTCGCCAGCGAAAACGCATGCACTTTCCAGAAGTCAGTCATGACACACCTCCCAAATATTATTGGTTCCATTCATACTCATGCGATATCACTCCTTCGTGCTATCGGCTCGAGTTAGCTGCAGCAGCCGCCCTTGCCTTGAGGTTTCTGAGCAGTGTTGGTGGTATCCACGCCATAGCCCGCGCCTTTCACGGCCGATTTCAGTTGATCGGGGGAGGTCAGCCGTTGGTCGAACTGCACTGTGGCCTCGCCAGCGTCGAGCGACACCCTTACGTCACCGACTCCGTTGATCGCCTTCAGCGCCCTTGTTACGCTGCTGGTGCAGCCGCCGCAGGTCATGCCTGTTACTTTCAAAAGTGCTGTTTGCATGGTGATGTTCCTTTCCATAAGGGTTGAATAAAAACTATACGGTAATACGCCTTCAAGTCGTTACATCCGTTGCGACAGCATGACAAGTTTGGTTGAGCTATAGCACCACCGGTTTGTCTGGCAATTCATTCTGACCAGCATCGGAAGCGGGGAAATGTTTCATCAGATGCTGTGTCACCGCCTGAATACCGCTGACCACACCGCCTTCGTAGTTCGCCTGTTTAAAGGCGGTTTCCATCGTGCGGCATATCTTCTCCCATTCTTCCAAGCCCACCTTCGCGTGAATCCCGCGATCGGCAACAATCTCCACGTCCCGGTCGGCAAGCAACAGATAAATCAGTACGCCGTTATTGTGTTCGGTGTCCCATATCCGCAGCTGCGAAAAGACGTCAATCGCGCGTTCTCTCGCAGATTGCCCCTTGAAGAGCGGCGTGCCGTCCAGTGCGCCTTCCACCGCGAAACGAATTTCCCCGGCGTGTGCGGCCTCGCTCGCTTTGATTGCCCTGTCGATGGCGACCAGCGTGTCACTTGGGAAAGCACGGCTGACCTGCCAGTGGGTCAGCAGGAGATGCTTCGTTATGCGTTTGATGTTCATCGTTACCACCGGCCCGACGCGCCGCCACCGCCAAAGCCGCCGCCGCCACCGCCAAAGCCGCCGCCACCACCACGGGAGCCGCCACCAAAACCCCCTGTGCCGAATCCTCCACGATGGCCCCCGACGCCGTGTCCGCCCATACCGCCGCTGAGCAACGTGAACAAGAGCGCGATTACGCCCGCGACCAACGCGATGGATACCGCGCCGGCAAATAGCCAGGCGACAACAGCCACGGCTCCGCCGGTCGCGATTGCGCCGGGAACCCTTCCGATCACTGAGCGCAACACTCCGCCCACTACGAGCGCAAGCACAAAAATAATTGGAACATACTGACTGATGGCGGGAGTATCGCCTGCGGGCTTTCCTTTGGACGCCGGCAGTGGCTCGCCGTCAATTACGCGGATGATCTGGTCGACCCCGGCAGTAATCCCGCCATAGAAATCTCCTTGCTTGAAGCGCGGCGTAATAATCTCGCTGATGATGCGCTTGCTGGTGGCGTCATTGAGTGCTCCTTCCAGGCCGTACCCCACCTCGATGCGCAGCGCGCGGTCGTTCTTGGCGACAAGAAGGATTGCACCGTCATCCACTTTCTTGCGTCCCAGTTTCCATTGCTCCGCAACGCGCAAGGCATATTGCTCGATCGTTTCCGGAGCGGTGGTGGGAACCATGAGAACCGCGAGCTGACTGCCTTTCCTCACTTCAAACGCTTGCAAGGTCTGCTCCAAGGCTGCCTTCTGCTCTGCGGTGAGCGTGGCAGTCTCATCGGTGACGCGCCCGGTCAAGGGCGGGACCGGGACCTGCGCTCCGGCCAGGAGAGACCAGCCAACGATGGAGGCAAGCAATAAGGCTCTTTCCCTATTCAACGTCATCACCGGGCGGCTCCCGGAGTATCGCCTTGAGGCTTTGCCGGCGCCGTTCCGAAATCCACCTTGGGCGCCTTGGAGATTTCCTTTTCGTTTTCCACCGCGAAGTTGGGCTTCGTTTTATATCCGAATGCCATTGCCGTCAGATTCGAGGGAAAGGATCGCACCGTCACGTTGTATTCCTGCACCGACTTGATGTAACGGTTGCGCGCCACCGCAATCCGGTTTTCGGTGCCTTCCAGTTGTGCCTGAAGGTCGCGAAAGTTGGCGTCGGACTTCAACTGCGGATAGTTCTCGGACACCACCAGCAGCCTGGAAAGGGCGCCCGATAGCTCTCCCTGGGCGGCCTGGAACCTGGCAAACGCCTCAGGGCTGTTGATGAGCTCCGGGGTGGCCTGGATGCTGCCGACTTTGGCGCGGGCGTTGGTGACACCCAGCAACACCTCCTTTTCCTGGGCGGCGAAGCCCTTTACGGTATCCACCAGGTTCGGAACCAGGTCCGCACGGCGTTGGTACTGGTTCACGACCTCGGACCAACTCGACTTAATTTTCTCGTCGGTGACCTGCAATGTGTTGTAGCCGCAGCCGGCAAGGCTTAACGTAACCAACGCTGCTAGGGTTGCCCCTAATTTACGCATTCGATTTCTCCAAAAATTAACAGGTTTTTAAACGTGCTCACTTGTTAGTGTTGCGTCCGTCACGTGTAGCCGGTATGGTCCAGATGCGCATGCGTCAGCCCCATCGCGTCGACGTCTTTCGGCGCGATCGGAGGTGGCGCCCAGTTGCGCAGCCGCAGCGGCTATTCCGCGAACTCGCGCTTGAGCTGCTCGAACTGCTCGCGCGTCAGCTCACCCTTTGCATAGCGCGCGTTCAGGATATCGATGGCGCGCGATTCGTCAGTCGAGCCTCCACCCAGCCATTTGAGAAGCACTGCGAATTCGAGGATGACCAGCCCCCAGAACAGGAGCATGTGAACCATGCCTAGCCCGATCCACCCCCCAGCCCACGCCATCCATTTCGCTCCACATCATCGACGCTCCCCGGTCACTTCTTGCCCATGCCCGGCATGCCTCCGTTACCCTGCATGCCGCCGCCCTTCATCATCATGTGGTGCTCGTCCATCATCTGGCCCATCAACTGCTGCATCAGCTTCATGTGCTCGTCCATCCATTCGCGCATCTGTTCCGGCTTCATGCCTGCCGCCGGCTTCGCCTTCTGCATCTGCGCCATAATGTCCTGCATCATCTGCATGTGCTCCTGCATCATCTTCTGGCGCTCGGCGCCGGAAGCCGCCTGCGCAGCGGTGAGCTTCTTCTTCGCCTCCTGCGCGCGCTGGATCATCTGCTTCTGCGCCTCGTCGGGCCCAGCCATACCGCTCAGCGGCAACGCCAGGGCGAGGCCCGCGAGGGCGGCGATCAATAGCTTTCTCATACAAAACTCCTTTCAGGGTTGATTGACGGTACTACTAGATGAGCCGAGCTTCGGAATGAAGGCCGGCACCGCCGCCACGTAGCGGCGGTATTCGTCGCCGAACTGCGCGAGCATGTTCGCTTCCTCTCGATTCGCGAGGCGGGCATACATGAAGACCAGGATCGGGAACATCGCGAGCGTGACCAGTGTCGGCCACTGCAGCAGGAACCCGGTCATGATCAGGACGAAACCGATGTACTGGGGATGACGCACCCGCGCGTAGGCCCCCGTGGTCGCCAATTTGTGCTGACGCTGCGCTTCATAAAGCACTTTCCAGGCTGACGCGAGCAGGATGAAACCGCCGCCTATGAAGATTGCGCTGAGCAGATGGAACGGCCCGAAGTGCGGATTGGTGTTCCAGCCGAACATGACCTCGAGCAGGTGACCGGAGTCGTGGGCAAGGAAATCAACGCCGGGGAACTTGGACGTCAGCCATCCGGAGAGCACGTAGATCGTGAGCGGAAAGCCGTACATCTCGGTGAAGAGCGCAACGAGGAACGCCGAGAACGCGCCGAAAGAACGCCAGTCGCGCGGACTCTGTGGTTTGGCAAAACTGAACGCGAAGATGATGAACACCAGCGAGTTGATGATCACCAGTGACCACAGCCCGTATGCCGAAGGTTCCGATGGGTTCATTTCTTTTGCCCCTTTGATTGTGTGTCTGACGACTCGTCGCCATCATTGCGATGGCTGCCGTGCCCGCCATGCCCGCCGTGCATGAACAGGTGCATCAAGGGACAAGCGAGCAGCAACAACCATATCCCATAGGACGACAGCCACCCGGAGAGGTGTGCCCTGTGCTCGGTAACAAGGAAATACGCGGCGATGACGAGGAATCCGATAAATACCCATTTCGTCCTGGAATGGGTTGCCTTGCTGCTATCCGGCTCGTGCCGGTGTTCATGGTTCATAAGCCGCTCCTTTTCTGCCTGATCTTCACCGTCGCAGGTGCGAGTACTCGAATGTGGATGTAACTGGTATCGCGGCGCTCTCGCCGCGTATCTCCAGTTCGATGCGGTAGGGTACGGGCGCGGTCATGCTGAAATAGTTTCTGTAGCTCGCCGTGCCCCCGAACTGCATCGGATCCAGTCTTTTTTCCTGTACGCTCAGCCCGATTTCTCCAACTCTTTCAGTGACGGCGGCATTCTCCACGCGATTCCAGGTTTTTCCATCAAAGACCGATACGTCCGGAGAGGCTTGTGCAGACCCGTTGCAGCAATGCCCGCACTTCCTTGCCAAGGGCGTGCACTTCCGGTTTGTCGACCAACTGCATCACGGCCTCGGGATCCATGAACGCTACCGTTATGGCTCCATCAGGCGGCGGAACTATAGGTGGGCGCCGCGATTTCATTCGAGTTGCCACCGGAATGAACGCGGCGCATCTTCGCCGGCGCGCGTGATTTGCAGCTCAATCGATTTCGGTTTCGGCGAGATGGGCTTGAACCGCAGCAGTCCTTCACGGTGATGACCGCCCGGCGGGGCGCCATCCCACGCTGCCGGGGCGAAGCGTCCGCCGGCGCCATCGAGCAGAAACGAAGACTTCACCAGATCGTCGTTCAGGTCCGCGCTGTGCGTGTCGAGCACGACGGCGAACTCCCAACTGCCTGCGTTGCTCGCCAGGTTCTTGGGTGTGACTTTGATCGTAACCCCGCGGGCGCTGCTGGTCTGGGCTGGGAGGTTCGGGTTGGCAGCCTCGGAGGAGGCCGCCAGCGCCGCACTCAACCCGATGGCGCCGCCGGTTACGATCGAATAAGACACGGCGGCCGCGGCGAGGAGCACCACGAAGCCGGGTAATGATTTGCACATTGTGTTCGCTCCTTGATCAAACGCGGAATCAAAGTTCGCCGTTACTTGGCGGGCATGGACTCCATCATCTGGTCATGCTGCATCATCTGCTCCATCATCATCTGCATCATGTCCATACGCTTTTCCATCATTGCGTGGCGCTGCATCATGTCGCCCTCCATCATGCCGCCCATCTTGCCGCCCTTCATCGGGCTGCCATCCCCGCCTGCCCCCATCATCATCGGGCCGCCCGTGCCGCGCATCATCTTCATGTTTTCCTGCATCGCCTGCATGTGCTCCTGCATCAGCTTCTGGCGTTCCTTCGAGTCGGTCGTCGCCCGGAGTTTTTCCATCTGCTGCTGCATTTTTTTCATGTTCTGCTGCATCTGGGACATTTGTTTGTCCATGTCCATGCTCATCGCCGGCTTGGCGGGCGCGGATTTTTCCTGCGCTGATACGATAGGGGTCGACAAGGCACAGGCAACGATTGCGGGAATCAGTATTGAGGCTTTCATAGCGGTCTTTCCTTTAGGGTTAAATAAAATCATGTTTCCGTTACGGGTGACTGCTGTTAGCCAAGGCTTACCGTGAGCACAAGGCAACGGTTCAGCCAATAAACCGGCCGTCAACCGGCGCAACAGCGCACCGGTCTAACGTGCCAGGGTGAAGCAGGGTTAAATCAGCAGGCGCTGAGTGCGCTGGTAGAGGCGAAGCGGAGGCGGGGGGGAGGCTCGCGCGAGCGCGAAGATTACAGAGGGATTTACTGCTGTAAGATTTGTGGCAACTGGCACATCGACGATGAACCACTTCAGGGGGGAACGATCATGTGCCAGTACTTCATGTTCCCCGACGAGCGGTGGCCCCGAAATCAGGATGTTGCCGCAAGGCGCGTCGGGACTTTGGTGCAGGGGTTCGGATTGCGCGGCGGCTGAGTGTTGCAGCGGCAGCGCGGCAGAGGCTGATACGGATCCATTGTCGACGTGCCCGCCCAAAACCGCGGCGGCCACTTCACAGCACGAAAACAATGCCGTGTTGAGCCAGAACACTACCCAGGCCGCCAGCAGCCCCACGCGCGCGACCCCGCGCAAACCCCGTGGCCGTCTAGCCGTTGACATCCTGGCTGCTTACCTTACTTCTTGCCGAAGATGACCGAGAAAAGCACGACACCCAGTACGACGACAAGCAATGTAGGAAGCCACATCCAGCTGAATCCGCCCATGCTTCCGCTCCCCATCATCCCGCCACTCATCGTTGTCCCGGTCATCATTCCGCCACCGAGGAACAGCAACAGCAAGGCTGCGACGACAAACGCGATGACAAGGGCTGACTTGGTTGCGGCGTCCATGATATGAGTTTTCATTTAGAGGGTAAATTTGAAGCTGCGAGAATACCTGTATAGCTGCAAACGTTTTCATCGTCTGTACGTTATCGCACGGAAACGTTTTATGGCCCGTTGTCGCGCCAGGTTCACAACCTGACGCGATTGAGCCGCAACGCGTTAGTGACCACCGAAACCGAACTCAGCGCCATGGCAGCACCGGCGAAGATCGGTGATAGCAGCAGGCCGAACACCGGGTAGAGAACGCCAGCGGCAACCGGAATGCCCAGCGCGTTGTAGCCGAATGCGAATCCCAGGTTCTGCTTGATATTGCGCATGGTCGCACGCGAGAGCGTGGCGGCGCGCGCGATGCCGCGCAGGTCGCCCTTGACCAGCGTCACTCCGGAGCTTTCCATGGCCACATCGGTGCCGGTTCCCATGGCAATGCCGACATCGGCCTGCGCCAACGCTGGTGCATCGTTGATGCCGTCACCTGCCATCGCCACCTTGCGCCCTTCGGCCTGTAGGCGTTTTACGTGACCCGCCTTGTCCGCGGGCAGGACTTCCGCGAGCGTCTCGTCGATGCCGAGCTGGCGGGCGACGGCTTCCGCCGTACGCTTTGAATCGCCGGTCAGCATGACGATCCGTATCCCGGATTGTTTGAGCGCCGCGATGGCCTCCGGCGTGTTTTCCTTGATCGGATCGGCGACCGCGGCAAGCCCGGCCGCCTTGCCGTCCACGGCGAAAAATATGACGGTCTTCGCTTCGCCTCGCCAGGATTCCGCGCGCGCTTCCCAGTGTTTTGTATCGACGCTTTTCTGAGCAAGGAACGCACTGCTTCCCACCAGGACGCGCTTGCCGTCGATATCGGCCTGCACACCGAGCCCATTGACGGCGTCGAATGCGCCAGCCGCACGCGGCGTCAGGCCGCGCTTCTTTGCCCCCTCGACGATGGCGATCCCGATCGGATGCTCGGATAGCTGTTCCACTACCGCGACGAGCGCAAGCGCTTCATTTTCTGGAATGCCCTCGACCACGAAGTTGGTCAGCACGGGATGCCTGAGCGTCAATGTTCCGGTCTTGTCCACCACCAAAGTGTCGATGTCGCGCATGCGCTCGATCGCTTCGGCATTGCGGAACAGGATGCCGGCGCGCGCGCCTTGCCCCATGGCGACGGTCATCGAGATGGGCGTGGCGAGACCGACGGCGCAGGGGCAGGCAATGATCAACACGGCAATGGCGTTCAGAAATGCGTACGCGAATTTCGGCTCCGGACCGAAAAACCACCACGCGAGCGCCGTTACGATGGCGATCACTACGACGATCTGTACGAAGTACGCCGCAATGATGTCGGCGAGCTTCTGAATCGGCGCGCGCGTGCGTTGTGCTTGCGCGACCATGTGCACAATCTGCGCGAGCAGGGTATCGGAACCCACCCTTTCGGCGCGGAAGACGAGCGAGCCGTTACCGTTCACCGTTGCGCCGGTGACCCTCGCACCTGCTGCTTTGGCTACCGGCATTGGTTCACCTGAGATCATGGATTCGTCCACCCGGCTCGTGCCTTCGAGCACCGTGCCGTCCACGGGTATTTTTTCGCCCGGCTTGACGCGCAAGCGGTCACCGACTTTCACCGTCTCGAGCGGTACCTGTTCCTCGGTCCCGTCTTCGAGCAGTCGCCATGCCACGTTGGGTGCGAGTTCCAGCAATTGCTGTATCGCCTGGCTGGTCTGGCCCATCGCGCGCAACTGCAACACGTCGCCGAGTATCACCAGCGTCACGATCACGGCTGCCGCTTCGAAATAGGTGCCTACCGCGCCGTCGTGCTCGCGGAATTCTGCCGGGAACAGGCCAGGTGCCAGTACCGCAGCAAGGCTGAACAGGTAGGCGAGCCCCACCCCCAGCCCGATCAGCGTGTACATGTTGAGCGATCGGTGCGCGAGGGACAGCCAGAACTTGTGCAGGATCGGCCAGCCGACCCACAGCACGACCGGTGTGCCGAGCGTGAATTCGACCCAGCCGCGCGCCCGCGGCGCGAGCCCGAAGAGCTCGTGTATGCCGACCATCGGCGCCATTGCGAGCACCACAAGCGGAATGGATAGCGCGACCCCGACCCACAGGCGACGCGTGAGATCACGCAGCTCGGAATCGTCCGCTTCACCGGTGCCGGCAATCGGCACCAGCGCCATGCCGCACTTGGGGCAGGAACCCGGCCCGTCCTGCAGGATTTCCGGGTGCATGGGGCAGGTGTACTGGGCGCCTTTGGGCGCGGCAACGAGGGCGGGCGCCGGGGACTTGGTCAGGTACTTGGCCGGATCAGCCTGGAACTGCGCAAGACAATGCCGGTTGCAGAAGTAGTACTTCACCCCCGCGTGCTCATGCGAGCCCGCCGCCGATTGCGGATCCACCTGCATGCCGCAGACCGGGTCGGTCGCACTCCCCGCGTGCTGGGCATGAAGGTGGCCGTTGTGCGCGTGTGCAGCGCCGTGTTTTGTTTCCATGTCGTCTGATACCTCGCCGAATATCCGATTTTCAGTCTATCCAATTCAACGATCTCGGTTTTGATTCAAGTCAATCATCCGCCGTTCGAGTACTCGGAATATGAACAATCCGAGCAAAGGTAGCACCAGCCACTGGAGCAAAGGGGAGAGGCCCAGCCTAAACAACTGCGGCATGGCCGGTGCATAGGCCCACGATCCACGGACAGAAACGTTGAGCCACTCGCTGAGCGCGGTATAGGTCAGGCCGGCGACGACAGCGACAGCTGCCCCGGGCACGGCCCGGTCCACGGGCCAGTCCCAGCTCCGGGTAGTCGCGGCGGCAAAGAGATAACTCGAAAGCGCAATCAACACATCACCAAGCGTGCAATGCGCAACTGCATAGGCGATCGTTTGCAGATCGGTCTCGTAATAAATCGTATAGAGCGGGAGTTGGATAATTTCCCATACCAGATTCAAGCCTCCGGCCAAAGCGGTCCATAGAGCAAGAAAGCCAATCTTTTGCTTCACTGCGCCGGCTCGATGCGAGTGACCACGTACTGGCCTCCGATCTTCTCCGCGCTGAACCGGATCTTGTCGCCGGCCTTGACCTGGTCGAGCAGCGCGGGGTCCTTGACCTGAAACACCATCGACATTGCGGGCATATCGAGAATGGGGATCGGGCCGTGCCTGAGAGTGATTTTGTTCGCTTCCTTGTCCACTTTTCGAACTTCACCCTCGGCAAGTGGTGCGCTGGCCGCATTGCCGGCAGCGGCTGGCTGATGATGCGCGTCAACCGCCAGCGCCGAACAAGAGAACATGATGGCAAGGGCGATGGCGGCAATAACATGGTGTTTCATGGCATGTCCCTTCAGATTCGTTTATCGATACCTTTGAAATACGGCGCTCGTGCCGTCGGGCTTTACCAGCAGCACGTCGTAGGGCTGCGGCTTCTTGCTCGGCATGCCGGGCGAGCCCGCAGGCATGCCGGGCACCGCGAGCCCCTTCGCCTTGGGCCGCTCCGTCAGCAATCGCGTGATTTCCCTTGCCGGCACGTGTCCCTCGATGGCGTAGCCTTCGACCACCGCGGTGTGGCAGCCGGCGAGGGCATCGGGGATTCCATGGCGGCGGCGGACGACGCTCGTATCTTCCACATTAATCGGCTTCACCCGGAAGCCGTTGGCGCGCAGATGATCCATCCACGCGCTGCAGCACCCTCACGTGGGGTCGAGGTATACGCTGACTTCCGGCGGTTGCGCCGCGAAGCCGGGTTGCGCCGCCATAGTGGCGGCAAGCACTGCAATGAAGGTCCTTCTGTCCATCATGTCATCACCTCGTGGTTATGTTGATCTTGCCGAGCATCCCGGCGTCGAAATGCCCGGGGACCAGGCAGCCGTAGTAGAACTCGCCGGGCTTCGTGAACTGCCAGACGATGCGCTCGGTCTTTCCCGGCGCGACGTGCGCCATGTACGGCTCGTCGTGCTCCATGCCGGGATGCTTCTTCATGAGCCCGGCGTGCTCCTTCAACTCCTGCATCGTGCCCAGCACCATCTCGTGCATGACCTTGCCCGAGTTCTTCACCACGAAGCGCACGGTCTCGCCCTGCCTGACGGTGAGCGAAGCCGGTGAAAAACGCATCTTGTCGCTCATGTCCACGGTCACGGTGCGCGAGACCTTTTTCGGGTCGCCTTCCCGGCCGAAGGCCTTCTCTTCCGTGGAAACGGCTTTCCTTGCGGGCTTCGCGTCTTGCGGAGCATCGGTGTGCGCGAAGACGGCGCCGTTTGCTGTCAGAGCGGAAACAATCACTACGATCCACGCGGTTTTCATATCAGCCCTTTAAAAATATTTGCGTAATTCCTAATGCGCGCCGTGCCCTGTGGGCTTTCGGATACGAACTTCGCGTTCGACAAGCGCGGTTTGCGCCGCTCGTTTGTTCTCCGGTGAAGCGTGCGATGCCACGGGTGTGATCCCAGTCCATTCATGGGCCACTGTGCCTTGCGGGTGCTTGAACCAGCCCGGATCGTTATAGTCGTTCCGCGCCAGGCCCTCGCGCACCTTCACCACGGTGAACATGCCGCCCATCTCGAGCGGGCCGAAAGGGCCGGCGCCGGTCATCATCGGCAGCGTGTTGTCAGGCAGCGGCATTTCCATCTCGCCCATGTCGGCCATGCCGCGCTCGCCCATGACCATATAATCGGGCACGAGGTTGATGATTTTCTGCGCGATGCCGCGGTGATCCACGCCGATCATCGTCGGCACGTTGTGCCCCATCGCGTTCATGGTGTGGTGCGACTTGTGGCAGTGGAAGGCCCAGTCACCGGGCTCGCCTGCAATAAACTCGATCGCGCGCATCTGGCCCACCGCGACGTCCGTCGTTACCTCGGGCCAGCGAGCCGATTTCGGCACCCAGCCGCCGTCGGTGCCGGTCACTTCAAAATCGTAGCCGTGCAGGTGGATGGGGTGGTTGGTCATGGTGAGGTTGCCGATGCGGATTCGCACGCGGTCACCCTTGCGCACGACGAGGGGCGCAATGCCCGGGAACACCCGGCTGTTCCAGGACCAGAGGTTGAATTCGGTCATGGTGGCGGTTTTCGGTGTATACGCACCGGGCTCGATGTCGTAGGCGTTGATGAGGAACACGAAGTCGCGGTCCACGCGCATGAAGGCCGCGTTCTTCGGGTGCACCACGATGAAACCCATCATCCCCATCGCCATCTGCACCATTTCGTCGGCGTGTGGGTGGTACATGAAGGTGCCCGATTTCTTCATCGCGAACTCGTAGATGAAGGTCTTGCCAACCGGGATCTGCGGCTGCGTGAGCCCGCCCACGCCGTCCATGCCGTTGGGCAGCAGGATGCCGTGCCAGTGGATCGTGGTGTGCTCGGGCAGCTTGTTGGTGACGAATATGCGCACCTTGTCGCCTTCCACGCACTCGATTGTCGGCCCCGGTGATTGCCCGTTGTAGCCCCACAGGTGGGCGGTCATCCCCGGCGCCATCTGCCGGCGCACCGGTTCTGCGACGAGGTGGAACTCCTTCCAGCCGTTGTTCATGCGCCAGGGCAGGGTCCAGCCGTTCAAAGTTACGACCGGCTGATACGGGCGGCCGCCTGGCGGCGCGAGCGGTTGTTGCGTGTCGGGCTTGTCCTGGGTCGGCGCTTCCGGCACCGCGCCTTGCGCCGCCTTGCTCACGGCGGTGGCGGCAAGGAGCGCACCGCTTGCCGCGCGCAGAAAATGGCGTCTCGTTGTCATGCTTCGCTCCCGTCCATCAGTGCCCGGCTTCCGTGCTGGCGGCGGTTGCCGCGGCCATGCTTCCGCCTGCGGCGACAATCGCCCCGGGCGACTTGCCCGTCATCGCCAGCTGCAGCGTTGCCTCGGCGGCCCAGAAATCGCGCAGCGCTTCCAGGTAGGCGGAGACCGCCGCAATCTGCTGTCGCGCATCGGCGAGCAACTCGAACACGCTGATCAGCATGCCGTTGTAGCGCAGCAGGTTCTCTTCCGAGATGCGTTTCCGCAGCGGCACGATTTCTTCGCGGTAGTGTTTTGCGAGTTCGAACGAAGTGCGGTAGGCGGCGTAGGCTTCGCGCACTTCGGAGCGCGCCCGCACCGCGAGGTCGGCCGCGCGGTTTACCGATTGCATGTAGATGTGCTCGGCGCGCGCGACGCGGGCGCCGCCCCAGTCGAAGATCGGCAGCCGCAGCTCGATCTCGTAGCCGGTTTCGCGCGGCTGCCCCGTTTCGCTGTTGCGCCGGTAACCCACCTCGAACACGCTGATGAAGCCGGTCGCCCGGGTGAGGCCGAGCGAGGCGGCCACGTTTTCCGCTTCCTTCATGGCAACCTGCACGTCGAGGCGCTGTCGCAACGCCTGTGCCTCGAGATCGTCGATCTCGCGCGCCGACTTCGGCAGGTCGGGCAGGCGCCCGGGCAGGGTGTATCGAATGTCCTCGCCCCACAAGCCCATCAGGCGCGTCAGCCGCTCCCGCCCCGCGAGCTCGGCTTGTCGCGCGCGGGCCAGCTGCGCGGTCATCTCGGCGTAGAACACCTGCTCGCGAGCCTGGTCGAGCTTATTGAAGTTGCCGGCCGCGGCCATGCGGCGGGCCAGCTCGGCACTGGCTTCCGCCGCGGCCTTGACCTGGTCCATGTACCTCACCGCTTCTTGCGCGGCCACGGCATGGATCCAGGCGCGTTGCGTGTCGGCGGCGACCTGCATGACCTCCGCGGCCACGCGGCCCTGGGTCAGGTCGAAGCGCCGACGCTCGAGGTCGGTGCGGACCGGCATGGTGAGCAGGCCGAGGATATTGAAGAGAAACGTCCGCTCGATGGACACGTCATCGCCGCGATGCAGGCGCTCGAACGTGAAGCCCGGATTGGTGAGCCGTCCGGCCTGTACCAGGTCAGACTCGGCGATCCCCAACTCGGCATAGGTCGCCTGCAGCCCGCGGTTATTGAGCAACGCGACCTGGACGGCGTCATCCGCCGACAGCGGCGTGGCAAGGAGCTTCCTGACTTCCGCGCGTGCCTGGTC